>Ga0073906_1006209_pt1 | contig 10021 bp, 4 predicted proteins | sample Inofromicrocosms_FD_65485 | JGI IMG/M metagenome (GOLD analysis project Ga0073906, IMG submission 65485) | Mouse cecum microbial communities from Vienna, Austria - Inoculum for glucosamine and mucus D2O microcosms | ecosystem: Host-associated > Mammals > Digestive system > Large intestine > Cecum... | reverse complement strand
ATTCGCGTTTATGACTATGGGATATTTTTTCTGCGAGTCTGTCAATCCTTCGTAATTCAGTGTCGCCGCAGTTATATGCCTGTATACCTCGACGGTGTTTTCGAGCGCGTCGACAGCGGGAAGCGCGTCGATTTCTTCCACGAAGAGGCTGATTTTATCTATCTCCGAAAGCTTTTTGTCAAGCGACGCCTTCGCCTCGTCGACCTGCGTAACGCCCGACGTATAGCCGTAGCTTTCCGAAAGCGCTTTCCACAAGCCGCTTGCCCTTTCCGCGCCGTCTTTGATATCCTTTAAAACGAGCATTTTACCGAGATCGAGCGCGTTTACGCCGTCGATAAAGCTCTTCTGCTCTTTCAGCTCGGGCAGCTTCGCCTTTGCGGAGTCGAAAAGCTCTTTCGCTGCGGCGACGGCTGCGCGGTCTGCTTCGGGTATTCTTTGGTAATCGCTTTCGGCAGCGGCAAGCTTCTCTTCGAGCTCACCGACGCTCGACGGGAGAGTAAGCATAGCTTCGACCCCGCTCATATCGCGCTCAAAGGAGGTTTTGAAGCGCACGCCCGTATACTTTCCGTTGAGCGCGCTCCACTTCGCGCGAGTCTGCTCCGTTAGGGCGTCGTTCGTCAGATTGAACGCCGACGCCGTGACGTACGCGTTTTCCGCGGCGTCGAACGCCTTGTTCACGTTTTCGTCGAAATAGGGCGAATCCTCGCCGAACACTTCGTTATACTTTTCCTCCGCGGCGTTTACCTTGTCGCTCAGCTCCTGCGCGGTTGTCAAAAGTTCGCCCTGCTTTGTTTTAAGTCCGTTTAAACGCAGCCGTGCCTCTTTTACCTGCGGCAAAGCGTAAACATCGTCGTCGCGCGAGGAAATGAAGGAATATTTTTCGTCCGCTGCATTGATTTTGACAGACCACTCGGTATACAGCGTTTCGCCGTCGTCGTAATCCTCGACGGATGCCACCGCGGAAATATAATCGTTTATCTGCACGTTTTTGCCTTCGCAAACCGACTTCGCCCCGTCTATTAGGGTCTTCGCGGAAACAACGTCCTGCACCGATTTATAATCGGCGGCGGCGGTAATTAACGCATCGTACGCTTTTTCGGCAGCTTCTATTTTTTTATTGTAGTCGCCGTACGTCGTATAGTCGCCTATCTGCCCCGCATAATATACCAGCGATATTACGGCGTTGCATATACCCGAATAACCGTCGAGCTTGGTTTTATATTCTTTTACCGAACGGCGTTCGTCTTCCGACAGCTTTTCGTGAAGCCCGTACGCGCGGTTGATTTCATCCGCGGATTTAACCGTGACGGGCAAAGTCACCCCGTCGACCGCCGCTTTGAATTCGTCGGCGGCGCTCGCCTCCTCTTTACCGCCGCAAGCGGACAGCGCAAAAGTCGAACCCATTACAAGTGCGGATAAAACCGCAACAAATCTCTTTTTCATTAGCTCCTCCTTTAATTGAACTGGTCAAGATTATCCGTACGCGGCGTCCAATCAAGCTTTGCACCCGTCGTAATCTGGATACAGTCGACCATAGGCGCGGTGGCGCGCGTAGTCCCACCCATAGATTTGTCGTTGCTCGAAATAAGCTTTATTACGTTTTTCCCTTCTTTCAGGCTTAAATCGGTAGCAACCGTGTAGCGTTTGAATTCGTACACCTCGCCCGCGCTTTCGGGGATATCGAAAAACGTGATAGGTTTATATTGAATAGCCGTGCCGTTAAGCTCGACGGTATATATGTCGGGAGTAAGGGTAATCGTGCCGTCGGTGGAGTAATCCGCGCCCTCCGTGGAAAGGCTTAAAATAAGCTTGGCGTCGTCAACCGCCCTGTCGGAATTTATCTCGAAGGTAAGCGCCGTGTTTTCCACGTACAGATAAGTTACGTAATATCCCGTCAAAGTCTTCCAGTCCTTGTCGTCGTTCTCCCAGTCCTTTACAATCATTCCGATTCCGCTTTCGCCGCCCGACCAGCCCTCTCCTTCGACGTCGTCAAGGTCGGTAAGCGCCGCAGCAAACGTATACGTTTCGGTTCCGGGAGGATTTTTATCCTCGTCGCCGCAGGCGGAAACCGTAAACATTACGCCCGCAGCCGCAATCGTCGCGCCTAACATAACTGCAATTTTGTTCTTTATAGAGTTCATATTATTTTCCTTTTTTATCCGTCGGGTCTGTAAACGTGAAACCGCGCCCGCGGATGAGTTATTTACGGTTTTTACGTATGAACTTTATTTCGAAGTGAATTTTTTCTTCAACGCGACGCAGTATACTGCAAGCGCCGCAGCCGCCGCAACCGATACCGTGACCGCCGTCGGCACGACGGACGACGCGCACCCGCCCGCTTCTTCTTTTCCTTCTTCGTCTGTCTTTTCTACGGGCGTCCATTTAGCATACAGCGTCATATCCGCACCGACGGGTTTTGTAAAATCGAACTCCGCCATACAATAGGAATCCCTGAACCAACCGCCGAATTCGTATCCGCTTCTTACGGGGCTGAACATGGGTGCCGCAAGACAGCCGTTTGCGTCGAGCTCGGCTTTAAGGATTTCGAAAACCCCGTCGTAGTTCATATTAAACGTAACCGTACACGTATCCAAAGCAATCCAGCGCGCGTAGAAGGTTTTATCGCCGTCCATAATAATTTCCGAGAAAACGGCTATATTATCGCATTCCGCTTCCGTGTACCATCCGCCGAAAGCATAACCGCTCCTTGACGGCTCGTACGGCGGCTCGACGGCGGAAGTGTCGCGTTTTACGAGAATATTGCCCGCCTGAGGCGCACCCGTATAGTTGAGGTCGAATATAGCCGAGAACTGGTCTGCGTCGGTTATGTATGCGTAAAGCTCGGTATAGCCGTTTATCGGTTTGGTAAAGTCAACCTTTTGCGTGCAGCTGCTGTTCGTATACCAGCCTACAAAGCGCTTTCCCTCGGGCACAACGGGCGTTTTTTCGGGCGCCTCGATAAGGCTTCCCTTAACTACCCTGTAGCCGTAATCCTGCGTAACGCCGTCGTTGAATTTAACGGATACGTACGCGCCGACGAGGTTGCTTCCTTCAACCGTCTTCATCTGGCTCGAATTAGCCGCGACGTAAAGCAAATTCATAGCCGTGTTTCTTACCCAATACCACTGCGTGGGGCTGTCCAGCGTAAAGCTTCCGTAGGAAACTGTTGCCGTGTAGCTCGTATCGGAGCCTATCTTACACTTCCAGTCGGTAACCGTAAGCGATTCGGGAACCATAACCTTGTTTGTGGAGGCATCGTAGTACCCGTCTAAAATTCTGCCGTCGAACCAGGGCTCTTCGCCCCTTCTCTGGCTTGCAAGGTTGCCCAGATACGTCGAACCGCTTCTTATAAGCTGGTCGGCGTTCGTAACCTGCGTTCTGCCGCTTGCAACGGGCGCGCCGTCTACAAGGTCGGTAACCGCCACGCCTTCGTAGCCCCATTCGTCGCGAGGCACTACGTTGTTAAGCATAAAGTTGTTCTGCGTAGCGTAAAGCCCCATCCTGCCGTGAGAATTCATCATTCCGTTAAGATGCCCAAACTTCGCCGCATACTCGAACTGTCGCAGATACACCTCTCTCAGCGCCTGCTCGTTGCACCATACGCTTATTCCGCCGTTGGATTTGCGCGCCGTATCCTGGTCGTTTACCACGTAATGCTTGGCGTATACGTGCATACCCGTTTCGGTCGCGCCCTTGATTACCGCCGCCGCGATAAGTCCGCCCTGAACGCCGTCCTGAGAATAGTATTCGAAATTGCGTCCGCCGAAAGGACTACGGTGCGTGTTGAGTCCGGGGCCGTACCAGCCGTTGACTATCATACCGTCCTTTTCCATCAGCATACCCTCTATGCCGATATGATGCCCCTGCTCGTAGCATAATTCTGCGTTGTACGTGCTTGCAATGAGCGTAGCGTTACACCAATACGTACCCGCCTGACCCGCGCCGTGCGAGTTGCGCAGCTGCGCGGGGCCGTCCGCGTCCCACGTTTTGGGCTTACCGACCGCCGGTAAAGCCGGGTTAGAATAATACGACTGCGTAAGAAGGTTAGTCATTTCCGACCAGGTAAGTTGATTCATAAACTCAACCCATAAGGGGTCGTCCATAGGGATACCCGTCATATCCGAAAGCTGAATTTCGCACACGCGGTCGGGGTCGCTGCCCTTTGGCGCCTGCTTCCAGCCACCCTCCACGTCGCCGACCTGCCCGTATCCGGGTATATCGTCCGCCGTCTTATACCACGGGTCGGTAGGCTCGTCCTTGCACGCCCCGTAATATACCTGGTCGAACAGCACTTTAACCGCCGCGTCCGAATACGCGAGCTCGTCCGCCGTCGGGGGCGCGGGCAGCTTCCATTCACTCCTCGTTACGTATTTGGCGTCGTCCTTCGTGATATAGGTTTCGTCGCCCATAAGCTCGATATTTTTACCCACTCTCGCCGTATTGAATTCGTCGTTCTGCGAGAACACGGCTTTTGCGGTTTGCTTGCCGTAGCCCTTATTATAGTTAAGCGGGTTGTCTATCCCGTCGCCGTCGTATTGTATACCTTCCGCCCCGACGGTGAAGGTTATCGCGTCGCAACCTGTTTTATCCGTATGGGAATCGCTTCTTAAAAGCAATTTGTAATCGCCCTGTTCAAGCTCATACCCCTGAAAACCGTTGCCGTTTATATCGTTCCAGTCGAAGGAAGCCATATCGGATATCGCGAATTTAAGCTCTATCGTCTGTTCTTCGCCGGGTTTAAGCAAATTTGTCTTTCCGAAAGTAAGCAAGCTTACGTCCGATTTTTCAATAGGCGCGGTTTCTACCGAGTAAGGCGCGCGCAGATACAGCTCGACAACGTCTTTACCCGCATAACGCCCCGTGTTTTTAACCGTAACGGGTATAGTAACCTCGTCGCCCGCGTGCTCATCGGTAAGCACGCCCGACAAGCTCGGCTCGCCGACCGTCCACTCGAACGAAGTGTAGCTTAATCCGTAGCCGAACGGGAAAATTACTCCGTTGGCCCTGTTGAAATAAGCGTCCTCCGCCTGCGAAAGCAATTTGCTTTGATTGCCCTCTTCTTCGTTAAAATATCCCTCGACCGTCGCGGCGGTTTCATACCACTTGTAACCTATGTAGATACCCTCTTCGTAATCGAGCGACTGCACGCTTGCGGGCAGAGGGTTTCCGTCGGGGCCGGTACCCGTATTGACGGTCGTGCCGCCGCAATGCTTGTTGTTAATTACGTTAAACCACGTCGGATCCTGCGAGAAATCCGCAGGCCAGACGTCGACGGTGCGCCCGGAGGGATTTACCGCGCCCGTAAGTATGTCGGGCACCGCCTTCATACCGACAGAGCCGGTCATACCCGAATACAGCACGGCGTCCACTTCGGCATTGTCGATATAATCCGCAATTTCAACCACGTTGCCGACGTTGAGAATGCATACAACCTTCTTAAATACTCCTTCCTTTGCCTTTTCGCAAACGTGATTCAAAAGCCAGAGTTCGTTGACGGTAGGCTGCAATTCGTGGGTTCCGTCGACATTGATGGTTAAATCGCTGTTTTCGTGCCCGTTGCGCGAAAACATGATAATCGCAACGTCGCCGTAACCCGAATACGAATCCACTATTTCCTGAGTATAGCTACCGCTGCCGAGCTCGTTTTCGTCGGCGGCGTCGTACAACCCTTTAAGTTTGGGGTTAAGAATAAACCCCGAGCTTTCAAGCGCCTCCAAAAAAGTCACCGCCTCGAACACCGCGCCGCGGCCCGAACCCAAGCCGCCCGTAATCTCACAGTCGCTTCTGCTGCCGAAAACGGAAATTTTCCGTTCCGCAGAGGCGAGTGGCAACGCCGCTTTACCCGATACCTGCCCGTTTTTGAGCAGTATCATCCCCTCCTGCGCAATGCGCTCGTTCAATTTGTTGCCCGCGCGCTTTGCCTCGTTCAGATTGACGAATTCCGTCGCATAAGCGGCATCTTCCTGCGGTAAGTACACTTCTGCGGAAACGCTCATGGCAGAGCCCGCAAGACTTAACGACAGTAAAAACGCAGATGCGGCAGCGCCGATTTTCTTTACTGATTTTGTCACAATATCCTCCTTTATATTTCCCCTCGCGGATATTACCGTTTAGGGTTAATTTTCTTCTTTATCGTCTTTTCTTTTAAACAGCACGTAAATTTCGTAAGTTCCCCAGCCCGCAAGCGCGGCAAATATCACGCAATCCGCGACTATCAGATATACCTGCCATAAAGGCAACGCAGTACGGAACACCGTTTCGGGCGTAATCCCGTTCATCGCGTTGGAATTTACAACGGAATAAAGGATATTATGCGCCGCCCTGCGCAAAACCGCCACGTCCTCGGGGTTGGATTCGTCTGCGTTCATCCACGGGCGCATCGTCGTCAGATTCAGATCCCCGCCGGCGTAAATCATCTGCTTGGGATTCATATACATCGAGACGTTGAAGTCGCTGATAACCGTACCGTTAAACCCCCATTCGCCGCGTAAGATTTCAGTGACAAGTCTGTAATCTCCGCCCGTCCAGCGCGTGCCTATCCTGTTGAAAGAGGTCATTATACCCTTAGGCGAAGCATTTTTAACCGCTATTTCGAACGGTCTTAAATACAGCTCGCGTATGGTCTGCTCGTCCGCCCAGGTGCATACCCCGTTGTCGTCGCGGTGCGTTTCCTGTTCGTTGAGCGCGAAATGCTTCATGTAAGTTATCACGCCTTTATCCGCCGCGCCACGTATCTGCGCAGAGGCAAGCATACCCGTAAGATACGGGTCTTCCGAGAAATACTCGAAATTTCTTCCCCCAAACGGGCTGCGGTGCAAATTCATGCCCGGCGCATACCACCCGCTGTACGGCACGTACGGGTCTATGCTCTGTTTGCCGAAGCTGCCCTCCTCGCCGACCGATTCGCCGAATTTTTTCAATAAATCGGTATTCCAGGTCGAGCCTAAAACGTATTCGCTCGCATACGAAACGGTGCCGTATATATTTGCCCCGCTCACGAAATTTGCAAAGCCCACAGGTCCGTCGGACGCTATCGTTTCGGGTAAACCTATCCTCGTAATGCCCTTGGTTTTGAACGCGCCCTCGTTGAAAAGGCCCCTCATTTCCTTGAACGAAAGGCTGTCTAAAATACTCTCCCACCCCTCGTCGTTATAATCGAGCCCTCGCATTTCAACGAGCTTTTTTACAACCTTTGCGTCGGTTTTATAAACCTTGGTATCGACATCGGTATTGTTATGCGCCGTAGAGGCGAGCGTGCTTTTATCGAAGCCGTAGTCCGCAAGGTTGTGCCCCGATGGCGTAGTCGGCCACGTGCCCTGCCAGTTTTTCCGTGACAGCACGGTATCGAGCTCCTCGTCGGCGTCCGAAAAACGGTTTATAACCTTATTACCCGTCAGCGGGTCGGAAGGATAGGTTATTCCTCCTTCGGCAACCGTAAACAAAACAGGCTGCACGCCTTCCTTTACGGTATGGGAATTTGTTTTGAGTTTGAGCGCGTACTGCCCCTCTTCCAGCTCGAAGCCTTTAAAACCGTTTTTATTCGCATCGGAATAATCGTAAGAGGCTACGTAATACGGGTTGAATTTTATGGTAACCGTTACGGAAGAAGGTCTGTCCTTACCGTTTGCCGCAATTGATTTATCCGCCGCGTTGCGCTCCTCGGGATACAGCGTCGGGGTCTTAACGAAGCCCGCCAGCACCGTGCCCGACTTTTCGATATCGCCCGCGGGCGGGTCGCAATATAACTCAATCACGTCTTTGCCCGCATATGCGCCTATGTTGCTTACTTTTATCTTGATTTCGGTTTCGCCGTATTTGTTGCTATCGTCATAGACGAGCCGCTCGGGCTTATCTATTATCTCCCATTCAAATTGAGTGTATGAAAGCCCGTATCCGAACGGATAAACCACGTTTTTATCGTACCAGCCCTCGTCTTCCGCGCCGCGCGTTTCATAATACCTGTAACCTAAATAAATCCCCTCTTCGTAATCGACGAAATAGTACTTTTCGTTTTTCCTGACTCCTTCGGAGTTTACGGTAAAATACGTGGCCCCGTCGGCGCTCAGATTGTTGCCGAAATTATACCATGTAGGATTTGCGGTAAAATCCGCCGCCCACGTATCGACGGTTCTGCCCGAAAAAGAAAGCGTGCCGCTCAAAAGCGCGCCGAGCGCGTTTATACCCGAAAAGCCCGGTCCCCCGATTGCGATAGAGGCGTCTATCCCGTTGTTGCTCTGTATCCAACCCGCTTCAAACGAGGTGCTGCAATTCAAAATAACTATAACTTTGCCGAAGCCCGCGGATACGACGGCGTTTAAAAGGTCAAGTTCGTTTTCGTCGGGTTCGAGATAATGCTTATCCGAGTCGGGCATAGTCCTCGGCAAATCGAAGCCCTCGCCGCCGATACGCGATATGACCACCAACGCCGCATCCGAATACTCCGAATAACTTTTCTTAACCTCCGCCGTATAGGACTGCTGAGGCGTTTCGCCCGTCAGAAGCTTAACCGCGCCGTTGTTCTCAATTTTCGGGTTGGGAGTTCTCCCCGCGCCCGAAAGCGAATTGTTTTTATAGAACTCCTCCAAAACGGGGTTGACCTGAAAACCCGCTTTTTTCAAGCTTTGGGAAAGGGTTGCCGCGCCGTCGTAGCTCCCTCCGCCCGAGCCCGTACCGCCGTATACGAGGTTGACGGAGTTCTTGCCGAATACGCTTATCTTTTTTTCGCCCGATTTAAGTGGCAACGCCCCGTTTTGATTTTTCAAAAGCACGAAGCCCTCGGCGCATATTTCCTCGTTTAACCTGTTCCCGCGCTCGTAAGCGTCGCTTTTGCTTGCCGCCTCTACGTCGAAATAGCGCCCTTCGCCTCTGCCGAAGGTCCGCTCGCCCTGAAGCGCCATACAAATAGTTTCGTAAAACACGGTCGACGACAGCGCAGTGACCACAATCATCAATAAAGACATTACTATTGTTACGATAGCCCAGATTCTGGTGCGTATATTTTTAAAAAGTGCTTTGATAAATTTCAAAATCCGTTCCTCCGAATTGCGTTAAAACAAATTTAATTATTACACTCAAATTCTAATACTCGCCGACAAACAAGTAAATACGGCGCTTCTCAACTTGTCGTTTTCGGTTCAAAACTTGTCGAAAAACAGAAAATTGTCACCAAAAAACGAAATAAAATGACAGCCTCCCGATAGAGAGGCCGTTGAAAAACTGATTATTTATTTTATATGAATTCCGTTTTTATTTCCCCGCGATAAATCTTGTTACCGCAGAAACGAACTCCTTCTTTTTATGGCGGCTTATGGGAAGCCATTCGCCCGCGACGGACACGCAATCTTTACCCACGGTCTGTACGAAATTCAGGTTGACTATCGTGCCGTTGTTGCATTTGCAGAACATCTCGGGCGGAAGCTCCTGTGCGGCGGCGGACAGCGAGCCGTGAACCACAATATCCTCCCCGACCATGCGGTAACGGATATTGTGCCCCGTAACTTCCACGTAGACGATATCCCGCACCGAAACGCATTGCATAGTATTACCGAAAGTAAGCACTATCTTTCTATCGTTTTTCGGCAATCGAAGCAAAAATTTTTTCATCCTCACGGAAAAATCGAAATAATCAATAGGTTTTACTATATAATCGAACGCACCGACCTGATAGCCGTGAATAGCGTATTTCAACAAATTTGTAACAAAAATAATAGGTACGATTTCATCGGTAAGGCGTAACCTGCGCGCGGTTTCCATTCCGTCTATATTCGGTAGCTGTATATCCAAAAAAACCGCGTCGTAAATCGGCTTATACGAGGAAAGAAAAGCCAATCCGTCGTTAAAACCGTCTATTTTGTATTCATAACCGTTTTCGCCGCAAAACCTCGCAAGACACTCTTTCAGATGATCCATATGAAAGGCGTCGTCTTCAACTATACAAAAATTCAACATAAAAATTTTTCACCTTTAAATGACTACGGCAGTATTATCGGCTTTATCCGCTATCGGCAACATTATATCGAGA
>Ga0073906_1006205_pt1 | contig 10026 bp, 10 predicted proteins | sample Inofromicrocosms_FD_65485 | JGI IMG/M metagenome (GOLD analysis project Ga0073906, IMG submission 65485) | Mouse cecum microbial communities from Vienna, Austria - Inoculum for glucosamine and mucus D2O microcosms | ecosystem: Host-associated > Mammals > Digestive system > Large intestine >... | reverse complement strand
CCATTTTTCCCGCGCCGAAGAACTGGGCGATGACCACTGTGCCGCCCCCGGAGAGGCCGATGAAGAGAGAGGAGAACATGGTCAAAACCGGGAAGCCCACCCCCACGGCGGCAAGGGCCCCGTCCCCTACGTAGCGGCCCACCACCCAGCTGTCCACCATGTTGTAGAACTGCTGGAGCAGGCTCCCCGCCAGAAGGGGCAGGGCGAAATAGAGAATGTGCCCGGCGGGGCTGCCCGCCGTCATGTCCCGCGCGGCGGAAACCTTTTTCATAACGTCCTCCTTGTCTCGGGCGGATTCAATCCCCCTCCTCCAGCAGCACCCCCAGGTTCCGCAGGGATTCCCGCACCCGCTGGAAGGCCTCCCCGTCCGGGCAGGAGAGGGTGTGGAGATGGATGCCCCCGGTGAGGTCCGAGAGGGGCCGGGCCCCGTTCGACCCGCAGCGGGAGAGGAACTGGCTCACGTCGTAGCGGCTGGAGAGCTGGAGAGACCCGGTGAGCTGGCCGTAGACCGGATGCTCCACAATGACGTCCAGCACGGAGCAGCCCTGGTCCACCATGGCGCAGAGCTCCGCCTCCATGCCCCGCACGTCGTGCCGGCAGGCCACCCGGCGGACCAGACCCCGGTCCGCCCTCAGGATTACATAGCCCCTGGGCGTGGCGGAGATGTCCGCTCCGGCGGCCCGGAGCAGGGCCACGTCCCCCACCACCACCTGACGGCTGACGGAAAAGCGCTCCGCCAGGCGTCCGGCGCTGACGGGGCGGCTGGAGCGCTGTAAATACGTTAAAATGGCCTGCCGCCGTTCCTCGGCTCGCATAAAAGTTCCCCCTCCCGTGTGTTTGAAAAGCAGTATACCACAAACGGCGGGAAAAGAAAAGGGCGGGCGCAGCGTACCAATTCCAATTTCTGGCGGCCGTCCGCCTGGGGCGGCTGCTTTCTTCTTTTCCGCCCGATAACAAAAATTCCCTTGCAAAACCGGCGGACTTCGCCTATACTGTATGATAGAATGCCGATACGGTTCGCTGGGACCAAGGGCGGAACGGATGGCACATGGAGAGAAGGTGAGAACGAATGTCCCTGGAAGCGATCGAAAAGGTAACGCAGGTGGAAAACGAGGTCCGGGAGCGCCGCGCCGCCGCCGAGGCGGAGGCGAAGCAGCTCATCGCCGACGCGGAGAAGGAAGGTCAGGCGCTCTTGCAAAGGACCCGGAGCGCCGGGGCGGAGGCCGGCCGGGAGCTTCTGCGTCAGGCGGAGGAGCGGGCGGCGGCTCAGGCCGCGAAAACCGCTCAGGCCGCGGAGGCGGACGCGGGAAAGCTGCGCGAGGCGGCGGACAAGCGTCTGGAAGCGGCTGCGGAGTTTATTGTCGGAAGGGTTGTGAGCAACTGAAATGGCCATTGTTAAAATGAAAAAGCTCCGCGTCATGGCCATGGCCAACAGCCGGGATGCGCTCCTGCGGGAGCTCTTGCGCCTGGGCTGTGTGGAGATCAGCGAGCCCGCCGGCAAACTGGCGGATCCCGCCTGGGCGGCGCTGCTGCGGCGGGACACCTCCACGCTGGCGGAGACCAAGAACGAGCAGGGAGAGGCCAACGCCGCCCTGGACGCCCTGAAGCGTTACGGCGGGACCAAGGACGGGCTCTTCATCCAGCGCCGGCCGGTGTCCCAGGAGGAGTTTTTAAACCGCGAGACCCTGGAAAAGGCCCGGGCCGTCAGCCGGCGGATCAACGGGCATCTCCAGGATATCTCCCGTCTCCAGGGGGAGGAGGGCCGCCTCCTCAGCCGGAGGGCCGGGCTGGAGCCCTGGGTCCCCCTGGATATGCCCCTGGACCTGAGCGGCACCGCGAACGCGGTCTTCCGCCTGGGGGTGTTCCCCGGGGCGGCGGACACCGCCGCTATCCGCGGCGAGCTGGGGGATACCGCGGCGGAACTCTATGAGATCGGCGCGGACAAACAGCAGCGCTGCTGCCTTCTCATCGCCCACCGGGCGGAGGAGGAGAAGGCCCTGGAGATTCTCCGGCCCCACGGCTTCAGCGTGACGGCGTTTCAGGGCGTGACGGGGACGGCGGCGGAAAACGTCGCGGCGCTGGACCGGGCGCTGTCCGAGAATCAGAAACAGCGGCAGGAGGCGGAGGCCGCCATCGCCGCTCTGGCTCCGGAACGGGACGCCCTCCGGCTCTATGCCGACCGGCTGAACGCCGAGGCCGCCGAGGACCTGAACACCGAGCGTCTCCTGACGGACGGGACCATCGTCTTCTTCGAGGGCTGGGCCCCGGCGGAGAAGCTGGGCGAGGTCCGGACCCTTCTGGAGAGCCGGGGCTGCGCCTGGGAGGCCAGCGACCCCACGGAGGAGGAGATTCCCGACGTGCCGGTGCAGCTGAAAAACAACTGGCTGACCCGCCCGCTGAACATGGTGACGGAGATGTACTCCCTCCCCGCGTACAACAACGTGGACCCCAACCCCCTGATGGCCCCGTTCTTCATTTTGTTCTACGGCATTATGATGGCGGACATGGGGTACGGTCTTTTGATGATTCTGGCGGGCACCCTGGTGGCGAAAAAGTACCGGCCCAAGGGAACCATGGGCCACATGATGGGCCTTTTGCAGCTGTGCGGCGTCTCCACCTTCTTCTGGGGCGCGCTGACCGGCGGCTTCTTCGGGGACTTTTTGACCCAGGTGGTAAAGCTCACCACCGGCGGAGACTTCGCCCTGCCGTCCCTCTTCACCCCGCTGAACGACACGCTGATGATTCTCGTCGGGGCCATGGCTCTGGGTCTGGTGCAGATCATTACCGGCATGGCCGTCAGCTTCATCCGGAAGCTCAAGGCCGGGCAGGTGCTGGACGCCGTTTTTGAGGAGGTCACGTGGTGGATCGTCTTCGCGGGCATCGGACTGATGGCCGTGGGCGTGACGAACCTGGTGCTTTACGCGGGCCTGGCCCTGATCGTCATCGGCCCCCTGGTCACCGGCCAGGGCTTCGGCAAGATCATGGGCATTTTCGGCTCCCTCTACAACCACGTGACGGGTTACTTCGGCGACATATTGTCGTACGCCCGTCTCATGGCTTTGATGCTGGCGGGCAGCGTCATTGCCCAGGTATTCAACACCCTGGGCGCGATTCCGGGCAACATCGTGATTTTCCTGGTCATCTCCCTGGCGGGCAACGCGCTGAACTTCGCGCTGAACCTTCTGGGCTGCTATGTCCATGATCTTCGTCTCCAGTGCCTGGAATACTTCGGCAAGTTCTATGAGGATGGGGGCAAACCCTTCCGTCCCCTGGCAATCAATACGAAATACGTGGATATCCAATAAATTTTTAGGAGGAAAAGAACAATGGATCTGACTCAATTGGTGGAAGCGCAGGGCTCCTTGACGTTCCTTGGAAGCATTGGCGGTCTGGCCTTCGCGCTGCTGGGCGCGGGCCTGGCGGCGGTTCTGCCCGGCATCGGCTCCGCGAAGGGCACCGGCATCGCCGGCGAGGCGGGCACCGGGCTTCTCTGCCAGGACCCCAGCAAGTTCGGTAAGGTCATGATTCTCCAGGTCATCCCCGGCACCCAGGGCCTGTACGGCCTGGTGGTTTGGTTCTTTGCCATCTTCTCCATGGGCCTTCTGGGCGGCGAACTGCCCCAGATGACCGTGGCTCAGGGCATGCAGTACTTCGCCGCCTGCCTGCCTATGGCGCTGGGCGGCCTGTTCTCCGCCATCGCCCAGGGCCGCGTGGCCGCCGGCTCCATCAACATTCTGGCCAAGAAGCCCGACGACTGGTCCAAGGGCATGGTGCTCTGCATCACCGTGGAGTTCTACGCCATCCTGTCTCTGCTGGCTTCCATGCTGATGATCATCAACATTTCTTGATCGCCCCGCAGAAAGGGGATTGAACCATGAATGGAATTGAAAAAATCACCCAGCGCATCAGCGCCGACGCCCAGGCTGAGATCGACCGGGTGTTAGGCGAGGCCCGGGCCGAGGCGGAGAAGATCGCCGCCCGGTACAAGGCCCAGGCGGACGCCGAGGCGGCGGACCTGGACGCGAAGAATAAAAAGGCCGCCGCCGAGCGGGAGGAGCGTCTGGCCGGTACCGCCCAGATGGAGGCCCGGAAGGCCGCTCTGGCCGCCAAGCAGGAGATGGTGGAGCGGGCCTATGACCTGGCTTTGAAAAAGCTCTGCTCCCTGCCGGGAGAGAAGTACACGGAGGTCCTGGCGGCGCTGCTGGTCCAGGCGTCCTCCACCGGGAAGGAGGAGGTCATCTTCTCCGACAAGGACCGCCGGAAGGTGGGCAAGGCCGCCGTGGACAAGGCCAACAAGGACGGCGGAAAGAAGCTGACCCTCTCCGGCGAGACCCGCGCCATTCCCGGCGGCTTCATCCTCCGCTCTGAGAATGTGGAGGTCAACTGCGCGTTTGACACCTTGGTGCGCCTTCAGAAGGCGGAAACCGCGGGAGAAGTAGTGAGGAAACTGTTCTCATGACAAGGAGGAAGTGTCTTGGCTAAAAAAATCAAAGACACCGATTACCTGGCGATTTCCGCCCGCATCAAGGCCATGGAGACCGGACTTTTGACAAGGGAACGGATGGAGCAGGTGCTGGAGGCCCGCAGCGGCGAGGAGGCGGTGAAAATCCTTCAGGAGTGCGGGTACCCGGAGCTGGATGCCCGCAATCCCGAGGCCATGGACGCCGCGCTGTCGGCGGCCCGGGAGGCCACCCTCTCCGACCTGCTGGACGGCGCGCCGGACCCCAGGTATATCGACATTTTCAAGCTGAAATATGACTATCACAACATCAAGGCCGCGCTGAAGGCCGCAGCCATGAACGTCAGCCCGGACTCCATGCTGATGGATATGGGCCGGGTTCCGGCGGCGGTTTTGAAGGAGGCCGTTCTGACGGGACGGCTGGAGGAGCTGCCGGAGGGTCTGGCCGCCGCTGCGGCGGAGGCCAAGGAGGTTCTGGATTCCACCCGGGACCCCCAGCTTTCCGACATCGTGCTGGACCGCTGGTGCTATCAGGAGATGCGCACTGCGGCGGAGGAGACGGGCAGCGCCTTCTTGGAGGGCTATGTCAAAATCCAGATCGACGCGGCGAACCTCCGCAGTCTGGTCCGCACGGTGCGGATGGGCAAGAGCGGCGACTTCTTGAAATCCGTCCTGCTGGAGGGCGGCGACGTGGGGACGGACGCCGTCCTGAGCGCCGGGGCCTCCGGCGCGCTTCAGGAGCTCTACGGTCCCACGCCCCTCCAGGCGGCGGCGGAGGCCGGGGCGGAGGCCCTGCGGGGCGGCCCGCTGACGGACTTCGAGAAGCTCTGCGACGACGCGGTGGGGGCGTATCTTGCGGGGGCGCAGTTCGTGCCCTTCGGCGAGGCCCCGCTGCTGGGGTATCTGGCGGCCCGGGAGACGGAGTATACCAACATCCGCATTCTCCTGATGGGCCGTGGCGCGGGCCTGCCCGCCGACGTGATTCGCTCCCGGCTGCGGGCCGGATATGTGTAAGGCGGTGAGGTGACAATATGGCTATGACCTATCAGATCGCCGCCATCGGCGATTGGGAGTCCGTTATGGGCTTCCGGGCTCTGGGACTGGATACCTACCCCGTCACGGACGCGGCGGAGGCCAAAGAGAAGGTCCGGGAGCTGGCGAAGGGAAACTGCGCCGTGATCTATCTCACCGAGCAGCTGGCAAAGGACATGGAGGACGTGATTTCCCGCTACAAGGATGAGATCCGGCCCGCCATCATCCTGATTCCCGGCCGGCAGGGTTCCCTTGGCATCGGCAAGGAGAACATTCAGCGAGCCATTGAGCGCGCCGTGGGCGCCGATATTTTGTAAAATTGTTACGTTGCGCATCCCATCCTTAACAGGGGGCCGGACAAGGCCCCCGCCGGAGCCCGGCGGCCCCGGTGAGGAGGGGAGGAGCAAGGGCGCGGGCGCGGTTTCCGGCAGGGCCGGAACCGGAGCCCGGCGGTCTTTGCGGCGACGAGAAAGAAGGGTTATGTATTGAGCGGCAAAGTTGTTAAAGTTTCCGGGCCGCTGGTGGTCGCCACGGGCCTTTCGGACGCCAATATGTCCGACGTGGTCCGCGTCGGCCCCCAACGCCTGATCGGCGAAATCCTGACCATGAAGGGCGACGCCGCCTCCATCCAGGTCTATGAGGAAACCTCCGGTCTGGGCCCCGGGGCCGACGTGGAAACCACCGGCGCCCCCATGAGCGTGGAGCTGGGCCCCGGTATGATCGAGGGTATCTATGACGGCATCCAGCGTCCCCTGGAGAAGATTGTGGAAAAGGTGGGCGCCAACATCACCCGCGGCGTGGAGGTCTCCGCCCTGGACCACGAGAAGAAGTGGGACTTCACCGCCACCGTCAAGGCCGGGGATAAGGTCGTGGGCGGCGACGTCATCGGCACGGTCCCCGAGACGCCGGTGGTGCTCCACAAGATCATGGTGCCCCCCGGTCTGAAGGGCGCCATCAAGAGCGTCAAGAGCGGCAGCTACAACGTGACGGAGACCGTGGCCGTCCTCACTACCGAGGACGGAAAGGACGTGCCTTTGACCATGGTCCAGAAGTGGCCTGTCCGTGTCGGCCGGCCCTATGAGAAGAAATACTCTCCCGAGCGTCCCCTGTGCTCCGGCCAGCGGATCATCGACACCATGTTCCCCATCGCCAAGGGCGGCACCGCCGCCGTTCCCGGCCCCTTCGGCTCCGGCAAGACCGTGGTCCAGCACCAGCTGGCCAAGTGGTCCGACGTGGACATTGTGGTCTACATCGGCTGCGGCGAGCGGGGCAACGAGATGACCGACGTTCTGCGGGAGTTCCCCGAGCTGAAGGACCCCCGCACCGGCGAGTCCCTGATGAAGCGGACGGTGCTGATCGCCAACACCTCCGATATGCCCGTTGCCGCCCGAGAGGCGTCTGTGTACACCGGCATCACCATTGCGGAGTACTTCCGGGACATGGGCTATGACGTGGCCGTCATTGCCGACTCCACCTCCCGCTGGGCCGAGGCTCTCCGCGAGATGTCCGGCCGTCTGGAGGAGATGCCCGGCGAAGAGGGCTACCCGGCCTACCTCAGCTCCCGTCTGGCCCAGTTCTACGAGCGGGCCGGCAGCGTGGAGTGCATCGGCTCCGACGAGCGCCGGGGCTCCCTGACCGCCGTGGGCGCGGTGTCGCCTCCGGGCGGCGACCTGTCCGAGCCCGTGTCCCAGGCCACCATGCGGATTGTCAAGGTCTTCTGGGCCCTGGACGCGTCTCTCGCCTACAAGCGGCACTTCCCCGCCATCAACTGGCTGAACTCCTACTCCCTGTATCTGGACACCCTCAAGCCCTGGTTCGACGAGAACTTTGGCGAGGACTTCATGAAGGACCGGGGCAGGGCCATGAACATCCTCCAGCAGGAGGCCAGCCTGAACGAGATTGTCCAGCTCGTCGGCAAGGACGCCCTGTCCCCCGCCGACCAGCTGACGCTGGAGGTCGCCCGGATGGTCCGGGAGGACTTCCTCCAGCAAAACGCCTTCACCGATATCGACGGCTACTCCAGCTATGACCGGCAGGGCAAGCTTCTGGCGCTGATCCTCCGCTATGAGGACCTGTGCCGGGACGCCATCGCCAAGGGCGCGGATGTGATGAAGCTCTTCGACATCCCTGTCCGCGAGAAGATCGGCCGGGCCAAGAGCGTCCCTGCTGAGGAATACGGGAAGGTCTACGAGGGAATCGGCGCCGAGATGGAAACCCAGATCGCCGAGATCGCCGCCCAGGGAGGTGACAACTGATGATTCGTGAATACAAAACCGTAGAGGAGATCGTCAGCCCGCTGATGATGGTCCGGATGGTCGAAAACGTCACCTACGACGAACTGGTGGAAGTGGAGCTTCATGACGGTTCCATCCGCCGGGGCAAGGTGCTGGAGGTCAACGGTGACACCGCCGTGGTCCAGCTCTTTGAGGCTGCCGCCGGCATCAACATGGCGGATGCCAAGGTCCGTTTCCTGGGCCACCCCCTTCAGCTGGGCGTGTCCGGCGACATGCTGGGCCGGGTCTTCAACGGCATGGGCCAGCCGATCGACGGCGGCCCCGACATCCTGGCCGACGAGTTCCGGGATATCAATGGCCTGCCCATGAACCCCGCCGCCCGGGACTACCCCAACGAGTTCATCCAGACCGGCGTCTCCACCATTGATGGCCTGAATACCCTGGTCCGCGGGCAGAAGCTGCCCATCTTCTCCGGCTCCGGCCTGCCCCACGCCAACCTGGCGGCTCAGATCGCCCGGCAGGCCAAGGTGCTGGGAGACGAGGGGGCCAACTTCGCCGTGGTCTTCGCCGCCATCGGTATTACCTTCGAGGAGTCGGAGTTCTTCGTCAAGGAGTTCAAGCGCACCGGCGCCATTGACCGTACCGTGCTCTTCTCCAACCTGGCCAACGACCCCGCCGTCGAGCGTATTTCCACGCCCCGCATGGCTCTGACCGCCGCGGAGTATCTGGCCTTTGAGAAGGATATGCACGTTCTGGTCATCATGACCGACATCACCAACTACGCCGAGGCCCTCCGGGAGGTCTCCGCCGCCAAGAAGGAGGTCCCGGGCCGCCGCGGCTTCCCCGGCTACCTGTACACCGACTTGGCGACGCTGTACGAGCGGGCCGGCCGGCAGCTGGGCAAGAAGGGCTCCATCACCCTGATTCCCATCCTGACCATGCCCGAGGACGACAAGACCCACCCCATCCCCGACCTGACGGGCTATATCACCGAGGGGCAGATTATCCTGAGCCGCGCCCTCTACCGCCAGGGGATTCATCCCCCCGTGGACGTGCTGCCCAGCCTGAGCCGTCTGAAGGACAAGGGCGTGGGCAAGGGCAAGACCCGGGAGGACCACGCCGACACCATGAACCAGCTCTTTGCCGCCTATTCCACCGGCAAGGACAACAAGGAGCTGATGAGCATCCTGGGCGAGGCGGCCCTGACGCCCACGGACCTGCTGTACGCGAAGTTTGCCGATGAGTTTGAGCGGCGCTACGTGAACCAGGGCTATGAGGAGAACCGCTCCATTTTCGAGACTCTGGACCTGGGCTGGGAGCTTCTCAGCATCCTGCCCAAGGCGGAGCTGAAGCGAATCAAGCCCGAGCTGATTGAGAGATACTGGCCGAAGAAAGACGAGCAGTAAGGAGGGGTGAGCCATGGCGAATATCACGGTAAGCCCCACCCGAATGGAGCTCACCCGCCTGAAGGGCAAGCTGCGCACCGCCCAGCGGGGCCACAAGCTGCTGAAAGACAAGCGGGATGAGCTGATGAAGCAGTTTCTGGAGACGGTCCGGGAAGTCCGGGCCCTCCGGGCCGAGGTGGAGAAGGAGCTGATGACGGTCCACGGGGCCTTCACGGTGGCCTCCGCTTTGATGAGCTCCGAGGCGCTGGAGCAGGCCCTGCTCTACCCGAAGCAGAGCGTGGTGCTGACCCAGACCACCCAGAACATCATGTCCGTCAATGTGCCGGTGTACGATTTTCAGACCCAGACCCGGTCGGACTCGGACATCTATCCCTATGGCTTCGCGGCCACGTCCGGCGAGCTGGACACGGCGGTGGACGCACTGGGGAAGGTGTTCCGCAAGCTCTTGAAGCTGGCGGAAATTGAGAAGTCCGCCCAGCTGATGGCGGAGGAGATTGAGAAGACCCGGCGGCGGGTCAACGCCCTGGAGTACGTCATGATTCCCAACACCCAGGAGGCGATCCGGTATATCAACATGAAGCTGGACGAGAATGACCGCGCGACCACGATCCGGCTTATGAAGGTGAAGGACATGATTTTGAAAGAGGCTATCGAAGAGAAGAGAGCCGAGGACGCTAGAGCCATAAGGGCTTTCGGGTCTGATGGAGAAAGCCCGGTAGAAGTTTAAGGGGAGCTGTACCGGATTTGTACCGCTTCTACGATGGGCCTAAAAAGGGAAAGATGGTACTGCTTGGGAGAAATCCCGGGCAGTACCATTTTTTATGTCTGCAATTCCAAAAATTCTAAATTATTTTGCCATATGCTTTTTTGATTGCTCCAAAAAGAAGTTTAAGTA
>Ga0073906_1006204_pt1 | contig 10028 bp, 7 predicted proteins | sample Inofromicrocosms_FD_65485 | JGI IMG/M metagenome (GOLD analysis project Ga0073906, IMG submission 65485) | Mouse cecum microbial communities from Vienna, Austria - Inoculum for glucosamine and mucus D2O microcosms | ecosystem: Host-associated > Mammals > Digestive system > Large intestine > Cecum... | reverse complement strand
ATCTCCGGCCTGATAACATATATAAAGGACGACCGGTATTATGAAAGCAAATGGACTCTGACAAAAGCGGCTTCCGCATCCTCCACGGCAGATCCGGAAGAACTTCTGGAATCGAATCAGAGAAATATCGGCAGGCTGGAAAGTCTTTTTGCCGGTTCTCCTGAATCAGCGGCCGTACTTTCAGAGAAAGCGGAATCCTTTGATAAAAGAAGAACCGATGCGAAAGTATCATATTTCTCTTTCGGACACGAAAGTCCGGGACGGGAAACGGCTTTCAGGACATTGGCTGCCGCGGCAGGACTTCCCTATTTCATCTGGTGCGCCATTATGTGCCTTCCGATGTGGGCTATAGCCGAATATCTGTGCAGATACAGGATAAAGGACAAAGCGTTCCACAATACGGCAAGATTCGGAACAAGGCTTGTGCTCAGCCCTATAATGGCAGCAATATGGGCGGCTGTGTTTTTCTGTACACTCCCCTGGCAGTACGCGACGCTTCTGCTCCTGATTACACTGGGATCATTTTCCAGATTCTATGAATACAAGAACTTTGCAAGGATTCTGATATCGGACTACAGACTTCTCGCAGACAAAAAACTACAGGACCAATACAAAGAATTGAAAGAATTATGAAAAGGACAGCAATAATATCAGCCATACTGGCCATTATGGCCTGCTTCCCGTCATACGCAGAAAACGGATCCTTCGGGACTGAAGACACCGCACAGAGCGACACGCTCAAAGTAAAAAAGAAAAAATCCAGGAAACCTGTCGTATACAATGAGCACGGCGACATAATAAAGACAGGATTGTCATACGGTCCTCTTCCCGTCGTAGCCTTTGACAATGACAAGGGATTCCAGTTCGGAGCATTGCTCAATATCTTCAATTTCGGTGACGGGAAGACATATCCGGTGCCTAAGTCACAGTGGTATATCGAAGCGTCCGCATACGTCAAACAGGGCAGGATCGGTACTCAGAAATATGTGGTAAGCTATGACAACAAGCACGTCACACCGGATTACAACCTGAGGCTGTGCGCAGCCGGAAGCGCGTTCATAGACACCGCTCTGGAATTTTTCGGATTCAACGGATACCAGAGTTTCTATGACCCGTCAATACCTACAGGTTTCTACAGGCACGGACGCCTCACCGCAAATATGAAAGTGGACCTTATAGGAGAAATAGCCAAGAATTTCTATTGGGAGGCAGGTTACCATTTCAATTATTTCAATACCGGACAATACAAGGATTTCTATAAGACTGCAGAAGGTGAACCTGAACCGGAAGCTCTCTATGACCTGTATCAGAAATGGGGCATAATACCGGAATCACAGACAGGAGACCAGTTCTCATCCGCATTGAGAATAGGTCTTGTCTACGATTCACGCGATTTCGAGGCATCCCCTTCCCGTGGATTCTGGGTTGACGCCCATCTCATAGCGGCACCGAAGTTTTTGGGGTCAAGCAATCCGTACAGCAAGGTGAATGTCACGTTCAGACATTACGTCCCTATTTTCAGGGACAAGTTCGTATTTGCATACAGGCTTGACTATCAGGGATTCCTCAACAAGAACGCCCCGTGGTATATGCTTCCTTACTTCACTGTGGTCGGCTCCCTCTATGACAGGGACGGCATCGGAGGCTACCGTACTGTCAGGGGTATAATGTACAACAGGGTACAGGGACCGCATACAGGTTTCTTCAATGCTGAAGTCAGGTGGAGATTCATTGACTTCCATCTGTGGCGTCAGAATGTAGGCCTCGCGCTCAGCGGCTTCTGTGATGGTGCAGGAGTGTTCAAAGGGATGGATATGACCAACAGGACAGGATATGCTCCAGAACTGTACGCCAAATATGTTCCGGGCACAAAGGAGAATATCCACCTTGCGGCAGGAGCCGGTTTCAGAATCATCATAAACAGGAACTTTATAGTCGCTCTGGAATATGCCCAGGCCTTCAACAGGCAGGACAACAAAAAAGGCGCGTTCTACCTCAACACCGGCTTCCTTTTCTGACGAGTTGACACGGAATAAAAGAATTTTAGGTTATGGAAAAGAATAAGCAGCAATATGATATGACAACTGATAAACTTTTTTCTGATATTCGGGGTATCATCGAACAAGGCAGACAACAGGCATACGCGGCAGCCAATCAGGTCGCTGTACTTACCTATTGGCATATCGGACGGCGAATAGTGGAAGAAGAGCAGCATGGAGAAGTCCGTGCGCAGTATGGTACCCGGTTGATTAAAACATTGGCAGAGCAGCTGGTACCTAAATACGGTAGTGCATTCAGCAAACGCAATTTGGATTACTTTCGCCGATTTTACTTGTGTTTCAATGATTTGGAAATTGTGAACGCGCGCGTTCACAATTTGACTTGGACACACTTCCGCACGATTATACAAGTTGCAGACCCTAAAGCCAGAGAGTGGTATGTAAAAGAGGCATCGGAACAGATGTGGAGTTCAAGAACACTCAGTCGCAACATCGGAACACAATACTATGGCCGCCGGATGGCTTGTGCAAGGGAAAGACTGGCATTGCCGGCACCGGACATCGAAGCCAATGACCCGTTGGAATATATAAAGAGCCCTGTAGTTGCCGAGTTTTTAGGCTTTCGCAAGGACAGCAAATATGACGAGAGCCAGTTGGAACAGGCCTTAATAGATCATCTTCAACAATTTATTATGGAATTGGGACGTGGTTTTGCTTTTGTCGACAGGCAGAAACACATTTCAACGGACACCGGTGATTTTTATATTGACCTCGTATTCTACAACATCAAGCTCAAACGTTACGTGTTACTGGAGCTTAAGACACACCCTCTGACACATGCGGATGTCGGACAATTGGATATGTATGTACGGATGTATGACGACCTTATAAAAGATGAAAATGATAACCCGACAATAGGCATACTGCTATGTACGGAGACAGACAAGGTAATGGCAAAATATTCTGTCCTTAACGGTAGCGAACAACTTTTTGCAGCCAAATATATGGCCTATATGCCGACAGAGGAAGAGTTGAGCAGAGAAATAGAACAGCAAAAACGCTTCTTCTTGGAACAACACGGAATAGAAGAATGATATCGGAACCAACTGTAGAAAACTGGAAATGCAAGAAAGTTTTATCGTTTTTCCATAGTCGGCATTTCCGGAGATTTTATCTATCTTTGCGAGGTTATAATATAGATGAAAGTTATTATAAACGACAGTTTCAAAATGAAAAGAAAAATACTCCTTATTTCTTCGTTGGCGGTGGCGCTGGCACTTGCGGCATTCATTTATTTCAGATTCTATTTCGTGTTCGGCGAAGGCGTCAAAGCCGGCGAACTGAACTTCGTGGTGTACAAAGGCTATCTGTTCAAGACATACGAAGGCAGGGCGATCCAGGCCGGATTCGCCAAAGGGAACAAAGGCACAGCATCCGTAGTGCAGTCATACGAATTCGACTTCTCGATAACCGATGAGGCTGTCGCTGACTCACTTATGCGCTGCAGCGGCAAAACGGTCGAGCTGCACTACAAGGAATATCTCGGTGCACTCCCGTGGAAAGGCCAGCAGAAATACATAGTAGACAGGATAATAGCAGTGAACTGATGCTGCACTGTATATGACAACACCAAAATCAATCTGTAAAATGTCCAAATCAATAAAATCAGCAGCTGCGATATTCCTTACCGCAGCTTTTGCTTTCAATATGTCCGCACAGGACACATCAATATTTGAGAATTGCGGGGTGATCGGCATCCATAAGGCCAACGATCCGTCCGGAAAAATCCTCACAATGGAGGAAACAATACTTTCTTTCGAATTGAGTCCGAAATATGAAAGCTATGTCTGGGCCTCCGACGGGAAAGGATACAAGGCCGTCAAGCGCAAAGATCTCCCCAGAAAAGAAAGCGAAGACAGATATACAGTATCTCTGAAGGACAACGGGATATACCTTATCGGCAGAAACGGTGAAACCGTCACCATAGCCGAACCGGAAAACGAGAACATAAGCTACGGGCAGATTGTAAGCCGCAATGAATTCGGAATCGACAAAGGAATCTTCTGGTCTAACTCAAAAGACAGGATCGCATTCTACAGAAAAGACGAAAGTGCAGTGACACGTTTCCCGTTGCTTGACATAAATTCACGCACAGGAACTCTGCGCCAGCTCGTGTATCCTATGGCCGGAATGTCATCCGAGATTCTCAGGCTGTGCGTATATGACATAGAAAAAAAGGATACCGTCCATATAAAGGCTGACGACTTCGGAGCTGACCGCTACCTGACGAACATCAGCTGGTCACCGGACGACAGGCATATCTTCATACAGGTACTCGACAGGAGCCAGAAGCATCTTAAACTGAATATGTATGATGCCGCTACCGGAGAATTTGTCAGGACACTGCTTACGGAGGACAATGAAAAATATGTCGAGCCTCTTGATCCGGTACATTTCATAAAAGGCAGCACGGACAGATTCATCTACAGGACCAACAACAGGGACGGATACCGCAATCTCTATATATGCGACCTGTCCGGCAATGTAAAACGTCTTACCGAAGCGGACGCTGACGTGGAATACCTTGACAATGACGGTAAATATGTATACTACACCTCTGCCGAGGTTTCACCGATAGAGAACCACCTTTTCAAGATAAACATCAGGAACGGCAAGAAGACACGCCTGACAGAAGCATCAGGATGGCATAAAATATCCCTGAGCCCTGACTGCACGATGTTTATTGACAGGTTCAGCAGTCTCAACACACCGGGCGTCACACAACTTTGTTCCACCACAGACGGCAAAAAGAAAGAGACTCTGCTGACAAGCGAAGACCCGACCATCGACTACGCGTATTCCGAAATACTGCTCGGCAAAATCAGGAGTGCGGACGGAAGGTTCGACAACTATTACCGTATGATTCTTCCAAAGGATTTCGATCCTTCAAAAAAATATCCTGCAATAGTATATGTCTATGGAGGTCCTCATTCACAGATGGTGCGCAACACCTGGCTCGGAGAACTCAGAAGATGGGAAATGTATATGGCCCAGAAAGGATATGTGGTCTATGTCCAGGACAACAGGGGTACAAGCAACCAGGGTATCGAGTTCGAGCAGGCGATCCACGGACAGTGCGGCCAGGCCGAGATGGCAGACCAGATAGAAGGGGCAAAAATGCTGATGTCGCTCCCTTTCGTCGACAAGGACCGTATCGGAGTGCACGGATGGAGCTATGGAGGTTTTATGACGATATCATTGATAACCAATTATCCTGACATTTTCAAGGTAGCCGTCGCCGGAGGACCTGTAATAGACTGGAAATGGTATGAAGTGATGTACGGGGAACGTTATATGGACAGCCCCCTCACCAATGCTGAAGGCTATGAAAAGGTCAGTCTCATCAACAAGGCAAAAGACCTGAAGGGAAAACTGCTCATCTGCCAGGGGGCTGTGGACCCTGTCGTGGTATGGCAGCACAGCCTGAGCTTCGTGCAGGAGTGCATCAGGAACAATGTCCAGGTGGACTATTTCCCTTATCCTGTCGCCGAACACAATATGGCAGGAAAAGAGCGCGTACACCTCCACGACAAGATAACGGCATACTTTGAAGATTATCTGAAATAGACAAAGCGTTACCGATGAAGTCAATAAGAGAAATATACAGAATAGGAAACGGTCCGTCAAGCAGCCATACTATGGGACCGAAAAAAGCGGCCAGGCTGTATGCGGAACATCATCCTGACTCAAAACAGTTCAATGTCAAACTCTACGGTTCTCTTGCCGCCACCGGCAAAGGCCACCTTACCGACAGGGCGATCCTTGACATACTCGAACCGATAGGCAGGACTGAGATAGAATGGTATCCAAAGATATTCCTTCCGGCACATCCCAACGCTATGAGCATCGCCACCGTCACTCCTGACGGCAGGACAGAGGATGAATGGACATTCTACAGTGTAGGAGGAGGAGCCATAAAATGCGAGCATCTGTCCTTCAGTGAATCTCCTGACATCTATCAGCTGAACACGATGACGGAGCTTCTTGAATGGTGCAACAAATACGGCAAAATGTACTGGGAATACGTCGACGAGACTGAAGGCAGTGAAATATGGGACTATCTTGCGGAAGTATGGAAGGTGATGTGTGCTGCCATAGAGCGCGGACTTGACCAGGAAGGTGTCCTTCCGGGGCCTCTTCACCTCAGAAGAAAGGCATCCAACTACTTCATACGCGCCGAGGGCTACAAAGACGTGCTGCGCACAAGAGGACTCATATTCGCATATTCCCTTGCAGTCAGTGAAGAGAACGCATCCGGAGGTACAATCGTGACCGCCCCTACATGCGGCTCCTGCGGAGTGCTCCCGGGAGTGCTGTACCATCTGAAAAAAGTATATGACTACAGCGACAAAAGGATAATCCGTTCCCTCGCCACAGCAGGACTTGTCGGCAATGTGGTAAAACACAACGCCTCAATCTCGGGAGCCGAGGTCGGATGCCAGGGAGAGGTAGGAGTGGCATGCGCAATGACCGCCGCCGCTGCCAACCAGCTTATGGGAGGAAGTCCGGCACAGATAGAATATTCCGCAGAAATGGGACTAGAGCATCACCTCGGTATGACCTGCGACCCGGTATGCGGACTGGTACAGATACCGTGCATAGAGCGCAACGCATACGCCGCCGCAAGAGCACTTGATGCAAACATCTACGCCTCATACACGGACGGACTGCACCGCGTGTCATTTGACCACGTTGTAAAAGTGATGAAAGAGACAGGAAAAGATCTCCCGTCCCTTTACAAGGAGACGGGAGAAGGAGGTCTTGCTAAAGAGTTAGGCGAGCTGTAGATGCTGCAGCCTCGCCGGCAACCTTCGCATAATCTTCCGAAGCATCAGCATAAAGGATACCGCGTGAAGAATTTATAAGAAGCCCACCGTGATCATTCGCGCCGTGGGCTATTACTTCTTCAGCAGATCCGCCCTGCGCCCCTACGCCAGGGACAAGAAGGAAATTGTCCGGACAGAACGTCCTTATTTCGGCAAGCTTGTCCGCTTTTGTAGCCCCTACGACAAACATCATATTGTCAGGTGTTGAGATGGACATCATCTCTTCCATAACAGCCTGATACAAAGGTTTCCCGTCTTTGATGGAGAACTGGAACTGTGCGGCGGACGCATTTGATGTGAGAGCCAGTACGATGGCCCATTTGTCCTTGTACCCGAGGAAAGGCGATACGCTGTCCGCCCCCATATAAGGCGCAAGGGTGACAGCATCAAAATCCATAATCTCAAAGAATGCCTTTGCATACATTTTGGCCGTATTTCCTATGTCTCCCCTCTTGGCGTCCGCGATGAGGAATATCTCCGGATAATTTGTCCTTATATAGTCCACTGTGGCTTCAAGAGCACGTATGCCGTCTATGCCATAGCACTCATAGAATGCAAGATTCGGCTTATATGCGACGCAATATGGAGCTGTGGCGTCTATAATGGCCTTGTTGAATGTGACTATAGAACGTGCACGTCCTTTGAAAAGCTGTCCCAAAAACGCAGCCTCCCCTTTGGTCGCCAAAGACTTTACCGACTCCGGCATCTTGTCGAAATCCACATCGAGTCCTACGCACAGCATAGACTGTTTCGCCTGTATCTGTCTGTATAATTGTTCCCTATTCATATTATTGTCATTCTAACTAAGAATCAAAAAACAGCTTCTAAAACAATTGATAAAAGAGTGCGATGGATTCCATCCCGGCAAAAAGCTGCTTCAGAAGATAGCTTTCGTTAGGGGAATGTATCGTATCACGCTCAAGACCGAATCCCATCAGCAGCGGATCAATGCCGAGAATCCTCTGAAGGTCAGCAAGAATCGGAATGCTTCCGCCTCCGCGGCTTGGCACAGGCTCAATACCGTAGACCTCTGTCATAGCCTTGGATGCCGCCTGATATGCCTTGGATGATATAGGAATGAGGAAACCGTCCCCTCCGTGGTGAGGGACAACCTCCACTTTAACATAATCCGGGGCAATGGATTTGAAATGCTCTTCAAACAGCCTGGTAATCGTCCTGCTGTCCTGGTCCGGTACAAGCCTCATGGAAATCTTGGCGTGGGCTTCGGAAGGCAGAACCGTCTTTGCGCCCTCTCCTGTATATCCGCCCCATATTCCATTCACATCAAGGCAAGGACGTATTCCTGTCCTTTCCAATGTAGTGTAGCCCTTCTCCCCTTTCACCTCATTTATATCCAGGAATCTCTTGTATTCATCAATATCGAACGGTGCACGTGCCAGCTTGGCGCGGTCTTCCGCGGACAGCTCCACAACATCGTCGTAGAAGCCTTTGACGGTAATATGCCCGTCTTTGTCTATCAGCGAAGAGATCATATCGCAGAGCACATTGATCGGATTCGCTACAGCACCGCCGTAATGTCCTGAATGAAGATCCTTGTTCGGTCCGGTAACTTTCACCTCCACATACGAAAGTCCGCGCATACCGCAATTGATCGAAGGCACAGACTCGGAAATCATAGTGGTATCGGAAACAAGGATTATATCGGCAGCGAGCAGTTCCTTATTCTTTTCAGCCCATTCCGCAAGCGAAGGGCTTCCGATCTCCTCCTCTCCTTCAAGAATGAATTTGACATTATGTCTCAGCCTGTTCTCACTGACCATGAACTCAAAAGCCTTTATGTGCATAAAAAGCTGCCCCTTGTCATCGTTGGCACCTCTGGCATAAATGGCCCCGTCACGTATTTCAGGCTCGAAAGGATCTGATTTCCAAAGCTCTATAGGATCTACAGGCTGCACGTCATAATGTCCGTAGACAAGCACTGTCGGCAGGGACGGGTCTATGATCTTCTGTCCGAAAACCACAGGATGGCCTTCTGTAGGATATACGTCCGCTTCATCGGCACCTGCCTCTTTCAAAAGCTGGACAAGACGCTCTGCGCAACGCAGCATATCAGGTCTGTTCGCTTCAGAGGAACTCACCGAAGGAATCCTGAGCAATGAGAACAGTTCTTCAAAGAACCTCTCCTTATTCTTTTCAATATATTGTTTCATATCATCTGTTTTTGTCAAATGCTCCCAAAGATAGTGTTTTGATGTTACAAAGACAAAAATCTGTCGTATCTTTGTGCCGTTATGGCAAGTTATCTACAAATAGAGAATATATCCAAATCATACGGTCCGAAAATACTTTTTGAACATATCGGATTCAACATCAACGAAGGAGACAAAATAGCACTTATCGCCCCGAACGGCACGGGAAAGACTTCCCTTATGCGCATACTGGCTGGGAAAGACAAGTCGGACTCGGGCGGAAAGATAATGTTCCTCAAGGACATACGTATTTCTTTCCTCGAGCAGGAATATGACTTCGATCCGGAATCCGGCATATTCGACCAGATAATGGCGCACAGCACGGCATTTACCGGCCATCTTGACCAGGAGCATCTGTGGGAATACGAAAGAAGGGTGATACAGCATCTTACAAGCCTCAATCTCCCGGACAGGGACCAGAAGATGAAAGAGCTTTCAGGAGGAGAGGTCAAACGTGTGGCAATCGCGGAAATGCTTGCCACCGAAGCTGATTTCTTCATTATGGACGAGCCTACCAACCATCTTGACATAGATGCGATCGAGTTTCTCGAAGGCTACCTTTCACGTTCGAGGTGCACCCTGCTTATGGTGACGCACGACAGGTATTTCCTCGACAAAGTGTGCAATACGGTAATGGAGATGGACCACGGGGCCGTATACACCTACAGAGGCGACTATCAGAACTATCTTGAAAAAAGAGAAGAAAGGATTTCCAACTACAACGCTGAGACGGACAAGGTCCGCAACATACTGCGACGCGAGCTGGAATGGATGAGAAGCACGCCTCAGGCACGTACAGGAAAAGCCAGGTACCGCATCAACGCTTTCTATGACCTGAAGGACAGGGCCGCGCAGACACATACGGAGAAACAGGTCTCCATGGACGAGGTCAAAGGCTCCACAAGGCTCGGCACCAAGATCATAAACTGCAA
>Ga0073906_1006187_pt1 | contig 10065 bp, 6 predicted proteins | sample Inofromicrocosms_FD_65485 | JGI IMG/M metagenome (GOLD analysis project Ga0073906, IMG submission 65485) | Mouse cecum microbial communities from Vienna, Austria - Inoculum for glucosamine and mucus D2O microcosms | ecosystem: Host-associated > Mammals > Digestive system > Large intestine > Cecum... | reverse complement strand
AGGTATGTCGTCGAGCATTTTCGCGCCCTCTACGGTGTGGCGTTTCATTATCTCGAATTCTTCGGGAGTAAATCTGCCCGGCTTGTTGAGCACCTCGCTCGGTATAGATATCTTTCCTATATCGTGAAGCGCGGACGCGTTGGATATCATGCGGATATCCTTTGGCGTAAGCGGATACTTATCCGTCTTTTTCATTAGTTGCTCCAAGAGCATTTCGGTTATGGAATGAACGTGCAACACGTGCAAACCGCTCTCGCCGTTTCTGAACTCCACTATATGAGAAAGCACCTCTATCATAAGGCTGTTGTCTTTCTCTTTTTCGTATATCTGCTCGCTGAGCATATCCGACATTTCTTTTTGCTTCACCGTGAGCATGAAATTGCTCGTAACGCGGTGAATAACCGTGCGTTCGTCGAAAGGTCGGCTTATGTAGTCTATAGCTCCCAAATCGTAAGCTCGGTCTATATACGACCCGCCCGTTTCCGCCGAAATCATTATAACGGGTATGCTCTTTATGAGTCCCTTTTGGTTCATCATTGCGAGCACGTCGAAACCGTCCATAACGGGCATGACTATATCCAAAAGCATCAAAGAGATTTCAAGCTCGTGCTCGTGCAATATTGTCATGGCTTCCATTCCGTTCTCCGCTTCGAGAATATCGAAACGGTCGGAAAGCATATCCGCCAAAAGAGCGCGGTTAAGCTCGGAGTCGTCTACTATCAGTATTTTTCTTTTATTGCCTCGCATCGCTGTCCTCACGCAATTCGGCTATAATCTTTTTGAGTTTTTCCATATCTATGGGTTTTGCCAAGTGCGCGTTCATGCCCGAGTCGAGAGCTTGGCGCACGTCGTCGTCGAACGCATTGGCTGTCATGGCTATAATGGGTATGCTCTTCGCGCTCGGGTGCTTAGAAGCTCGTATGGCGCGAGTGGCTTCGTAGCCGTTCATTACGGGCATTTGCACGTCCATAAATATCATATCGTATTGCCCCGGCTTAGACGCGTTGAATTTATCCACGGCTTCCTGTCCGTTCTGCGCTATTTCGCATGTTACCCCTTCTATATCGAGAAGGTCGGTGAGTATCTCGGCGTTAATCTCGTTGTCTTCCGCCGCGAGCACTTTAAGACCCGCAAGACTTATTTTGCCGGGCACTGCGGCAAGCTCTTTTTCGTCACCGTCGCGCAGTTTTTCTATGGCGTTGCGGAAATTGGACACAAAGAACGGCTTGGGCATGAACAGCGTTATGCCCGCCTCTTTCGCTTCGTCTTCTATCTCGTCGAAGCTATACGAGGTAAGCACCATAATGGGCACGTCGTTGCCCACTTTTTTGCGAATGAGTTTAGCCGTTTCTATGCCGTCCATTTCGGGCATCTTCCAGTCTATAAGCACAATGCAGTACGCTTCGTCGGAGTCGAATGCGTCGGATACCATTTCCACCGCTTTCTTGCCGCTGAGCGCGTAATGAACGTCTACGCCCGTGTCCGCCATAAGCTCGCGCACGCCCACGCAGATATCCTCTTCGTCGTCCACAACGAGTATGCGCGTCACGTTGTGATGCTTCCAAAACTCTTTGTCGTCCTCGTCGTGCTTGGCGGCTATGGCGAGTTCTATTTCCACCGTGAACACGCTGCCTTTGCCGAGCTCGCTCTCCACCGACAGCACGCCGCCCATAAGCCCCACCATGTTTTTGGCTATAGCCATGCCGAGTCCGGTGCCCTGTATGCCCTTTGTGTGCACGTTTATCTCACGCGCGAACGGGTCGAAAATTTCTTTCACGAACTGTTCGCTCATGCCGATGCCGTTGTCTTTAACGGATATGCGCAGGTGCGTGTGATTGTGCGCCGTTTTCTCGAGAGCTTCCACGGTGAGTTCTATGTGCCCGCCCTCGGGCGTGTATTTCACCGCGTTTGAAAGTAGGTTCAAAAGTATTTGATTGAGTCGCATTCTGTCGCCGAATACGCGCTCGGGCAAATGCCCTTTGGTGTACACGTCGAAGGAGTGTTTTTTGGCGTTGGACTGCGGCACTATTATGGAATACAGCTCTTCCAAAAATTCGGGGAAGGAGAATTCCTCTATGTTGAGCGTGGTTTTGCCGCTCTCTATCTTGCTCATATCGAGTATATCGTTTATAAGGCTTAGCAGGTGCTGACCCGAGAACGATATCTTTCTTATGTATTCGCGCACTTTGTCGGGCTTGTCGGAGTCTTTGGCTATGAGCGTGGCAAATCCGAGTATGGCGTTCATGGGCGTGCGTATATCGTGGCTCATGTTGGAAAGGAAATTGCTCTTTGCCTCGTTTGCCGATTTTGCAACCTCGAGCGCGTCTTTTAAGTTCTCGTTGAGTTTGCGCTCTTTGGTGCGGTCGGAGAACATCATTACGCAACTGTCTTTGCCGTTGCGCACCGAATGGTAAAGCGTGAGTTGGAACCAGTAAGTTTCGTCGCCGCCAATGTGTTTCATTTGAATATCGGTGTCCCACGTTTTGCCCACGGGCAGAGCTTTAAGCCCCGCGGTGGTAAACGGCGCGTGCGTTTCAACCGCCGCTTTCAACACGTTGCGCACGTCCGCCCTCACCTCGTCGGCGTCTAAGCCGAGCACATTGTATATGTTTGCGCTCACGTATTCCGCCACGAAACTTTCGGGCGAGAACAGTATGAATATATCGCTCGTGTTAACGGTGAGCAAGTCGAGCAGGTTTTCGCGCGATTTGATTTCGAGCTCGCGCTCCTTTACCTTTCGCTTACTGCTCACGATGAGCATTACCGCAACCACCGCGGCGATTGCGGCAAACACCGCCCCCATAACCAGCATGGTAAGCAGCCTGAACCTGCTCATGCCGCTGTCTACCGCCGCGCTCGGCACAAAGCCCAAAAACATCCACTCCGCAAATCCCACGGGCTGATATGTGAGATAATACTCTTCGTCGCTGTCTTTGAGATATACGAGAGCGGTCCCCGCCTTTTCGTCTTCCCATTCCTTTATAATCGCGTCTGTGGATTTGTAAGAAACCTTCGCGTTCTCTTTATTCAAAAATTCGGTCAAATTGTTTCTTGCGGCGTGGTTGGAACTGGTCTGCAACAACACGTTTCCGTCTTTGAGCGCAACGAAACATATGCCTTCGTCGCCGAAAGTTTCTATTTCGAGCACGTTCATCATGGCTTCGGCTGTGAAACTTATGCCTATCGCAAAATAATCGAACTCGCCGTAATTGCCCTTATAATGGTACGTTTCCGGGTTGCCTGTGGTTTCTCCGTCCGCTCTCACCGCAAACAGCATGAACTGTTCCCCGCCGTTTTCGCGCACGCCCACAACGCCGCCCTTATCCTCTTTTATAAGCTCGCCGAGCGACCTGCGGAATTTAAGCGTAACGTTGGCGCCGTAGTTATCGCCGTTTTTATCAAACAGCGAGTAGCAAGAAACCGAATTTTCGAATCCTTTATCCGCAAGCCCGTTTTCGTTGCCCTTATCGCTTATAAAATAAAAGTTATTGAAACTCCAATACTCTTGCTGAGCCAACATAAATTCCAAGAATTCATTTTCGCGTTTGGCTACTTCTTCGGGCGTGGAATTCTCGTCGATAATAATGTTCATGGAATTTTCTATGTATTTCGTCCAGCTCTTCATCAGTCCGCGGTAGCTTTCCACCTTTTGAGAAAAACGCTGATTTACCTGCCCGTATATTTCCAAAAGGTGGTCGGAGTTTTCCTCGAAAATGTACGTGCCCGTAAAAAACGAATACACTACCAAGGTGAGCACAACCGCAACCGTACTGACTGCAATTACTACTATATCGCGCCATCTTCTTTTAAGCATTGTTGAAAAAATTCCTCTACTGTTTTGGGGTTTTCGCGTCATTGCGAGGGTGCTTGCACCCGCGGCAATCTCCTGTCGGGTTTCCCGTCATTGCGAGCGAGCAACGCGAGCGCGGCAATCTCCCGCATGGTACACGTATACATATTCAGTATAACACAGGCTCGTTTTTTTTGCAAGAGTATTTTAACGATTTTCCCAAGCCGTGCATACGCTTGACTTAATTTCGCGCTCATAATATAATTATTCGTGTAAACGAGGTGAAAAGATGAAAAATTACTATGCCATACTCGGACTTAGCGGCACGGCTACCGACGAGGACGTAAAGCGCAACTACAGAACGCTTGCCAAACGCTATCATCCCGACGTTAACCCGGGTAACGCCGAAGCCGCCAAAAAATTCGCAGATATAAACGAGGCGAACGCCGTTCTATCCGACCCCGAAAAACGCAAGGCATACGACGCCGAGCTTCGCGCGGCGCACGCTCGGGCAAACGCGGCTCGCGCACAGAGCGCGAGCCGCGGAACGCAACAGGCGGCGCAGACAATGGCGCAGATGCAAATGCAAGCACAGATACAGGCGCAGATAAAAGCGCAGGTACAGGCGCAACTGCTCGGAGTGCGCGAACGCGCTTTTTCCGAAGGCTACGAAAAGGGCAAAGCCGACGGCAAGGCGATATCCAAACAGGTATACGGGCAGGAAGCCGCCCGCAACAAACTCAAGGCAACCGAATACGCACGCGACCGCAGCGAGCTCGAGGAAGAACTTTTCGAGCGCGACCGCGAACTCACCAAATCCGCCGCGAGAATACGCGAACTCGAGGAGCAGCTCGGCTGGTTCAGAAAAGCCACGGGCGAAAATCAGATAACGGGCATGTTCGCCGACAATCTCAAAAGCTCGGCTTCCCGCGCAATCGAACTCAAGAAAGAAATAGAGCGGCTTTCGGTAAGCCAAATAAACGTGAACAACAACCCCTCCGCTCAACTCGACAGGCAAAAGCGCATGAAAGAGGAGCTAACGGCGGTAAACGAAAAACTCAACTCGTTGAAGCGCGAAATAGACGACTGGAAAGCCAAAGTGCGGGCAAAACAGCAAATAGCCGAAGCCGACAAATACATAACGGCGGCGGAGCGCAAAGCCCGCGACTGGGCGAACAAGCAAAAAGCCGACGCGCTTTTAGCCAAGCCCACCCACTACGGCACGCTCGGACTTTTGATATGGGCTACAAGCGAAGAAATAAATAAGGCATACGAAAAGCTGTATAAACTGTATTCGGACAAGTCCGACCCCGAAAACGCCGCAAAACTCATAAAATTAAAAACGGCTTTCGCCGTTTTGTCGGACGCAAAAAAGCGCGAAGAATACAACCGCTCCATAGGAATTTCGACTCAAAGAATTGAGACGGAACGCAAGCTCATACGAGAAAACGCCGCGGCTCAAGACGAATACCGCGGCAAACTCGCAACGCGAGCGTTTTGGGTTCATTTCGACGAACTTTCCGCCCTTGCTCTCTCGGGCGACGCCGAGGCGCAAAACGCGCTCGGAGAAATTTACTACAAGGGCGAAACCGTACAGCGCGATTACGTGCAAGCGGTTTACTGGTTTCGCGAAGCCGTGGCGCAGAAGCACCCCGCCGCCATTTACAATTTGGGCGCGTGCTATCTTATGGGACACGGCGTTACCAAAAATCGCGGCATAGGTTTGGGCTTTTTGCGCCAAGCCGACAATTTGGGCTTTAGAAAATCATAACCGCAAACCATGATGTCATGGGTGCAAAAACCATCGCAATAATATGGTTGTACCCGTCATTGCGAGGAAACTTATTTCCGAAGCAATCCCCCGCATGAGAAAGGAGCAGATACTTTATCTGCTCCATGTTTGAGATTGCCGCGTTCGCGTTGCTCGCTCGCAATGACAGGAAACCCAAAACCGCTCGCAATGACGACTTAATTTACTACAAAATCGCGCCGCCGCCGATACAGCGAAGGCGGGGATACCCCTCCTCGGCTACGTATGCCACGGCGTACTGACCGGGAGTAACGGCGCGTTGCGGCAAATCGAACTCTATGTGCGCTCCCGAGCCTGTAAACTCGAGCGTTGCTTCTTGCGCGGGTTGGCGATAGCGCGTTTTCACTTTGCACCTTATGCTCTTGCCTTGCGGGCGCGAGCCTATAATATTGAAGCCGTCGGTGTCGAGCGCATACGACATAAGCTCCTCGCCCTCGCCGCACTTAACAATTAGCTCGTTTTTCTCGAGGTCTTTGCGCACCACGAACCAGCGGTTTTGCTCTTCGCCCTTTATGCCGCCTATGCCCAGTCCTCTGCGCTGACCGAGCGTGTAATACATGAGCCCGTCGTGCCTGCCGATAACCTTGCCGCTCACGTCTACTATATTACCCGGCATGGCGGGCAAAAACTTGCTCAAAAAGCGTTTGAAATTTCGTTCGCCTATAAAGCATATTCCCGTGCTGTCTTTCTTTTCGGCGGTAACGAGGTTTTCGCGTTCGGCAATTGCCCTAACCTCGCTCTTTTGCATTTCGGCAAGCGGAAAAATCACGTTACCGAGTTGCGCCGAACTTACCTGATTGAGAAAATACGTTTGGTCTTTGTTTGAGTCCGCCGCCTCCGTAAGCCTTGCGCCGCCGTCGGCGTGCCGCACGTTGCAGTAGTGCCCCGTGGCTATGTAGTCCGCGCCCAGCCGTTTGGCGTACTCGGCGAACGGTCCGAACTTTATTTCGCGGTTGCAAAGCACGTCGGGATTGGGCGTGCGCCCCTTTTTGTACTCGCTCAAAAAATAGGAAAACACGCGGTCGCGGTACTCCGCGGCGAAATTAACCGAATACACGGGAATACCCAGCCCGCCGCAAACCGCGCGGGCGTCCTGCCAATCGGAAGCCGACGAACAAGCCGAGTCGCCCTCGTCCTCTTCTTCCCAATTATTCATAAACAGTCCTATCACGTTGTAGCCCTGTTCGCGCAGAAGATACGCCGCAACCGACGAGTCCACTCCGCCCGACACTCCCACCACAACGGTATCAGCTTTTTTCATATATAAAAATCCCGCGGCTAAAACATTCGCTTTTTAATCATTATGATGAGCACGGGCACGGTTACGGCGACTATAATGCCTATCACAGCCCAAAAGCCCCAAACCGTGCCCGCAAACGGCACGCCCACGTTCATGCCCCAAATGGATGCTATAATGGTGGGAATGGTGAGAATTATGGTGATAGCCGCCAAAAATTTCATTACCGTGTTTTGGTTGTTGCTTATCACGCTCGCAAACGCGTCCATAGTGCCCGACATGATATCGCGGTAAATGGTAGCCATTTCTATAGCCTGCTTGTTTTCCACTATTACGTCATCGAGAATTTCGTCGTCGTCCTCGTAGTGCTTGATTGTGCTCATGGAGCGAAGCCTGTCTATCACTATTTGGTTGGAATTGAGCGACGTGGAAAAATAAACGAGAGCTTTCTCGAGGTCGAGCAGCTGAATAAGCTCTTTGTTTTTCATGGAGCGGTGCAGAGTTTGTTGCACCCGCATGCTCGTTTTGTCTATCTGCTTAAGGCAGTGCAAAAACTTTATCGCGTTTAGGTAAAGTATCTGATAAATAAATCTCGTGCGCTTGTTGGCGTCGAAATTGCGCACCCTGCCCTTTATGAAATCGCCGAGCACCGCCGTTTCGCGCAAACACACCGTTATAAAATAGTCGCCCGCCGTGATAATGCCCAGCGGCAAAGTGGAATACACGTACCAGTCCGCGCTGTCGTCTATAACGGGTATATCCACTATTATGAGGGTGTTTCCGTCGTCGGTTTCTATGCGCGCGCGTTCCTCTTCGTCGAGCGCGGCTTTTAGCATATCTTCGCCCACGCCCGTTTTTTCGGCAACCTCTTCAAGCTCCTTATCGGACGGATTTTCGAGATTAAGCCACGCGCCGGGCGTTATTTCGTCGATTTTGCGCAGTTCGCGGCTTTGCGACTGCATTGCGTAAATGTTGAGCATTTTTCGTTACCTCCCGTCTGAAAAAATAAAAACGACTCAAACGAAACAATCGTTTGCGCCGCCGACAAAAGGCACGGAAAAACTCAACCCGCAATAAAAGGAGGCGCAAACAAACAATCGTTTCGTTTACTTGGATAATCGTCCATTTTTTACCTCCCGAATTTTTTATATTACCATTATATCACATACCCCCGCAAAATGCACCTGATTTTGCGGGGGTATGCGTAATTTTTTTACTCTTTATTTTCTTTGTTCCGCCCCGCTCTCCTTTTCCAATCGACAACGCCTTTCACGTTTATTACCGATACTATCGCTTGCACAACCGCAAAGGCGAGTCCCGCGCCGCTCGTTACGTATTGCACAGTCCACATAACTACGTACAGCACCGAGCCGCCGAGGTTAAACAGCCACATTTCGCTGTAATTTCGGAGCATAAACAAACTCGTGAGCAAACTGAGCGAGAGTATCGCGCCGTCCAAAAGAGGTTGGGAGTCGCCCACCGCTCGCAGTAAAAAATACAGCCCCGCCGACAACGCGCAACACGCCATAGTCGCCGCCGCCCAACCTTTGACGGACAGTGCGCCTATCTTCTCCTCGCCCGCGCTCTTTCCGAACGAGGCGATAAACCTGTATATAGCCGTGGGGAGCAATACGAGCGCGTGAAACGCCGCCGTTGCGTAAAACCCCGACCCGAACGCTATAACCGTATAGCCCGCGGCGTACGCGGCACAAAGCAGATATCCGTATTTCACTCCGTCGGTTAAAAGCAACAAATACACTATCGCCGCAACCGAGCAAACTATGTTGTACCACCTGTCGCCGCCTATTACGCCGCACGCAATAACCGCCGCCGCAAACAAGCCGTACAAACACAGCGGCTTTATGTTTATCTTACTTTTTTTCATCCGCGCACAGCCGAATATCGTATATTTCAACGTCGGTGCCGTTGTGCCCGAGCAATAACGTAAACGTATCGCCGTCAAAGGCGTACGCCGTGCCTTTGCCGCCCTCGGATATAAGCCCGTGATAGTGGCTGCCGAATTTTTCGCCCTCTTTCAACACGGCTACGGGCTTGCTCCACTCGAGCATGTTGCGCGAACTTCTAAGCTCCAAAATATCGGCTACGGGCGCGGTCTTGCTCCCTGCGTTTATCGGCGACGAAGCCATTATATACTCGCCGTACTTTTCCGAATAGATTACTCGCGCGTGCCAGCCGTTTCTCGCAATCGCGCTCTCCTTGCCGAAATTGCCCGCCTCGCAAAAACCGCCGTTATAGTATTTCACGAAATCGCCCATTATGCCGTCGGTTCGCTTTCTCGCACGCGCCGCGTATACGTCGCATTCGTTAAAAGTTCCCTCGTTCATATCGAGCATTAACTTGTTGTAAAACAGATACACATACTCGCCGCGCGGGTCGTCGTAAAAAGTGAAATCGCCGCTCCCGAGGCTTATCAAGCCGCTTTTCTGCCCCAACGCAACGCCCGCATCGGGACTGAATTTATCTGTAAAACACACCTCTTCCGCAGTTAGCACCCAGCGGTCGAAAGTCCAGGTTTTGCCCTCGTCGTCGGAGTGCATAAGCCCTATATGCCTAAAGTCGGAGTCGAAGCGCGGAGTTTCGCAAAGACCGAAAGAGTCGTACGCGCTTCCCCGCCCGTTCCAACCCGTTTCGTTGTGGAAAAAGCAGAAAAAGCGGTTGGTTGCGGGGCAGATATACAGCCCGAACGGCCAAATGCTCCCGCGAGCCTTTACTCCCTCGGGATAGGGTATGCGGCTGAACGCGTAGTCGGCGTTGCCCACGCAAAAGTTGAGTTCCGCCGAATACAGCTCTTTCATATCCGCCAAACTCGAGCCGCAAAACACCCCTATGTGCCCCATGTGCGAATGACCGCTCATTGCCCACAGCATGCCTTGTTTGTCGCGGCAAAACGGCACGGTTCCGTCTTGATATATTCCCGCCTCGTTCACAAACGGCGAAGTCCTCTTTTCGCCAACGATTATGTTTTCGGTTTTAAGATTAAATTTCATAAAATTCCTATATAACGCCCGCCGTGGGAAGTACGCCGTAATAGTTGTAACTTACGGCGTTACCCTCCATGCCGAGCGGCTCGAGTATTTCTTCTTCGATCTCGGGTATGCTCTTTTCTTTGCCGAGCAGGTAATTCTCCAGCCTAAGCTTGCAATGCGCTACGCGCTGTTTTAAGCCGCCTATGCGGATATCCTGCACCTCGAAGCCGAACGGCTTCTT
>Ga0073906_1006182_pt1 | contig 10072 bp, 8 predicted proteins | sample Inofromicrocosms_FD_65485 | JGI IMG/M metagenome (GOLD analysis project Ga0073906, IMG submission 65485) | Mouse cecum microbial communities from Vienna, Austria - Inoculum for glucosamine and mucus D2O microcosms | ecosystem: Host-associated > Mammals > Digestive system > Large intestine > Cecum... | reverse complement strand
CTCCGGATTCTATTTTCTATCCCGAAAAACCAGCCGAGGATTCTGAAATAGAAAAACTTCTCTGTATGCTTTCACTTTGTGATGAACGCTCCTTGCAAGTTGTTAAAGCGACTGCACAAGCTCTCATTGACACTGCTTCCAAGAAATGAGTTTGTAGATTGCTTGTTTCCTTCAATGGATTAAAAGTCATATAACTTTCTGCGTGTTCATGGCATTAATTAATATAAATTTACCGCCGATGCTTTATTGCATTGGCGGCTTTTTGAAACAACACTTTTATAACGATAAACCTCAATAATTTATAAAATATTGTGATCTCATACCATCCAAATCTTTCTATTTTTCATCTTATAGTTTTAAGAATATAAATTATATATCTAGCATTGTGTAATGTTACAACTGTAAAAAGTCTGAAATCAATGCATTGTTAAATTTCCTGCCTTGCTAAATAATTTCGGTAATAAGCACACGTCTTCAAAAGTTCCTGATGTGTGCCTTCTGCGATACGAATGCCATGCTCCATTATCCATATTTTATCAGCAAACACAAAGTTAGACGCATGGTGTGTAACAGATAAAACTGTCATTCTGGGATAATTCTTTTGAATATTTTTAAATATATTTTGTTCAGTAAGCGCATCCAATGCAGATGTTGCTTCATCAAGTAATAAGATATCAGGAGCAAATGAAAGTGCTTTTGCAATACCTATTCTCTGCCTTTGACCGCCCGACAAATCACTTCCTCGTTCCTGTAATACTGTATCGTATCCTTGAGGAAGGGTTTGAATAAATTCATCAATACAAGCAGTGCGGCATCCGCGTTTAGCATCCTCAATCTGGCTCTTGTTCCAATATATAAGATTATTTAGAATAGAATCTCCAAATAATTGTATATCTTGTGGAACATAGGCCAAATGCTCTCTCCAATGATTTATACTAATTTCAGAAACTAAATGATTTGCAAGAGTCAATGTACCTTGAACTGGAACGAACTGCATTATGGCTTTCAGCAAAGTACTTTTTCCACATCCACTTGGACCGATTATTGCAATGTGTTGGCCAGTGGAAACTGTAAACGTTAAATTCTGAACTCCATAGGTGCCATTAGAATATTGTACAGTTATATTTTGGGCTTTTAATAAAGGATCTGACATTGAAAAGCTTGATTTTTCTTTAAAAAATTCCTCTGACGTATTCATAACTTCCATTATACGGCTTAAAGAAGAAGCAGTTTTATTAATTGCTACCAAACTACCGGAAAAACTTGAGAAAAAGTATCCAATATTTCCTGTCAAATTTAAACAGAACATCACAGAGGGAAGAGAACATTTCCCAACAGAAATAAGATAACAGCCCAAAACAATGGGGCCAATAAAGGCAGCTGCTCCTAATAAGCCACTGAATAGCTTATTGCTTACTACACATTTATAATGATTCCAATCAGCATTATAGCTTTTTTGAAAGATTTTTATTCCTTTCTCCAATAAAAAATGAGCAAACTGATAAACACGTATAGTCATAGAACCCATTATAAGATCAGTAAAAAAACTATTAAGTTTCGATGCACACTTATGTATTTGTTGGCTATTTTTATAATGAATTTTAGAATAAAAAGAATTAACAAGTTGAGATATTAAAACTATTGTTACGGAAAAAACACCTATCTGCCAACAGCTTAAGAGGATACCGATAATACAACCAAAGCCTACAATTAAAGGCGATAAAATACTCGATATAGTATTTTTTAGAAACTGTTCAACTTCTGCTATATCATGGTTTATATAAGACATCCATTCCCCAGAATGCTTTTTATTATATTTATCAATTGGAATTCGCTGAAGATGTAATAAAAAATCTTCCCGCAAACGTATACCTGTTCGAACAGCAGCAAATTGATACATCCATTTAGAACATGATGCTATAACAGATTGGATAATAATTGCTACGAAAAGAAACAGAATATATGGTAACAAATAAATTGATCCTTCAGTTTCTGGAATAGAAAAAATAGTGCGAATAAAATATGCTGTTAAAAAAATTCCAATTAAACGCATTGTAAGATATAAAAAAAGACCCCCTACAAAAAATAACATATTTGGTCGAAGAGGTTTATTTAAAAGAGAAAACGATTTGACATTGGAAATGAGTTTCATCATTATATTTCCTCGTATAATAATATTTGCATAAAGGAATAAAGTGTAATCTGTATACTCCACTTGAAAAAGTCAGTAGACTTTGAGGCATCTGTAATACAATAGTTCTAGGATAGCAGTGTCAAGTTTCCCTTGTCGGGCCATGAGGTCGCTTCATCGCAAGTCTGATCTCCAACCAGAAGTTAGAACCTGTATTTACAAGTGGGAGCAGGTGGTAAAATAGGAATATGTACCCTAGCAACTTGACAGATAAGCAGTGGGAAGAGATAGCGCCACTGTATACGGGGATGCGAAACTGTACGTGGAGCAAGCGGGAATTGACAGATGCAGTGCTGTATTTGGTGGATTCCGGGTGTAAGTGGAGACAATTACCTCACGATTTTCCGCCATACGCAATAGTACACAGTTTTTATCGCCGCGCTCGGATCAGCGGGCTGTGGGATAAAATTCTGGAGCATCTTGTAAAAAAGACAAAGACGCGGGAAAATTCCGGACACAAGGAGAGTCCCAGCTATGCGATCCATTGATTCCCAAAGTGTAAAAACGGTAGCAGCAAGCGAAAAACGAGGGATTGACGGAGGAAAAAACGAAAGGCAGAAAACGGCACATCGTAGTAGATGTGCTGGGCTGTTTGCTGTCCGTTGTCGTTCATGCCGCTAACATCTATGATACCAAAAGTGGGATATCCGCTGCGAAACAGGCGTACAAGCGATATCCTTCTATCCAAAAGTTCTGTGCAGATGCTGGATATCGTGGGACTTTTGTCTCCGATGTAAAGGAACAACTAGGTCTTGATGTCGACATTTCAGAGAAAATCAAGCCGCACCAGTGGGAAAAGCTCCTCTGAAGCTGGATCGTCGAATGTACGCTTTCCTGGCTCAACCACTCCAGACACCTCAGTAAGGATTTCTATCTCCTCCGCTGTTCCCTTTTCCATTAGATGTTTGTAGGGAGAATGGACTCTCTTTTAGCAGTTCAGACTTTCTCTTGAGCTTATCCCATTGGACTTTCAATTATAGCATTTGCCTTTCAAACATCAACCGATATGACTTACTTTTTTCAAGTAGCTGGCTGTGCGTGCCAACACCTAAAATTCGACCATTTTCCATATATACGATTGTATCATAATCCATTATATGCTGAATTTGATGAGTTACAAGGATTGTTGTACATTCTTTGGTTAAAATCTCCAACTCCTGCATAAATTGCTTACCTGTTTCTGCATCTAATGCGGATGTAGGTTCATCTAATAACCAAAGAGGTGCTTTTCGCAAGATTGCTCGCGCTAAACCTAGACGCTGCTTTTGTCCACCTGAAATGTTGGTAGAAAATTCAGATAATTCAGTTTCCAGTCCATCGGGTAAATTTTGAATCCAATCATAAATACGAGCCGCTTTACAAGCATTAATAACATCTTCAGAATTAAGTTTAGAATTTCCTATAACAAGATTTTCATAAATAGTTCCTGGGAACAAAAATGTTTCTTGAAATATTATAGCAGATTGGCAAAATATCTGTTCTGGGGCACATCGAGTAAGATCATAGTTTAATACATATGCAAATCCTCCACTTGGTTTACAGAGACCTGCAATCAACTTTAATAAAGTACTTTTTCCACTTCCACTTTCACCCACAATTGCCATTCGTCTTTTTTTCGTTAAATTCAAACAAATATTTTCTATCTTAAAACGATTAATTCCATAAGAGAAATTCACTCTATCAAAAAAAACAGCTAATGCTCCATTTATTGGAGATACCTTTTCCCAAAAAAGTTCACGAAGCTCTAATAGCTCTACCATACGTTGAGCAGAAATGGTTGCAACCCGATACTTGCCAACCCATCGTGGAATGTTAGAGAGCCCCTTTGTAATATACCCCTGCAAAATAGTAAATATCATAAGTTCACCAGGAGTAAGATGTCCTTTTAACATTAAAACCCCACCAAAGGTGAGCAAACACAACTGTGATAATAAATTTACCAATTGAATTACCGGTTCAAAAAACATCTCAGTTTGGAGTTGTTTCTGCCCCCAATGAAAAAATCTATCTGTATTAGCATAAATTTGCTCTTCCCATCTCTTTTCAGCTACAAAAGCTTTTATTATAGGTATTTGCCAGATAAATTCTTGAATAAACTGATTAAATTTTCCAGCTGCCTCTCGGTTGTCCTTAACAGATTTACCCATCCATTTGCTACAAATCATGGAGATACTTAATGTAGCAGGGACAAGTAGAATAGAAATCAATGCCATCCCCCAATCAATCCATAAAGCAAAGCTAATCGCTAACGAAAGTTGTATCACTCCATAAAGTATATCTTTTAAAAATTCCTTTAAAAACTGAGTGGTTGTTTTCATGTCCTCCTGAATTCGAGAAGATATTTCACCAGTTCCCATTGAATTTAAAGATGTATAGTCGCAAGATAATATTCTCTTTGCCAGCGCTTCTCGCATATTTTTTAATCCATATGCCATCATTTGGTTCATATGCAGTCCTGCTAAAGAAGCTATAACTACTTCCATAAAAGCAGCTTCTAATGCCCAAATAGTTGCTTTTTTGATAGTACTAATCCCTAGAGAAATGCTATCTATTACCTCTCGAATGGACAACATTTCTACTAAATTTATCAGGACACGAACTAACAGAAGAAATACTATTAATATAAGACCAGTTATGGGTAGACGCATTATGCAAAAAATTGTTCGCCAGTTATTCAGATGAAAACTTCTCATTCTTTGTCTCAATCCCTATTTATTTACCGCTTACATATTATAAAATATTAATTGAGGTTCTCTTACAGTCAGTTGTTCTTTAGTAAAATCTGTGCAAATGTTCTGGGATCATATCTTTTATTAAATGCGGAAGACATAGATAATAGGCTATTTCTTTGTTCTTCCATACTATCGCAATCATTGACTAGGATATCCATATAAAACACATCTTCAGAAAAATTCAGGTGTAAATATTCCAGCGCAATATTCAATGTGATTTTGTATCCATTTTCACATGATTCAATTTTTACAGCAGTATTTTCTTCAAGAATTTCTTGAGACTCCCCAATCGTACTATATAATTCCGCCTGTATACCTTGTTCCCAATAAGGAAACACATAGATATTTTTATATGTATAATCATCACTGATATGTGCAATAGTTACTCCAACACAATCTGACGAATATGTGTCGTGCAACCCTTTCGGACCAAAGATAAGCGTATCATCTGTGACATCTACTATAATATACAAGAACTGGTCATCATGCCAAAAATCTGTATGAAAACTTAAATCACAAGATGATTTCGGTGTTTTTCCGCTTATTACATATGTTCCATGTGAATTAATGATACGCGGAGAAAATTCATCAATATAAAATCTGTAATCTGGCAGTCGAATGTTACTGCATTCTAACACCAACGTGGATTCTCTCTGGAATTCAATAACACTCTTAATGCATTGTTTTAACGAAAATGTGGGATAGTGACTTTTTATAAATTCGTAAAGCTGTGAATCTTTGGAAAAAATGTAATCACGTGTCAACAAATATTCTTTTATATTTTTCTCTAACATATTAGGAAACATTTGTTCTAATTTAAAAATCATGTCTTTAAATTCTACACTTATTTTTTGCCCTGCAATCTCATCCCTTAACAGTTTCCAGTCAATACGCTCCTTATATATAGCTAAATATAGGCCAATTTCAAAATAAAGTCTATCAAAATGGGATAATTTAAATATACGCGAGTTTCTGAATAATTCAGGAGGAAAATTTCGAGTAATTTCAATATATATGTGTCGATATAAATGATATAACAAATATAAAAAATGATAAGTAATATCAAGTGTCCAAAATGTTTCTCCATCTATCTCAATTTGCATATAATGTTCACAAAAATTCGTATTATTGTCTATCTCACCTCCTACGATAAACCTATGTAGTTCAATACTATTTTGGTCACAGATATATGTTGTGTGTAAGGCAAGATTTTCTCTTGGGCCTAAACGGTATCCATTCGCTAAAAGTAGTTTCTCAGCCTGATTAAACTTTTCAGGTTCAACATATATGTCAATATCTCCAACACATTTATACTGTGTCTCACCATATAGTAGTTTAGAAATAACAGACCCCTTCAAGAAAATGGGCAATATTTCCTTTGCAAACATGGTTTTTATTCTGCACATTTCTTGAATACGTTTTTTTTCTAATAGATTGTTGACCAAATATTTTTTTGTGATTGCTTCAACGTATTTTGAGGCTAAGTTTTGCAAGATTTCTTCATAATAAATAAATCTCATATCCGTTTTAACAATAAATTTATAAAAATCTATTTCAGAAATACCATATTCTTGCTGCTTGAACTTTCTAAATCTTAGTTTCAACTCATCAACTATATCTAACATAATCTATGCCTCCGTTATCATTCTGTCAAATTTATAAATTACCTTTTTCATCCGACTCACCAATTCCTCTTCTTTGGATGTTAGCAAAGATCCATTATACAATAAATATTCAAACAATTTGTCATTAAAATAATTGTTTTTTGTACAATCGCCATAGACTTTTAGCAATTTTTTATAAACAGAATACACCATAGTTTTTTTTACTTTATCAATAGAACGCTCTGTATTGAAGAGAAGATTGATCCTATATGAAAAGGAAATCAATATTGTTGGCCATTGGAGAATAGGAACTTGATTTACGTATGTAACTTTTCCAATTATCTTTTTGTTATCTATTTCTTCTGCTGCAAACGCATTATCACCCTTGCACAATATTTTCCCTTGATTTATATCAATAATTCTATGAATTAAAACAAATTTGTGAAAAAAAAAGACAACAATATCTCCAACAGAATATACTTCCTGAGCTGATGTACAGACGATATCCCCCTGATTTAGCGTAGGAAGCATACTGATTCCATTAACTGATATATATATATCTTCGTGTAAATTCGCTTTCATATACATAAGCTTTTCTGACATAGAAAATTCACGCATACAATTATAGCTCCTCATCTATCATTAAAACCTTTTCCAAATCCGTCAGCGGGCGGGTGCTGTGTACCACCAGCCCCTCCAGCGGTGCCAGCACGGCGGCATTTGTGCCGTCCTGCTCCTCCACCGTCACGCCCACCTTCTGGACATAGCTCTCAACCCCCAAAAAGCTGTCCCGCTCCTTCACCACAAAGACATAGGTGGAACCGTCCCCCTCTGTGACGATGCTGCTCTTGGGCAGCACCGCCGGGTATTCATCGCTGAAATACCGCATCTGAATTTCAGCGTGCATCCCGTGTACCGGGTTCTGGACCGACTCCACCGGCACCGGCTTGGAGGCATAGCGGTAAATTCTCTTCTCCTCCAGATAAAGGCGGGAGGCGGTTTTCAGCTCCAGGGAAAAGCCCTCCCCCTGGCCGGTTATCTCCGTAAAGGGCCGGTACTGTTTGGCGTCAACAGTCCATTCAAAGTACCCCTCCCCCTCCAGGTTCCCATAGGACAGGGCGGAACGGCCGGTGGTGATATCCCCCGGCACAACGTTCAGTTCCGTGACCTGTCCCGGAACCTCGGCGTATACCACGCCCTCGTTCTGCCACAGCTCCGCGAGGAAGGCGGTCTGCTCCGCCAGCTTGGAGAGGCTGTGCCCGGTCAGCTCCCGCCGGATTTCGTCCCCCTGATCCCGCTGTTCCTCCAGCGCCCTCTGCTGCAGCAGCGCCTGATAGTACAGAATCGCCGCGTCATCCGGGTTCAGCCTTAAAAGAGGCTGTCCCTCCTCAAAGTTCTCCCCCACCGAGACGTTGACCTCCTCCACCCGGCAATCCGCGGGCAGGGCCAGCTTTTCGATATCGGTGAACCGGAACACGCCGCTTACATCCACATTCACACGGATTTGGTTGGGTGCGGTAGCGGATAGGGACACCCGGTTCAGCCCGGCGAATTCATTTTTAAAGGAAACCACAGTACATACTGCGACCAGCAGAAGGATTAAGCCCAGAAAAAGATACACTCTCCGTCGTGCCATGCTACATTTCTCCTTTTCAACCATCAGTTAAATCCGTTCAATCTGCTCCACCGTGTCCCTTCCGCACAGGAGGAACAGCAGCATCACCGGGAGGGAAAACACAATGGAGCCTGCATACCCGTTGTCCAGCCCCCGCAAAAAGATGGTCAGCGGGTACTTGGAATAGGTCTGGATAAAGACCAGCGGCTGTTCCACCATGTTCCACAGGTCGGCGGAGCCGATCAGCACCAAAAGCCAGATGCCGGATTTCATCTGGGGGATGGCGATGGAGCGGTAAATCCGCAGCTCCCCGGCCCCCTCCATGCGGGCGGCCTCAAAAATTTCCGGCGGAATCTGGCGGCAGATGCGGAACATAAAATAGACGTAATAGGGGCTGAAGGCGCATACCAGAATCACCGAAAGTCGGCTCCCAATCAGCCCCATTGCCGAAAGGGCCACAAAATTCGGCACCAGCAGAATCTGGGTGGGCAGCAGGGAGAGGAGGATGTAGACCATCACCATGGCCGTCTGCCCCCTGGAATGTCCGCCGCAGGATAAGCCGTAGGCGGCCAGTGTGGCAAACAGGATGGTCAAAAGCATGGCGGGCACCAGCAGGAGGACCGTGTTCCAGAAGCAGGCCCAGTACTCAGGGTTGTGGAACAGGATGTTCCGGTACTGCTCCAAGGAGAGGAACTGCTCCAGCGCCCCCGCCACATCCGTGACCTTTAGGGGAACGGAACTGCGCAGAGACAGCACCGCCACCGCCCCGATGGGGATCAGCACAAACCCGCCCAGCAGCACCCTGACAGCGGCCTGGCTGAAACGGAACCCCTTCCCACTATGCAACCTCACGTTTTTCACCCGCCTTATACACCAGAAGGTTTACGATAAACAGCGTCAGAACCGCGATGATCCCGCCGGAGGAAAGCCTCTGGTAGTTGGAATTCTCAAAGTTGTTGAAGAAAAAATTCTGGATCATATACACCCCGTCCGGCGGGTACAGCCCGTAGAGGAGATAGCTCTCCCGGAACAGCTTAAAAAAGCAGGTGGTGTCAAAGATAAACAGGAACTTGATATAGGGCAGCAGATAAAAGAACTCCACGCTCCGGAAGAACCGTCCCTTCCCCGCGCCGTCTATCTGTGCCGCTTCCCGCCAAGCGGGGTCCATGCGGTTGGAGGCGGAGCGGAGGAGCAGGGCGTTGATGCCGATGTGCTTCCACAGAAAGATGAACAGGAAAACCAGCCTGGGGGCCTTCTCCGCCCCGCCGGGCAGCAGGTCCACAAACCTGACGATAAGGGCCGAGGGCAGGAACATGGCCGCCGACATTGCCGCCAGGAAGGCCATCGCCCCCTTGGAGCTCTCCAAAACATAGCTCACCAGCAGCGAGAGGGCCAGCAGCGCCAGAATATAGCCTGTCATGAGCACAAAGGTATTGCCATAGGCCAGGCGGAACGCCTTTGAATTCATCAGCGAGAGATAGTTGTCCAGCCCAGCAAAGCGGAACTGTCCAAAGGTCCGGCTGACCGAAAAGACAACACAGTAGAACAAGGGCACCAGAAAAAACGCCGTCAGCCCCAGCAGACTGGGCAGCATAAACCCCGCCTGCTTCCACCGCATCCGCTTCATAATCCCATCCCCCTCTCTTCTTACTCCTTCATTGCGCGTTACTCGTCAATGTACAGTGCCAGCTTGTTTGTAAAATCCTGGTAGCAGCTGTCAAACTCCTTGCCCTCCAGCAGATAGGGGGTCATGCAGCTTTCCGTCAGCTCCCCGACAGAGGGGTTGGGAATCACAGCAAGGGTGATCTGCCCCGGAATCTGCTGCAGCAGGGCGGTGTTGGCCTCGTTCAACGGCTCGGATTTCTTCTTTGCGCCGGGCCCGCTCTGGGTGGAAAGCTCCTTGACGCAGTCGTCATAGAGGGACACCTTG
>Ga0073906_1006173_pt1 | contig 10089 bp, 6 predicted proteins | sample Inofromicrocosms_FD_65485 | JGI IMG/M metagenome (GOLD analysis project Ga0073906, IMG submission 65485) | Mouse cecum microbial communities from Vienna, Austria - Inoculum for glucosamine and mucus D2O microcosms | ecosystem: Host-associated > Mammals > Digestive system > Large intestine > Cecum... | reverse complement strand
CTTTTCGCCCTGTCCCTCAGTCGTGTACATAAAGTACACTCCTTCGTCACATGTCGAAAACCATCTCAAGCCATACGACCCTGTCGGCAACATTTATTATTAAACAAGCTCTAAAAATCATTGTTAAACGCAGAGTGGTGGATTTTTGTTAAGGCGCACTTCATGAGGAGGGAGCATATCGGGATATGTGACCGACGATTGAATGCGGATTAACGGGAAAGACACCATTCAGACTGAAACATCAAATTCTTTTAAAGAGGCTTTCCTGTAATGCCTGCCGCCATTCCGGAATATTTGCGCGTCTTTGTCCCTTCGGCTCAGTCCCATAGCCCGCCATGCTCCTTCGCTGCAGGGATAAATACATCACAAATCTTCCGGCTCTGCGTCAACAAGCATTTTTAAACAGCCTCTAAGTGTCGGCAAAGTTAAGCAAAAAAAACGAGAAAAATTTGCGTAGATGGAAAATAGTGCGTAACTTTGCACTCGCAAAATGCACCTGAGGTGCAGTTGCGCATAAAGTGGCCCATTCGTCTATCGGTTAGGACGAGAGATTTTCATTCTCTAAAGAGCAGTTCGACTCTGCTATGGGCTACCAATTTTTTTACCCGAAAAAGAAAACAACAAAGCAAAGATGGCAAACCATAAATCTTCACTCAAAAGAATCCGCCAGGCGGAGAAGAGAAGAATACGCAACCGTTATTGGGCCAAGACAGCCCGTAACGCCGTTCGCCGCGTACGCAAGATGACCGACAAGGCAGAAGCACAGGCAGCCTATCCGAAGGTTCAGGCCCTCCTTCTCCGTCTCGGCCGCAAGAACATCATATCCAAGAACAAGGCTTCCAACCTCTGCAGCCGCCTCAACATCCACATCAACAAGCTCGGATAAGGCGCGGCCTGTTCTTGGGGTCGGCAGGCCTCCGCGCCGTCGGCCTGTAAAGCCATCAGAAAAAATAAGGCGGAAGGCATCGTCAAGCGTATGTCGCCGTCGTCAAGTGGCCCATTCGTCTATCGGTTAGGACGAGAGATTTTCATTCTCTAAAGAGCAGTTCGACTCTGCTATGGGCTACAACCGTCCGGGGTTTCGTGTGTCATTCACGCGAAACCCCGGCTTTTTCACGCATAATCCGTTGCATACCACAACATTGCCATCGGCCTCGGTTTCCGGCTTTGCCGGAGCGGCGTTTGTCTGCGCTTTTCCGGGACAGAGATTTTCAATCGACTTGCACCGTCGGTGGCATCTTTACCATAAGGCGCTGTCCGATGCAGGGTCACAGTGGACATAATTCCAGACCATCAGTGTCGGGCAAATATATGCAACAGGCAGATCATCAGCATCGTTTTTTATGACAACGCATCCCAACGAAATTACCGCATAACATATTGCATATTGCTGAATTATTTGTAATTTAAAAAGTCTTGCCGGACAGCAACAATACTTTTTAAATAAGGACAAAAAACTTGGCCTATAATTTGGAAATTCAAATTATAATCATTAACTTTGGCGCACCTTAAGCAAATCTTAAGGCTTCACGTCATGAGACACTATAAACTATTATCATCTTGAATTCTGCGGAGACTTCGAACCACGTTAAAACTAAGAGAAATGAAAAATACAACACTCAACACGATTCGACTATCAGTGTCGTTATGCTGGATATGCGCAGTTGCTTCTTGTCTCACTTCATGCGACAACGAGCCAGATCCGGCACCCATACCGCTTCTTCATGATCTGTTCTTGAGCATTGAAGGAACAGTCTGCGATGAATCTGACCGACCGGTGGCTGACGCAAAAATAGAAACCGGACACTACGCAGAATCCGAATCTGCAATCTTCGACAACCGCCACGCAGCAGTATCGTTTTCTGATTCTGAAGGGCGTTACAAGGGCAGCATATCAGGACAAGAATGGGTAGGCAAGCTTTGGGTAAGATGCATTCCGGAAGACAATGACGCTTTTGAGTGCGATTCAGTGCTCGTTGACATTACTGAGGAATTCTTTGACAGCATAGAGCCTCATCTGCACGAAAACAAGGTTGTGGAAATCAACAGGACGGTGGACTTCAGACTGAAAAGGAAGGCCGACTGACGCTTTTCAGGAGACCAGAACAAATCTCTCAACAGACCGGGCATTTCCGGGTCTGTTCGCTTGTCTGCGGGCAATAAAGCGAAGAGGCGCGGCGTTTTAATGGAATATGGGACAATCTTCCAGGCTTTTCCGTGAGTTTCTGCGGCGGCGCGGCGGCGCGGCGGCTGTGTTCGCCGTGGCGGCAATCGCCTTGCTGTGCGCGTGCTCCACGAAGAAGAACACGCCCCTGTCGCGCAACTGGCAGGCCTTCACCACCCGCTACAACGTCTACTACAACGGCGACGAGCATTACAAGGAACAGCTCAAGGAGATGGAGCTGAACTATGAGGACGACTACACCCGGACCGTGCTGACGCATCCCGCCGAGGCACGCGCCGACGAGAAGCTGCCACAGCCGACGGGCGACTTCAAGCGCACCATCGAGAAGATGCAGAAGGCGATCCAGCTCCACAGCATCAAGAAGAAGCCCAAGAAAAAGAACAACACTCCAAAGGAGAAGGCTTTCCGCGCGCGCGAGGAGTTCAACCCGTTCCTGCACAACGCCTGGCTGACGATGGGACGCTCGCAGTTCCTCAACGGCGACTTCGCCGGGGCGGCGGCGACGTTCTACTACATCTCGCGCCATTTCTCATGGCTCCCGAAAGTCGTGACGGAGGCGCGCCTGTGGCAGGCGCGAAGCTACTGCGCGCTCGACTGGCTCTACGAGGCCGAAAACGCCCTCCACGGCGTAAAGGAGAAAGACCTCACCACAAAAAGCCTGAGAAAACTCTACAACATCACGATGGCCGACTGGCTCGTGCGCTCCGAGAAATGGGAGCAGGCCGTGCCGTACCTGAAGCTCGCGGCCGAAGAGGCCTCAGGCTCGCAGAAGAACCGGCTCTTCTTCCTCCTCGGGCAGGCCTACAGGACGCTCGGCAGGAACCGCGACGCCTACACGGCGTTCAAGAAGGCCGGAAGCGGGGCCTCGACGGCCTACCGCACCAAGTTCAACGCACGCATCAAGCAGAGCGAGGTATACGCCGGATCCAACATCAAGGGGGAGGTGAACTCGCTCCGCGCCATGCTCCGGTTCAGCCGCAACAAGGAATTCTTCGACCAGATATACTACGCCATCGGCAACCTCTACCTTTCGCGCAGGGACACCGCCAAGGCAAAGGAGAACTACATCCTCGCCGTGGAGAAATCGACGCGCAACGGCATAGACAAGGCTCTGGCCAACCTTGCCCTCGGCAACATCTACTTCGCCGAGCGCGACTACGTCAAGGCGCAGCCGTGCTATTCGGAGGCCGTGCCGCAGCTCAACGACAAGTACCCCGGCTACACCTCCCTCAAGAAGCGTTCCGACGTGCTCGACGAGCTTGCCACCTACGCCGGCAACGTAGAGCTGCAGGACTCGCTCCTCGACCTCAGCAAGCTGTCCCCGGAAGAGCAGCGGAAGGTGTGCCAGCGTCTGGCCGACGAGCTGAAGAAAAAGGAGAAGGAGGAGGCCGAGGCCGCCGCCCGCGAGGAGCACCTCGCCCAGATGGACGCGCAGAACAACCTGATGAACAAGGACAACGCGCCCAACCAGTACCAGCTCAACACCGACAAGTCGTGGTATTTCTACAACAACACATCGAAAAACGCCGGAAAGACCGAGTTCCAGCGCAGATGGGGCGCACGCAAGAACGAGGACGACTGGCGCAGGCGCAACAAGGCCTCGTTCGCCTTCGACGAGCCTTCATACGACGATGAAGGGGAACGCAACGACTCCACGGCCGCCGACGGAAGCGGCGAACAGCCCGACTCGGCTTCCGTGGCCGCCGCAAACGACCCGCACTTCGCCGAGTACTACCTCAGGCAGATCCCGTCCACCGAGGAGCAGATACAGGTCTGCAACGACATAATACAGGAGGGGCTCTTCAACATGGGACTCATCCTGAAGGACAAGCTCGAGGACTTCCCGGCCTCGCGCGAAGAGTTCAACGAACTGGAACGCCGCTATCCCGACAACATCTACCGCCTCGACGTATACTACAACATGTACCTCATGGCCGTGCGCGACAACGACGCGGCGCAGGCCGAACGATGGCGGCAGAAGATCCTCGCCGACTTCCCAGACTCGCCCTACGGCACGGCGATGAAGGATCCCGACTATTTCAGCAAGCTCCGCGAGATGCACCTGCGGCAGGAGGAGATCTACCGCGAGGTCTACGACGCGTACCTCGACAACAAGAACGAGAAGGTGCACCGCCTCACAGCCGAGATGGAGAAGGAATTCCCCCTTTCGCCGATAATGCCGAAGTTCGTGTTCATCGACGCGCTTTCATACGTTACCGACAACGAGCCGGACAAGTTCCGCGAACGCCTCGAATACCTGCTCGACAAGTGGCCGCAGACCGACATGACGGAGATGGCAGGCACGATGCTCAAGAACATCAAGGCCGGACGCAAGCTCCAGGGAGGCGGCTCCAACGTGCGCGGAATGCTCTGGGACACGCGCCTCACCGCCGACACGCTCGCCGCACCGGGCGCCGACGGGCAGCCGGCCGACTTCGAGCGCGACCCCGACAAGCCGCAGTATCTCGTCTTCGCGTTCCCGCTCGACTCCGTAAGCCCCAACCAGCTGCTCTACGACGTGGCGCGCTTCAACTTCTCGTCATTCGTGGTCAAGGACTTCGACCTCGAACAGATGCGCTTCGGAGGCATCGGGCTGCTGATAGTGAAAGGATTCGCCAACCTCCGCGAACTCGAGCATTACCGCAGCGTGCTCGCGGCGGCTCAGTACAGGCTTCCTGAAGCCGTGCGCCCGATAATGATATCCAAAGCCAACTTCGAGCTCCTGCTCCGCCAGGGACGCTCATTCGAAGACTACTTCCGCTTCGAGGAGGAAGCCAAGGCCCAAGAGACAGAAGAAGGCGTGGTAGGCCCCGGCCGCACCATGCCCGGCCCACCGGGCGAAGACGCTGCCGGAGAGGAGCCTTCACCCGAAGACGGATCCGACACCCAACCCGGAGAGGAACCCGCACCCGAGACAGAGCCTGAACCGGAATCAGAAACCGGATCCGCACCGGAAACATAACCGGAATCAGAAACGAAACCGGAACAACAGCCTCTTCCACTCCCTACTCCGTACTCTCCACTCCCTACTCTCTACTCCCTACTCCCTACTTCTTACTTCTTACTTCTTACTCCCTACTTTAAAATGAAAAAGCCCCTTCTCGTCATATCCACAGGCGCAGGCATAAGCGCCGAAAGCGGCATATCGACCTTCCGCGACGCGGGCGGCCTGTGGGAAAACCATCCCGTGATGGAAGTAGCCTCGGCCACCGGCTTCCGCAAGAACCCTGCCCTCATCCACCGCTTCTACAACGAACGCCGCCGCCAGCTCCTCGACGCGCAGCCCAACGCCGCCCACCGCGCGCTCGTGGACCTGGAAAAGGACTACGACGTGCACGTCATAACGCAGAACGTCGATGACCTCCACGAACGCGCCGGGTCGAAGAACGTGCTGCACCTCCACGGCGAACTGATGAAGATACGCTCCATAGCGCATCCCGAATACACCGAGACGCTCGACAGCGGCCGTCTGGAGACCACCCCCGGGACACGCGGCCGCAACGGCGACCTGATGCGCCCCCACATCGTCTTCTTCGAGGAGGCCGTGCCCAACATAGAGCCGGCCATCGAGCTTGTGCGCCGCGCCGACGTGTTCGTCGTCATAGGCACGTCGCTCGTGGTCTATCCCGCCGCCGGGCTGCTGCAGTTCGTGCGCCCCGGAACGCCGGTCTACTACATCGACCCGCATCCCGCCGCAACCCACGGCAGCCCCGCCGTCCGCGTAATCGCCAAGAAAGCCACCGAAGGCGTGGCCGACCTCGCCCGCCTCCTCGCAAAACAAGCATAAGAGCCACCGACCACATACAACGAATTAAAGGCATAAATGACCATGAAGGCGGCGGTGAAGGTGAAGAAGACGGTCGGCAGGCTCGGCAGGAGATACGGGGGCAGGCCGTTCCAGACGGTCAGGAAGCTGTGCTACGACTCGCTGAGGCTGATGCCGGAGATCCGCGCCGTCTTCGGACTGTGGCGCAAGGACTTCGCCGACAAGGGGTCGGAAGACGCGCTTTTCTATGACCGCTATCTCGGAAAGCCTGCGGAACGAAGGCCGGAGAAGGAGGGGATTGTCTGCATGTACGACGGCCTCATCCTACACGGCGGACTGACCGACCGGATACGCGGACTGCTGACCACCTACCGCGAGGCGAAACGGCGCGGGATGCCGTTCTACATACACTGGGACCATCCTTTCAGGCTCGAAGAGTTTCTGGAGCCGGCAACCTTCGACTGGCGCATCAGGCCTGAAGAAATCTCCTATTCGTCGGAACACGCGTTCCCTGTGCTGATCCAGGACCACAGGCGGGTGAGCAACCGCCTCAGGCTCCTCGCCGCCCTTTCGCGCCGCCGACGGCAGACCCACGTGTATTCTAACGCCGACAACGCCAAAGGCCATTACGCCGGGCTTTTCCGCGAACTCTTCCGGCCGACGCCGCTCGTGCAGAGGGAAGTGGACAGGCACCTCAAAGAGCTTGGCGCGAAGTACCATGCGTTCTCGTTCCGGTTCATCGGCCTGCTCGGCGACTTCCACGACCAGCAGGAAGACCGTCTTCTGCCCGGAGAGGCGGAAGCGTTCCTGGCAAAGGTCGCAGATGAATTCCGGAAAGAGCTCAAAGCCGTCCCGGAAGGCCACCGCGTGCTTGTGGCCACCGACAGCCCGACGTTCCTGAGCCTCGCCCCGAAGCTCGACCCGAGGATATACGTGGTGGAAGGCGACCTCAAGCACCTCGACATGTCGCCCGGCGACTACCGCGAAGCGTGGCTGAAGACCTTCGTGGACCAGTTCCTGCTGATGCACGCCTCCAAAGTGACCCTGATGCGCACCGGACGCATGTACCGCTCCGGCTTCCCCCGCTTCGCCGCCGAGGTAGGCGGCGTGCCGTTCGCCGACCACGCCTTCTGACCCCGCATTTTCCGTAAATCATACATGCCGGAACGCAACAAACGTCTGACATACAGGGTCGCATCATGCAGCGACCCTACATCGGACTGAAAGGAATGGACGATGATGCCAACGGCATCACTTGCCGGTGATCAGGCCCTTGAGGTCGCTGAGGAGCGTCAGGGCCTGCAGCGGTGTGAGGTTGTCCACATCGACCTCCACTATCTTCTCGCGCACCTGCTCCAGAAGCGGGTCGTCGAGCTGGAAGAAGGAAAGCTGGCAGCCTTCGCGCCGCTTCCCGATCTCCTCCACGTTGACCTTCGACGGGGCGGGCGACGCCTTCACCAAGGCCGACGCGCCCGTGCGCTGAACCTCCGCGCCGGTGCCGGAAGCTTCCGGCGCGTTGCCCCCTACGTCGCCGGAGGCATCCTCGAGCTGCCGAAGCACCTGCCCGGCCCTCGCCACTATCGACGGGGGCATCCCGGCGAGCTTGGCCACATGGATGCCGAAACTGTGGGCGGTGCCGCCGCGCTCCAGCTTGCGCAGGAAGACCACCTTGCCGTTGATTTCCTTTACCGACACGTTGTAGTTGACGATGCGGCTGAACGACTTCTCCATCTCGTTCAGTTCGTGATAGTGGGTGGCGAAAAGGGTCTTGGGACGTACGGCGCCGTTCTCGTGGATGTATTCCGCTATTGACCATGCGATCGAGATGCCGTCGTAGGTCGATGTGCCGCGGCCCAGCTCGTCGAAAAGGATGAGCGAGCGCGGGCTGAGGTTGTTGAGGATGGCTGCGGCCTCGTTCATCTCGACCATGAACGTGGATTCGCCCAGCGAGATGTTGTCAGAGGCCCCGACACGCGTGAAAATCTTGTCCACCACTCCGATAGTGGCCGCCTCCGCAGGGACGAAACACCCTATCTGCGCCATGAGCGCAATCAGGGCCGTCTGGCGCAGCAGGGCCGACTTGCCGCTCATGTTCGGGCCGGTGATCATCATTATCTGCCTGCGGTCGGAGTCGAGCGCGACGGAATTGCTCACATACGGCTCGCCCGGCGGCAGACGGCGTTCGATCACCGGGTGGCGACCCTCGCGGATGTCGAGCGAGAGCGAAAGGTCCACCACGGGACGCACATAGCGGTATTCCTCCGAGGCCAAGGCGAACGAAAGGAGCACATCGACGCGCGCGGCGGCGTTGGCGAGCGTCTGCATCTGCGGGATGCTGCGCCCGAGGGCTTCGACGAGCTGGGTGAATATCCTGTTCTCCGCCTCCGCGATCCTGTCCTGCGCGCCGAGGATCTTCTCCTCGTAGTCCTTGAGCTCAGGCGTGATGTAGCGTTCGGCGTTGACAAGCGTCTGTTTGCGTATCCACTCCTGCGGCACCTTGTCCTTGTGCGTGTTGCGCACCTCGATGTAATAGCCGAAGACGTTGTTGAAGGCGATTTTGAGCGACGGTATCCCCGTGGCCTCGCTCTCCCTCCTGGCTATGGCGTTGAGCGCGTCGCGGCCGTGGACGGCTATGTCGCGGAGCGAATCAAGCTCAGGGTCCACCCCCGGGGCTATCACATTCCCCTTGTTGAGCAGGGCAGGCGCGTCGGGGCTTATCGTGGCCTCGACGGTGTCGGCCACGGCAGCGCAGTCGGCCATCGTCGAGGCCAGACGGCGCAGAGGCCCGGAACCGGCCTTCTCCATCGCCTCGCGGAGCCGGGACGCGCAGCGTATGGCATCCTTGAGCTGCAGGAGGTCGCGCGGGCCGGCACGGCGGGTGGCCACCTTCGAGACGAGGCGTTCGAGGTCGCCCATCGGCTGGAGGGCGGCAGACGACTCCTCGCGGCACCCGGGGTCGCGGAAGAAATGCTCCACTATGTCGAGCCGGCGGTTGACGGCGGAGATGTCGAGCAGCGGGAAAAGCACCCAGCGGCGCAGCAGGCGCGCGCCCATCGGCGTGGAAGTCATGTCGATCACGTCCACGAGGCTGCGCCCCTCCTTGGTCATAGGCTCTATAAGCTCGAGGTTGCGCACGGTGAAGCGGTCGAGGCGCACGTACCTGTCCTCCTCGATGCGGCTCAGGGCGGTGATGTGGCCTATGTTCGTGTGCTGCGTGAGGTCGAGGTAATGGATGAGGCTTCCGGCGGCGATGACGGCCTCAGGCATGTCTGCCACGCCGAAGCCCTTGAGGCTCGACGTGCCGAAATGCTTCATGAGCCGCTCCTCGGCCGCCTGCGTGGTGTAGACCCAGTCGTCCATCTCGAAGACGGAGCAGCGGTAGCCCACGGCAAGCTCGTAGGCCTGGCGCGTGCCCTGCATCCGCAGCATCTCCTTGGGGGCGATGTTGGTGATGAGCTTCTCGATGTATTCCGGCTTCCCGCGCGAACACAGGAACTCGCCCGTGGATATGTCGAGGAAGGCCACGCCCGTGAAATGCTTCCCCTGGTATATGCCTCCGAGGAAATTGTTCTCGCGGCGCGAAAGCATCGTGTCCGACGTGTTGACGCCGGGCGTGACGAGCTCCGTGATGCCCCGCTTCACGAGCTTCCTGGTGAGCTTCGGGTCTTCGAGCTGTTCGCATATCGCCACGCGCCGCCCTGCGCGGACGAGCTTGGGAAGATAGGTGTCGAGCGCATGGTGGGGGAATCCGGCCAGCTCGACGAACTTCGCCGAGCCATTGGCGCGGCGCGTGAGCGTGATGCCGAGTATTTCCGACGAAGCCACGGCGTCGTCGGCGAAAGTCTCGTAGAAGTCGCCCACGCGGAAAAGCAGTATCGCGTCGGGATGCTTCCCCTTCATCTCGAAATACTGCTTCATCAGAGGCGTCTCCGTGATCTTTCCCATATTCGCAAAGTATTAAAAAATCTTAAGAGTGTGTTTGAATTTTTATTCTGATTTTTACAGGCAGTTTTACAAGGGCCGGAAAGGACGTGAAAATGCCGTAGTGTGCCGTTCGAGTGTGCCTTTATGGGTCTTTCGGCCGTCTTCACGCCTTTGCCTCGGTCATGCAGCCCGCTGCACTCCCTCGTCTGCATGC
>Ga0073906_1006172_pt1 | contig 10089 bp, 5 predicted proteins | sample Inofromicrocosms_FD_65485 | JGI IMG/M metagenome (GOLD analysis project Ga0073906, IMG submission 65485) | Mouse cecum microbial communities from Vienna, Austria - Inoculum for glucosamine and mucus D2O microcosms | ecosystem: Host-associated > Mammals > Digestive system > Large intestine > Cecum... | reverse complement strand
TATCGCATTTTTATTTGTCGGGGATTTCTTCAGCAAAGGCAAGGACACAAAAAAAAAGGCGCAGGTGCAGCCCCAACAGTCGGCCTTCCGAGCCTTAGTATGGTAGCTGTCCTTACGCCCAAGTCTACCCCTACAAAGGAGTAGGGGCAAAACATGGGGTTCAGACAAATATTACGCCATACTAAAAACCTATCATATTTCTATAATAGTCGGAAGTTCACTGTTGGCATAAAGGTTTGTCCTAACCTTTAGAGTATGTTGACGGTTACGGTGGTACCGTTCTCTTTTGCAAAGGTAACATAACTTTATCTCTTTTTAGTTATGCGACCCGTATAAAAATGACAAAAGACGAAACGTGAACCTGACTTAAGAGGATAAGCCTGCGCTATAAAACGCACTTGCATTACTGTGTTTTGGTAGGTCCTGAGATACCCGTCTAACTTCATAATACAAGAGGCCCACGCCCGTCATGGCGCAGTGCATTTGATGTACTTACCAATCGGGGCGTGGTAACGACCCGACGGGACATCCTCTTATTGCTGTTAGACAGTAAATTTCTCAGGTTTACCAAAACAGCAATGCGATTCACGTCTTTTCCGACGGATCGCTGCCCCAAAAGTAGTACGAATAATTGAATCGTACAACAATTTGCATGCTTTTTTTGTTATTTTTCGTGTTTTCGGGGGATTTTTTGAGATTTTCGGCGCAAATTTCGGGCTGTGGGCTTGCTGTTCGCCGACGGCGGAGGGCTGCGCGAGCCTTCGGGCGAGTTGCAGTCCGCCGCGGTGGGGCGGCGGCGAACTGCGCGACTCGGAGAGTCGCAAAATTCACATGCGTCAGCCAATCCCGCGGCAGGAACGATTTCGGACAAAGGGCGGCCGCGGCGACGGAGCGTAAAAATCGGAGACCTTTTGATTGCTTCAAAAGTGCCGAAGGCATCCGATTTAGCGAAGCCGCAAGGCCGACCCCGAAATCGTTTCACCGCGGCGGATTTTGGCGCAACCTTTTGGCCGCACAAAAGGTTGCATAAAAAAAGAAAATGCAGTTCGCAGAACTGCGCGGGCCGCAGCCTCCCGCCAGCGGAGGCCCGCTATTCGCATTCGCTCATTCACGCGGTCTCTCCGCAGGCCGCGGCCCGAGTGCCTAAAGCAACCCTGAAGCCGCCGAAGATAACACCGCAAAGCGGTGCGCTGACGCGCGTACATTATGCCCGCGCGCGGTTCTGCGACATATATACATTATTAAAATCCGCAAAAAAATCGGCCGTTCCGTCGCCGAACAAAGCGCCCGCAGCAGGGTCGAGACAGCGAAAGCGACACGTAAAATGTTGATATTAAAATATTTTATTATATAGGGGGGGGGTAAAAATTTGTGCAAAAAATGTTGCAACGATATAAATAATTTCTAACTTTGTAAACGGAAGATATGCAAACAGGACTGAAAAGATGAAACGATTTTACCGAGAATATGTCTCTGAAGAACGAGTGTATCGCGTTCTCGGCGATCGGTGCGGATTAATTTCCCCCCCCCTCGTTCGGTCCTATCCTTTAAACTTCAATCATCCCTATTCTAATTATTTCGATTCGTCGAGCGGCCGTGCGACGCTGCTTGGCGAGGATTCGCGCCTCCTCTCGCCCTTGGCCGAAAGAGGTCGCGCCGTCATGTTTCGCGCTTCGGGCGTAGGCCTGTGGAGCGCGCGAAAGGTCGTGCGCGCGTCGTCGTGCGCGATCAGTCCGCCCGCGGTCCGCGCGGAGCGATGCGAAAGACGCTCGCAGTCTTAAGATCGAGACACACTACGACAATTTAGATTCATACGAGGAGCATGCGGCCCTCCGTCGGACCCTGAAACACAATCCGTAAATCGCGCCGCGCCGATGACATACCGAACTACCTTAAACCTGATTGTTGAACCTTAAAAACTCGAGCCTATAAGAAGAGATCTACATTTCCAATCCTAAATCACATCATAATGTTGTGCAGGGCGTTGCGGCGGTGTCGCGACGCCGGTGATCGCTCGGTCGAAATGCCGAGGCAGGGGCGTTATAGCCCTTTCGGAAAGGCCTTCGACCGAACGACGAAGCGAAATAAAGCTAAAGTAAGTAACCGCTTTTTATACTAACAGCCTAAAATTATTAACCATGAACAAAACGAAAAAACTTTTGTGGCTTATCGCACTTTTCGGAGCGATTTCCGTGGTTGGGTGTAGCGACTCGGGCGAAAACGGCGGGACGAACCCCAAGGGTCCGTTGTCGTTGTCGTCGATTACGCCTAATTACGGCAAGTATCTCGAAAAGGTCATTCTGCGAGGGTCGGGATTCGGCAAGGCTTCCGATATCAAGGTCTATTTCAACCAACGCGAGGCGGCCGTGATCGGCAGCAGCAAGACGGGCACCGAACTTTACGTGCTGGCTCCCCGTCTCCCGGGAGAGGATTGCGTCATCTCGGTGGTGCAGGGTCAGGACTCGCTGACGTACGACGAGCATTTCGACTACACCGTGTCGACCACCGTGAGTACCATTTGCGGCAACGGAACGCCCACCTACAAGGCGGGTGCGCTGACCGAAGCTCAGGTGAGTCCCTACTATTTGTGCGTGGACGACAACGAGAACATATTCGTCATCAGCCGCAACGCCCCCAGCGGCGATGCGGGCACCTACACCATCGCACGTATCGATTTGGAGAACGACGAGCTGGTGTCGATCTTGGCCGAGACGGGCAACGTGCCCTGCGTGGCTCCCGACACTCAGATCGTGACGTGTCCCACCGAGACGAACATGGGCAGCTTCATCGAGATGAATCCGTTGGAGATGTGGGCGCCGCGTATCCGTTCTTTCAAGTGGTACGACGGCAATCCTCCGCAGTACGGATGGAAGCACTGCATGGTGGTGAATCCGTCGGACGGCAAGATCTATTGCCGATTCTACTTCGGACAGTTGATAAAGATCGACCCCAAGACCTATGAGACGGAGTTGGTATGTATGACCGACCAGTTCGACACATACGGCATGACGTTCCGTCCGCAGGAGCCCAACGTGCTCTATTTCACGGGATGGCAGAATCACGGATTGTATAAGGTGGATATGAATGCCGAGAATATCGAGGCGGTGCATGTCAACGGAGGCAACTCCACCGCGGGTCACCGCGACGGCGAATTGGGCGACGCTCTGTTCAACGGGCCGTCGCAGATATATTGCGACGCCGACGGCAACATGTACGTGGCCGACTGCTACAACCACTGCATACGTCGTGTCACTCCCGAGAATCAGGTGGAAACCGTGCTCGGCGTCCCGGGCGAATCGGGTTGGGTCGACGGCACGCAGGAGGTGGCCAAATTCAACCAACCGCGCGGCATCGGCATCGCGCCCGACGGTTCGGTGTATGTGGCCGACTGGGGCAACTGCCGTATCCGCAAGCTCTCGATTAATTAACCCTTAACTCAAGAAAACGATGAAACAATTAACCATAATATGGTCCCTGTTCATATTCATATTGATAGGAACGCAGTCGGCTTCGGCTCAGGCCTATGTCATGAAAGGTACGGTGTCCGATTCCGAAGGCCCGCTGATCGGCGTGTCCGTAACGGTTAAGGATAACCCCACGAACGGCACCATGACCGATGTCGACGGTAAATTCACGATCAAGGTCGAGCGCGGCGACAAGCTGTTGTTCACCTACATAGGTTACAAGGATATAGAATATCTGGTAGTCAAGCAGGAGCAGGACCTCAAGATCAAGTTCGAGGAGGCCGCCACCGAGGTGGACGAGGTGGTGGTGACGGCTCTCGGCACCCAGCGTAAGATCTCGACCTTGTCGGCCGTGACCTCGGTCGACGTGAGCGAGTTGCAGCAGCCCACCGCGTCGGTGGCCAACCTGCTGGGAGGTCGCGTCGCGGGTGTGATCTCGTCTCTGGGCAGCGGCGAGCCGGGCAAGAATATCGCCGAGTTCTGGATCCGCGGTATCGGCACCTTCGGCGCCAACGCGTCGGCTCTGGTGCTCATCGACGGTCTGGAGGGCGACATCAACTCGATCGACCCCGCCGACATCGAGAGCTTCTCGATTCTGAAGGACGCCTCGGCGACGGCCGTTTACGGTGTGCGAGGCGCGAACGGCGTGGTGCTGGTCACCACCAAGCGCGGTCACGCCGACAAGATGAACATCACGGTGCGCGCCTCGGCGACGCTGTCGCATCTGAAGCGCATGCCCGAATTCGTGGGCGCGTACGACTATGCGCTGCTTGCCAACGAGGCTCGCGCGGTACGCGGCGAGGAGGTGCTCTACACCCCCGTGGAGTTGGATATCATCCGCAACAACCTCGACCCCGACATATATCCCAACGTGAACTGGCAGGACGAGATCGTCAAGAAGAACTCGTGGAAACAGAACTATTACGTGAGCGCGCAGGGCGGCGCCAAGCTGGCCCGTTACTTCGTGTCGCTCAACGCGGCTCTGGAGGATGCGGCCTACAACGTCGACAAGAAGAGTCCTTATTCGGGCAATGTGGGTTACAATACTTACGGTTTTCGCGCCAACATCGATCTGGAGCTGACCAAGACTACCAAGATCTATTTCGGCAGCAACGCCTTCCTGAAGATCCAGAAGAACCCGGGCGTGGCCAATACCAACTATATTTGGGATGCGCAGGCCAACATCCACCCGTTGCGTTTGCCGCTCATGTATTCTAACGGCCAGCTTCCCGCGGTGGGCACGGGCGCCGATACCTCGCCTTACGTGATGATCAACCGCATGGGCCGCCGCAACGACCAAGAGTTCGCGGGCAAGACCACGCTGGCCATCGAGCAGGATCTGTCGATGATTACCGAGGGCCTCAAGATCCGCGCGCAGGGCGCGTACGACATCACCTCGTGGTTCAACGAGAGCCGTTTGATCCAGCCCGCGCTGTATGAAGCCGTGGGCCGCAATCAGGCGGGCGAGCTGATTACCATCCAGCGCGTGAGCGAGCAGGCGGCGAGCTATTCGAAGAACGTCAACCAGTATCGCAAGTACCACTTCGAGAGCACGCTCAACTACGACCGCGTGTTCGCCGACGACCATCGCGTGTCGGCTCTGGTATACTACTACATGAGCGACGAGAAGTACTCGAGCGAGAGCACCACCAACATGAACTCGATTCCGAAGCGTTATCAGGGCATATCGAGCCGAATCACCTACGGCTTCCGCGATACCTACATGCTCGACGTCAACTTCGGTTACACGGGTTCGGAGAACTTCCAGCCGGGCCGCCGCTTCGGTTTCTTCCCCTCGGTGGCGTTGGGTTGGGTTCCCACCAATTACGAATTCATGAAGAAGGGGCTTCCGTTCCTCGATTTCCTGAAGATCCGCGCCTCTTACGGCACCGTGGGCAACGACCGCATCTCGAACAAGCGTTTCCCCTATCTGACCATCGTGCAGCGCGGAAGCAATAGCCCGTGGGGCTCGACCTCGGCCGAGACCTTGTGGGAGACCTATACGGGCGCCGACAACCTCAACTGGGAGAAGGCCAGCAAGCTCGACGTGGGTGTCGAGGGCCGTCTGTTCGGCGATCGCGTGAACTTCGTGGTCGACTTCTTCAACGACGTGCGCGACGGCATCTTCCAAGAGCGTCAGCAGGTTCCCGCTTACGTGGGCCTCATGTCGAAACCTTACAGCAACGTGGGTAAGATGCGCAGTTACGGAGCCGACGGCAACATCAGCTTCACGCAGCGTCTGAACAAGAACGCGTCTATCACCCTGCGCGGTAACTTCACCTATTCGAAGAACGACGTGAAGAACTGGGAGGAGGCCAACCCCGCATATCCCTATCAGGAGAATTCGGGCTATCCCAACGGCGTGGTTCGCGGCTATCAGGCTTTGGGTCTGTTCAAGGACCAGCTCGATATCGAGACCAGCCCCGTGCAGACGTTCGGCGAATATAAGCCCGGCGATATCAAGTACCGCGACATCAACGGCGACGGACGCATCGACGCCGACGACCAAGTGCCCATCTCGCACTATATCAATTACTCTTCGGGCGTGGGCGTGCCTCTGCTCATGTACGGTTTCGGCGGCGAGTTCCAGTACAAGAACTTCACGCTGGGCGTATTGTTCAAGGGTACGGGCAAGACCGACTTCTTCTACGGCGGCGCGGGTTACGTTCCCTTCGCCAGCGGCAAGTTGGGCAACGTGCTCACGCAGGCGGCCGATCCCCGCAATCGCTGGATCCCGATGGATTACGCTCTGGCCAACGGCATAGATCCCTCGCTGGCCGAGAATCCCAACGCCAAGTATCCGCGTTTGCAGTACGGCAACAACAACAATAACTCGCAGACTTCGACCTTCTGGAAAGGCAACTCGCGTTACTTGCGTTTGCAGGAGATCACGCTCAACTACAACTTCAAGGCGAACGCCCTTCGCAAGATCGGCATACAGTCGGTGGATTTGCAGTTCGTGGGCAACAACCTCGCCGTATGGGACAAGGTGAAGATTTTCGATCCCGAGCAGGCGCCGAGCAACGGTCGCGTTTATCCGTTGCCCGCAACGTTCACCTTGCAGCTCTATCTGCATTTCTAACATTAAAACACTACTAAAATGAAGCGATTAAATATAATGATATTGTCGTTGATGTTCGCATCAATGTTCATGTCCTGCAACTTCCTCGATATCGACGACTATTTCAGCGACGAGATAAAGATCGATTCGGTGTTCGCCAATAAACGCAATGTCGAGGCGTACGTGTGGGGTATCGCGGGTGAGTTCGCCGACGAGGGTTCTATCTATCAGAATGCCGATACCCCGGGTCCGCTCGCGACCGACGAGGCTTTCACCATGTACGGCACGCAGCACGGTTATAACGGTATGCGTCTGGTGCTTAACGAAGTCAACGCCAACAACACCTACTCGCTGGGCAATGTCTGGACCAAGAGCTACCAGTGCATCCGCCGCGCCAACACGGTCTTCGCCCGCATCGACGAGGCGGTCGACCTCACGCCGACCGACCGCGCCGAGATTCTGGCCCTGAACCGTTTCATGCGCGCGTACGCCTACTATAAGATCTGGCTCAACTTCGGTCCCGCCATCCTGATCGGCGACGAGGAGATCCCCTCGAACCTCGATCTGGAGGATTACGACCGTCCCCGCGCCACCAACGACGAAACGGTGGAGTATATATGCTCGGAGCTGGAGGAGGCTGCGAAGTATCTGCCCCAGACCCGTTCGATCATGGAGTTCGGCCGTCCCACCCGCGCCGCGGCTTACGGCCTTATAGCGCGTCTGCGCCTCTACCATGCCAGCCCGCTGTGGAACGGCGGTTCGGCGGCTCGCCGCTGCTTCGGAACGTGGACCCGTTCGACCGACCGCGCCTATTACGTGAATCTGGAGTACGACGAGGAGCGTTGGGCCGTCGCCGCCGCCGCTGCCAAGCGCGTTATGGAGATGACCAAGGGCGGCGCTCCCATGTTCCGCCTCTACACCGTCGAAGCCGACTCGGAGACCCCCGCGATGCCCGAGGGCGTGACGTCGGACGCCGATTTCTACGAGCCTTGGCCTGTGGGCGCGGCGGGTATCGACCACTACCGTTCGTATTCGGAGGGATTCACGGGCGAGGCCGTGCTGGCCACCAACCCCGAGTACGTGTGGGCGCGCCGAAGCTCTACTCTTACGGCCAATACGCAGATGGCTTTCCCGCTCAAGTCGGGCGGCTGGAGCGGTATGGCGGTTCCGCAGAAGATCGTCGACGCCTACTCGATGTACGACGGCCGCACGATCGACGACTCGAGCGACGAATATCCCTACTCGGAGAGCGGTTTCACCACGGCGGTGAAGACATTCTCGGGATACCGTCTCAATTCGGGCGTCTACAACATGTACGCCAACCGCGAGATGCGTTTCTATGCGTCGATCGGTTTCAGCGAGTGCTACTGGCCCATGAGCTCGACCACCTCGTCGGGTAAGTACAACAAGACCATCGCTCACTATTACGACAGCGAGAACGGAAAGCAGAATTCGGCTACCGACTACACCCCCACGGGTTACGTAATCAAGAAGTATATCCACACGACCGACGCGTGGGACGGCGACAACGCCGCGCGCATGGAGAAGGCGTTCCCCATCATCCGTTACGCCGATATCCTGCTCATGTACGCCGAGGCTTTGAACAACCTCACCCCGGGCAAGGTATACAACATTACTTTGGGCGATCAGACTTACGAGATCTCGCGCGACGTGAACGAGATTCGCGGCGCGTTCAATCAGGTGCGCCACCGCGCGGGCATGCCGGGCCTCACCGACGCCGAGGTGAACGATCCCGATACGTTCCAGACCCTGCTGGAGAAGGAGCGCATGGTAGAGTTCCTCCACGAGAACCATCGTTATTACGACGTTCGCCGTTGGGGTATTTACGAGCAGGTGGAGAGCGAGACCATCATGGGTATGAATGTCGACGGCACGAAGGAGACCTTCTACCAGCGCGTGGTGCCCAACACCTCGCGTATCGGTTCGCGTCTGGTGCACAAAAAGCTGGTGCTGCTGCCCATTCCTCTGGCCGAGGTGCGTAAGCTGCCCTCATGCGATCAGAATCCCGGATGGGAGGATTAATCGGTTCGAATCTTAAAAAATTGGTTATATGAAATTAAGATATATCATAACGGCTGCGGCTCTCGTGTCACTGGTTGCCTGCAACGACGACGAGGTGTTCGAGAAGGAGCAGTACAAGAACGTGTTCGGCTTCGTGAGCGAATCCGACAATACGAATACCAAGGTGGTGAGTCTGCACAAGGAGGAGTCGGTGGGCTACATGTCGTTGTCGATGGGAGGAAGCAATCCCATCAAACGCGACGTGACGGTCAACATCGTCGAGGACGAGTCGCTCATCGACGCCTACAACAGCGCCAACTTCGATACCGACGTGTCGAAATACGCCATCCACATGCCCAAGTCGAAGTACGACATCGTCTCTTACAAGTGCGTCATAAAGGCGGGCGAGTCTCTGGGCACCATCCCCGTGAATATCCGTCCCGAGGGGTTGTCGCCCGACTCGACCTATTTCATCCCCGTGCGTATCGACAATTACGACGGCTGCGAGATGAATCCCGACAAGGGCACGCTTCTGCTGAAGGTCGCTTTCAAGAACCGCTGGGCCGCCAGTACGGGCACGGGTTACTCGATGCTGGGCAAGCGTCGCAACGTCACCAGCACCACCGAGATCTCGATGCCCGGAACCAAGACCGTACACGCTTACGGACACAACAGCGTGCGCGTGATGCCGGGTAACGAGACGTTCAAGGCCGACAAGCACACGCTGGAGGCCAAGGCGATGATTCTCGAGATCGAGGATACCCCCGACGAGGTGAAGAAGGTTACGATCAAGCCCGTGCGCGACCTGAAGGTGACGCAGATCGACGGCGACAAGTTCTACCCGAACACTTACGCCATCGTCGACGACGGATTCAACGTCTACAAGATGTTCCTGCTCCACTACTACTATACCATAGGCAACAACACCTATGAGATGAAGGAGGAGCTGCGCATCAGGTATATCGAGTCTGAAGAGAATGAAGAATAATCGGGTTGGCCGTTTTCGACAAGCCGAGGGCGGAGCCCGATTCGTTCGGGCTCTGCCGAGGCGGGAAAACGACTGTTGTAAAGAATCTTTAATACTTGCGCAAAATGAAAAAATATGTTGTTAATATAATGATGCTGTTCTCTCTGCCGTTGTTCGTCGCTACCTCGTGCGACAACTTCGAGAGAACGGAGGTGGAGTACACCATTACGGTCAACCACAATTCCGTGACTCTGTTCGAGGGCGAGACCAAACAGCTCTCGGCGAGTCCGTCCGACGGCGGCGCGTATGCGTGGAAGAGTCTGGACGAGACCATCGCCACCGTCGACGGCTCGGGGCTGGTTACGGCCGTCGGCCACGGCGTGACGTCGGTAATCTGCTCGCGCGACGATATGTCGTTCGAGGTGGAGATCATAGTGAACGAGAAGGTGGAGCTGGAGGATGTCAAACTCCGTTGCGACGCTATTCTGGAGCTGGCCGTGGACGCCACCCAGACCATTGCCGTCGAGGTATTCCCCGCCGAGGCCAACGACGTGCCTCTGGACGACTTCGACTGG
>Ga0073906_1006165_pt1 | contig 10102 bp, 6 predicted proteins | sample Inofromicrocosms_FD_65485 | JGI IMG/M metagenome (GOLD analysis project Ga0073906, IMG submission 65485) | Mouse cecum microbial communities from Vienna, Austria - Inoculum for glucosamine and mucus D2O microcosms | ecosystem: Host-associated > Mammals > Digestive system > Large intestine > Cecum... | reverse complement strand
GACGCCAACGGCGCGCTCGAACTGCTCAAAGAGTTCGCGGATACGCCTGCCGTGGTTGCGTGCAAGCATGCCAATCCTTGCGGCGTGGGCGTCGGAAAAACCGTTTACGACGCGTACATGCGCGCGTACGAATCCGATCCCGTGTCGGTGTTCGGCGGCATACTCGCTATAAACGGAGTAGTGGACGAAGCGACCGCGACCGAGATAAACAAAATATTCATCGAGATAGTTATGGCGTCGGGCTATACCGACGGCGCGCTCGAAATACTCGAGAGCAAAAAGAACATACGGCTTTTGCGTATCGACGATATAGCCGCGCGCCGCGCGCCCGATGCGTACGACATGAAAAAGGTTTACGGCGGACTGTTGGTGCAGCAATACGACGAGACCTTGATAGCCGACGAGGATATGAAAGTATTTTCGCGCAAAGCCGAAGTCAAAGTGACCGAAGCAAACGGCAAGACCAAAAAGACTTACGGCACGGGCGTCGTTACCAAGCGCAAGCCGACTAAGGACGAGATAGCCGCAATGATGTTTGCGTGGCGCGTCGTCAAGCACACCAAGTCGAACGCTATCGCGCTCGGCACGGCTGACGCGACGGTAGGTATCGGCATGGGGCAGACCAACCGCATATGGGCGACCGAACAGGCTATAGCGCACGCGGGCGAGCGTGCCAAAGGCGCGGCGCTCGCGTCCGACGCGTTCTTCCCGTTCGACGACTGCGTGCACGCCGCGGCAAAAGCGGGCATCACCGCGATAATCCAGCCCGGCGGTTCGGTGCGCGACGAGGACTCGATCAAGGCATGCGACGACGCGGGCATAGCGATGGTTTTCGTCGGCGACCGTCACTTCAAGCACTGATTTATAAACGCCCAGCGATACTTGTCCGCAGTATTATTTATGTTTTCGGCTATAAGCGCGCGGCGGTATCTCGCTCGAAACAACGGAGAACAAAAAGAGGATCGTATGAAAATGATCAAGCAGCAAATAGGGCATACGCCCCAGCATAAGCGCGGAACCGTCGGCGACGACGTGCTCGTAGTAGGCGGCGGCGGCAGAGAGCATGCCATTGTAAAAGCGCTCGAAAGATCGCCGCGCGTCGGCACGATCTACGCCGCGCCGGGCAATGCGGGCATGGGCGTAGTTCAAACGGGCATAGGCGCGACGGATATAGAAAAGATAGTCGAGTACGTCAAAGCCAACGGCAATATAAAGCTCACCGTAGTCGCGCCCGACGATCCGCTCGCAATGGGGTTGGTCGACAGACTGACGGAACTCGGGTTCAAGGCGTTCGGACCGAAAAAAGCCGCGGCAAAGCTCGAGTGGTCGAAGGCGTACGCAAAGGACTTCATGAAAAAGTACGGTATTCCCACGGCGGACTATGCGGCGTTCACCGACGCGCAGTGCGCTAAGGACTACGTAAACTCGCTCGATTATAACGTGGTAGTCAAAGCGGACGGGCTTGCGCTCGGCAAAGGCGTTATCATATGCAACGACAAAGCCGAGGCGTGCGCCGCAATCGACGAGATCATGACGGATAAAAAGTTCGGCGAAGCGGGAAATTCGCTCGTAGTCGAGCGGTTTATAACGGGTTATGAAGTGTCGCTGTTGGCGTTCGTCGACGGCGAACATTACAGTCTCATGCCGACCGCATGCGACCACAAGCGCGCGCTCGACGGCGACGAAGGGTTGAATACGGGCGGGATGGGCGCGTACAGCCCGTGTCCCGCGTTTACGCGCGAACTGCTTGCCCGCACCGAAGAGACCGTAGTAAAACCGACCGTGCGCGGTATGAAAGCCGAGGGCGCGCCGTTTACGGGCGTGCTGTATTTCGGGCTTATGGTCGACGGCGACGATGTGCGCGTGCTCGAATACAACGCGCGTTTCGGCGACCCCGAAACGCAAAGCGTATTGCCGCTTTTGCAAAGCGATCTTTACGAGATTTTTCTCGCCACAGTCGACGGTACGCTCGATAAACTCGACGTAAAGTGGAGCGACAAAAAATCGATAAACGTGGTGCTCGCAAGCGGCGGGTATCCGCTTGCATACGAAAAGGGCAAGCTCATAAGCGGGCTTGATCGAGTGGACGGTGCGGACGTGTACTTTGCCGGCGTCATGGAAAGCGACGGAATGCTCGTCACGAACGGTGGAAGAGTGCTGTGCGTTCAGGCGATGGCGGACGACTTCGCCGCGGCAAAAAAGACCGTTTACGACAATATAGAAAAGATAAAGTTCGACGGCTGTTTTTACAGACGCGATATAGGGAAAAAGCTTTAATAAAGTAACATAGCGAGGAGCTTATGATAAAGAGAATATATACCGAAAGGGCATCGAGCAATATCGGACTCGAGCGCGAAATATACGAAAACCTCGGCATAGAGGTAAAAGCGCGAGCGTTTATACGTTACGACGTGGAGGGCTTGTCGGACGCCGACTTTGAAAAAGCGGCACCCGTGGTGTTTTCCACGCCCGCGACCGATACGGTATACCGCGAAACGTTGCCCGCGCTGTCGAGCGACGACAAGGTGTTCGGCATAGAGTATCTGCCGGGGCAGTTCGATCAACGCGCCGATTCGGCGGCGCAGTGCGTTCAGCTCCTCACTCAGAGTGCGCGTCCCACTGTGCGTTGCGCGACGGTGTACGCCATGCAGTGCTCGGACAAGGCGCTCGACGCGGTAAAGGGGTATTTGGTAAACCCCGTCGAGAGCAGACTGTGCTCGCTCGAAAAGCCGAGTTCGCTCGAGCAAAAAGTGGCTAAACCCGAACCGGCGCGGCTCGTCGAAGGCTTTACGCAAAAACCTTACGTCGCGCTTTACGCGTTCTATAAAGAGCAAGGTTTTGCGATGAGCATGGACGATCTCGTCTTTGTTCAGTCGTACTTCCGCGGCGCGCGTCGCGAGCCGACGTATACCGAGCTTAAGGTGATAGACACATATTGGTCGGACCATTGCAGGCACACCACGTTCTTGACCGCGCTCAAGACCAAGATCAAATCGGACAATCCGCATATCGCGCAGGCGTATGCCGATTATACGGATATGTTCAACGCCACGTACCAAGGCAGAGCGGATAAATACCCGTCGCTCATGGACGTTGCGACCATCGGCGCGAAAGTGCTCAAAAAACAAGGCTACGTGAGCGCGCAGGACGTTTCGCCGGAGATCAACGCATGCACTATAAAGCACGACGTTATCATGCGCGACGGAACGAGCGAGCCGTGGTACATACTGTATAAGAACGAAACGCACAACCACCCGACGGAGATAGAACCGTTCGGCGGCGCGGCTACATGCTTGGGCGGCGCTATCCGCGATCCGCTGTCTGGCAGGGCGTACGTGTATCAAGCGATGCGCGTAACGGGCGCGGCGGATATAAACGCGCCGTTCGATAAAACCATAGACGGCAAGCTTCCTCAGCGCGTTATAAGCAAGCGCGCGGCGAAGGGCTACAGCTCGTACGGCAACCAGATAGGACTTGCTACGGGCGAAGTAAAGGAATACTATCACGACGGCTACGTAGCCAAGCGTTTGGAAACGGGCTTCGTAGTCGGCGCGGTCAAAGCGGAAAACGTCGTGCGCGAAGAACCGGCGGCGGGCGACGCGGTGTTGCTGTTGGGCGGAGAAACGGGCAGAGACGGTTGCGGCGGCGCGACCGGCTCGAGCAAAGCTCACGACCTTCATTCGATAGAAACGTGCGGCGCGGAAGTGCAAAAGGGCAACGCGCCGATAGAGCGCATGCTGCAGCGGCTCATGCGCAACGGCGAGTTCACAAAACTCGTAAAACGCTGTAACGATTTCGGCGCGGGCGGTGTGTCCGTAGCTGTCGGCGAGCTTGCGCCGGGGCTTGATATAGATCTTTCGGCAGTGCCAAAAAAATACGCGGGACTTTCCGCTACCGAACTTGCAATATCCGAAAGTCAGGAACGCATGGCAATAGTGGTGGCGGCGAGCGACGTGGACAGAGTAAAAGAACTTTGCGCGGACGAAAATCTCGAGGCTACGCGTATAGCTACCGTGACGGATACTGCGCGCATGCGCATGTTCCTCGACGGAAACATGATCGTCGATCTCGAGCGCAAGTTCCTCGACAGCAACGGCGTGCGTCAGGAAGCGACCGCGCTGATCAAGGACGATAAGATAACGCGGTTCGGCAGTTTGTCGTCTAAGCGCGCCGCTATGTATAAAAAAGGCGATTATCAAGGACTGCTCGCCGATATTCTTTCCGATTACAACGTGTGTTCGCAAAAGGGCTTGTCCGAAATGTTCGACTCCACAGTCGGCGCGAACTCGGTATTCATGCCGTTCGGCGGCAAGAACCAAGCTACTCCGTCTCAGGTCATGGCGGCAAAGCTGCCCGCGGACACCGATATTTGCACGGTGTGCTCGCACGGATTCAATCCCGCGCTATGCGAACAGTCGCCGTTTGTGGGCGGTATGTATTCTGTCATCGTTGCTGTGGAAAAACTCGCCGCGGCGGGAGTACGGCCCGAAAATATATATTTGACGATGCAGGAATTTTTCGCGCGCTGTACGGATGCGGAGAAATGGGGCGCGCCCATGTCGGCGTTGCTCGGCGCGCTCGACGCGCAGATCAATCTCAAAAAAGCGGCTATCGGCGGCAAGGACTCGATGAGCGGAACTTTTGAAAAGATTTCCGTGCCGCCCACGCTCATTTGCTTTGCGTGCGGCGTGGCGGACAGCGCGTCGGTATGCGACAACGTGTTCAAGACCCACGGCGAGCGCGTATACCGCTACAGGCTCAAACGCGACGAGTTCGGTTATCCCGACTTTAACAATCTGAACGACTTTTTGGCGCTTTTGGCGGGCGAGATCGGCAGAGGCAACGTGACCGCGGCGTCGGTCGTAGAATGCGGCGGCGCGGCGGCTACTGTGATAAAATCGTGCTTGGGCAACGGGCTCGGTTTCGCTTTCGCGTCCGCAGACCGCAGTTTGTTCGAGGAGAGCGACGGCGATATAATTTTCTCGGCTCGCACGGGCGACGACTTTTTCGGGTACGATCTCGAGTTTGTCGGGCTTACGACCGACAGCGGCAACTTTACCGTCGGCGCAACCGTGTCGCGCGCGGCGGACGATTCGTTTATCGTGTTCGACGGCAAGGACGTGGACGGCAAGGCGGTCGCTCGCGCGTTTGCGGGCACGTTCGAGTCTGTGTACCCCACGACGGCGGAGGCAAAAGGCGAGACCGTGGACGTGAGCTTTACGGAGAAAAACGTTTTGTCGGAACGCGCGCGTTCGGGCAAAAAGAGTAAAACCGTAAAAGTGTTCATACCGGTATTCCCCGGCACCAACTGCGAGATAGAAACGGCAAAACGGTTCAAGGAAGCGGGTGCGGAACCCGTGGTGTTTGTCGTCAAAAACCGTACCGACGCTCAAGTCGAGGAATCGGCGAAGCAAATGGCAAAGCTCGTAAAATCGTGCAGAATATTGGCTCTGCCGGGCGGATTCTCGGGCGGCGACGAGCCGGACGGCAGCGCGAAACTGATCGCGGCGTTTCTGTCGAACCCCAAGATCGCCGAGGCGATAGAGGATATGCTGTATAACCGCGACGGTTTGGCTATAGGCATTTGCAACGGATTCCAAGCGTTAGTCAAGCTCGGACTTTTGCCGGGCGGACATATCAAAGCCCCGCAAAAGTCCGACCCCGTGCTCACTTTCAACAATATAGGCAGACACGTGTCGACGCTCGTAGACGTGCGCGTTTGTACGTCCAACAGCCCGTGGCTCAAGTACTGCAACGTCGGCGGCGTGTACAGAGTGCCCGTCTCGCACGGCGAAGGCAAGTTTACGGCGAGCGACGGCGTGATAGAGGATCTGATACGCAACGGGCAGATCGCGACGCAGTATTGCACGCCCGACGGTCACGCGACCATGACGTCGCCGTTCAATCCCAACGGTTCGGTAATGGCGATCGAGGGTCTTGTAAGCCCCGACGGCAGGATCCTCGGCAAAATGGGGCATAGCGAACGCATAGGCGAGTTCATTATGAAAAACGCAACTACGTATGCCGAAACCGATATGCAATTGTTCAGAGCGGGCGTAGAGTACTGCAAGAATTAAGAATTTAGAATTATGAATTAAGAATTTTCGGTTTAATTTCGTTACGGTTCTTTATGGAGTAAGCGTTAGTAATAGCGCTTACTCTTTTTTATAAAGTCGAGATTCTTCGGTAAGCAGAAAACGGCTCAGAATGACAAAAGATATTTACAATCGTTCTGCATATTCTCTTTTGTCATTCTGAGGCGAAGCCGAAGAATCTCAACTTAATTTAAGCCATCTCCTTTGGAGAGGGTGGGCGCGCAATGCGCGCTCGGGAGAGGTGATTTGCATATAGCAGTATTAGAAATGTAAAATTCAATCTTATGATTGCGCTTTACATTTCTTTTTCAATGTAGTATAATACCCGTATGTTCGGAGCGTATCTTGCAACGGTAATAATAACGGCGGCGGCGTCCGTCGCGGCGACTGCTGCGATAGTTTATCAAGTAGTCAAGCTTGTTATGCGTCAGATCAAGCTGTATCACTCGATAACGCTCGTCGAGCTTAGGACGAACAAGATAGCGTATTGGATATTCGCGGGCGTTATCGGGTTTTTGATGTTTTATCTTATCATGCAGATGGCGGACGGCGAATCGCCCGGCGTCGTGGCGTTTGCCACGCTGTTCGGCGCGGATATGCTGCATGCCGACATAGCCTTTGCTTTCGCATTGCTCGTGATGACGGCGAGCGAAGCGCTCGTGATAGGTCTCGCGCTCAGTCGCAACGCGATAGTCGATAAGGGCGTATATACCAATTTCGCAGTGCTCGATTGGCATCAGGTCAGAGACTATATGATCGACGAGGACAAAGGCATAGTCGTGCTGTCGTCGGATAAAGATACGTTTTCCACTTTGCGCCGTTTGACAAGTCCGTTCAAGGTAAAAAAGCAGGATGTGGAAAAGATAAAATTTATACTCAATAAGAACAAAAACAAATTTTCGGATTACGGCGCGGATTGATATATGGAAAAAGACATAGAAAAATTACTCGATAATATGGTCGTGCCCGAAATGGAGTACGTAAAGACCAAAAACGCAGTCGCCGTGCCGGAAGTGCCGGAAGTCGTGCTGCCCAAAACCAAAGCCGAGATGTATCGCGAGGCTAAGGGCAGGCTCGACCAAAAAACCGTGCCCGCGTCCGTCGCGTACGAACCCAAAAAAAAGCGCGCCGCAAAAAAGCGAAAGGCGGAGCGCAAGCCGGATACCGATCGGAACGCAAGCGACGATACGCCCAAATCGGAAACGCTCGAAATGCTCAAAAAGCGCATCGGGAGTTTGCGTAAAATAGTCGAAGAACCTAAATGGGTGGGCAGTGCGGACGAACTCGTGCCGTTCGCTTGGCGCAATCCGCTCTGCACCGATATAGAAAAACCGACAAAGCTATACCGTGCAGCCGCGGGCGTGCCGCGCGAGCGTTCGCTGTTTTTGCCCGTGCCGCATAAGAATAATCAGAACTGAAAAGTATCGCATTTAAGCGCGGAGCCGTCCGCGCTTTATTTTTCGTGTTTTTTTACGGTTATAGTTGTATCGCGATCATGATATGATTTATTACGCACAGCCGGCGTGTTCTGTGATGTCTGCGAAAACGATAACATAATGTAATATATTGACTGTTTTTGCGAAGCGGTCGCGGCGCATACTTTCGCATGCTACAATGAATGTGAATTTAATTCACGGAGTGCGATCATGCGGCTTAGTAAGTGGCAAACTGCGATAATAACGCTTTTGAACGTAATAATAGCTACGCTCGTTATTGTAATAGCGGTCACGGGCAGGGGAACGGCGAACGGCGGCGCGGACGGAACGCCGTCCGTACCCGACGCGCCGACGGTAACCGATCCCGAACACGTCAAGCTGCGCGACGCGGCGGCGGGGCTTGTGCCCGAGATCGAGCGCGAAACGCGGCTTATGGGCAGCGGCGACGAAACGGCGGTCAACGTGTTTTTTCGCGGCGGCGTTACATACATATTCGGCAACGCCACGGTAGCCGATTACGATTTCGACAGTTACGGCGGATTTTTGTGCGTGGTGAACGGCGCGGGTACTATTCTGTCGTTTACGTATTACGACGGGCGAATATACGGCGTGTGCGATTACGGCGCGGGATATGTAGTAGCGGCGGGGCGCAAGCTGTACCGCACCGAATATACGGGCGAAAAGCACGAGTGCGCGGCGTTCGACGGCGACGCGCTCGACGTGTTCTGCGCGGACGGCGGCGATTTGTCGGCAAAAAACGGAAAGATCGCGCTCGTTACTCAGCCGACGCCCAATTCGCTCAAGCTCACGGAGTATTCTTTTACGGGCGACAAACTCAACTCGGGTCGGTCTACGTCCATATACAGCGGGTATACCGTTAAATATTTCGATTGTTACGATTTCGGCGGATCGTATGTGATCTCCGCGCGGGTGTACAGCCTGCCGCGTTACGATTCGCTCGCGTTCTACTCGTTCGCGGCAGGCGGCGACGCAACAGTGCATTACTTCGGCGGCGACGTGTCGCTGTCTACGCCGTACGCCGTAATGCCGTTTTCGGCGGGTTACTTCGCGGTCGCGAGCATAAACGGCGTTGCCGCGATACTGTCGGTCGATTATTCGTTTACGAGCTTTCATTCGGTCACGCTCGGATTCACATGCACTGCGGCGCGGTTGTTATACGCGGATAATAAATATTACGCATGCTACGAGCGCGGCGACGGTGCGGTGTGCTATACCGTCGAACCCGATCTTAAACGCGAACAGCTCGATCTCGGCGGCATGAGCGTAGGCTTTGCGACAAAGCTCGGCGTTACCGCGCTTGCGGGCAAATCGAACGACGGCGCGACAATACGCTACGGTTCCGACGTGCTCGAGCTGGGAATAAAAGACCCCGTATTTTACGGCATGACCGTGTATGAAGGTAACGTTATAGCGGTGCTGTCGGCTATCGGCGGCGACGCATTGAGCGCTCCGAGCGGAAACAGAGACGTTTACGTCGTGACGATAAAGGGCGGCGCTATCGGGTTATAGAACGGAGTCGCGGATAATCGAACATATTTTATCCGTGCCGTCAACTCGGAGCTTCGCCATTGCCGCGCTGTAGCGCGAGCGGCTGTTGTACAAATTGATCGTGGCGTCGATCAGGTTCTTATCGTTCAGCGCGCCCTCGCGCAGCACTTCTATCGCGCCGCGCCGATTGTAATATTCCGCGTTTTGTATCTGATCGCCGCGCGACGCGCGCTCGAGCGGTATACACACGGCGGGAATATTGAGCGCGATAAGCTCGGCAAGCGAGCCTGCGCCGCCGCGCGTTACGGCAATGTCCGCCGCCGCGTATAGCCCCGGCATATCCGAACAGAACTCGATAGGCTTGTATCCGAGCGCGGGCGGGATCGAGTTTTTGTTTTTGCCCGTCACGTGCACGACGTTGAACAACCGCAGCAGCCGCGGCAATGCGGATGCTACCGCGTCGTTTATCGTCGCCGCGCCGAGCGAACCGCCCATGACGAGCAGAACGGGCTTGCTGTCGGCAAACCCGAGCGCGGTCTTTTCTCTGCGGTAAAGCCGAGGATCGAGCGCCGCGCCTACGTACGTTCCGCCGAGCGCGCCCGCCGTATCCTCGAATGCAGTCAGTATGTTTGCCTTGCGGCGTTTCGACACTTTGGTCACTATCCCCGGAGTGAGATCGCTTTCGTGCGCGATCACGGGCGTCTTTTTTGCCGCGAGCACAACGGGCAGCGCGGCGAATCCGCCCTTGGAAAATATCAGATCGGGCGCGATCTCGCGCAATACTTTTTTCGCGTCGCCGATACATTTGATCAGCTTTACGGGAATAGCGAGATTTTTCAATATCGCGTCGCGTCTCAGCTTAACGGTGTCTATACGGTAGAACGGAACGTGCCGCTGCTCGCACAGCGTCTTTTCCATGCCGTCTCCGCCGATGTATACGCAATCGTACTCGCCGCGCAGACGTTCTATTAGCGCGAGGTTGGGCATGACGTGACCCGCCGTGCCGCCGCCGCAAAAAACGATTCTTTTCATATCCTATATTATTATGAGCAATAACAAATA
>Ga0073906_1006163_pt1 | contig 10103 bp, 9 predicted proteins | sample Inofromicrocosms_FD_65485 | JGI IMG/M metagenome (GOLD analysis project Ga0073906, IMG submission 65485) | Mouse cecum microbial communities from Vienna, Austria - Inoculum for glucosamine and mucus D2O microcosms | ecosystem: Host-associated > Mammals > Digestive system > Large intestine > Cecum... | reverse complement strand
CTGACACGGCAGCGCCGGGAACTGGACTTGGTGGCCCGTTATCTGGTGGAGCATGAAACCATGGAGCAGGCCGAGTTCCTGGCCGTCTTTGGGGAACGCCCGGAATTGGAAATCCCTGAATGGCCCTCCAAGGCTCCCCGCTGGCCGGAAGAGGACGAGTGAAGCCCTGACAGCCGGCAATCAGCGGGAGACCATTCTGCCCCTGATTGACAAAAAGAGGAAAGGCGGTTCTGCTCCGGATGGCTGGAAAAGGGAACGCCATTCAGCCCCCGGCAGTCGGACCAAATGATAAGGGCGCGGGCCTCTGAAATCCCTTTCGTATGACAAATATTTGGATGGTTTCAGAGAAAAAGCCTAAAAAACGGGGTTTTTACGGCCTCTCTTCGGCAGAATCACGAAAAAGCTGTCCGTCAGGGGCGCACAGAGGACAGGCGAATTTTTCTTGCAGCCACAGACTGTCCGTCAGCCGTGGACAGAATCCCAGGAACCAACGGCTGAACGGCTGCCTGGGCTGGTTTTTGATGGATTCTTTCTGTGAAGATTTCATCTTGAATATTTGCAGGAAAAGACGTAAAATGCTTACCATATGGCGGTTCTCAGGCCTGCGGGGAATTTCTGCGGCTGGAATTTTGGAAGAGTTCCGGATGCTTCCAGAAGTTGGCCGGAATGTCTGAGGGCTGTTATGATTAGAATGGAGGATGAAAAGATGAAAAAACTCTTAGCAATGCTTCTTGCACTGGCCCTGGTGTTCAGCCTGACGGCCTGCGGCGGCGACACTGCCCAGACCGGCGGTGATGACACGCAGCAGTCCGGCGGCGATACGGCTTCCGGCGGCGACGTGGTGCGGATCGGCGTGTTCGAGCCTTCCACCGGCGACTCCGGCGCGGGCGGCAAACAGGAAATGCTGGGTATGCAGTACGCCAACAAGGAAACCCCCACGGTTGAAATCGGCGGCAAGACCTATAACGTCGAGCTGGTTTACGCCGACAACGGTTCTACCCCCGATAAGGCTCCCACAGCCGCGGCGGAACTGGTCAGCAAAGACGTGAGCCTCGTCCTGGGTTCTTATGGCTCCGGCGTGTCTATGGCCGGCGGTCCCATCTTCGGGGAAAACGGCCTCTGCGCCATCGGTGTTACCTGCACCAACCCCGGCGTTACTGCGGGCAATGACTACTATTTCCGCATCTGCTTCCTGGACGACTTCCAGGCACAGGTGCTGGTGAATTTCGCGGAAGAGAAGTTCTCCGCAAAGAAGGCCTACCTGCTGGGCGAGCTGGGCAACGAGTACGATCAGGGCCTGATCTCCTTCTTTGAGCAGGCGTTCCCCGGCGAGGTCGTCAAGGATTCCTTCCCCTCCAATACCTCTGACTTCTCCACTTATCTGAACAAGGCTGTCTCTGAAAAGGCGGACGTGATCTTCTGCCCGGTGTCCATTGCTTACTCTACTCAGATTGTCAAGGCTGCGGGTTCCATGAATCTGGAAATCCCCATCCTTGGCTCCGACACCCTGGACAACAACATGGTTCTTGAGGCTGCCAAGGGTTCCAATGTCTCCGTTTACGTCTCCACCTTCTATACAGAGGGCGGCTCGCCTGAATTCGACGAGGGCATCAAGGCCTGGCTGAATGAGGATTCCACCGCCATGACCAACAACGGCGGAAACGACACCATCGCCGCTGTTACCGCCATGGGCTACGACGCTTACTACACCGCTCTTGAGGTCCTGAAAAATGCCGGTTCTCTGGACCTGGCTGAAATCAAGGCCGCGCTCCCCAGCACCACCTATACCGGCGTGTCCGGCTCCATTGCCTTCGGCGAACAGGGCGACGCCGTCCGCGACACCGCCTATATCAAGGCTTTCGACAGCAGCACGGATGCCTGGACTCTGGAGACTGTCCAGACCGTTAGCTGACGGAACGAACTGACAGCAGACTCTGCGCCTGCCGGGGGATGTGTCCCGTTCCCCGGCAGGCTACAGCGTTTTGAATGAGGAATGAGGAGTCAGGAATTAGGAGTTCAGTCCGGTTCCGTAATTCTTCATTCCTAATTCCTCATTCCTGATTTCTAATTCTAAAGAGGGGTGATTTTCGTGCAGTATGCGCTCTCTATCCTGCTTTCCGGCATCTCTCTGGGCGGTCAGTATGCCTTGATTGCCATCGGGTACACCATGGTTTACGGCATCCTGCGTCTGATTAACTTTGCCCACGGTGACGTTTTTATGGCAGCCGGCCTGATGATGGTCTACCTGACGAGCTTCCTGGGCGGACTGCTCCCGGCGGGGCTGGTGATTCCCGCCGGACTGCTCCTGTCCGTGGCCCTGACGGTCATTCTGGGTTTTGTCATTGAACGGGCGGCTTACAAACCCCTGCGGTCCGCGCCCCGGATGAGCGTTATGATCTCGGCCATCGGTGTCAGCTATCTCCTGCAAAATCTGGCCACCTATGTCACCGGCGGACTGCCCCAGATGTATCCGGAAATCCCCGGGCTGTCCAAAACCGTGACCATCGCCGGGGTGTCTACCAAGTGGGTCACCATTATCACGCCCTTCCTGGTGGTGGCTCTGGTGATCGCGCTGACACAGCTGATCAATCATACGAAAATTGGCATGGCGATGCGGGCGGCGGCCAAGGACTTCGAAACCGCGCAGCTGATGGGCGTGAAGCTCAACGCGGTCATTTCCGTCACCTTCGTTATCGGCTCCTTCCTGGCGGCGGTAGGCTCGGCCCTCTACTTTACCAACTATCAGTCCATCGTCCCCCTCTCCGGCGCGCTTCCCGGACTTCGTGCCTTCGTCGCGGCGGTCTTCGGCGGTATCGGCTCCATCCCCGGCGCGGTGGTTGGGGCGTTCCTGATCGGCATCAGCGAGAGTATCATCAAGGGTTCCAGCTGGAGCGTGTTCTCAGATGCCTTTACCTTTGCCCTGCTGATTATTATCCTTGTGGTCAAGCCTACGGGACTCTTTGGCGAAAAGGTCACCGATAAAGTATAAGGAGGAATGCGGAATGCAGCGTACCAACCAAAAAGGCGCCCGGACCGCGTTCCTCTGCGCGGCGGCGCTCCTGCTGATTGTGCTCCTGATCGAGAACCTCAGCGTGTTTTTGCCTGCGGCCAGTGTGCCGAAAATCTTTCAGTCCACTTCCATGCTCTTTACCGTTCTGAAAAAGGGCGTGGTCTATTCCCTTGTGGCCGTCTCCATGAACCTGCTCAACGGCTTCGCCGGGCTGTTCTCCCTGGGTCAGGCGGGCTTTATGCTCCTGGGCGCTTATACCTACGCCATCCTGACCATCCCTGTGGCCAGCCGGGATACCGTCTACTATATCTATAACGGCTCCGCCATCAATTTCTCGCTTCCGGAAATTTTCGGCGGCGGCCCGGTGGGTCTGGTCCTGGGCGTGCTGCTGGCTTTGATCCTCGCCGGCTGTGTGGCTGCGCTGGTGGCCTGGCTGATCGGCCTGCCGGTGCTGCGGCTTAAGGGCGATTATCTGGCAATCGCGACACTGGGGTTCGGCGAGATTATCCGGGCCGTGCTCCAGTGGGATAAGCTGGGGCCTGTGACCAACGGCGCCAATGCCTTGAAGAGCTTCCCGACCTTTTCCAGCTTCAATGTCCAGAACGACGCCGGACAGGTGAGCCTGCGGCTGAGCTGCTTCGTGCCCTTCCTGCTGTCGGGAGTCTGCATCGCCATTATCGTGATGCTGATTAACTCCACCTACGGCCGGGCATTCAAAGCCATTCGGGACGATGAGGTCGCCGCGGAAGCTATGGGCATCAACCTGGCAAGGCATAAGCGGATGGCCTTCTGCATCAGCTCCTTTTTTGCTGGCTTCGGCGGCGGGATGTTTGCCATGTACGCGAATCAGGCCCAGGCCAGAACCTTTACCACCGCTATGACCTACGAGATTCTGCTGATCGTCGTGATCGGCGGCATCGGCTCCGTCTCCGGAAGCTGCATCGCCTCCTTCCTCTACGTGGCGGCAAGCGAATGGTGGCTCCGCTTCCTGGATACTGAAACCGTCCTGAAAAGCGGCTTCAAGGTCCCCCTGCTGCGGAACGGCTTCCGGATGGTGGTCTTCTCTGTGGTCATTATGATCGTGGTCCTCTTCTTCCGGAAAGGCTTGATGGGAGATAAAGAGCTGCCGGACCTCTTCAGACGGCGCAGGAAGGAGGGCGCGGCAAAATGAGCGAAAATGTTCTGAAAGTCGAAAATGTCACCATGCAGTTCGGCGGCGTGGTGGCAGTGGATAACCTGAATCTGGAGGTCAACAAGGGCGAGATCGTGGCCCTGATTGGTCCCAACGGCGCGGGAAAAACCACGGCGTTCAACGTCATCACCGGCGTTTACCAGCCTACCAACGGGGCCGTCTGGTTCCAGGGGGAGAAGATTGTGGAGAATCATCCCCAGGGCAAAATGAAGGCCATGTATAAGGGAGAGCACGCCGGAGAGTACAGTCAGGTGATCGCCCCCACGCCGGATAAGGTGACAAGGCTCGGCATGGCCAGGACGTTCCAGAATATCCGGCTCTGGAAGTCTCAGACCGTCTTTGAAAACGTCCTGATCGCCAAGCACTGCCGGACTGCCAGCAACGTGTTCTCCGCAACATTCCGGCTGAATCACAAGGAGGAGGCCGCCCAGAGAGCCAACGTGGAGGAATTGCTGGAGACCGTGGGACTGTCGGACGTGCGGGACGAGCTGGCTACCTCCCTTCCCTACGGTAAGCAGCGGCGTCTGGAAATCGCCCGTGCTTTGGCCGCGGAACCGAAACTGCTTCTTCTTGACGAGCCCGCCGCTGGTATGAATCCCCAGGAAACCGACGAGCTGACCGCCTTTATCGGGGAAATCCGGAAGCGCTTCGGCCTGACTATTTTCCTGATCGAGCATCATATGAATCTCGTCATGGATATCTCTGAGCGGATCTACGTCCTGGACTTCGGTAAGCTGATCGCCCAGGGCACGCCGGCGGAAATCCAGAATAACAAGCGCGTGATTGACGCCTATCTGGGGGTGAGCGAGGATGCTTAAAATCGAAAACCTCCATGTCAGCTACGGCGGCATTCAGGCCCTCCGGGGAATCTCGCTGGAGGTTCCTGACGGCAAAATCGTCACACTCATCGGAGCCAACGGCGCGGGGAAGTCCACGACCCTCCGGACCATCACCGGGCTTGTGAAGGCGGCTTCCGGGTCCATCCAGTGGAACGGCGGGGAACTGCTGGGGAAGTCCATCGACAAGATCATTTCCGCCGGCATCGCCTTGTCGCCCGAGGGCCGCAGGGTCTTCGCGGATATGACTGTGGTGGAAAATTTGCAGATTGGCGCGTACCTCCGGAATGACAAGGCCGGAATCGCGGAGGATATCAAATGGGTCTACAGCCTCTTCCCACGGCTGGAAGAACGGAGCTGGCAGCTGGCGGGCACCCTCTCCGGCGGCGAACAGCAGATGCTTGCCGTAGGCCGTGCCCTGATGTCCAGACCCAAGCTGATGATGCTGGACGAACCCTCCCTGGGACTGGCGCCGCTGGTGGTGCAGGATATCTTCTCCATTATCCGGGAGATCAACCGGCAGGGCGTGACAGTCCTTCTGATTGAGCAGAACGCGAACATGGCCCTGAAAATCGCTGACCTGGCCTATGTGCTGGAAACCGGCAATATCACCATGTCCGGCACCGGCGCGGAGCTCCTGGCCAATGAGAAGGTCCGGGAAGCCTACCTGGGCAAAAACGGCTGATGTAAAGAATCAAAAATCCCATTTCAGGCATAAAGCAGCGCCGGAAGACGACAGAGGTTCTTCCGGCGTTGTTTTATTTCTGATCGGTACAATTAGGCGTGCCAGAGCGGAAGCGCTTCCCGGCAGGCTTTTCCAAAAACAACCTGGCAGGCCGAAATTCCGCAGGGACAAAGCAATTCATGCCGCGCGCGCCTCAGAACAGGCCGGTGATTTTCCCATTCTCGTCCACGTCGATTTTCTCCGCGGCTGGGACCTTCGGCAGCCCCGGCATGGTCATGATCTCCCCCGTCAGCGCTACTAAAAATCCCGCGCCCGCGCTGACCTTCAGATTCCGTACCGTGACCGTGAAGTCCTCCGGCGCGCCCAGAAGAGACGGGTCGTCAGAAAAGCTGTACTGCGTCTTGGCAACACAGATCGGCAGTTTGTCAAAGCCCAGGTCTGTCAGTTCAGCCGCCTGTTTTTTCGCCGCCGGAGTCAGAGCCACGCCCTTGCCATGGTAGACCTTCGTCACAATGTCTTCCAGTTTCTGTTCTATGGAGTCCATCTCGCTGTATGAGAACCGGAAGTCCTTAGGTTCCTCGCATAGCCGGATCACTTCCTCTGCCAACGCCTTACCGCCTTCGCCGCCCTTGGCCCAGACCTCGCTCAAGGCCGCCCGGACGCCCAGTTCCCGGCATTTTTCCTCTACCAGGGCCAGCTCCGCCTTGGTGTCTGTAGGAAACGCGTTGATGGCCACCACGCAGGGCAGGCCGTAGACGTTCCTGATATTGTCCACGTGCCGCAGGAGATTCGGAAGCCCCCGTTCCAGCGCGGACAGATTTTCACGGTTCAGATCGGTTTTAGGCGCGCCGCCGTGGTGCTTCAGCGCCCGGACCGTCGCCACAATCACCACCGCGTCCGGGGTCAGTCCGGCCATGCGGCACTTGATATCCAGGAACTTTTCCGCCCCAAGGTCCGCCCCGAAGCCCGCTTCCGTAATGGCGTAATCCCCCAGGGCCAAAGCCAGCCGGGTGGCCGTGACGGAGTTGCATCCATGGGCGATATTGGCGAACGGACCGCCGTGGATAAAGGCCGGAGTGCCCTCCAGGGTCTGGACCAGGTTCGGCTTGAGGGCGTCTTTCAGCAGAGCGGTCATCGCGCCTTCCGCCTTGAGATCGTGGGCGGTAACGGGCTGGCCGTCGTAGGTATACGCCACGATAATGCGTCCCAGACGGGCTTTCAGATCCAGAATGCCGCCGGATAGACACAAAACCGCCATAATCTCACTGGCGACAGTTATATCGAAGCCGTCCTCCCGCGGCACGCCCTGCATCCGCCCGCCCAGGCCGTCCACGATGTTCCGAAGCTGACGGTCGTTCATGTCCACACAGCGTTTCCAGACGATTTTCTTCACGTCAATCCCCAGCGCGTTCCCCTGCTGAATGTGGTTGTCCAGCATAGCCGCCAGCAGATTGTTTGCCGCGCCGATGGCATGGAAATCCCCGGTAAAATGCAGATTGATGTCCTCCATCGGCACCACCTGCGCGTAACCTCCGCCAGCCGCACCGCCCTTCACGCCGAACACCGGACCCAGGGAGGGCTCCCGCAGCGCAACAAGACTCTTCTTCCCCAAAAGCCGCAGAGCGTCCGCCAAACCTACCGTGGTCGTGGTCTTCCCCTCTCCGGCAGGCGTGGGATTGATGGCCGTTACCAGTACCAGCTTTCCGTTCCTGTGCGGCTCCTCACGCAGAAGCCGGGGGTCGATTTTGGCCTTGCAGTTCCCGTAGAGCTCCAGATATTCGGGAGACACTCCGGCGGCCGCGGCGATTTCCGTTATGGGCTTCATGGCGCAGGACTGGGCGATTTCAATGTCAGACGGTACGTTCATTAAGACTCCTCCTTCTTTTCCTTGGCTTTCCCTAAAAGGTATTACTTCTTCAAAGCAAGAGCATCATATCATATTCCGGCGCAAAAGAAAAGAGGGTTTTTCCAAAACTTGCTTTTCATACCGAAATATGGTATAATAGCGGCATTCAGAGGGGTGAAGCCATGGAGATGTGCATAGATTTGCCTGCGGAGATGATAAAAGAACTGGCAGGGGACAGTAATAGATTTGCGTCGCCGTTCAGCGAGTTTTGCGGTTACTCCATCTGGGCGGAGGAAAAGGAAGGTATTGACGAAAACGATATACAGTGGTATTGCAAAAAGCTGAAATACATGACAGAGCATACCGACCGGCTGATAGAGGACGCGTTCAGGCCGGAATTCTATCAGTTCTATGGCGTGGACCGGGAACGGGTTGGGCTGCCGGAAGAAATGTGCCGTCAGTTGATTGTGGACAGTTTTGTGCTGCATAAAGGGGACGGTTCCATAATATGTTGCTTGTCCAACGATTGGTTTATGCACGGACATTTTATAGAATGCGAATGGGACGACAGTTGGAAGTTCATCGGTTCATATATTTGCTGAGCAACGTGACGGCTGAAAGGGGGAGGAACCATGGAACTGAGCGTGACAGGAAGGCTGAAACGGGCGGCGCAGACGGCAAGGCCCCAGGTCCAGAAGGCGCCGGAAGAGAAAACGAGGGTCCAGCAGCGGCGGGAGGACCGTCTGACGCTTTCAAAGCAGGCGCTTACCATGCTGGAAGAGCAGAACCGTCAGGCCCGGGAACGGAGGGCAAAGGAGATCGAGGAAAAGAAGCAGGGCGCCGATGCGGAAATTGACGCGATGACCAAGGCGCTGAAAAAGATGCTGAAATGCCAGAAGATTGCGGCGCGGATTATGGCGGGGGACAAGGTGCCGCCGGAGGACGAACGCTATCTGATGGAGAACGACCCGGAGAGCTACAAGCTGGCAATCGCGATGCGGAAGCCCAAGGAGGACCCGAAGGAATATGACAGCGTGCTGGAGGACGAGGACCGGGAAGGCGGCGGGGAATCCACAGGCGCTATGGAAGCGGAGTCCCCCGAGGCAGAATAAAAAGAAACAGCGGCAGGTTTTTTCAGGCCCGCCGCTGTTTTTTTATGGAGTTTCGTCCTCATAACTGCTGGAATATTCGTCCCCGTGCCGGATGAACTTGTCCAGCAGGCGGGAGACTTCACGGATATCAATCGGTTTAGCGACATGGGCATTCATACCGCAGTCCAAGCATTTTTTGATGTCCTCGGAAAAGGCGTCGGCGGTCATGGCGATAATAGGCAGGCTGGCGTCGGGGCGGTCCAGCTTCCGGATGGCCGCGGTTGCCTCGTAGCCCGTCATCACCGGCATTCGCAGGTCCATCAGAACAGCGTCGTAGAACCCCACAGGCGACGCCAGAAACTTGTCTACGCATATCTGCCCGTTCTCGGCCCATTCCAGTTCCAGGCCCTGTTCGCTGAGCAGCTCGCTGGCGATTTCCCAGTTCAGATCGTTGTCCTCCGCCAACAGAATCCGCACGCCGGTAAAGTCATATCGGGAATGGGTTTCCTCCTCGCAGGGCTGGCTGGGGAGATCGGCAAAGGGTCTGAGGCCATAAAACAGCGTGGACTTGAACAGCGGCTTGGAGATAAACCCGGCTATGCCCACAGCTTTTGCATCGGCTTCGATCTCGCTCCAGTCGTAGGCGGAAATCAGCAGAATGGGCGTATCGCTGCCAAAGCGTTCCCGGATGATCTTCGCCGCGGAAATCCCGTCGATATCCGGCAGTTTCCAGTCCAGCAGGATAATCTGGTACGGATCTCGCTTGTTCTGCCGTTCCTCGATTTTCTGGAAAGCGGCGTTGGCGTCCAGCACCCAATCCGCCTTGATGCCGATGGATTTCAGTGATGCGATGGTGCCCTCGCAAAGCTGCTGGTCGTCGTCCACCACCAACAGGTTCCAGTTCGGCAGGATCATATCGGTCTCCTGGATTTCCGAACACTCCAGATCCAGAATCACATGGAAGGTTGACCCCTTGCCCAAAGCGCTGTCTACTTTTATGGAGCCCTGCATGGTGTCCACAATATACTTGGTAATGGCCATACCCAGGCCGGACCCCTCTGTTTTCCGGACGCGGGCGTTATCCTCCCGGACGAAGGAATCGAATATCTTCTTCTGGAATTCCGGCGTCATACCGATACCAGTATCTTTGATAACGATATTGGTCCGTACAAAATTCTCGCCCTTTGGAGACGCCTCTTCATAAAGGCAGATCTGAATGGACCCGCCGTCCGGGGTAAACTTGATCGCGTTGCCCAGAATATTGATCAGGACCTGATTGAGCCGCACGCTGTCGCATTAGACGTTCTCGGTGGTGATATCGTGAATGAACACGTCGAACTGCTGGTGCTTGGCCCGGACCTGGGGCTGCACGATGCTGACGATGCTGTCCATGACCTCCCTCAGAGAGATCTGATCCATGTTCAGGGTCAGCTTGCCGCTCTC
>Ga0073906_1006158_pt1 | contig 10114 bp, 6 predicted proteins | sample Inofromicrocosms_FD_65485 | JGI IMG/M metagenome (GOLD analysis project Ga0073906, IMG submission 65485) | Mouse cecum microbial communities from Vienna, Austria - Inoculum for glucosamine and mucus D2O microcosms | ecosystem: Host-associated > Mammals > Digestive system > Large intestine > Cecum... | reverse complement strand
GTACCGAATCTATTTATTAGCAGCTATATGCCATCTGCCAACGGTAACTTTGTAAAGCTGTATCTCCATCTCGCCATGGTATGTCAGCACCCGTCACCGGGAAATGAATTATCCGTCCCTGCCCTGGCCGACTGCATGGAATGTACCGAGAATGATATTCTCCGTGCCCTGCACTACTGGCAGCGGGAGGGACTTCTGCTATTGACGGAGGAAGGCGACGAGATCCGGTGTATCACACTTTGCGACCTCCCCGGCAGCGATGCCGCCGCAGCCCTGGAGCCTGCACCGGCGCCCGCAGCGGCAGTCCGGCCTGTTCTCTCTGCCGAAGCCTCCACTCCTGCACCGGCGCCCCAGGAGGACCGTCTGATACCAGACAGGCAGTCCTATACGCCCCTTCAGGCAGAGGCGCTGATGAAGGACGCCGAGATTGACCGGGCGGTATCCGCCGTGGAACAGCTGCTGGGAGAGCCGGTCTCTCCCGCCCATCTCCAGACGATCCTGTATTTTATGTGCGATATCGGATTCTCCGCCCCCCTTGTTGCGGCCCTCTATGAGACCGCCGTACAAAAGGGAAAGAAGAAACCCAGTTACATAGAGGCCATCGGTGTCAGCTGGGCCAGGAAAGGCATCCAGACTCCCGAAGAAGCCAGAGAAGAGAGCGCCTCTTTCAGCGGCCGCTATGCGCTGGTGGCAAATACTTTTGGGATCCGGCGCAGCCTGGCTCCGGCAGAACGGGAAATCATAGACGGCTGGGACGCCTATCGTTTTACGGATGATATTATTGAAGAGGCCTGCCGGCGCACCATTCTCCAGACCGGCGATACCAATCTGAATTACGCCTCAAAAATACTGGAGAACTGGCATAAAAAGCAGATCGGTTCACTGTCCGACATTGAGCGGTGCGATGAGTCCTACAAGCGCCAGAAGAAAAATACCGGGGATACGAAGAAGGCGAATAAAAACCAGTTTCAGAATTTCCCCCAGCGGGCCTATACAAAAAATGATTTCAGCAGTCTGGAACGCCAGCTGCTTCAGGGACAGAGGAACTAGTTTTTTTCTTCAACTGCTATGGAGGTGACTATGGTACTTACAAACAGTCAGTACGAACAGCTGATGTCGCGCTACTATGAACGACAGCTTCGGACGAAACATATCGCGCGGGCAAGGGAACAGGAGGTGTATGCGGCGGTGCCGGAATTCGCCGCATTGGACCGGCGCATCGGACAATTATCCATCGACTATGCAAGAGAGAGATTGTCGCATTCCGGCACCGCGGATGAAGAGCAGAATCTTCCGCAGCAGATCCAACGGATCTCAGAAGAAAAGGAAGAACTCCTTGTCCGGCACGGATTTCCCCCGGATTACCTGCAGCCCGTCTATATCTGTCCCGACTGTCAGGATACCGGCTATATCGGAGACAGAAAGTGCCACTGCTTTGAGAGGGCAATTGTGGATTTCCTCTATTCCCAGTCCAACCTGCAGGATATACTGGAGAGGGAAAATTTCGAATACTTCGACCTGTCTCTCTATCCTGACGACTATATCGAGGAGACCACCGGCCAGACGCCCCGGGATAATATGAGGAACATACTCCAGACGGCGAAGGAATTTGTCCGGTGTTTCCCGGAGGAGCCCGCCAACCTGCTTCTGTACGGAAATACCGGAGTGGGAAAGACCTTCCTCACAAACTGCATCGCCAGAGAGCTTCTGGAACAGTCCCATACCGTTGTTTACTTGACTTCTTTGAAACTTTTTGATATTTTAGAGACGTACAAATTTGACAGGGACCTGTCCCACACAGAGAAGAATGCCGCTGTCTCCTATATCCTGGACAGCGACCTTCTGATCATTGATGATCTGGGCACGGAGCTGAACAACAGTTTCACGTCTTCCCAGCTGTACCACTGCATCGATGCCCGTCTGAATCACCGGAGAGCCACGATCATCTCCACAAATCTTTCCTTCGATGACCTGCGGGAACGGTACAGTGAGAGGATCTTCTCCCGTCTCACTAGCAGCTATATCCTGCTGAAGCTGACGGGTGATGATATCCGGCTCAGGAAGGCCATCGCGCAGCAGTAACCCGCGTATCATCAGTAAACCCTATACCAAATCTAGCATGGAGGATTACCCTAATGAGCCAAAAAGATTTATCACAGACAATCCCTTACGGAGACCTCGCCATCATTCCCCTGGAGAGCAGCAAAATGCTGGGCCGAAAGGTGGATGACCACATCGTGGACTGGAGAAAGAAAACCACCCCGTCCTCATCCATTCATTTTAATAATTACAAAAAGGATTCTTACGTTATCGACGCCATCTGCCCAAGGTTTGGTTCCGGGGAGGCAAAGGGGATCATCAATGAATCTGTACGGGGCAAGGATGTATATCTTCTTGTGGACGTATGCAACCACAGTCTCTCCTATAAGGTGTGCGGCCAGATCAACCATATGTCCCCGGACGACCACTATCAGGATCTGAAACGCATGATCGCCGCCATCAGCGGAAAGGCCAGGCGCATCACGGTCATTATGCCCTTCCTGTATGAGAGCAGGCAGCACAAACGGAGTTCCCGCGAATCACTGGACTGCGCACTGGCACTTCAGGAGCTCACCAATATAGGGGTTGAAAACATTATTACCTTTGATGCCCACGATCCCCGCGTGCAGAATGCCATTCCCTTAAAAAGCTTTGAAACGGTACAGCCAACCTACCAGTTTATCAAGGCACTTCTGGCAAATGTACCGGATATCCATATGAATCCAAAAGATATGATAATCATCAGCCCGGACGAGGGGGCCATGGGCCGCGCCATCTATTTTGCCAATGTGGCAGGCGTGGACGTGGGGACATTTTATAAGAGAAGAGATTACACGAAGATCGTAGAGGGAAGAAATCCCATTATCGCCCATGAATTTCTGGGCAGTGATGTGGAGGGCCGGGACGTCGTTGTCATTGATGATATGATCTCCTCCGGCGAGAGCATGATCGATGTGGCGACGGAACTGAAGCGCCGGAAGGCGAACCGCATCTTTGTGGCATCCACATTTGGCCTTTTCACTAATGGGCTGGCCAAATTCGACGAGGCCTATCGGAGCGGCCTGATCTACCGCCTGATGACGACCAACCTGGTTTATCAGCCGGCAGAGCTGCTGGAGCGGGAATACTATATCGATGTGGATATGAGCAAATACATCGCCCTCCTTATCGATACCCTGAATCATGATGCTTCTATTTCGGAATATCTGAATCCCACCGACCGGATCGAGCGGATATTGAAAAAATATGGGCAGAAATAGATACGGAATCTATAAAATAGAAAATGCAAAAATGCTATGCAAACGGTTTAAGGATTGCATAGCATTTTTATTCGTCTCAGCAGCAAAGCTGTGTTTGTAGATGATAAGCTATTACGCGGCAGGCTCCGCCTCTCCTCCATTCGGCTCTGGTTCTGGTTCCGGGGCCTCCTGTGTCGGTTCCGGTGTATCAGCCGGCGGCTCTGTAGCAGGCGGCAGTGTCTCAGCCGGCGGCGGCGTTACCGTCGGTTTCTTCGTGGCAGACGGTTTCCTGGTAGCTGCCGGTTCCGGCAGGTCGTCGTCCGGATCCTCATCCACCCCGGGTTCATAATCGTCCGGGTCTTCGTCCACACTTCCTCCGCCTCCTATATTGTCATCGTCGTGATCCTCCCTGTCGTTCCCGGAAGAATCTCCGCCGGAGGAGGGCTGTGTTTTGCCGGTTCCCTCAAAGGTAAAATCCTTCGCCTTCAGCTTGGCATGCACCGCGTTCATATAGGTCTCCCAGATCCGCAGCGGGTACGTTGAGCCATACAGATCATCCACCGTCCGGGGCGAATCATATCCCACCCAGACTGCCGTCGTATAGTATGGGGTAAAGCCGCAGAACCATCCATCCTTCTTGTCGTTGGTAGTTCCCGTTTTGCCGGCGCTGATCATACCGTTCTGCAGGGAATGTCCCCGGGCCGTACCGCGGGTCATAACGCCCTTGAGAATGTCAACCATGGCGTTTGCCGCATCCACCTTGTAGACCGCTTTTTCCTTCACATCATCGTCTACGATGACATTTCCCTCGGCATCCAGTATTTTTACTATACAGGTAGGCTCCCGGTATTTCCCGTTGTTTTCCAGAGCGGCATAGGCGGACGCCATCTCCAGGGAGCTGACCCCGTAGGTCAGGCCGCCGAGAGAGGAAGGAAGATAATAATCGGACGATACGATCCGGTTAAAGTTCATATCCAGCAGATACTGTAGTCCCACCTGGGGCTTCAGCTCCTCAAAGAGCTGCCATGCCACCGTATTCAGCGAATTTTCCACTGCAAAGCGCAGTGATACATAGCCGTAATATCTTCCATTGGAATTTGAAGGGCCGTCTTTAAACTTATAATCATGAACCGTGGTACTGGCCGTACTCCCCCGTTCCAGAGTGGGCGTGTACACCACAAGGGGCTTAATGGAACTGCCGGGCTGCCGGAAGGACTGATAGGCTCGGTTCAGGGAGAAGCCTTCCGTCTGCTGGCTCCTTCCCCCTACCACAGCTGCCACCCGGCCCGTCTTATTGTCAATGCAGACCGCGGATCCCTGCATCTGATACATGCCGTTGGTTCCCTTATCCTTAAAGGAGGAAAGATTGCTGTTCACGGCAGACTGCAGCTCCTTTTGCTTCTGCAGGTCGATGGAGGTATAGATCCGGTATCCATTGTTGAGAAGCATCTTCTGGGCAGTGGCATACTCATTGGTATACTCGCTGTCATAGATTTCTTTCTCGCTCTCGGAATCAAACTCATTCTTAAATTCAAAACCGTTTACCTTCATCAGTGCACGAGTGGCACTGTAAGTAACAAATGTCTGGATATAATCCCTCTTCTTTACCTGCTGGATATTCAGCTTAATCTTCTCATTGTACGCTTCGTCGTATTCCACCTGATTGATCTCGCCGTCGCTGAGCATCTGATCCAGCATACGGTTTTTTCTGCTCACCGTATTGTCATAGTGTGTCTCAGGATTATACAGGGTGGGATTGTTGGGGATGGCACATAGAAATACCAGCTGTCCCAGGGACAGCTCCTGGCAGCTCTTGCTGAAATATCCCTTCGCCGCCGCCTCCAGGCCATAATATCCGTTGGCAAAAAAAATCGTGTTCAGATAAAATTCCAGGATCTGATCCTTGCTGTATTTCTTCTCCAGCTCCATGGCAATAAAGATCTCCCGGATCTTCCGCTCATACGTCTTATCCGTATTTAAAAATACCCCCCTGGCCAGCTGCTGCGTAATGGTGGATGCCCCCTGCGTCTTCTCCCCGTTATTTTTCACCAGTTCCCAGAAGGCCCGGACAATCCCCCGGAAGTCAATGCCGTTGTGACTGTAAAACTTTTTATCCTCGGTGACGATCATGGCCTTCTTGGCATAATCTGGAATGGAATCGATATCCAGATAATAGGCATCCTTTTCCCCCTTTAAGACTGCGATCTGCTTTCCCTTGCTGTTGTAGGCAATGGATGTCTCAGAACTGCGGAATGTCTCCGTGGTGGACGCCCTCACCAGCGCCTTCGCCTCATCCTGCATTGCAAATATATCATCGCCGTATTTAAAATATAGGATCAATCCTCCCACCAGGATCGTAGTAAGCAGCAATAACACAAATATCTTTATGACGAGCCAGAATTTCCTGTGCTTTTTATGTTTTCTGGTTTTCTTAGACTTATTTTTCGCCATCTTAAAACCTCCCTTATGAAATCCACACCCCTGTAACCGATTGTGCCGGAACGGCGGAAATCCAACTCCGCCGGACTGGTATCTCTACATTATACCGCATTTCATCCTATGTTGCAAAGGATTTCTTTGTGAAGGCGCTCTGCCCGGTCCGCCCAGGTATGGCGCTCTCCTGCCGTCCTCCATGCCCGGTCCTGAACCGCCTCCCACGCCTCCCGGTGTCCCAGAAGGCTCCTGACACGATCCGGCAGCTCCTCCCGTGCATCCAGCTCATAGAACATAACATCCTTCCCGTCCTCCAGCTCCTCCTTTAGGTAGCGGCTCCAGTCGGTAAAGCAAACCGCTCCGTTCAGCATGGAATTAAATACCCGGTCATGAGCTCCATCCTTAAACCAGGGCATCACGTTCAACGAGATCTTGGCGCGGCTGAGCTCTCTCAGGCAGGCCGCCGAATCCACCAGCCCGCTCTTTCTAATATTCTCCGGATGCCGGCACTTCAAGCTGTCCCATCCGGAGCCAAGACAGGTTACTGCAAGCCCTGCATCCGCCAATGTCCTCACGATCTCTCCCCGGAAATAGTTTCTCACATACAGATCGATCATAACCATATTCGGCATGATATCCCGGATCCCCTCCTCTGAGATATCCTCTACCCCCTCCCAGAGATGACGTATGATCCCCTGTGTCATATCCAGATGTGGATGCGCGATAAAATCGTCTATAATGCCATGATAGAAGGCGGTATACTCATCGTTGATCCTCGTTATATCCTTTTCAAACCGCTCCGGCGGCGTATAATTTCCCGTAAAGATCAGGTCGATGGGCCTCTCCTCCCACCCCGGGAGCCTTCCCTCCTCCCATAACGTGGTACCCGCCAGCGGCAAAAAGGGGCCCCGTTTCAGATCCGGAAAGAATCTCTGCAGATACCTTTCATGCTCCCTGTCAATGGAGATCTGGGTATAGTCCGCCGGCAGGAAGGGAAGGAACCGGTGATAGTAGAAGGGATGATCCACCACAATGTTGATAAAGGGAATCTCCCGGGCCTCAAAAAAATTTATGCCGTGTACGTCCACCATATAGTCTTCTCCGCTGCAGCCGTCAAAATTGAAACTCACTGCGGCCGTCACCTTCGGCTGACTGAAATCCATCAGACGGGACAGACTGTCGTAGCTGTGGCACTGATCAAAGTAGAATATCTCATAACCCAGTTTCGCCAATGCCTTTCCCATCTGCAGGCTGAAAAACCACAATGTCTCAATCCCATGAGTAAAAAGTACGATCCTCTGTATCATGGCGCTCTCCTTTCATTCGAAAAATGCGCCCCCAGCGGACGCATTTCCCTTATTCCGGACAGGACTGCCTGTCACGGCAGCTCTATCTGTGAGTATTCCTTCGGCGGCAGAGCCGTGGTAGAATCCTTGACAAATTTCTTAACTGCCTGCGCTGCCTTTGGTATGGCAATGTTCGTGCCCACACCGGCGACGCAGCCCCCCGGACAGCCCATTCCCTCGATCATGCAGCCGTCCTTTTTCCCTGCCTTGGCAAGCAGCAGCATCTTCTGACAGTCAGCCAGACCCTCCGCATGCTCGATATATACTTCCGTATCCGGGTAGTATTCGTTGATACAGTTCTCGATGGCGCTGGCAACGCCTCCGGCCACAGCATACCCCCGCCCGGTACCGGTAGCGTCATGGATCGGTTCCTCACAGTCGTAGGTCTCCATATCGATCCCCTTTGCTGTGAAGATGGCATCCAGTTCTTCAAAAGTGATAACAAAATCCACATCGCTCCTCACCGATGTACGGGAGGCTTCCAGCTTCTTCGCCGCACACGGGCCCACGAACACGATCTTGCAGTCTGGATGGCGTCTTTTAATGGTACGCGCCGTCGCCACCATCGGCGTCAGGGCGCTGGATACCGTCTCTGCCATATCCGGCAGCGTCCGTTTTGCCAGCATGGACCACGCCGGGCAGCAGGAAGTCAGCAGGAATGGCAGTTCCCCTGTTTTTACCTCATTCACATAATGCCGCGCCTCGGTAATTGCTCCGATATCGGCCCCCAACGCCACTTCGTATACATCTGCAAAACCAATCTCCTTTAGCGCCGCCTTGATCTTCCAGAGACGTACATCATCCCCGAACTGGCCGATGACAGCCGGCGCCAGCTCCGCGATAACAGGCCCCTTCTTCATGGCCTGGATCAGCTGGAAGATCTGTGATTTATCTGCGATGGCGCCGAAGGGACAGCTGGCCATACACTGACCGCACTTTACACACTTGTCATTGTCAATATATGCCCTTCCCCTCTTATCCGTACTGATGGCATTTATGCCGCAGGCAGCAGAGCAGGGACGGACCTTTTTCGCAATGGCACTGTAGGGACAGATCGCCTTGCATTTCCCGCATTTGATACATTTTTCCTTGTCGATATACGATCTTCCGTCCACCATGGAAATAGCGCCCTTGGGACATACCTCCACACAGGGATGCGCTACACAGCCCCGGCACTGGTTTGTCACCTCATACACATTATCCTCGCACATGTCACAGGCAGACGGGATCACCTGCATCAATGGCGGCTCATAATATTTCTCCGCCACATTGCTGGCGTCCAGGCCGCTTGTTACATGGACGGGTTCATCGTCCGGCCGCAGGGACAACCCCAGCGCCAGGCGCACGCGCTCAGAACAGATCGCTCTCTCCCGATAGATGCTCTCCCGGTACAGCGGCGTATCTCCCGGCGTGATCTTATAGGGGATCGCCTCAATGTCATCATTGACGCTGGTGGAGTCGAATGCCACTCTGGCCACCTCTGTAAAAACCTGCTTGCGCAGCCCCTTGATCGGGGTATTGATTCCTCTCATATGCTTCCTCCATCCTTCGATTGATATTCTTGTTTACTTCTGGACCACAATCTGATTGCGGCCGTGTTCTTTTCCAAAATACAGCAGCGCATCCGCCCTGTTGATGGCTGTCTCGAAAGTCTCCGTCTCATTCCATGCCACGACACCGAATGTCATACTGATCTGGAATCTCTTTCCACTGTGCTCGAATTCCTTGCCTTCCAGCTCGTCACTGATCCGGCAGAGTTTATCATACAGCGATGAGAGCTTCCCCTCCATAACAAGGAGAAATTCCTCTCCGCCCCACCGGGACACAAAGCCGCCGTCATCGATACTCTTCTGCAGCACCTCCGCCACATAACAGAGAACCTCATCTCCCTTTTCATGACCGTACTGGTCGTTTACCTTTTTAAAAAAATCAATGTCCCCCATGGCCACGCCGTACTCCTCCCCAGACTGGCGTTTCCCAGCCTGGATCATACAGGCACGGCGGTTTAAAAGCCAGGTCAGCGGATCCCGTGAAACCATATTCTCCAATGAACGGCTGACGATCACGGCGTCCTCCCCGATCTCCGCCAGCTCATCCCGGCGTATCATGACATTCTGCGGAATCTCCTGTGAGAAGTCCCCTTTTGCCAGACCGTCGAGAAAACTCTTAATGGACTGAATCGCCACTGCGATCCTGTGGGACAGGGCGTTGCAGAGGGCACTGGCCAGCAGGATCACAATGCTGCAGAGAATCACGTTTCGCCAGATGATAGAGCTGACCGAACGATTTATGGCATCTACCGCCTTGCCAGCAAAGCTGATCCCGGTCACTTGTCCTTCCCCGTTTCGGATCGGAACATAATAACCATAATAATTTTGACCATTGATGCTTATTTTTTTTGAAAAGTACTCCTGCCCCTGTTCCAACACCGCTTCCCGGACGGAATCCGGTATATTCGTCCCGATGATCCGCCTTCCCTGCTCGTCCTGTATCGTGGTGAGACACCGCTTTTCGCCAATGCAGATGGAAGCATCTGCCCCGGTATCCCTCTTAAAATTGTCAAGTATGTCATAATCCGAGGTAAGCTCCGCTTCCCCCTTCATCACCTTTCCATCCCGATAGGAAAATTCTCCCTCATATGCCAGATCGTAAATACTGATCAGGCTGTGTGCCAGTCCGGAAAGGCTCTGTTCTACCTCATAGCCCATTCCCTCCCGAAGGGATCTCTGGGCGTATACGGTCAGTATAACTCCCAGAATAATAACTGGTATTACCGATGCCAGCATGATAGAAAATCCAAGGCTCTTTTTCTTTTTCTCCCCAGCCATTTTCAAATCTCGCCTTTCACTCAATGTATCCTTTCTTCATCCTCATCCGGCAGCGCAAGCTTCTGCTCGACAGTCACCTTTGCATCCAGGCATGTAAAGATCCCTTCCACCTTTTCCGGATCCGGTTTCGGCGTCAACAGACTTACCACCGGTACCACCACAAGCCCTGCGATCATGGCGACAGCTCCCGCATTGATGGGGGATGCGATATATTTAATAAACATATTGG
>Ga0073906_1006157_pt1 | contig 10119 bp, 10 predicted proteins | sample Inofromicrocosms_FD_65485 | JGI IMG/M metagenome (GOLD analysis project Ga0073906, IMG submission 65485) | Mouse cecum microbial communities from Vienna, Austria - Inoculum for glucosamine and mucus D2O microcosms | ecosystem: Host-associated > Mammals > Digestive system > Large intestine >... | reverse complement strand
CCTCAAATCCGCTCATTTTCCTACGGAAAATGGCTACTTTTCGGTGTTTTGCGCACTTCCAAAGTCATGCTTTTCCATGCAAGCATGGAACACATGACCTTTTGACCCTGGTATCATTATATTCACAATAGATGATATCAAGAGAATCGAGAGAATTTAGAAAAATAATTCTTGCATTTTTACGCAAAACGAGCTATGATAGTATCCGACAATAAAACAGACGGGAGCTTGTATGACGAGCTGAGAGGAAGGTATGACCTTCGACCGATAACCTGATTTGGATAATGCCAACGTAGGGATGCCTGAGATAAACGTGTGAAGCGGAAGTTGCCAAATCGGGTGACTTCTGTTTTTTTGTGTCATAGGAAACCTCGTTCCCATGACACAAAAACCCTCCGGGGGATGCGCGCTTCGCGCCTAAGGGAAATGTCTGCTGACGCAGCCGCGCTCTGGCGCGAGAGTTTCGCAAGCGAAACTCTTTGTTTCGTCATAGGAAAGTTACTGAATAACAGTAACATAGGAAATCTTTTTTGAAAGGAAGTGAAGGACGGACTACCCGAACGGATTCGGGCGGGTGCAAGGGGAGCGCCTTGTGCCGGTGGCACACGTTTGGCACGGACCGGAGCGGGAGCGTAGAAGCGCACAGCCCCGTGAATAGTACCGATATTCCGGTCGTGTGGTTGGAAAAAGTGCGGCGCGCATTGTCCGCAGGGCTATTTTGAGGACGACGCTGTGATTGTCGTTCTCATGTAAAAAATCCCAGCTGTGCGGTTGGATAATCTAAAGATTATCCAACCCATCCATACATTCGTAAAACTCGCGCTTATGCGCTCTTACGTCTGCTAACGCAGTCGCGTTTTACTCATTAGGAGGATGGGTTGCTAATCCGATAACCGACTGTCATTGCATTAAATTGCATTCCGGTCGGTTATCGGATTGCAACCGCACAGTTGGAAAAATTCAAAGGAGATTAGAACAATGAAAACAGAACAGACGAGGAAACTATGTATCGCGGGGATTTTGTGTGCCGTCGCGGTGGTCGGCAGCATGTTCTCCATACCGATTTTCGGGAGCAAGTGCGCGCCCGTCCAGCACATGATAAATATCTTGTGCGCTGTCTTGCTTGGCCCGTGGTACGGAGTCGGCGTCGCGTTTGCCGCCAGCCTGATTCGGAACATCCTGGCACTTGGCAGCCTGATGGCGTTTCCGGGCAGCATGTTGGGTGCCCTGCTTTGCGGAATCGTGTATTGGAAAACAAAAAACGTGCCCTTCACGCTGCTCGCGGAAGTGTTTGGCACGGCCGTTTTAGGCGGGCTGTGCGCGTATCCCGTCGCCATTTTGTTCATGGGGCAGAAAGCTGGCGACATCGCGTTTTATGCCTATGTCGTCCCGTTTTTTATTTCCACGGTGGGCGGCGCGATATTGTCCGCAATCGTGCTGAAGGCGTTTCAGAAAACCGGCGTGTCGGGGCGGCTGGCAAAATGAGAGCGGGTGCCATGGATTTGCGGGAGTTGCAGGAAAAGTGCCATAAGACACGGCGAATGTGCATGTGCGGCGGCTGGCCGCGAATAGTAAGGAACTGTGAATAAAGGAGGTAACCATGTTAGGGGAAATGCTTGAAAATGTCAGGGAACGTCATCCCCTGATACATAACATCACGAATTATGTGACGGTGAACGACTGCGCGAACATGCTTCTGGCGTGCGGCGGTTCGCCCATCATGTCGGACGACGCGGACGAGGTGGAAGAGATTACAAGTATTTGCGCGGGATTGAACATCAATATCGGGACGTTGAACCGGCGCACGATTCCGGCGATGCTTTTGGCGGGGCAAAAGGCGAACCGGCTTAAGCATCCCGTCGTGCTTGACCCGGTCGGCGCGGGCGCGTCCGCGTTAAGGACGAAAACGGCGTTGGAATTGATGGAGAAGGTACATTTTACCGTCATCCGTGGCAATATTTCGGAAATCAAGACGCTGGCCGATGGGAGCGGCACGACGAAAGGGGTGGACGCAGACGTGGACGATGCCGTGACTGCGGAAAATGTCGGGCAGGCCGTGGCATTTGCCAAAAATTTCGCGGCCAAAGCCAAGGCAATTGTCGCCATCACCGGGGCGATTGACATTGTGGCGGATGTCGACGGGGCGTACTGTATTTACAACGGCCATCCGATGATGAGCGGCATTACCGGGACGGGGTGCCAGTTGTCGGCCCTTGTGGCGGCATACGTGGCGGCAAATCCGGGGCGGGAGCTTGACGCGGCGTGCGCGGCCGTCTGCGCGATGGGCGTGTGCGGCGAGATTGCCCACGAGAGGCTGGGGGAACAAGATGGTAACGCGAGCTATCGCAATTACATCATCGACGCCATGTACCGCCTTGACGGCGGGACATTGGAGGGCCGCGCGAACTACGAAAAAAGAGACGCATAAGTACCCGTGCGCTTGGCGGGGCATGGGCGTAAGTTCACGGGTGGGAGCGGATGGACGCGTAAGCGCCCGGCTTTGCAAGGCGGTGATGGCGTAAAACGAATGGCACGAGGAGGACGGTCATGAAATGTGAAAAGGAAATGATGCGTCTCTACGCGGTGACGGACAGAAGCTGGGTGGGGAGGCAGACGTTGTTGGAACAAGTAGAGGCGGCCTTAAAAGGCGGGGCGACGCTCGTCCAGCTACGGGAAAAAGAGTTGGACGAGGAGGAATTTTTTGCGGAGGCCGTGGACATGAAGGCTCTTTGCGCGAAATATGGAATTCCGTTCATTGTCAATGACAACGTGGAGATTGCCATCAAGTGCCGGGCGGACGGCATCCACGTCGGCCAGGGGGACATGGAGGCGGGGCGCGTCCGCGCGCTCGTCGGGGACGACATGATGATTGGCGTGTCGGTGCGGACCGTTAAGCAGGCCTTGGCGGCAGAGGCGGCGGGCGCGGATTATCTCGGGGTGGGCGCGGTATTTTCCACCACGACGAAGACGGATGCCTGCGAGGTGGCACGCGAGTCATTGAAAGAAATTTGCGCCGCCGTGCATATTCCCGTGGTGGCCATTGGCGGCATCAACAAAGGGAATATCGGACAATTGATAGGAACCGGCGTGGACGGCGTGGCATTGGTCTCGGCCATATTCGCGGCGGGGGACATTGAAAGCGAGTGCAGGGAGTTAAGAATGCTCTCGGAAAAAATAGTAACAAAAGGGTAAAAGGCGGCGTTGTCATACTCGCGGCCGATGAAATCTACCGTGGGTTCTTAACGGTTACGGGCGGCGGATTGGGGGCACCACCTTCCGTCGCAATAGAAAAATAATGCTAATAGAAAACGATGTTATGGGAGGAAAACCAGAAAGGAGAAACGGATGAGAACGGCATTATCAATCGCGGGAAGTGATTCCAGCGGAGGCGCCGGTATTCAGGCAGATATCAAGACGATGGCGATGAACGGCGTTTATGCCATGAGTGCGGTGACGGCACTGACGGCGCAGAACACGACCGGCGTCTCGGACATTTTGGAGGTGGAACCAAGGTTCTTGCAAAAGCAAATTGACGCGGTGTTCACGGATATTTTCCCTGATGCGGTCAAAATAGGCATGGTCTCGTCGGTTGGGCTTGTCGAAGTGATTGCCGAAAGACTTACGTTTTATAAGGCGGGAAACGTCGTGGTTGACCCGGTCATGGTGGCAACGAGCGGTTCGCGCCTGATGCGGACGGACGCGGTGGACGCGTTGATTGAAAAATTGCTCCCGCTGGCCACCCTCGTCACGCCGAACATTTCCGAGGCGGAAGTCTTGTCGGGCGTGGGAATCAAAGGGAAACGGGACATGGAAAAGGCGGCGGGGCTTATTGGCGGCGCGTATGGGTGCGCCGTCCTGGTAAAAGGCGGGCATGATATCAACGACGCGAATGATTTTTTGTACATGGACGGCGAATGCCGCTGGTTCGAGGGAAAACGGATTGACAATCCCAACACGCACGGGACGGGCTGCACGTTGTCCTCGGCCATCGCGGCCAACCTGGCAAAAGGATTCGACCTTACGGAGTCCGTGGCGCGGGCGAAGGAATATGTTTCCGGCGCGCTGGCCGACATGCTGGATTTGGGGAAGGGCTGCGGGCCGATGAACCACGCGTTTGATTTGGCCGGGCGTTTTGGCGGGTGAAAGCGCGGCAGATGGGAAAGCGTGAAAGTAAAGGTGCGAAAGCGAAAGCGCGGCAGGCAGGAATGCGTGAAGGTGGAAATGCGAAAGCGCGGCAGGCAGGAATGCGTGAAGGTGGAAATGCGAAAGCGCAACCGTGAGTATCACGAGAAATCTGTTTGAAAGGATGAAAAAGGAACATGAAAAATATGGAAAATGACATGCCGAGGGAATATGCGACACAGATGGATGCCGCCAGACGTGGCATCGTCACGCCGGAAATGAAAGCGGTGGCGAAAAAGGAATACCGCACGGAAGAGGAAATCCGGGAATGGGTGGCCAAAGGCCAGGTGGCAATCTGTGCCAATAAACTGCATGACTGTATCGAGCCGAACGGGGTCGGTTCGATGCTGCGCACGAAGATTAACGTGAACCTGGGCGTTTCCAGGGACTGCAAGGATTATGACGTGGAGATGAAGAAAGTGATGGCGGCGGTGGACATGGGGGCGGAAGCCATCATGGACTTGTCGTCCCACGGTGACACGCGGCCGTTTCGAAGGAAGCTTACAAGCGAGTGCCCGGCGATGATTGGCACGGTGCCGGTTTACGACAGCGTCATCCATTACCGGCGGGATTTGGCGACCCTTACGGCCAGGGACTTTATCGACGTGGTTCGCCTGCATGCCGAGGACGGCGTGGATTTTGTCACGCTCCATTGCGGCATCACCCGCAAGACGATTGAGCAGATTAAGAAGCACAAGCGGAAAATGAATATCGTGTCGCGCGGCGGTTCCCTTGTTTTCGCGTGGATGAGCATGACGGGGGAGGAAAACCCGTTTTATGAATATTTTGACGAGATTCTTGACATTTGCCGGGAGTATGACGTGACGATTTCACTCGGGGATGCCTGCCGCCCGGGGTGCCTGGCCGACGGAAGCGACGTGTGCCAGATTGAAGAGCTGGTCCGTCTCGGCGAGTTGACGAAACGGGCGTGGGAAAAGGACGTGCAGGTCATGGTGGAAGGCCCCGGGCATATGCCGCTTGACCAGATTGAGGCCAACATGAAGCTGCAGCAGACCATTTGCATGGGCGCGCCGTTTTATGTGCTGGGGCCGATTGTCACCGATGTCGCCCCCGGTTACGACCACATTACTTCGGCCATCGGCGGCGCCGTCGCGGCTTCGGCGGGCGCGGCTTTCCTATGTTACGTGACACCGGCCGAGCACCTGGCCCTGCCGGACGTGGAGGATGTCAAGCAGGGAATCGTCGCGTCCAAAATCGCGGCGCACGCGGCAGATATCGCGAAGAAAATCCCGCATGCGAGGGACGTTGACGACAGGATGGCGGACGCGAGAAGGACGTTTGACTGGGAAAAGCAGTGGGAATGTTCCCTTGACCCGGAGACGGCGAGGCGGATTCGCGACAGCCGGGCCCCGGAACATGAAGACAGTTGCTCGATGTGCGGGAAATTCTGTGCCGTGCGGAGCATGAACAAGGCTCTGAACGGGGAATATATCGACATTTTGTAATATCGGGTTACGGCTCAGCCTTGGCCAAACTGTAACAATATCGGATTTTCCATATATATGGGGCGTTCTCTGGGAAAAGGTATTTCACGCGATTCCTAAAAAACGCCCCCCGGATATTTAGTCTATGACTTTCACGTCGGGCGGCACGCTTGCCTGTGCCAGGGCGCTGAGCGCGTTCATGGGCGACAAGTAAAGCTTCATCCGTTTCCGTCCGGCCTTGACTGTATTCTTGTCAAACGGGATGTCACAAAGGCTGCAAACGCGTTTGTCCGAACAGTGATTTGGAGTTGCCCGTCCGATGTCGAAACGAATATGCAAGCTGGCTTGCAATTCGTTTCGCCGCCGTCCGGGACTTTTACAGTAATCTAAATTGCGTTCCCGTAAATCTCGATTTGCGACAAGGCGGGAAACAAGGACGGCCGCTTGGCCGCGACCATGTTTGAAAGTTCGACAAACGTCGTCCTCCTCGTTTCAAAAGCCAGCGTCTGGGGCTTGTCCGTCATTTCGAGGGGCATCGTCAGCGGCTCGCCGTCGGAAAAGTTCACGTTTATCTGCTCCCAATAATTGTCGTGCGGCATGTCAAAACGGATGTAAAGCGTAATTTTGTCTATGTCGGCCTCGTGTCCGAAGTCGATTTTCAGCTTGGAATCAGGATTCTTGTTGATGCCCCATGAACAATAGGGCCATTCGTTGTGGCTCTGGTTCACCCGGATTCCGTCGATGGCGTTTCTCGCGGCAAAAACGCCGGTCGCGCCCGAATCGGACGAGGCATGGGGGAAAGCGGTTCTGTTTGCCTCGAAATCATAAGGGTTCAGGGCGAGGTTTCGGTATGCGCGGATTTCATAATCCTTGGCGTACCTGGCCGTGATAAGGTGCACTTCCCCGGAAAATGCTTTTGGGGAATAAGAAGCCTTTAATTCGTTGAACGGGATTTTAAACGAGGTCATCTTCTTCACGGATTGAAGCGCGCTCCCCATGGCGTCATCATATTGAATTTGTAAAAAGCCTTCCGTTTCCGTCATTTCGATGAAAATAAAATCGCCCTCTTCATATGTCCGATAGAGCACGAGCGAAACTTCCTCGTCGCCGCGCGCGATGGCAACGGTGCGGTACTGTTTGTCCATTACTTTGATTGCAATCATGTTCGTGCCTCCTTTATAATTCGGCTTTGGTTGGACTATAGCAACGTCTTTACGAAATCCGCCACGTCCCCGTCCTGGGCGTTCGCAAGGAAAAGTTCCTTGAAATGTTCCCCGGCGAAAGCGCCCCTGACCAGGCCTCCATCTAAATCCTTTAAAATGTCAACAAGCGGTCTGTAGGAGACGGCCTTTACTCTGTCCAGGATTTTTTTGTTGCGCATTTCGGGTTCGGCGCGCTCCTTCGGATATCCCTGTCCGTGGCCGAAGCCGAACAATTTTTCGAAAATGTATTCCAGGTTGAGCTCGCCGCCCCAGCCGAATCCTTTCGCGAACGGAATGGCGACGGCGTTCCCGTCATTCACATGCGCGAACGTGTACGCGTCAACGGGATCCTCAACGTGGCCGCAGATGACGCCGGGAAACGAGTTCATGGCGAGCATCGCGCCCTCGCCGGTGCCGCAGCCCGTGATGACGTAGTCCGCGGCCCGGCTGTTTAAGAGCACGGCTCCCAGGATGCCACATTGCACGTAAGTGAGCTGTGCGCCGTCATCCGGCGCGTACATTCCATAATTGTAAACCGTGTGCCCCATCGGTTCTACAATCTTTTTCAAAGAGGCGGCGATGAGTTCGTTTTTCGCCGCCTGGCTGTTTTCATTAATCAATGCGATTTTCATTTTAAATATACCTCCTGCTGTGAACACTTAGTGACCGTCTTTTGGTCACTTACGTGTGAACGCACTCCGCACACCTCGGCGAGGTGTTTTCGAGCCTGGTTGTGCGGAGTTACCTCTTGTTGTGAACACTTAGTGACCGTCTTTTGGTCACTTACGTGTGAACGCACTCCGCACACCTTGGCGAGGTGTTTTCGAGCCTAGTAGTGCGGAGTTACTTAGGGCTGTTTTCCGATATAGGCCAGTATCCCGCCGTCCACGTAGAGAATCTGGCCGTTCACGAAGTCCGACGCGCCTGATGCCAAAAATACCGCGGGGCCGGCCAGGTCATCCGGAGTCCCCCATCTGCCGGCGGGCGTTTTTGCCAGGATAAACGAGTCAAACGGGTGCCTTGAGCCGTCGGCTTGTGTTTCCCGTAACGGCGCCGTCTGCGGCGTCGCGATGTAGCCGGGGCCGATGCCGTTGCACTGGATGTTGTACCCCCCGTATTCGCTGGCAATATTTTTCGTCAGCATTTTAAGCCCGCCCTTGGCGGCGGCGTAGGCCGACACGGTTTCCCGGCCAAGCTCGCTCATCAGGGAACAGACGTTGATAATCTTGCCTCCGCCCTGGCTGATCATGCCGGGGATGACGGCCCTTGCCATGATGAAGGGGCCAATCAGGTCAATGTCCACCACCTGGCGGAACTCGTCGACACCCATCTCGCACATGGGAATCCGCTTGATGATGCCGGCGTTGTTGACCAGGATGTTAATGTGACCAAGTTCCCCGTTTACTTTCCCGACAAGTTCTTGCACCTGGTTTTCGTCCGTGACATCGCAGACATAGCCGTGTGCCTTGATGCCCAATGCCCCATAGTCCGCGAGAGCCTTGTCAACACCTTCCCGGTGCCTGGCGTTGAACGCGATTTTCGCGCCCGCCCCGGCCAGGGCCTTGGCGATGGCGAAGCCGATGCCGTAAGTGCCGCCGGTGACGAGTGCCACCTTTCCTTTCAAACTGAAATCTACCATGTTACTTCCCCCTTCTTTGTGTTTTATTACCATTTATGATTTGCCGTCCTTATGCGGTCCGGCTGAACTGTAACTACCATATGAACAGCGATTTTCCCTTCAGGCGAAGCACCGCCTCGATAAAGAAATAATCCCCGTAAATGATAGGGACTTCCGTGTTTCGTCCGTCTTCGTCGTGGTAGAAGAACGTGCCGCCGTCGATGATGGAGTCGGTTTCGTTGTCCCAGTTGGCAAATTTATTTTCACAGGCGCGCAGGATGTTGTATGCCGCGTCCACATAGAGATTCTTTTCATATTCGCCGACATGTTCCGCCAGTTCAAGCAATCCCGCGGCCGTAATCATGCCCGCCGTCGAATCGTACTTACGCGGGGTTTCAGGCGCGCGGTAATCCACGAGCGGCAGCCAGTCATTTACCGCCAGGTTCGCGATACAGTAATGTGCGCACCGTTTTGCCGTGTTCAGGAAATCCTCTTCCCCCGTGTGGCGGTAACTGAGGGCGAAACCGTACACGGCCCAGGACTGCCCCCTTGACCAGGAGGAACCTTGACAGAAGCCTTGTCCGCCCGGGTTGTTCACGAAGTCGCCGGTGTCGGGATTAAGTTCCACGATGTGGTTGCAGCTTCCGTCTTCCCGGACGATATATTTTTGCGCGGTTTTCGCGTGCCGTGCCGCCATCTGTGAAAAGCGCGGGTCTTTCGTGACGTCCGACGCCCAGTACAGAAGGGGAATGTTCATCATGCAGTCGACAATCATCCAGCCGCTCACGTTCCCGTTTTCGTCAAAATGGGAAGCCGCGTTGTCCGCCCATGCGCGGATAAAATTCCCGCAAGGGTTAAAGCGCCCGGCCAGAAGGTTTGCCGCCTGCAATCCCCGTTTCAGCGAAAGAGCGTTTCCCGTCTTTCGGTAATCCGCCACCGCCGAAGGCAGGAACAAAAATCCTGCGTCATGGTCAACCCCCTTCAAATCCGTGAGGATTTCGTTTAGCCGCTCCTCCACGCCACAAGCGGTCTCCCGGTACAGTTCGTCCCCCGTGGCCTCGTACATTTGCCAGAGCATTCCCGGCCAGAAGCCGTTCGTCCAGAAATGGACGCCGCCCATTTGTTCCACCTTTGCGCAGTCAAAATATTTCCCCTTTTTCGGACTGTAAGGAATCATGGTGCCAATGCGCCCGCACTGCGCGTGCATTTTCGAGAGAAGCCGTTTGTACGCCTCGTCAAGCCACTCCTCATTGGAGCATGTGGTGTCAATTCCCATAGAAAATACCTCCGTTTCCATGTGTCTTGTCGCTATAATTCAGTTGCAATTCACGGCCGGTTAGGCCGTGAATTGCAACATGATTCAGCCCCGTGTCAGCATAGGGCCGAACTGTAACGTCTTGTCCCATACTGCAATGATAACAGAAAAGCGGACAGATTTCTTGTTTTAAATTAATGCAAACATTGCAAATTTTATCCGTTTGGTGTTATACTATGTGGCAAGGCGTGTAGTGCGTGGCAATCCGTGGGTATCATGGGGGCAAAATATGTTTGAACCCGGTGATATCAGGATATCAGGCCGGGGAAAGGGGCGGTGGATGATGATTTATGATTCTTGTCAGGACGCGATTTCGGATTGTCTGGATACGAGGACGTTTGCCGTGGCGCATCTTTA
>Ga0073906_1006156_pt1 | contig 10120 bp, 4 predicted proteins | sample Inofromicrocosms_FD_65485 | JGI IMG/M metagenome (GOLD analysis project Ga0073906, IMG submission 65485) | Mouse cecum microbial communities from Vienna, Austria - Inoculum for glucosamine and mucus D2O microcosms | ecosystem: Host-associated > Mammals > Digestive system > Large intestine > Cecum... | reverse complement strand
GGCCAAGCGCAAGAAAAAAAGCAATGCCGGCAAGGGCGCTGAGATAAAGTCTATCCCCACTCCTCATGAAATCAAGGAATTCCTTGACCAGTACGTGATAGGGCAGGACGAGGCCAAGAAATACCTGTCGGTGGCGGTCTATAACCATTACAAGCGCATCAACCAGCCTGAGGCCAAGGATGCCGACGATGTCGACATAGAGAAATCCAATGTGGTGCTTGTGGGTCCCACTGGTACCGGCAAGACGCTTCTCGCCAAGTCGATAGCGCGTCTCCTCGACGTTCCCTTCACGATAGTCGACGCCACGGTCCTCACCGAGGCCGGCTATGTAGGCGAGGATATAGAGTCGTTGCTGACACGGTTGCTGCAGAGCTGCGACTACGATGTGGAGAAGGCCGAACGAGGCATCATTTTCATCGACGAGATCGACAAGATAGCCCGCAAGAGCGACAATCCGTCGATTACGCGCGATGTCAGCGGCGAAGGCGTGCAGCAAGGTCTGCTCAAACTCCTTGAGGGCACTGTGGCTCTCGTGCCTCCGAATGGCGGACGAAAGCATCCAGAGCAGAAGATGATTCCCGTGAATACCAAGAACATCCTCTTCATATGCGGAGGAGCCTTCGACGGTATAGAGCGTAAGATTGCCGCGCGTCTCAACACCCACATAGTAGGTTACGGCCACGATGAGAAGAACAAGAAGCGGCAGCGCGACAATCTGATGCGCTACGTTATGCCCCAGGATTTGAAATCGTTCGGCATGATTCCCGAAATCATAGGACGACTCCCTATCCTGACAAGTCTTGACCCTCTCGACAAGCCGGCATTGAGGCGAATACTGACCGAACCCAAGAATGCGATAATCCGCCAGTACGCCAAGCTTATAAGCTCGACGGCGTGGAGCTGGAGTTTACCGACGACGCGCTCGACACAATCGTGGACAAGGCCGTGGAATACAAGCTGGGTGCGCGCGGACTGCGTTCTATTGTGGAGACGGTGATGGTAGACGCCATGTTCGACATCCCATCGCTCAAGGACAAGAAATTCACAGTGGATGCCGAATATGTGACCCGTCAGCTCGACAAAGCCCATTTCGGCGAATTGATCCAGAATCAATAGACCTCCCCCGAAATTTTAAGGAATACGCTCTGCATATCGGAGCTGATATCATAAATACGGCAAAGGCTACAAAAAAAATTGTGGCCTTTGCCGTATACTGTTTGCAGATTGGGGAATTTTTATTAAATTTGTAATTGAAGAAAGAAACCGGAAGGCCCAAGGTCGACAAGACAGGCCGTATCTCCTCAATTACAACGCATGAACAATTACATGGCACCGGCTCAGCGAGCCAAGATATACGAGACACTTAAATATTACTTTGGCTTCGACACATTCAAGGATGGTCAGCTGGAAGTGATAGAGAATCTTGTGTCGGGGCATGATGTGTTCGTGTTGATGCCCACAGGAGGCGGCAAGTCGTTATGCTACCAGCTGCCGGCACTGATGCTTGAGGGCACGGCAGTGATTATCTCGCCGTTGATAGCGCTGATGAAGAATCAGGTCGACGCCATGCGAGGCTATGCCGACCGCGACCGTGTGGCGCATTTCCTCAATTCCTCCCTTACCAAGGGCGCAGCCGAACAGGTCCGCAAGGATGTGCGCTCAGGGCGCACGAAGCTACTGTATGTGGCTCCCGAATCGCTCGCCAAAGAGGAAAACATAGAGTTCCTCAAGTCGGTGAAAGTCTCTTTCTTTGCCGTCGATGAGGCACACTGCATCTCGGAATGGGGGCATGATTTCCGCCCGGAGTACCGCAGGATACGTCCCATGATTTCCGAGATAGGCAACCTGCCGGTGATAGCCCTTACAGCCACGGCGCCCCCAAAGGTGCAGCACGACGTGCAGAAAAACCTCGGAATACTCGACGCAAAGGTGTTCAAGTCGAGTTTCAACAGAAAGAATCTCTATTACGAGGTGCGGCCCAAGACCAAAGACATAGACCGCGACATAATAAGATATATAAAGGAGCATCCCGGAGAGTCGGGTATCGTGTACTGTCTGAGCCGCAAGAAGGTGGAGGAATTTGCGGAGACTCTAAACATCAACGGTATATCGGCGCTGCCCTATCATGCGGGCATGGATACGGGGCAACGGGCCGCCAACCAGGATGCATTCCTTCAGGAGAAGGTGAAGGTGATAGTGGCCACGATAGCCTTCGGCATGGGTATCGACAAGCCCGACGTAAGGTTTGTGATACATTACGACATGCCCAAGAGTCTTGAGGGCTATTATCAGGAGACAGGTCGTGCGGGACGCGACGGCGGCACGGGCAACTGCATCACCTTCTATGGCCGCAAGGACCTGCAGAAACTTGAGAAGCTCATGCAGAGCAAGTCGGTGCAGGAACAGGAAATAGGTCATCAGCTCCTCAAGGAGACGGCGAGCTATGCAGAGTCGTCGGTATGCCGCCGGAAGATTCTGCTCCATTATTTCGGCGAAGTCTACGAGGAAGACAATTGCGGGATGTGCGACAACTGTCGGCGGCCTCGCCGCAAGGTGGAGATGGGTCAGGAGCTGCTGTCGGTTCTTGAGGCGGTGCTTGCCGTGGAACAATGTCATAAGTCGGAATATGTGGTAAACGTGCTGATAGGCCGCGCCACCGACGAGATAAAACGCAACGGCCATGATTCGCTTGAAGAGTTCGGAGTGCTCGACGATACGGAGGAGAAGCTGGTGGCCACGCTGGTGCATCAGGCCGTAGTGGCAGGCTATCTCGAGAGAGACCTCGAGAATTACGGTATTCTCAAGCTCACTCCCCAGGCGCGTAAATTCATGGACAAGCCCGGCAAGTTCGAGATTGTGGAGGATATAGACTATTCTGAATGCGACGATGAGCTGCCGCAGGGGAAAGGGTGCTCGGCATCCGACATGGAACTCTACGCCATACTCGACCAGCTCAACAAGGATGTGGCACGCAAACGCGGCGTGGCTCCGTATCTCGTGTTCCGCGAGTCGAGCCTAGAAGCAATGGCCACAACTTATCCCGTCACCAACGAGGAACTCCTCAACATTCCGGGAGTGGGAGCAGGCAAGGCAGCCAAATTCGGAAAGCCTTTCCTCGACATAATCAAGAAATATGTGGAGGAAAACGAGATTGAGCGACCCATGGATTTCAGAGTGCGCAGTCTGGCACGCAAGAGCAACACCAAGATTCTTATTATCCAGGCCATCGACAGGCAGGTGGATCTCGATGACCTTGCCGACAGCCTCGGACTCGATTTCCCCGACTTCATATCCGAACTCGAGACTATCGTGGAAGCCGGAACCAAAATCGATATCAATTATTTCATCAACGATATCCTCGATGAGGAGCAGCTTGAAGATATGATCGACTATTTCAAGTCGTGCACGGAGGATAATCCTGAAAAGGCCATAAAGGAACTCGGGTCAGACTATGACGAGGACGACATACGCTTGGTAAGGGTGAAATTCATTTCCGACATGGGCAACTAATTTGTAATTGTCGCAGGAATCACAATAATTTTTTTCGGAGAGCAACGTTTTTAATAAAGTACGGAATATCGGGCGGCAAGAGAGCATATTTCTGTCGTCGGATGGACTCTGTGAATTGAAACAACATCAAAAACGACGATGAAAAAAGCTATAGCAGGCGGAACATGCCTGATTGCGGTGGCCATGGCTTTCGCCGCTAAGGATCCGGTGATAATGACAGTCAACGGCGTTGACGTCCCCAAGTCGGAGTTCGAATATCTATATAACAAGAACAGCCAGCAGCAGATCAATCCGCAGACTCTGGAGGAGTATGTGGAGATGTTCAAGCTCTATAAGATGAAGGTGGCCGACGCCAAGGCCGAGGGACTGGACACGCTGGAATCTTTTCTGAAGGAGACAAGCCAGTACAGGCATGATCTGGCTGCGCCTTACCTTGCCGATTCAGCATATATCAACAAGCTTGTCGACGAAGCCTATGCCCGTTCGCAGCGAGAGGTGGAGGCAAAGCACATCATGTTCTTCAAGACCCGAGGAGCCGCAGAGAACGCCGCTATGAAAGCGCGACTCGACAGCCTTCGCGGCGTAATCGTCAACGGCGGAGATTTCGAGGAGCTGGCGCGCCAGTACAGCCAGGACCGCGGCAGCTCTCAGCGCGGCGGCAACATGGGCTTCATAGTGGCCGGCAATTTCCCTTATGCCTTCGAAGAGGCTGCATGGTCGCTGCCGGAAGGCAAGATTTCCGAAATCGTGGAAAGCCCCATGGGATATCACCTCCTCAAAGGAGGCCGTAGCCGCGAGGCCCGCGGAAAGGTGAAGGTGTCGCATATCCTCAAACTTACCCAGGGTAAGGACGAGGCTGGTATAGCTTTGGCAAAAAAGCAGATTGACAGTCTTTACAACGTGGTCAAGGATAATCCCTCGATATTTGCGGAGACTGCTACGCTCAACTCCGAAGATCCGGGGTCGGCACGCCAGGGCGGCGCTCTTCCTTTCTTCGGCGCCGGCGAGATGGTTGCCGAGTTCGATTCTGTGTCGTTCGCCCTCAAGGATGGCGAGATCAGCAAGCCTTTCCCCACATCCTACGGTTATCATATCGTTTACCGTCAGGAGTCGCGTCCCCCGTTGACTTACGACATAGTTAAACGTCAGACGCTTCCCAAGCTCAACATGGCCGGCGATGTACGTCACCGCATGATACGCGACCATCAGACAGCACGTCTGGCGCCCGCACACAAGGCCAAACTTAACGACAATACCGTAAAGGCCATCTACGCATCGGCAGCCACCAACGGTCTCGACTCGGCTTTCTATGCCTCGTGGACTTCCGGAGCCAATTCCCGAATGGATATAGCTGTATGCGACGGTAAGAATACGAAGGCCGCCGACTTCATGGCCACTCTCAACAATCACATCATCCCTGATGCCGAGGGTGCCAAGGAAGTGCTCGACGAGCGACTCGCCGCTTTCTTCAACGAGATAGTGACCACCGCCGAGGAAGCCCGGCTTGAAAAGACCACACCCGAATACCGCAACCTGCTGCGCGAATATATCGACGGCAGCCTCCTCTATGAGGTAAGCGTGCGCAAAGTGTGGGACAAGGCCGCCAAGGACACCGAGGGTCAGGACGCTTATTTCAAGGCTCACCGCAGCGAATACAAATGGGACAAACCTTATGTGAAGGGATTCTTCATACAGACCGTCAACGATTCCGTGGCCGACCTTATCAAGAAGCGTGCGGCACAGTTGCCGGAAGCCGAGATGGTCAACGCTCTCCGTCAGGAGTTCAGCGGAAACATAGGCGTGGAGAGAGTCCTCGTATCGCAGGGTGCCAACGCCATGGTGGATCACGTGGCATTCAACGGCCCCAAGGTGGAAGGACAGACTGCCAAATTCCCCGTATACTTCATGGTCAACGAGCGTATCCTCACCGAACCCGAGGAATACAGCGATGTCAAGGGACTCGTGATTACCGACTACCAGAACATGTTCCAGCAGGAATGGGAAAACGAGCTGCGCAAGAAATACCCCGTTACCGTCAATGCCAAGGTGCTCAAGACAGTAAAGCGTAAGTAAGCCAAGGAGCTCAAGACAGTTAAGAGACAGTAATAGTAATACATACATTTTCATTTTAGTTGCGAGGAGGATGTCCCACGGTGGGCATCCTCTTTTGCGATTTCCTAAATCGGTGAAAAAGTGTTATCTTTGTAGCTTGATATGGGATATAGTGTCGGAGACATATCGGGAGCTACACGCAGGGTTGCGGGGATGCTGGCGGCAATAACGATGCTGGCTATGACGGCCGTCAGTTCGTGTGGCGACGGCAAGAAAGAGGAGAGCGGCGACACCATGGTTGTCGCACTGGGCGATTCGGTGCTGAACCTCAGCGAGGTGTTGCAGCAGATACCCCGTGGACTCGAGCCTGCCGACAGCCTGGCGATGTTTCGCGCAATTGTGGAAACATGGCTGCAAAGGCAGGTGCTGATGTCGGTGGCCGTCAACAATATCCCCGACATGTCGGAAATCGACAGGATGGTTGATAATTACCGCACCGACCTCATACTGGGTCGCTATCTCTCGATTCTGGGAGAACGCAACAACCGTCCCGACAACCGCCAGGTAGAGCAGTATTACCGCGCCAACGCCGATTCGATGATTCTCGAGGAGCCGGTGGTGAAGGGTATATTCCTGAAGGTCAACGAGAAGGATCCCAATATTGACAAGCTGCGTCAATGGATGCGGGAGGCCGACGAGGAGGCCGTCGACAATCTGGAGGTCACCGGCCTTCGCGAAGCTACCCAGTATGAGTATTTCCAGGACAGGTGGCATGCCTGGCATGAGGTTGCCGATCTGGTGCCCTACCGATTCTTCGATGCCGACGCCTTCCTGCAGTCGACGAAAGATTTCGAGACATCCTACGGCGGCTCGGTGTACATCATACACATCGCCGAATATGTGGGGACGGGGGAGAAGATGCCGGCCGATTATGCCAAGGCCAATATCGAGGAGATGATCCGGCGGTCGAATGTGGCGGCGGGGCGGCGCAAGCTGATCACCGACATATACCGCAGGGAAGTGGACGAAGGTAGGCTGCGAGGCGGCCTCTATGACCCGGAGACCGGAAAACTCCGACAAACGGACAAGAAAAAAGAATGACAATGAAAAATAGACGAGTTACAGCTATAGCGATAACAGGCATGCTGGTGGCAGGCTTCTGCTCGATAGCCGCTCCGGTGAAGAAGAACGCCGTGGATGAAGTGGCATGGATTGTAGGCGACGAAGCCATCTTCCGCAGCGATGTGGAAGAACAATATGCCCAGATGAGGAGCGAGGGACGCCCGGTGAACGGCGACCCTTACTGCGTGATTCCGGAGCAGCTCGCCGTGGAGAAACTCTTTCTCCATCAGGCAAAGATCGATACGGTGACAGCCCCGGAAAACCAGGTGGCCTCGCAAGTGGACAAGCGTATTGATTTCTTTATCCAGAACCTTGGATCGCGCGAAAAGGTGGAAGAGTATTTCCATAAGAGTCTACCGTCGCTGCGAGTGCAGCTGATGGACCTCATGCGCAACAGCTATATCATAGAGCAGGTGCAGAACAGTCTGGTAAAGGATGTTAAGGCCACGCCCAACGACGTGCGCAAATATTACCAGAACCTTCCCGCCGACAGCATCCCCTACGTGCCCATGATGGTGGAGGCTCAGATCATAACGGTTAACCCGGTGATACACCAGCAGGAGATTGACGACGTCAAGGCACGTCTGCGAGATTATGCCGACCGTGTCAACAAGGGGGAGGCCGACTTCTCCACGCTTGCCATAATCAACAGCGAGGATGGCTCGGCCATGCAGGGCGGTGAACTCGGCTATCATTCACGCGCCGATTTCGTGCCGGAGTTCTCTAATGTGGCCTTCAACCTCAACGACCCCAAGAAGGTGTCGAGAATTGTGGAGACTGAATACGGCTTCCATATCATACAGCTCATAGGCAAGCGCGGCGACCAGGTCAACGTGCGCCATATCCTCTTGCGCCCGAAGGTCGACGACAAGGAACTGGCCAATGCCGTGGTGAAACTCGACTCCATGCGTAAAGAGATTGTAGCCGGCAATTTCACCTTCGAGGAGGCTGCCAGGTTCGTGTCGCAGGACAAGGATACCAAGAACAATAAGGGTATAATGGTGAACCAGAAGACCGGCAACACCCGTTTCGAGATGCAGGATCTTCCCGCAGAGGCTGCCGCCAAAATCGAGCTGATGCAGCCCGGCGACATCTCCGAGGCCTTCATCATGAAAGACCCCCAGAAAAACAGGGATGTGGTGGCTGTGGTCAAGCTTACCAACCGTATACCGGGACATAAGGCCAATCTGTCGGACGACTTCAACCAGCTCAAGCAGATGTACGAGAACAGTACCCGTCAGGCCATCATCAAGGAGTGGGTGGAGAAAAAAATCAAGGATACCTACGTGAAGATAGGCGAGGGATGGGATGCCTGCGAGTTCACCTACGACGGCTGGATAAAACCCTGAGTCAATATACCTGAAGTGATATGTTGAGGACGCGGAAACTGGTGCTGGCGATGGTGGCCATGGCAGTGGCGATGTTTGCATTGTCATGGCTCTCCGATGTGTATGCCCAGAAGAAGCAGACAAAACCAAAGACTGCCGAGACTTATACCCGGCCAAAGCCCCGCGAACCGATAAAACCGCAGATTCCCTCTGTCAATAGATTCCAGGACGACAAGGTGTTTCTCGAGAATGCCGACTCCCTTTACCGCCCGGCAAACGAGTATGAGGAATATCAGATTGTGAAAGGGAAGGTGAAGTTCCGTCAGGGCAACATGTGGATGTTCTGCGACTCGGCGTATTATTATCCGCAGAAGAACTCGATGGATGCTTTCGGACATGTGGAGATGCAGCAGGGCGACACGCTGTTCGTCTATTCCGACCGGCTGTATTATGACGGCTTCGAGAAGCTGGCCACGCTTGTCAACGGCCCATCGCGAAGCAAGGTGGAGCTGCGCAACAGGAAGGTGACGCTTACCACCGACAGCCTCAACTACAGCGTGGCTACCGAAACGGGATGGTATACCACCGGCGGTGTGCTCGACGATGGGGTCAACACCCTTACATCCGTTTACGGTGAGTACTCTCCCAACACCAAGGAGGCAAAATTCCGCGACAATGTGTTGCTGGTCAACAACAAGGACGGATACCGGCTCATCACCGAGGAGCTCGACTACAATACCGCCACCCATATCGCCGACATAAACACGAAGACAGTCATAGAAGGTGCCAACGATACAATCGTGACCACACAGGGCACCTACAACACGTCGACCGACCACGCACAGCTCACGGCAAGGTCGACAATCACGCACCGCGACTCCCTCGACAATGTGACATGGCTTGAAGGGGATTCCATCATCTACGACAAGGCCACAGGTATCAGCCGTGCATATATGTTCCGCAACCCTATGCGCGACCAGCAGCCCATGGTGATTACCGACACGGCGCGGAAAGTGCAGCTTATCGGCGGCTATGGCGAGTATGACGACAGGACGCGGCGAGCCATGGCCACGGAATATCCGTTGCTCATAGAATATTCGCGGCCCGACTCCCTGTTCCTGCGTGCCGATACCATCATCTCGCTGATACAGCCGGAGTTGGTATGGCCCGACACTCTCGACAACAATTTCAGCGCAGCCACACGACGGCGTTTCGCGGCAATGGAGAGTATCCTCGACCTCGCCAAGGGTGTGGATGTGGAACTGTACCTCTATCCGGCGTCGATTCCGACGGTAATCGACATGCCGTCGTTGTCGCCCGGGGCACCGGCGCGTTCAGAGAACAAAGTGCCTGGGAGACCCATGCCGGATGTCACATACGACGACCGCGACGTACCCGACGACAGAAGCCTTTCGGTAGAGACGCCTCGGGATACCGCCGCCGGTGCGCCGGTGCGTAGGCTTGACGCCCTCGGCAGGGACTCCGCTCTGATGGTGCCGAAGGACTTCCATGTGGCAAGAGCCATAGGGAGAGCACGGTTCTTCAACAAGGATATCCAGGGTGTGGCCGATACCCTGCTTTACCGTGAGTACGACTCCTTGCTGTACATGATACGCAAGCCCATAGTCTGGAGCGGCGAAAGGCAGGCCATGGGCAACATCATCCTTGTGCATCTCAATGATTCCACAGCTGACTGGGCATATCTGCCCGACAACGGGATGCTTGCCGAACATGTCGACGAGGATTTCTATAACCAGATCATGGGTTCTGTGATGAAGGCGTGGATAGAGAATCAGAAAATACGGCGTATGACTGTCGACGGCAACGTGCAGGTGGTGATGCTTCCTCAGGAGAACGATTCCACGTTCAACAAGCTGGTAAATGCGGAGAGCTCGCATCTTGCCGTGGACTTCGACAAGGGAGTGATGGAGCATCTGAAGATGTGGCCGGAGGTCACGGGACAGGTCAGCCCCGTGGGGATGGTCAAGATGGCCCAGAAGTATCTGCCCGGATTCAGATGGCTCGACATGCTTCGTCCCCGTCGGCAGTGGTACGGTGACAGGGTGCGATGGATCGACGACCTCGGCGAGGTGCCCGATGAGCTCGAG
>Ga0073906_1006150_pt1 | contig 10134 bp, 10 predicted proteins | sample Inofromicrocosms_FD_65485 | JGI IMG/M metagenome (GOLD analysis project Ga0073906, IMG submission 65485) | Mouse cecum microbial communities from Vienna, Austria - Inoculum for glucosamine and mucus D2O microcosms | ecosystem: Host-associated > Mammals > Digestive system > Large intestine >... | reverse complement strand
GGGGAAAACACTTCTCGGCCGAACAGTGTGCGAGTTGGCCGCCTCAGGCGGACAGCGAGTGCGCGCATGAGGCCGCAGCTTTTCCCGTCGGAAAAGGCAAAGCCTTTTTCGACGGACTGAGGGCGGCTGCCGCAGCAGCCGCCCTTCCCCTTGCGTTTTTTTAATCTTGTGATATAATTTATCGGACATTGAGCATGATTGGAGAAATTCCCATGGATTACTTTCACCTGTCCGCCGGACAGGACACAATGGAGCGCCTCAGCGCCCTGGGGCTGGCCCACCTGGGGGACGGGGTCTATGAGCTGATGGTGCGCTCGTGGCTGTGCCTGCACGGCAAGGCCACCAACGCCGGGCTGCACAAGGCGGCGGTCAAGTACGTGGCCGCCCCCGCCCAGGCCAAGCTGGCCCGCGCCATCCTGCCCCTGCTCACCGAGGAGGAGCAGGGGGTGTACCGCCGGGGCCGCAACAGCCACACCGCCGCCGTCCCCCGCGGGGCCAGCGTGGGGGAGTACCACGCCGCCACGGCGCTGGAATCCCTGTTCGGCTGGCTGTACCTGCAAGGGAAAACGGAGCGCCTGAACCAGCTGTTTGACGCCATGATGGAGGAGGCTGCCCATGCCTTTTGACGCTATCTTTATGACCGCCCTGGCCGGGGAGCTGCGGGAAAAGCTCACCGGCGGCAAGGTGGACAAGCTCTACCAGCCCGCCCGGGACGAGGCGGTGCTCCACATGCGCGCCGGGCGGGACAACGTGCGGCTGCTGCTCTCCGCCAGCCCCGCCCACCCCAGGGCCCAGCTCACCCGCGTCCCCCGGGAAAACCCGGAGACGCCCCCCATGTTCTGTATGCTGCTGCGCAAGCACTTCACCGGGGCCCGGCTGCTGGAGCTCGCCCAGCCCTCCATGGAGCGGCTGCTGGACTTTCGGTTCGAGACGCTGGACGAGCTGGGCGACCGGGTGGAGCGGCGGCTGGTGCTGGAGTGCATCGGGCGCAAGTCCAACCTGATCATGCTGGACGGCGCGGGGCGGATCACCGACTGCATGCGCCGGGCGGACGGCGATTTGTCCGCCAAGCGCCCCGTGATGCCGGGGCTGTTCTACGCCCCCCCCGAGCCCACCGGGCGGCTGGACCCCTCCGCCATGGCCCCGGACGGGCTGCGCGCCTTCGTGCTGCAAAACGCCCCGGAGGGGGACGGCCAGGACAGATGGCTGCTGGACACCTTCAACGGCCTGTCCCCCCTGGCCGCCCGGGAGCTGGCCTTTCAGGGGGAGGGCACCCGGGAGGGGCTGGCAAACCGCCTGGAGCTGCTGATGGACCGGGTGCGGGCGGAGGACTTCACCCCCATTGTCCTTGTCCGGGACGGCAAGCCCTTTGACTTCACCTTCATGCCGGTGCTGCAATACGGCCCCTCGGTGGAGCTGCGCCGCTATCCCACCTTCTCCCAGCTGCTGGACGATTTCTACGAGCAGAAGGAGGCCCAGGAGCGGGTGAAGCAGCGGGGGCAGGACTTCATCCGCTCCGTCACCCAGGCCCGCAACCGCACCGCCAAAAAGATCGTCAACCAGGAGGGGGATCTGGCCAGGACTGCGGACCGGGAAAAGCTGCGCCAATACGGCGACGTGATCACCACCAACCTCCACCAGATGCGCAAGGGCCAGGCCGTCCTCCGGGCCCAGAACTACTACCATCCGGACTGCCCGGAGGTGGACATCCCCCTGGACCCCCTGCTCACCCCCCAGCAGAACGCGGCACGGTATTACAAGGACTACAAAAAGGCCCAGAAGGCGGAGGAGATGCTCACCCTCCAGCTGGAGAAAAACCGGGCGGAGCTGTCCTACCTGGACAGCGTGCTGCAAATGATCTCCCTGTCCGAGGGGGACCGGGATTTGCAGGAGATCCGCCAGGAGCTGATGGACAACGGCTATCTGAAGCAGCACAAGAGGAAGCTGACCGCCAAGGGCAAGGTGAAAACCGTCCAGGCCAAGCCCATGCAGTTCCAGTCCAGCGCGGGGCTGGCCATCCTGGTGGGCAAGAACAACACCCAGAACGACCGGCTCACCACCAGGGACGCGGACAAGCGGGACCTGTGGCTCCACGCCCAGAAGCTCCACGGCTCCCACGTGATTTTAAAAACCGGCGGCGCGGAGCCGGACGGGGCCTCCCTCACCGAGGCGGCCATGCTGGCGGCCTGGTTCTCCCAGGGGCGGGAGTCGGGCCAGGTGCCGGTGGACTACACCCCCGTCAAGGCGGTGAAAAAGCCCGCCGGGGCCAAGCCGGGCTACGTGGTCTATAACACCTACCGCACGGTGTACGTCACCCCCAGCCAGGAGCTGGTGCGGGCGCTGGGCCGTGGTGAGCAGCGCGGATGGAACAAGGCGGGGCCGGGGCACAGCGAAGCCCCGCGCTGCGAGCAGGCGGAGCGTGGCGGCACGGATGTTGAAGAACAGGTACAGAAAGGGGGCGCTGCGCGCCATGAGTGAGCTGATGCCAAACCGGGACCTGCGCCAATGCGCCCGGCAGTCCATTGCCCTGCGCCTCCAGTCCCCCGCCCAGGCGTGGCCCCGCTTCGGCCGGGACCTCAGCCTGCTGGACGAGGACGGCCCGGACGGCTCGCTGCTCTTCGCCTGCCGCACCGACCCGTCCATGTCCAACCCCCTGGGCATCGTCCACGGCGGGATCACCGCCGCCCTGCTGGACACCTGCATGGGGGTCACCTGCTCCGCCCAGTGCGGCCGGGCCGCCACCCCCACCGTCACCCTGACCGTCAACTATGTCCGCCCCGTCCCCCTGGACGCCCAGCTGCGGGTGCGCACCCGCACGGTGCGCATCGGCCGCACCACCGGCCAGCTGTCCGCCGAGGTGTCCCCGGCGGACCACCCGGAGGAAATATTGGCAACCGCCACGGGGGTGTTCTCCATCCGGCGGTAACGGCGGGCAAAACGGCGCAAAAAGAGCCGCCCCTTTTGTGAAGGGGCGGCTCTTTCTTATTCCCGCTTCATCAGCAGCATCCCGCTGCGGGGGTGGACCGTCAGCCAGTTGCCGTGGGAGATGAGGGGCCGGTGCTGGTCGGCGTTCACGCCGTCCGCCCGGACCGTCCAGCGGCCGGAGGGCAGCTGGATGGCGTAGTCGTGGCCGGTGGCGTTGTAGGCCACAAACAAAAGCTCCCCGCAGGGGCCGCCCCCCTCCACCTGGAAGGACACCACCCCTTCCCGGTACACGTTGGGCTCCACAATGCGCCCGCCCGCCCCGGGGCTCTTGTCGCACAGCCCCGGCAGGGACTTGCGCAGCCGGATAAGCTGGCGGTAATAATCGCTCAGCGTGCCGAAGGTCCAGGCCCGGTGCCAGTCCAGGCAGTTCACCTCCGGGGGGGATTTGTAGCTGTTGTGGTCCCCCAGCTTGGTGCGGGCAAACTCCTCCCCCGCCTGGAGGAACAGGTTCCCCTGGCAGGTGAAGCACACAAAGGCGGCCAGCCTGTTCTGGGCCAGCAGGTCGTCCCGGGGCTCCTGGTAGCACACCGCCCCGCCCGGGCCGGGGGAGCACAGCGCCAGCTTATCCCAAAGGGTATAGTTATCGTGGGCGGACACATAGTTGATCACCTGGGAACAGGCCCGGGGCTTGAAGTCGCCCACGCCCCCCATCCAGCCGGCGGCGGCGCACAGGATGGTCTCCCCCAGCCCCACTCCGCCGTTGACAAAGCCGGGCTGCTCACAGTGGAAGCAGTCGCCCTTGATGGCGTCCCGGGTAACGTCGCAGAACATGGCCACGCGGGGGTCCAGCAGGGGCGCGCTGTCCTTCATGGGCGAAACCATCCCCGGCTCCATGGGGGAATCCGCCGCCCGCCAGGGCTCGCCGTACACCAACTTCTCCCCCCTGCCGAAGGCGGCGTCCAGCGCCCTCTGGATGCGGTTCATCAGCTCCACCGTCAAAAGGCCCATCAGGTCGAAGCGGAAGCCGTCGATATGGTACTCCTTCGCCCAGTACAGCACCGAATGCACAATATAATTATCCGCCATGGCCCGGCCCGCCGCAATATCGTTGCCGCAGCCCGAGCCGTTGGACAGGCTGCCGTCCGCCCAGCGGCGGTAGTAGTACCCCGGCGCGGACCGCTCCAGCCAGGAGTCGGCGGTGTAGGTGTGGTTATACACCACGTCCATCACCACCCGCATGCCGTTTTCATGGAGCGCCTGCACCATCTCCTTGCACTCCCGGATGCGCGCCGCCCCGTCGGCGGGGTCGGTGGAATAGCTGCCCTCGGGCACGTTGTAGTTCATGGGGTCGTAGCCCCAGTTGAACTGGCTGCCGTCCCCCTCCTCGTCCACCGAGCCGAAGTCATAGATGGGCAGAAGCTGGACATGGGTGACCCCCAGCCCCTTCAGGTGCTCCATGCACAGGGGAAGGCGGCCCTGCCCGTCCCGCCAGGCGAAGGCCCCAAACCGGCCCCGGCACTCCTCCGGCACGCCGCTGTCCGGGTGGTAGGAGAAGTCCTTCACATGGAGCTCATAGATGATATTCTCCGGCGGGAGGGGGGGCGCCCCGTCCCGGTCAAAGCCCTTCGGGTCGGTGCGGGCCAGGTCCGCCGCCATGCTCCGCCGCCCGTTGCGCCCGCAGGCCACGGCGTAGGGGTCGGCGGTGAGGGCGGTTTCCCCCCGCACCGTCACCTCATAGTCATAGTAGACCCCGTGAAGGTCCCCCTCCACCGTGCAGCTCCACACACCCCGGTCCCCCAGCTCCAGCGGCCGGCGGTCAAACCAGGGCCCGGCCGTGTCGTGCCGGTATAAAAACAGCTCTACGCCGGAGGCCTCCGGGCTCCAGAGCTTGAATACCGTTCGGTCCGGGGTGCACACCGCCCCCAGATCGCAGCCGCCGTAAGCATACCGGCGGTCAAATTCCCTGTCAAAACGCGTATGATCTCCCACACTCATTCCCCACAGCACAAAAATGATTTGTCAAAACCATCCGGAAATTTTGCCCGGTTTCTCTACTATATTCGTTTTTCCTCCGGCTGTCAACTAAAAATCAAAAAACTTCCAGAATCTTCTAAGTTCCGTAAAAAATTCCCGGCCTGACGGGTTCAGGCCGGGAATTTCAGGTTTTCTAGGGAAGGACTGATTAAATCGACAAGAGCGATTTGCGAGAGCTTTCGCGCCAGAATGCGGCGCAATTTCGCAGGAATAATTTTATTTATTTCAAGGAATTGCAACAAAATTCTGGCGCAAAATATCCGCAAAGCGCCACGGCGCATTTAATCAGCGCTTCCCTAGCTCTCCGGCTCTGGGAAATAATCCCGGAGGAAGGTGGAAACCGCCGTCCAGTACAGCTCCGGGTCCGTCCCCACCGCCTGGGCGTGGCCCGCGCCGGGCGCCCACAAAAACGCCTTGGGGCACCGGGCCGCCTGGTACAGCTTCCCCATCATGGCGGCGGGCACAAAGTCGTCCTCCACCCCATGGACAAACAGGGTGGGGGTGCTGGAGCGCGCCACCGCCCCGATGGGGGCGGCGTCCCGCAGGTCAAACCCCGCCCGGCGCAGGGTGGTCTTGCGCAGCACGGCGAACAGCAGCCCCGCCGGAAGGCAGGCGCGGGCAGGCAGGACGTCGTGGTAATGGGCCAGCACATGGCGGGCCTCCGCCTCAATGGAGGTATAGGCGCAGTCGGACACGGCGGCCTTCACCTGCCTGGGCAGCGCCCCCCCGGTGGCCATGAGCACCGTGGCCGCCCCCATGGATACGCCGTGGAGGAGGATCTCCGCCGCCGGGTCCCGGCGGATGACGTAGTGGCACCAGCCCACCAGATCCAGCCGCTCGTCGTACCCCCAGCCCACATAGTCCCCCTCGCTCCTGCCGTGGCCCCGCTGGTCGGGCAGCAGCACGTGCCAGCCCAGCTGGTTATAGTGCCTGGCGATGGCCCCCATGGATTCGTAGGTATCGTGGTAGCCGTGGACGCAGATGGCCCAGCGGTGGCAGTCCGGCGCCCCCGGCGCCACCGTCCCCCACAGCAGCAGCCCGTCCGCCGCCTGTATGCCCGCCTCCCGGAAGCCCTCCATATTCCTGGCCCACAGCCGCCCCTCGGCCTGCACCGGGTTGGCCTCCTCCGCCCAGGACTCCCGGACCCGGGGCACCATCATCTGCCCGTAGAGATAATTGCCCAGCGCGGCTAGGCCCCCCGCCGCCCCGGCTCCCGCCGCGGCCAGGCCCAGCAGCCCAAAGGTGGTTTTCTTCTTCATAGCCGCCCCTCCAAAGGTGTTTTTTCCATCATACTCCCAGCGGAACGGCCCGTCAACGGGAAAAGTGTAAAACCTTTGTAAATCCGGCACCGCACGCCGGCCGGCGTGCAACATCCCAGGGGCAGCCTGTCCGTTTTTCCGGCACATTTACAAAAAATCGCGAAAAAAATATCCGCCCCGGCACTTGACTTGGGGCGGCGGACGTGGTATCTTAGTGGTCGAAATAGAACAGCAGTTTCAATTTTTAAAAAGGAGGTTCGATCCCCATGGTCTTGCTGCCCCGCGCCAACGCCCCGCCTTTCCCGCCAGATACGGCCCGCCCAAATCCATGCTGAAATTGAAAATGAGCAACCCCCGCTCAAAAGAGCCGCAAGCGATAGGAAGCCTGCCAAAACGGGGCCCCCGCAAAGCCGCCCTTCGGCTTTGTGGGGAGAGGAGCCGCAGCGAAATGAGTGAGCGGCGGATTAAAAAGCCGCCGCAAGCGATCGGAAGCTTGCGGCGACGTGGTGGAGGAGGATGGATTCGCTTTTCTGCGGAAAAGCCACGGGCCGGCGAACGTGCCACCGGCACGTCCGCTTGGACGGCCCTTTCGAACCCATCCTCAAATTGAAAATGAGCAACCCCCTGCGGGGGTCACTCATTTTCTGGTGGAGGAGGATGGATTCGAACCATCGAAGGCAAAGCCAGCAGATTTACAGTCTGTCCCCTTTGGCCACTTGGGTACTCCTCCTTATTCAGTTGGGCGGAAGAAGGGTGGAGCTGGTGGACGGATTCGAACCCCCGACCTGCTGATTACAAATCAGCTGCTCTACCGGCTGAGCTACACCAGCACAGAAGCCTTCCGCGCTACAGCGGAGCTTATTATAACAGCAGGAAACGGGCTTGTCAACCATTTTTCAAAAAGAATTTTAAAAGACGAGGAGATGGCCCCACACGCCGCTATGGAATCTTGAACCCCCGGGGGAGCCGCGGTGCTCCCTGTGCACGGGGGAGCTCTACCCCGGCGACCCCTATTTTGAGCTGGACGGCCGGGCGGTGTGCGAGCACTGCCTGGGCCGGTATGCCCGGCGGTACTTCGCCGGGCAGCTGCGCCGGGTGGCCCGGGAGGCGCGGCACGAGCCGCAGCACTGTTTTTTGAGGTAAAGGAGCACGAGAGAGAATATATGACGCTATATGAACTATCGCTGGAATACGCACAGACCGCGGCGGACCTGCGCCGCCGCATTGTGGAGCTGGAGCACGCGGGACGGCAGGCGGGCGACGAGGCGCGCCGCATGCAGCTGGAGGGGCGCGCCCGCCCCCTGCGATCCATGTACCGGGACGTGCGGGCGGTGGCCCGCCACCTGGAGCGCTACTACGAAAAGCACTCGCCCCGGCAGGCCGGGCCCGCCGCGGCCCCACAGCGCAAAAGGAGGGCTTGAACATGCGCACAATTTCTTATGACAACACCTTCGGCATGGTGGACCTGGCGGTGTACGCCGAGCTGATGGCCCAGGATAACAAGGACCAGATCAACCGCCTCAAGCGCAACCTCACCCACGCCCTGCGCCAGGACATCACCGAACGGCAGCGGGAGTACATGATCCTCTACTACGGGCGCAACCTGAGCATGGAGGCCATCGCCAAGCAGTGCGGGGTGAACAAATCCACCGTGTCCCGCACCTTGAAGCGCGGACGCCAGCGGCTCTACCGCTGTCTGCGCTATGGCGCGGCAAACCTGCTGGAGCAGGCGGAAAGTTAGCCATTTTCACAATTGAAATTTTATCCGGCTTGTGATATAATTCCTTGGGCATCTTAAGAAACCGGCAAAATCTAATCATCAGCCGAGGTATGTCATGAGTTATCACGGGGTATTTTTTGACTTTGACTACACACTGGGCGACTCCACCGCCGCCATCGCAGAGGGCTACCGCCTGGGCTTTCTGGCGCTGGGGCTGGACCCGCCCACCGAGGAGCAGGTGCGCCACACCGTGGGCCTCACCCTGGCCGACGGCTATGCCCTGCTCACCGGCGACCACAACCCGGAACGCCAGGAGGCGTTCTACCACAGCTTCCAGCACACCGTCGGCGTGGAGGCCGGCGGCGAGGGCCGCCGCCTGATGATCGAGGGCACCACCCTCTTCCCCGGCGCGGAGGAGCTGCTCTTGGCGCTGAAGCACGCGGGGGTGCGCACCGCCATCGTCTCTACCAAGCCGGGAAGCACCATCCGGCGCATCTTTGAGCACCAGGGCCGGAAGGACCTGCTGGACCTGGTGGTGGGCGGCGACGAGGTCACCCAGGCCAAGCCCCATCCCCAGGGGCTGCGCCTGGCGCTGGAGCGGCTGGGGCTGAGCGCGGAGCAGGTGCTGTTCTGCGGCGACACGGTGATCGACGCCGCCACCGCCCAGGCGGGGGGCTGCGACTTCTGCGCGGTGCTCAACGGCACCACAAAGGCCGACGCCTTCGAGCGCTTCCCCTGCGTACATACCGCCCCGGACCTGGCCGAGCTGAAACGCTGGCTCAAGGTATGAGCAACGCCCCCCGGCGCGCGCCGGGGGGCGTTCTCTTTCATTCTGCGGGGGAGGGCTGCGCCGGGGAGGACTCGGGGAGCGGCTCGGAGGCGGCGCCGGCGCTGAAGGTCACGGTGATGGCGTACACGTGCTCGTAGCCGTGCTTGGCGTACTCCCGGGGCATGTGGAAGTAGCCCACCTCATAGGAGCGGATCTCATTTTTCGTGGTGGCAATCTGGACCGCCAGGGGGATCTCCTGGTCCAGCTCGATCTTGGCGCTCTCGGTGAGGGTGGAGGTGGCGAAGGTCATGGAGGCCGCATCGTCCCCCGCCGCCATCGTGACCTCGCTGGAATAGACGCCGGATGCGTCCTTACAGGCCATGCGCACCCCCTCGGTCATTTTGCCGAAGGTCAGCGCGACGCGGCCCGCGCCTCCGGCGGCCTCCAGGACGCCGTGGTTCACGCACTTCCATTCCCCGTCCGCCAGCTCGTAGGCCCGCAGGTGGATGGACTTGGCCCCCTCCACCTGGAAGTCGAAGATGTGGTAGTCCTCCATGCCCAGGGCCAGCAGGTCGGCCAGGGCCTGCTCCTCCTGGCTGAGCTGGGCGGGGGCGATGGTCATGGCCCCGCCCTTGCCCTTGCTGTTATCCCCGTTCGCGCCGCACCCAGCCAGGGACAGGGCCAGCGCCGCCGCCAACAGCAGGGAGACACATCGTTTTGTCCGCATAAGGAGCACCTCCAACTGAAAAAATCTGTCGAACCAAGGGACATTATAGCACAATTCCGCCCCCCTGTCCAGCGCCGCCGGGGCCGGGAAAACTTTTCGTTGTCACCTACGGCGGTTTATGGTATCATAATGTTCCAATAACCGTCCGCCGTCCGGCGGCTTGCTTGGGAGGGAACGCCGTGAACATCCACGAATCCGCGGAAAACTACCTGGAGGCCATCCTCGCCCTGGGGGAAAAGGGTCCGGTGCGCTCCATCGACGTGGCCCAGCACCTGGGTTTCTCCAAGCCCAGCGTCAGCCGGGCCATGAGCCTGCTGCGGGAGGGAGGCTTCGTGGTCATGGACGCCGGGGGGCTGCTCACCCTCACCGATGATGGGCTGGAGATCGCCCGGCGCATCTACGAGCGGCACCTGCTTCTCACCCGCTGGCTCATCCACCTGGGGGTGCCGGAGGACGTGGCCGCCCGGGACGCCTGCCGCATCGAGCATGATCTGAGCGTGGAATCCTTTGACGCGCTGCGGGGGCATATCAACAAGGACATGGGCATTGAATAGAGAAAACCGCCGCTTTCAGCGGCGGTTCAGTCCGTCGAAAAAGGCTTTGCCTTTTCCGACGGGAAAAGCTGCGGCCTCATGCGCGCACTCGCTGTCCGCCTGAGGCGGCCAACTCGCACACTGTTCGGCCGAGAAGTGTTTTCCCC
>Ga0073906_1006146_pt1 | contig 10147 bp, 9 predicted proteins | sample Inofromicrocosms_FD_65485 | JGI IMG/M metagenome (GOLD analysis project Ga0073906, IMG submission 65485) | Mouse cecum microbial communities from Vienna, Austria - Inoculum for glucosamine and mucus D2O microcosms | ecosystem: Host-associated > Mammals > Digestive system > Large intestine > Cecum... | reverse complement strand
GCTCCCCACGCCGATGTCCCCGGCGGGCACGTCGGTGTCCGCGCCGATATACCGGTACAGGGCGTACATGAAGGCCTGGCAGAAGCGCATGATCTCCCGGTTGGACCTCCCCCGGGGGTCGAAGTCCGCGCCCCCTGCGGCCCCGCCGATGGGCAGGCCCGTCAGGGCGTTCTTGTAGGTCTGCTCGAACCCCAGGAACTTCACCACCGAGGGGTTCACCGTGGGGTGGAAGCGCAGCCCCCCCTTGTAGGGGCCGATGGCGGAGTTGAACTGCACCCGGTAGCCGTGGTTGGTGTGGGTCACCCCCTGGTCGTCCACCCAGGGGATGAGGAAGGAGAACATCCGCTCCGGCTCCACCATGCGGGTGATGAGGTCCAGCTTCTCGTACCGGGGGTCTTCCGCCGCCGGGGCGATCATGTCCAGCCAGGCGGTGACGGACTGGAGGTACTCCGGCTCCAGGGAGAAGCGCTGCCGGAGGTTTTCCGTTACCCGGGCAATATAGTCGTTCATAGGCCGCCTCCTTAAATGATGCCGTAGGCCAGCATGGACTCGCCCACCTTCAAAAATCCGGCGATGTTGGCCCCCGCCGCCAGGTCCCCGGGGGCGCCGTACTGTTCGGCGGCGTTCTTGGCGTTGCGGTAGAGGTCCACCATGATCTTCTTCAGATGGTCGTCCACCTCCTGGAAGGTCCAGGAGAAGCGCATGGAGTTCTGGCTCATCTCCAGGGCGGAGGTGGCCACGCCGCCGGCGTTGGCGGCCTTGGCGGGGGCGAAGAGGACCCCGGCGGCTTGGAGGGCGTCCACCGCCTCCGGCGTGCAGGGCATGTTGGCCCCCTCGGACACGCAGAAGCAGCCGTTCCGGATGAGCGTCTTGGCGGCATCCAGGTCCAGCTCGTTCTGGGTGGCGCAGGGCAGGGCGATGCCGCAGGGGATGGACCAGATGTCCCGGCATCCGGCGTGGTAGGCCGCGCCCGGATGGCTCTCCGCGTACTCGCAGATGCGGCCCCGCCGGACCTCCTTGAGGTCCTTCATATAGGGCAGGTCGATGCCGTCCTTGTCGTAGACGTACCCGGCGGAGTCGCTCATGGCCACCACCTTGGCCCCCAGCTGCATGGCCTTCTCGCAGGCGTAGAGGGCCACGTTGCCGCTGCCGGAGATGACCACCGTCTCGCCGTCGAAGCTCCTGCCCGCGTCCTGGAGCATACAGCCGGTGAAGTAGCACAGGCCGTAGCCCGTGGCCTCGGTGCGGGCCAGGGAGCCGCCGTAGGTCAGGCCCTTGCCGGTGAGCACGCCGGTAAACTCGTTGCGCAGGCGCTTGTACTGCCCGAAGAGGTAGCCGATCTCCCGCCCCCCCACGCCGATGTCCCCGGCGGGCACGTCCGTATCCGGGCCGATATACTTGAAGAGCTCGGTCATGAAGCTCTGGCAGAAGCGCATGACCTCCAGGTCCGTGCGGCCCTTGGGGTCGAAGTCGCTGCCCCCCTTGCCGCCGCCGATGGGCAGGCCGGTGAGGCTGTTTTTGAAGATCTGCTCGAACCCCAGGAACTTGATGATCCCCTCGTACACCGTGGGGTGGAAGCGCAGCCCCCCCTTGTAGGGGCCGATGGCGGAGTTGAACTGCACCCGGAAGCCCCGGTTGACGTGGACATTGCCCTGCTCGTCCTCCCAGGGGACCCGGAACTTGATGATCCGCTCCGGCTCCACCAGGCAGTCCATGACGCCCTCCTTGATGAACTCCGGCCGGGCCTCCACCACGGGGACCAGGCTGGTCAGGACCTCCCGCACCGCCTGGTGGAACTCCGGCTCCGCCGGGTTCCGGGCGGTCACGCGGTCCATCAGGCCGCTCAGATATGCGTGGTTGATGCTCATGTGTCATTACCTCCCGAAGCAGGCTCTGGTGGACAGACAAGTGTCCTGCCTGCGCTTTAATTGGCTAAATCGTACCACGCGCTCCGCCCTTTTGCAACGGTTTTTTGACGGCTGGAAAAATATTTGTTTCTTTAGATAAAACATTTGTCTTTTTTGAGAAATCTTTTGTAGCATCTACCCCTTGATTCCCCTCCGGACAGAAAAGAGTGGGCCGGACCCTCTTGACATCGCCGTACGACTGTGGTAGTATTGAAAGCGCTAGAATGACTCAAAAACCAAAGAAGGAGGCTGTTTCTATTATGGGGAACAATAAGATTTGGATCAGCTTGCTGGCGCTGGTATTCCTGCTGTCCGGATGCGGCGGCGAGGCGGCGGGCGGCGCTCCACAGAAGTCCGCGCCGGAGGCGGGTCCCGTGTCCTTTGTGGCCGGGATGGGGTGCACCGATCCCAACTGCACGGACCCCAGCCACCACCACGACTGCCCCGTGGACTGCGCGGATTATGAGCACCACCATAATTGCGCCCTCGACTGCGCCGAGCCCAGTCACAACCACGCCGGACACCACGACGAGCCCGGTCATACGGAGGCCCCGGCCGCGGTTCCGGTGAGCTTCGTCGCCGGGATGGGGTGCGAGGACCCCAACTGCACGGACCCGGACCACCACCACGACTGTCCGGCGGACTGCGCGGACTATGAGCACCACCACCACTGCCCGCTGGACTGCACGGACTCCAGCCACAACCACAAGGACCACCACGAGGAGCCTCACCACACGGCGGCAGTCGAGCCAGCGCCGTCTGTGGAGCCCCAGCCTGAGCCCGCGCCTGAACCTGAGCCGGTCTCCGCGCCCGCGCCTCAGCCGGAACCGCCCGTAGTCCAGACGCAGACCTTGACTGCGGTGTCCTACATCAGCGGCATGGGGTGCAGTGACCCCAACTGCACGGACCCCAGCCACTACCACGACTGCCCTGCGGACTGCGCCAACTATGAGCACCACCACTCCTGCGCTCTGGACTGCGCCGAGCCCAGCCACTGCCATGCCGGTACTGCCGTCTCCACAGGAGGCGGGCGGCACCACGGCGGCGGACACCACGGCAGGCACCACTAAGTTCTCCATCAACCGTCCGGCAGGGCCCAAAATGGGCCCTGCTTTTTCGGTTTTTGAAAAATTCTGCCGCTCCCGAGAACCACGCGGCCCCGTTTTTCGACTATAACGTTGAAAACACAAAAAGGAGGGATCACTTTGGAGGACCAACAGATCGTGGACCTGTACTGGAGGCGGGACGCGGACGCCATCGGGGAGACGGCGTCCAAGTACGGCGGCTACTGCCGCACCATCGCCCAGAACATCCTCTCGGACCGGCAGGACGCGGAGGAGTGCCTCAACGACACCTGGATGGGGGCCTGGAACGCCATGCCGCCCCACCGGCCCCGGAAGCTCCCGGCGTTTTTGGGCAAGATCACCCGGAGCATCGCCTGTGACGCGGTGCGCTCCAGGAGTGCTCAGAAGCGGGGCGGCGGGGAGTACCCGGCGGCTCTGGAGGAGCTGGGGGAGTGCGTGCCGTCGGTGCCCGGGGCGGACCGGGAGGTGGAGGACCGGGAGCTGGAGCGGATGGTGGACCGCTTCCTCCACACCCTGCCGGAGCGGGATTGCAGTGTGTTCCTGCGGCGCTACTGGTACGTGGAGCCGGTGGAGCGCATCGCGGCGCGGTACGGCATGAAGGAGAACACCGTGAAGACCAGCCTCTTCCGCACCCGGCGGAAACTGCGGACCTATTTGGAAAAGGAGGGCATCCTGTTATGAAGGAAAAGGAACGGCTCTTTCGGGTCATTGGCGGTGTGGACGGCACACTGCTGGAGCGGAGCGAGCGGAAACCGCGCTCCGGAGCCTGGGCAGGATGGACTGCGGGCCTGGCGGCGGCTCTAGGACTGGCGGTGCTGGTGTGGTCGCTGGCGCCCAAGAGCCCGGCGGTGCCGCCGGACACTCCGCCGGAGCCTCCGGCGGCGGAGGACCCGCCCCCCGATTGCACCCCGGCATTGCCGTGGGACGATCCGTCGTTCTATCAGCCCCTTCCGTCCGGCGAGGCGGGGGCGCTCCATCTCCTGCAATTCATCACAGTGGAGGATTGGGGGCTGTCCCCCCAGGTGAGCCCCCAGTTTTCTTTGTACTTCAATGAGGAGCGCTTTGTCCTTGACCAGAGCGGGGCCACCTACGTGGTCCAGTCCCGGGAACCGGCGGACCTGCCGGTGTGGTGCCGCCTGGAGATCACCCATATGAGGGAGACTGCGGCGGCGGAGGCCATGGAGACCGTGCAGGCCCAGCTGGAGGGCCTCTACAGCTCCGTGGAGCGTCAGGAGGAGGGGGCGGCGGCGTTGGCGGCCTCTGTCCCCGGGTGCAGTGCGGTACTGCTCCGCGCCGGTAACGGCGTGGAGTGGGACGACGAACAGCAGGAGGTCTGGTTCGTGGAGGACGGCCAGGGCGGCGTGTTCGTCTTCCACTCCATCTACTTCCAGGAGGCCGAGGAGGGCTTCGGCACGGCTTTCAAGGACATGGCGGGCACCTTCCGGGTGGTGCGGCGGCTGGAGCCCTGGGCGGCGGAGCTGGAGGACACCGTCCAGCGGCTCTTTGAGGCGGTCTTCGCAAACGACCTCTCCGGTGTCTCCGGAGACCTGGCCCCGGGGGCGGAGGTCTACGGGTATGATGAGGACATGTACAGCTTCACCATCGTGGCCGGAGTGGACTACACGGTGGACCAGGGGGCGGAGCCGGGGGAGGACCTCACCGCCACGGTCTCCGTCAAGCACCGCCCCATGGGCGGGGAGGAGGGCTTCTCCTACCTGACCATGGAGATGGTCTACACCGGAGGCCGGTGGCAGGCGGAGTGGATCGGACTGGAAAAATAGGGCCATGAGCCCCTAAAAACAGCCCGCGGCAGGAAAAAATTTCTTGTCGCGGGCTGTAACTTTTGTAACCAACTCTGTAACTCTTTTGCGCAAAACTTGGCGGATTTTGTCACGATATCGTGGAGAAAGTTGAGTTATGAAAACGTCATAATCAGGAAAGGTGAGAAAAAGCTTGACAAACGGGCGGGTTTCGGATATACTACACCCAGGTTTCAAAAAGGTTACAAAAGTTACAAATCAGTGGCAGGCCCTGTTTGAGGAACGGAAATTTTGGCTATCCTTCTCTCAAGCGGCGGGTCCGGCGGAGGCGGGATGCCCCGGCGGGACCCACGAAACGCAAGCGCTGATCTGGCCCTTTGCGAAATCCATGGAGGTTCAAGTATCATGTTTGAAGGAAGCAAGAAAGCCGCAGTCCAATTCAAGCGGCTGATCGCTGTCGCAGCAGTACCGGCTCTCTCCGTCCTGGCCCTCTCCCTGACCCCCCACCCCAGCGATACCGACGCCAGCGCCCTGTACCTGGAGGATGCCTATGTACAGCAGGACGCAGCGGCAGCCGAAGTCTATGTCACGGATGCCTCCGGGCAGCTCCTCTCCGTCAGCAGCGCAGGAGACCTCCTGCTGAGCGCCGGGAAAGCCGTGACCGTATACCCCCAGGGCGCGCCGGTCTCCGCCATTTCCCGGCAGGAGACGGTGGAGGCGCTCCTGCGCCGCCTGGACGTGCGCCCCAGCCCGCTGGAGATGGTGTCCGCCGTCATCACGGAGGATGCGGTGGAGATCTCCGTGGGCTCCGAGATGGTCTTCTATGAGCGCATGTCCACCGTGACCGAGCACGAGACCGTCTATCAATATAACGACAGCAAGCCCGCCTGGCAGGAGACCGTCCTCCAGGAGGGCCGGGACGGCGAGTACGGCGAGACCTACGAGATCGTCTACCACAGCGGGCAGGCCATCGGCCGCCAGCTCATCGACGTGGTGGATACCCAGCCGGTGCCCACCATCATCGAGAAGGGCACCATGGAGAACTTCGCCAACAACGGCGACGCCGTCTCCGCCATCAGCACCTCCGCCGACGGCAGCGGGACCATCACCCTGGTCAACGGCGAGGTCCTCACCTTCAGCGAGGCCCGCACCATGCGGGGCACCGCCTACACCACCGGCGGCGGCGTGGGGAGCATCACCGCCTCCGGCACCACCGTCCATGTGGGCGTGGTGGCGGTCGACAGGGACGTGGTGCCCCTGGGCACCAAGGTCTACGTGGTCTCCAACGACGGAGCCTATGTCTACGGCTTCGCCGTGGCGGAGGACACCGGCGTGCGGGGCAACTCCATCGACCTGTATATGGATACCAGCAGCGAGTGCATCCAGTTCGGTGTACGAAACTGTACCGTTTATATCTTGGACTGATCCCTGTGACCGTCCGAACGCTGCGACATGAGAAGAGGAGGACCGCCCGGGAAAGGCGGTCCTCCTCTTCTCATGCCTCACGCCGCCAGGTCCGCCAGGAGCTTGATGAACAGCATCCCCAGCACCAGGAAGATCATGCCCCGGATACGCTTTCCGCCGCCCCGGATGGCGTAGAGGGCTCCGCAGTAGTTGCCCAGCATACTGCACGCCGCCGCCGGGACCACCAGCACCCACATGATCTTGCCCCCCAGGAGGAAGGACGTGGCCGCCGCCACATTGGAGGCCAGGTTCCCCACCTTGGCGCACCCGGAGGCGGTGACCATGTCCAGGTGGAGCAGGGCAGTGAAGGCCATGATGAGGAAGGTGCCCGTGCCGGGGCCCACGATGCCGTCGTAGCACCCGATAAGCAGGCCGATGAGGAGGCTCACCCCCACCTCGTAGGCCCGGGAGCAGGTCCAAGCCGTCTCGCTCTCCCGGCCGAAGTCCCGCTTCACCGCGAGGAACACCGCCACCAGGGGCAGGGCCACCAGCATCAGGCCCTGGAGGAGGCTCTCGCTGAGGTGCTTGGCGACCTCCGCCCCCGCGTAGCCCCCCGCCAGGGCCCCCAGGGCCGCGTAGAGGGCGATGCGCAGCCGCACCTTCCCGCTGCGCAGGTAGCGGACCATGGCCGTGGCGCTGCCCAGGCCGTTAACCACCTTGTTGGTCCCGGCGGCGAAGTGGACCGGCACCCCGGCCATCAGGTAGGCGGGCAGGGTGATGAGCCCCCCGCCCCCGGCCACGCTGTCCACGAACCCGCCCAGGAAAATGAGCGGGCAGATGATGAGGTACATTTTCATGAGTTCATTCATAGCGGGACCTCCGGCGCTGTATTTGCAAGGTGATGATACCACAGCGGGAAAAATAAAGCTACTCTTTTTTGAAAAATCTGATATACTGTAGAAAAAACACAAGGAGGACGCGTATGGATCTCTGCAGCATCCAGGAGGTGAAGGCCCTGCTGGGCCGCCACGGCTTCCGCTTTTCCAAGTCCATGGGACAAAACTTTCTCATTGAGGACTGGGTCCCCCGCCGCATCGCCCGGGAGTGCGGCGCGGACCGCTCCTGCGGCGTGCTGGAGATCGGTCCGGGCATCGGGTGTCTGACGAAGGAACTCTGCGCTGTGGCGGGGAGGGTGGTGTCCGTGGAGCTGGACCGGGCCCTCCTGCCGGTGCTGGGGGAGACCCTGGCCGGAGAGGAGAACTTCACCCTGGTCCCGGGGGACATCCTCAAGCTGGATATCCCCGCCCTGGTGCAGGAGCACTTCCGGGGCCTGCGGCCCATGGTCTGCGCCAACCTGCCCTACAACATCACCACCCCGGTGCTCACCGCCCTGGTGGAGGCGGGGTGCTTCGAGGCCGTCACCGTCATGGTCCAGAAGGAGGTGGCCCAGCGCATCGCCGACGCTCCCGGGGAGGCCGCCTGCGGGGCCTTCTCCCTCCTCATGGACTACCACACCCGGCCCCGGCTGCTCTTCGAGGTGCCCCCCTCCTGCTTCCTCCCCGCGCCCAAGGTGACCTCCGCCGTGGTCCGGTGCGAGGTGCGGCGGGAGCCGGCCGTGTCCCCGGCCTGCGGGGAGGCGTTCCTCTTCCGGGTGGTCCGCGCCGCCTTCGCCCAGCGGAGGAAGACCCTCTGCAACGCCCTGGCCTCCGCCTTCGGCCCCCAGATGGACAAGGGGCGGCTCAGCGCGGTCCTCACGGACTGCGGCCTCCCGGCGGACGTGCGGGGGGAGCGGCTGGACCTGGAGAAATTCGCCCTCCTGGCGGACCGGCTCAACGCAGAGATCGAGAAAGACAGGGAGAACTGACCCACTCTCCGCCCCCTCCGGACGCCCCGCCGGAGGGGGCGGAGCTCCGTTTAGCTCCGGCGGGGAGGCGGGCGGCGTGCAAAAAGGGGCGAAAACCGCGAAAAACCTCAAAGGATGGCGTCCTTTGAGGGCTTTTTTATGCCGTCAAGCTAAAAAAATTCTTTGGTTCCATGATTTTTCGAGAAAAATCAAGAGCAAAAAATCAGCTCAATTAACAATAAGATTAGGTGAAATAAGACTAAATTTAGCAGAGTTTCGACAAATATGGGGAAAGATACCATATTTTGTCGATATTTTTGGGACGATTTTTTTGGATAATCTCCAAATTTCGACTTGAGTTTTCTGTCTCTTTATGGTAATTTTGTAGCAAGGCGCCGCGAAGCAGCATGATTCAGTCAGATTCCAAGGGCGGCGCTCAATAATCTGTCGATATCAATCGCTTGATCTACCGACATTAAATCAGCAAGGGGTATATGCTATGGATAAGAAAATTCGAATCGTGCTGACAGATACCAACGAAGAGGCCCGTTCCATGCTGCAGGAGGCCCTGGAGCGCTCCAGGCGGTTTGAGGTCACCGGCTCCACCGGGGACGGCGCGGAGGCCCTGCGTCTGGTGCAGGAGACCAAGCCGGACCTGCTGGTGCTGGACATGATCCTGCCCAGCCTGGACGGGATGGGCATCCTGCGCCGCCTGGACCGGAAGGACCGCCCCCAGATTTTGGCCATCTCCCACCTGGTCAACCAGCAGATGGTGGCGGACGCCGGGGAACTGGGCGCGTCCATGTTCATCTGCAAGCCCTACCACGAGGAGGCCATGGTGGAGAACCTGACAAAGCTGATGGAGCACCGGCAGGCCCCCCTGCACACCCCGGGCCTGGAGGAGCTGGTGACCTCCATCATCCACGAGGTGGGCGTTCCCGCCCATATCAAGGGCTACCAGTATGTCCGGGAGGCCATCATGATCACCGTGGAGAACATGGATGTCATCAACTCCGTCACCAAGGTGCTCTATCCCGAGGTGGCCAAGCGGTACCACACCACCCCCAGCCGGGTGGAGCGGGCCATCCGCCACGCCATCGAGGTGGCCTGGGACCGGGGCGACCTGGAGACCCTTCAGCGCTTTTTCGGCTACACCGTCAGCAACACCAAGGGCAAGCCCACCAACTCTGAGTTCATCGCTATGATCAGCGACCGCATCCGCCTCCAGCGCAAAAACGAGACCAACGGCTGATCCCGGAGGCGGCATGCCCTGCCGCTCCTCCCGGCACATCCTCCCAGCTCCCCCCGGCGGGGAGGGTGTGCCGTTTCCCCCGCTTCTCTCCGCCGTACCGGCGATTCGGGTCTTGCATATAGCCGGGATATCTGTTATACTAGGACCGTATTTCGAGCCGCGAAAGCGGAAATATGCGGAAGGAGAACACCGACTATGACCTATACATACAAGACCTCCGGGACCTGCTCCACCCAGATCGACCTGGAGCTGGAGGACGGCATCATCCAGGCCGTCGCCTTCACCGGCGGGTGTAACGGCAACCTCAAGGGCATCTGCCAGCTGGTCAAGGGACAGAGCGCCCAGGAGGTCATCGACAAGCTGGAGGGCACCGTGTGCGGCAATAAGGCCACCAGCTGCCCCGACCAGCTGTCCAAGGCCCTGCGCCTGGCCCTGGAAGCAAGCGCCCAGTGAGCGGGGGCGTCCATGGATTACGCAAAGGAATCCCTCCGGCTCCATGAGCAGTGGAGGGGCAAGATCGAGGTGCAGGCCACCGTGCCCGTGGCCAGCCGGGAGGACCTCTCCCTGGCCTACACGCCGGGCGTGGCCCAGCCCTGCCTGGAGATCCAGAAGGACCTGGAAAAGAGCTATGACCTCACAAGGCGGCACAACCTCTGCGCCGTCATCACCGACGGCAGCGCGGTCCTGGGCCTGGGGGACATCGGCCCGGAGGCCGGGATGCCCGTGATGGAGGGCAAGTGCGTCCTCTTCAAGGCTTTCGGCGGGGTGGACGCGTTCCCGCTGTGCGTCAAGACCCAGAACGTGGACCAGTTCGTGGAGACGGTCTACAACATCTCCGGCAGCTTCGGCGGCATCAACCTGGAGGACATCGCCGCCCCCCGGTGCTTTGAGATCGA
>Ga0073906_1006135_pt1 | contig 10156 bp, 11 predicted proteins | sample Inofromicrocosms_FD_65485 | JGI IMG/M metagenome (GOLD analysis project Ga0073906, IMG submission 65485) | Mouse cecum microbial communities from Vienna, Austria - Inoculum for glucosamine and mucus D2O microcosms | ecosystem: Host-associated > Mammals > Digestive system > Large intestine >... | reverse complement strand
AGAATCGTGCCGCTCGGAGGCGAACCCAACGATGAAGACCGAAGGGCCAGGGAGTTGCGGCGGAGATTCGACTACCATCGGCCCAGGGAAGTGATTGGGAAAAGGAGACTACCAGGTCGTAGCGTAAACAAAAAACCCCCGTAATCAAGGAAGATTCTTAAGAAACGTAGTTTCTTAAGCGTCTTTTTGGTGACTTTTTCCACGCGGAAAAAGTCACCGGGGTCTGGGGCGCGGAGCCCCAGGACCTGGCAGCTGGCTATTCGGCCATTTTGACCGCCGTCTCCAGGGCGATCTTCATCATGGTGGTGAAGGTACTCTGCCGGTCCTTGGCGGGCAGGGCCTCGCCGGTGACGAGACTGTCGGAGATAGAGCAGATGGCAAGAGCCCGCTTGCCCAGGTAGGCGGCGGTCATGTAGAGGGCGGCGGACTCCATCTCGACGGCCAGGACGCCCATCTTGGCCCACTTCATGGTGGACTCGGAGGCGTCATAGAACACGTCGGAGCTCAGAAGGTTCCCCACGGGCATCTCCACGCCCATCTCCCGGGCGGCGGCGACCGCCGTCTCCAGAAGCTGGAAGCTTGCAATGGGCGCAAAGGTCCCGGGCAGGCCGTACTGGCGGGCAAAATTGGAGTCAGTGCAGGAGCCCTGACCGGCGACCACGTCCCGGAGCTTCAGCTTGTCGCTGATGGCCCCGGCAGAGCCCACACGGATGATGTTCTCCACTCCGTACTGGGAGAAGAGCTCGTGGGCGTAGATACCGATGGAGGGCATCCCCATGCCGGAGGCCATGACGGAGACGGGCGTCCCCTTGTAAGTGCCCGTGTAGCCCTGGATGCCCCGGACGTTGTTGACCAGCTTCGCGTCCTCCAGGAACGTGTCAGCGATGAACTTGGCCCGGAGCGGGTCCCCGGGCATCAGGACGGTCTTGGCGAAATCGCCCATTTGAGCGGCATTATGCGGTGTTGCCATAGTGTGTTCCTTCCTTTCTAATCGTGCGCGTGGTCCAGTAGCCGTTATAGGCATATCCGTCTTTTCCGATGAGGGGTGCGTCCGATCTCACAAACCCCAGGGCTGTCAGCGCCTGGATGCGCTCCACAGCGTAGAGGGGGGCCTTGGTGATGATGGTCCCGCACTCCAGCAGGTCAAAGGCCGTGGGGACGATGAGCGCTCCCAGCGCCTCCAGGATATCCGAGCGCTCCCAAGCGCTCCCCACATCCAGGCGCAGGATGCCCGCGCCGTCAAAGGCGTCCTCCGATGCGCGGAGGCAGAGCTCCACGGTCCCGATAGCCCTCCCGGCGGCCTTGTCCACGATCGTCCATCTTGCGAACCAGCGGTTCGCATAGGACCACTGCCAAAAACGGATGGCCTCCGCCACCCGCTCCAGGGTGGGGTAGTAGAAGTTGTCCCCGTCGCAGTTGTCGCTGTTGAAGAAGGGCAGGGCGTTCTTGTCCCCGTAGACCTCCAGGAGGTCCGCCGCGTCCCCCTCCTCAACGGGACGCAGGAGGTAGGCAGCGTTTTCAAAGGCCGTATATGCGCCGTACAGCTTCATGGCGGGCCCTCCATCAATATCCCGAGCCCTCCAGCCCCTTGACCGCCTTGACGATCCGGCTGGTGCCCAGGCGGGAGGCCCCCAGGTCCAGGAAATCCTCCGCGTCCTGGAGGCTGGAGATGCCCCCGGCGGCCTTGATCTTCACATGGGGTGCCACATGGCGGGCGAAGAGGGCCACGTCCTCCCGGGTGGCCCCGCCTCCGGCAAAGCCGGTGGAGGTCTTGATATAGTCCGCCCCCGAGGCGGAGACGATCTCGCAGAGCTTGATCTTCTCCTCGTCCGTCAGCAGGCAGGTCTCGATGATGACCTTCAGAATCCTGCCCCCGCAGGCGGCTTTCACCGCCTTGATCTCCTCCAGCAGATCGTCCCAGCGCTGGTCCTTGGCCCAGCCGATGTTGATGACCATATCAATCTCATCCGCCCCGTTCTTCACCGCATCGGAGGCTTCAAAGCACTTGGCGGCGGTGGTGGAGTAGCCGTTGGGGAAGCCGATGACCGTGCAGACGGCAAGCTTGTCCCCCACGTACGCCTTCGCCTGGGCGGCGTAGCTTGCGGGGATGCAGACGGAGGCGGTGTGGTACTTCATCCCGTCGTCGCAGATGCCCTTGATCTGCTCCCAGGTCGCTCCCTGGGCCAGCAAAGTGTGGTCCACAGCGGCGAGAATTTTCGTAAGGTCCATAAGTCGTCCCTCTTTTCTCCGCAGAAGCGGCGTCTTGAGAGAGGCGGACCGGATACGAGGTGTGTCCGGTCCGCCTGCTCCTGTCTCTCAGCGGCTGTTACCGTACGGCGATGGCCTCGATCTCCACCATGGCGTCCTTGGGCAGACGGGCGACCTCCACAGCGCTGCGGGCCGGGGGATTGCCGGGAAAGAAGGTGGCGTAGACCTCGTTCATGGCGGCGAAGTCGTTCATGTCCTTGAGGAACACCGTGGTCTTGATGACGTTGTCCATGGTCAGCCCCGCCTGGGCCAGGATGGCCTGAATGTTGGTCAGGGACTGCTTTGTCTGACCGGCGATGCCGCCCTCGGCGAAAGCGCCGGTGGCCGGGTCGATGGGGAGCTGGCCGGAGGTGATGACGACACTGCCGCCGTCGATGGCCTGGGAGTAGGGACCGATGGCCGCAGGGGCGGCAGTGGTGGAAATGACTGTTTTCATGGGGGATTCCTCCTGTTTTTTGAGATGACCCTATTCTACCAGCATCGGGGCCAAAGGTCAATGGTTTTTGGCGGCGGTCCCGCGCCTGTCTCATAAAAAGCGAAAGGTCCCTTTCTCCTCCTTGGGACCTTCGCTTTTTATGAGACGGCTCTATTCCAAATATTCGGCCAGGCAGGGGCCGCAGGCCCCGTAGACGACATCATAGACCGTCCTGCCATAGAGGTTGATCGCTTCGATGCTGTTCAACAGGTCCTCGAACCGGTCTGCCTCCTCTTGGGTCGCCCGGTGGATATCCAGCAGGGGAAACCCCGCCTCCTTGTTCTCACAGGCGGAGGACACCGCCGGCGGATTTGCGACATAGAAGGAGCTGCCTGCGCTCCCAGCATTTTCTTTTCCAGGAAATCGGCAAATTTCCGGTCGTTCCTGATCTTCAGCGGTGTCCCCTTGGCCGTCTGACGACAGAAGCCCAGCCGCTTTGTGTGATCCGGCTGTATTTCTTTGCTTGACGAATACCCTCTGCCGTGATACAGTAAAAGCCAGTAGAAGATAGGAGGATCTGCGCCTAAAGGAGGGGCCATGAGGAAGCGGTACATTATTTTAGCAGCTCTTTTGCTGGTAGCGGCGGCGGCCCTCTGGACCCGCGCGGCGGAGTCGATCCGGACTGCGGAACCAGCGGCGGCCCCCAGCAAGACGGACGCCCCGTCCGTTCCGGAGATGCCGCCCGATGGGACAGAGGCACCCTCTATCCCTACGAAAGCCCAGGTCCTTGCCGCGCGGGAGCGGGCCCTGGAGGGGATGACGGAGGAGCAGGTCCAGCGGCTGAAGGAGGCTGTCATGGCCGCCAACCTGGACTGGGAGCACAGGTATCTCGACAGCAATATTTTTGGACGGTTGGAAGACCCGGACGATCTGGAGTGGAACTGCTTCGAACAGACGGGAGAGCTCCAGATCGGATGGACCTGGGACGGCAAGCTGGGCGGTGATATAGACGCGGTCTGCCGGGAGAAAAACATCACCAAAGATGAGTTTTACGCCCAATATGGAAAAAGGATCGTCACGGAGAATCACGAGGATGCGGACGGGTTCGCCGAACGGTTCAGCAAACTGAGGGATACCGTGCAGGACGAGGCGTTGAAGGCTGATTTGCAGTACATTATAGATGAGATGCAGCTGGCAAAGGACACCCATGAGATGGCGCACGCGAACAATCTTTATGAGAAGCTCCATGACCTGGACTATTTTTTGCTGCGTTACGGGCCGGAGGACATTGGGAAGTACGTCCGTGACCGGTCCACAGCCGAAAAATATTACGGCACTCTTTCATGCTGCTTTTAAGCGCGTCCAGTCGAAGCGATTGAACCTAAACGGAAGAAAGGAAAGGTGATTCTCGTGGATTACACCAAGATCGACACATACCTGGAGGAGCACATCCCCGCCCTGCTGGAGGACCTGTCCCGGCTGGTGGCCATCGACAGTGAGCGCAGGGAGGCGCTGCCCGGAATGCCCTTTGGCAGGGAGGCGGCGGAGTGCCTGTCCGCCGCCTCGGACATGATCCGGGGCTACGGATTTTCTGTGAAGAACTACGACAACTACGTCATCACAGCGGACATGGACCCTGAACTGGAGCCCCATTTGGACATCCTCGCCCATCTGGACGTGGTCCCGGCCGGAGATGGCTGGCAGGTGACCAAGCCCTTTGCCATGAAGATCGAGGACGGGCGTGCCTACGGGCGCGGGACCTCCGACGACAAGGGTCCGGCGCTGTGCGCGCTCTACGCCATGCGGGCCATCAAGGAGCTGGGCATCCCCCTCAAGAAGAACGTGCGGCTGATCCTGGGGTCTGACGAGGAGTGCGGGAGCAGTGACTTGAAGTACTATTTCGCCCGGGAGAAGTCCGCGCCCCTGTCCTTCTCCCCCGACGCGTCGTTCCCGCTCATCAACATCGAAAAGGGCGGGCTCCGCTCCGGCTTCACCTCCAGCGCGCCCCTCGCGGACGCCTGCCCGCGGCTGGTATCCTTCCAGGCCGGGGTCAAGCTCAACGTGGTTCCGGACAAGGCGTCCGCTGTCGTCCAGGGGCTCGACGGGGAGGCCGTCGCCGGGGCCGCCCGGCAGTGCGAAGGGCTGGAGGGGATCGACTTCTCCACCCAGCCCTGCGAGGCGGGACTGCAGATCACAGCCCGGGGCAAGACTGCCCACGCCTCCAGCCCCTCCGGCGGCAGGAACGCTATCACCGCCCTGCTGGCCCTCTTGGCGAAGCTTCCCCTGTCCGATGGGGAGCTCCACCGGCAGATGCGGGCCGTCTCGGCGCTGTTCCCCCACAATGACTTCCACGGGAGCGCCCTGGGCGTGGCCCTGGAGGACGAGGTGTCCGGGAAGACCACGCTGTCCCTGGACATCCTCACGTACTCGGCGGAGGCCGGGCTCCAGGGGATGTTCGACTGCCGGGCGTGCCTCAGCGCCAGCGATGAGAACACCACGGATGTCATCAGAGAGCGCCTCCGTCAGGCGGGCGTCACGCCTATGGACAGCCGGATGTACGCGCCCCACTATGTCCCGGAGGATTCCCGGCTGGTGCAGACGCTCCTGGGCATCTATAATGAGATGACCGGCAAGATCCACCGCCCCATCTGCATCGGAGGCGGCACCTACGTCCACGAGATCGAGAATGGAGTGGCGTTCGGATGCGGGACGGATGATGTGGATACCCGCGCCCACTCCGCGGATGAATTCATGCCCATTGACCAGATGCTGTTCAGCAGCAAGGTCTTTGTCCGCGCGATCCTTGCGCTGTGCGGTGAGGTGTGAGCAGCCGTCTATATGACGGAAGAAGCATACAGACGGCAGGGCCGGCGCGACAGCGCCGGCCCTTTTACCGATTTGGCGTTGATCTTATTTTGTCCCAAAGATCCGGTCCCCCGCGTCCCCAAGGCCGGGGACGATGTAGCCGTCCTCATTGAGGCGGCGGTCCACCGCGCCGCAGTAGATGGCCACGTCCGGGTGCTCCCGCTGGACCCGCTCGATGCCCTCCGGCGCGGCCAGGAGCACCATCAGCTTGATGCTGGTGCAGCCATAGTCCTTCATGAACCCGATCGCCGCCGCCGCGGACCCGCCGGTGGCCAGCATGGGATCTACGATGAGCACATCCCGCTCCGCCACGTCCTTGGGCATCTTGCAGAAGTACTTCACCGGCTCCAGCGTCTCCTCGTTGCGGTAGAGGCCGATATGCCCCACCCGGGCCGACGGCACCATCCGCAGCACCCCGTCCACCAGCCCCAGGCCAGCGCGCAGTATGGGCACCACGGCGAACTTCTTTCCCTTGAGCGTGGGGGCCATGGTCTTGCAGATGGGGGTCTCCACCTCTTTCTCCGTCAGAGGCAGGTCCCGGGTGGCCTCGTACGTCAAGAGCATCCCGATCTCGCTGACCAGCTCCCGGAAATCCTTCGTCGACGTCCGCTTGTCCCGCAGGATCGTCAGCTTGTGGGCCACCAGCGGGTGGCTGACGATATGAACCTTGTCGCTATACATGAAACTGCTCCTCTCTTTTCATCGGCATCCCTTCTTTTCTTCTTTGTGTACAAAGAAGAAAAGAAGCAAAAGAAGAAAAACTTTTTGTCCGCGAAGCTACGCTTCGCTCTCCATCTTTGCCAGACGCTCCCGCTCCGCCTGACTCAGCCGGAGGTACGCGGGCCGGACCGCCTGGGCACTCACCGCCCCCTCCGGCCAGAGCCGCGCGGCGGCCATCCCGACGCCCGCCGCACTCTGCCAGCACAGATGGGCGGGGGCCATGCGGCTGGGGATGCCACGCTCCCGGAGGAAGCTGTGTAGGAGCGCCGCGCCGTCTCCCACTACGGTAACAGGCCCCGGCAGACCCTCCAGGCCTGCGGCGGCCTCCTCCAAGGACACGGCGCAGTCGGCCCGCAGGCGCTCCAGAGCGCCCCCGGATGCCCGGAAAACGGCGTGGTACACCTGCTGCCGCCGGGCGTCCATGGCGCAGGCCACCGTCCCCTCCAGGTGGGCCAGAGGCCAGGCCATGGCCTCCAGCGTGGACACGGGGATGCAGGGCAGCTCCGCCGCCCAGGCCAGACCCTTCACCGCCGCGATGCCGATGCGCAGGCCCGTAAAGGACCCCGGCCCCGCCGCCACGGCGATGGCGTCCATGTCCTTGAGCGCCAGGCCGCTGTTTTTCAGCAGGTCCTCCACCATGGGGAGCAATGTCCGGCTGTGGGTCAGGCCCGTGCACTGCCAGGCCGCGGCCACCGGCGCGGCGTCCTCCAGCACCGCGCAGGACGCCGCCTTCGCCGAGGTCTCCAGCGCTAGAAGCTTCATATCTCCTCCACCCCCTCGATGGCGATCTGCCGCTGGTCCTCGTCCTCTTCGTCCCGGCGGATGGTCACAGTGACAGTGCCCTCCGGCAGGGCCTCCGGAGCCCGCTCACTCCACTCCACAGCGCACACGCCGCCCCGGGCGAGATACTCCTCCCAGCCGATGTCGAACAGCTCCTCCTCTCCGCCCAGACGGTACCAGTCGAAGTGGAAGAGGGGCACGCGGCCCTGGTGCTCATTGACGATGGTGAACGTGGGGCTGGTGACCCGGCCCGTACACCCGAGCCCACGGGCCAGGCCCCGGGTGAAGGCGGTCTTCCCCGCCCCCAGGTCCCCCCGGCAGGCCACCACGTCCCCGGGGCAAAGACGCGCCCCCAGGCGCTCTCCCAGGGCCTCCGTCTCCTCCACGCCGCGGGATCGATACTCCATCGGTCTCCCCTCCTTGTCTGTGATTCCTTACAGTTTCGCATTATAACACAAAAAACAGCTCCCGAAAAGGGGGAACGGAGAATTTTAGATCAACAAATGTCAAGAGAACGCCGGGGAGGGAGAAACAGAAAAGAAGCCCGGGGCAGTCGAATGGGAATTGGATAATTTTGCACCGCCCCGACAGGATTTGATGCTATTTTCACCGGACAAGCCTTAAAATAGAGAAAAACCCGGAAAAGGGGGAGCATCTATGGAACAAAAGAGGAACAGTCTCTACCAGTCCAACCGCATCCACCAGGTGCCCATCGAGCGCATCATCCCCAATCCCCGGCAGCCCCGCCGCCGGTTTGAGGAGGAGCCCCTCAGGGAGCTTGCGGAGTCCATCCGGCAGCACGGGGTGCTCCAGCCCCTGAGCGTGCAGAAGACGCCCTCCGGCTATGTGCTGGTGGCGGGGGAGCGGCGTCTGCGGGCGGCGGGACTTGCGGGGCTGAAGACGGTGCCCTGCATCCTGGTTCAGGCCACCGGGCAGGAGAGCGCCCTGCTGGCCCTGGTGGAGAACCTCCACCGCTGCGACCTCCACTACCTGGACGAGGCGGCGGCTATCGCGCGGCTCATCTCCACCTACGCCATGAGTCAGGAGGAGGCGGCCCGCCGTCTGGGGAGGTCCCAGTCGGCGGTGGCCAACAAGCTGCGGCTTTTGCGGCTGGGGCCGGAATGCACGGAGGTACTGCGCCGCTTCGGCCTGACTGAGCGCCACGCCCGGGCCCTGCTCCGCCTGGAGGGCGCGGAGGCTCAGCTCGCCGCCGCCCGGACCATGGGGGAGAAGCAGATGAACGTGGCCGCGGCGGAGGAGTACGTGGAGGGGCTGCTCCAGAAGAAACAGCGGCAGGCCCCGCCCCGGCGTCCGGTGTACATCATCAAGGATGTGCGGCTCTTTCTCAACAGCGTCTCCCGGGGCATGGAGACCATCCGCCGGGCAGGCGTGGACGCCCGCTGTGAACAGCAGGAGGACGAGGAGTCGATCACGATTACGATCCAGATCCCGAAAAAGCAGGCGAAGACCCGGGAGCTGTTGTAGGGGCGCACACTGTGCGCCCCTACAACAGTACACGCCCCCTCCAGCCGGGGGCATGGATGTACGCTTCGCGGAAACCGAAATGTGCGCCATGCCTGTCTCATCAATCAGGAGATCGCAGTTTCGTGGGGGTCGCTCATGTGAAAACCCGTGTGTAAAATTTGCTATGTGTGTGCATTTTTGCGCCGAAGTGGCGCAGGTCTAAGCCATCGTTACTTTGCCTTACGGTAATACCTCAGGCTCCCATTTTCAACATCCTTCTCGGGCTGAAAAATTTGCCCTTTAAGATCTGCCCCTGGTTATCACCCCCTTCCGTAGGCCCCATTTCATGGCCGCTTTTTAGAGGAAAAAGAATAAGGACAAACCGCAGGGGCATTCATATGCCGTTGCAGCTATCCGCTCCGGCGATGGCATCAAGACAGTGCAGAGCAACCTCGGCCACGCCGCGGCGGCGTTCACACTGGATGTCTACGGCCATGTGACTGACCAGATGAAACGGGAGAGTGCGCAGCGCATGGAAAACAACAATGGACAGGCACCAAAAAACCTCTGGAATCGTTGCGATTCCAGAGGTTTTTCTTGCAATAAGGGTTCAAAATCGATTTTCTGCCAAGTTTATTCCCAATATCAAATCGAGGCTCAGCGTATCGAGTTCAATTTGGAAGGACGATCCTGGTTTTAATCTGGAGGGAAACTTCGCTCTAATGTAGCAAGCGAGTTGCATTTGTGGTGCTATTTTGCAGTGCTTTAAGTGGAGGTCGGAGGCTCATAAAGTGACCAATTGAGTTCCATCAGAGAAGAATATTTGTACCGCCTTGTCGGTTATATAGTAAAATCGCTTATCCTTGGTGCTGTAGTCAACATAGCCTAAAGGTTTGAGTTTGTCCATAGACTTTGTAATAGATAAATGGTGGCGATCAATCTGCTGACCAATTTCATGTGCAGAAAATGACTCTCCCCGATGGTTATAAAGAAAACGCAGGATATCAATATAATGATTTGGTAATGATTGTTCTTTCCAGGTCTTAATCCTATCATCCAAATCTTTTCCAAACTTCTTTTGCGAGATTACACAATTTTCTTTTCCGCACGATAGACACCGGTGATATCTTTCGTACATAGAATATTCTAAATCGTCTGTATATTCTTTACCACAGTTAGTACAGCAACGAGACTCTACACCACTAATTGTAGCAGGAATAAAAGATGATAAGTCAAATGATTCTTGTCTCCAATAGTCGTAAGAACGTCTTAAAGTGGGGCGCCCATAGTCTATTTTCCGATCAAGGCATAATCCATAATTCAACCCATATGTTGATACCTTTTTGCCAGGTTCTCTGCTGCTACCTTCATTAAATTTATTAACTATGAAATACAATTCTAGCGTTTTAAGCAAAGGTTCTAAATCCTTATCAATGTAAAAATGTGAGGTAGGAAACCAATAACCTGTAGTCTTTCGATATTTTTCTAGAGTATCTATAAAAATTTGACTTTTCAATTGGCCCTTAGATAGTGTCTACACAAGTTTGACAGAGGTGGTATAATAGAAGCAAACAAAAGAAAGAAGAGGAATAAAAATGGAAGCATCGTATCACCGCCATGATATAAGTGACGAAGTATGGGCAT
>Ga0073906_1006133_pt1 | contig 10159 bp, 10 predicted proteins | sample Inofromicrocosms_FD_65485 | JGI IMG/M metagenome (GOLD analysis project Ga0073906, IMG submission 65485) | Mouse cecum microbial communities from Vienna, Austria - Inoculum for glucosamine and mucus D2O microcosms | ecosystem: Host-associated > Mammals > Digestive system > Large intestine >... | reverse complement strand
ATTAATGCATCAAGACCTTTCCCCAATCCTCTTTTAGACATTATCCACCTCATTTCTGCGTTGCATTTATAATAAAGTAAATGGCAGGCAGCGCATTACCATTTACAAAAATATATAATACTGATATTATTCTAATTCGTTACCCCTTTCGATAACTTCTTCTGCCAAAGCCCTGTACCCCTCTGCCCCTGAAGACTTTGGTTCATATATATTAATTGGCAGTCCATGGCTAGGTGCTTCTGCAAGCCTTACATTTCTTGGTATTATACTTTTATAAATATTCTGTTGAAGATTATCCTTTACATTTTCAACTACCTGTAAAGAAAGACAAGTTCTTGCATCATACATAGTAAATACAACACCCTCTATTTCAAGTTTTGGATTTAATCTTTCCTTAACAAGTTCAATGGTATACATAAGTTCGCTTAAGCCCTCAAGTGCATAATATTCACACTGTATAGGAACTAAAACCGTATCAGCAGTTGTCATAGCATTAACAGTTAAAGTATTTAATGAAGGAGGACAATCTATCAGAATAAAATCATACTTATCCCTGATTTTATCAACCTGGTTTTTCAAAATATACTCCCTGTTATTTTTGCCAATCAATTCAACATCTACACCAACAAGTCCTCTTTCTGATGGAATTACTGCCAAATCTTCAACAACTGACGGAGTGATTGCTTCTTCAATACTTGCTTCTTCTAAAAGAATTTCATAACTTGTATGTCCAATTGTTTCTTTACTAATACCAAGACCACTTGTTGTATTTCCCTGTGGGTCCATATCAATAACAAGAACTTTTTTTCCTCTTTCAGCTAAACATGCTGATAAATTAATAGCAGTCGTTGTTTTACCAACGCCACCTTTTTGATTAGATACCGCTATTACTCTGCTCATTATATTTTATCCTTTCACAATGTTTCACGTGAAACATATCAATAGAAACAAATCTAAAAATAAATGTTTCACGTGAAACATTTATTTAATATAGTAATCCTTATTTAATTATATCACTATAAACGCCCGGCTTCCATAATAAAATTATAAAATTTTAGATAATAAATAATCTGTCCTGCTCTATATATTATAAATAAATTACTTGATAATCTGCTTTCCTATACCCGGCTTTATATATAATAATTATAAAATATCATACATCTTGTATATTTAAAAAATCTTTCCACAAATAATGTTTGAAAGTGTATTTTATGATAAAATAATACAAAAAGTTATATAGGAGGCGGAATATGAAAAAAATTATAATTATTGGCTGTCCAGGAGCAGGAAAAAGTTATTTTGCAAAGAAACTTCATAAAATAACCAAAATACCATTATATCACTTAGATATGATTTGGCATAAACCAGATAAAACACATATTAGCAGGGAAGAATTTGATAAAATACTTGAAAATATTTTTCTAAAAGAATTCTGGATTATGGATGGTGATTTCTCAAGAACAATGGAAAGAAGAATACAAGCCTGTGATACAGTTATTCTATTTGATTTACCCTATGAAATCTGTATGCAAGGAATTAAAGAGCGTGAAGGAACAAAACGTGATGACATGCCTTGGGAAATTGCCACAGCTGATGATATGCTTTTAAATGAAGTAAACAATTATATTCCAAACAAGATTCCCAAAGTATATGAATTATTACAGCATTATAAATATGGAAGGGAAATTATTATTTTTAAAACTAGAAACGAAGCAGAAAAATGGCTGTCAGAAATATAAATTATGCTCTGTAAAATTATAATCTATGCCAAGCGGATATTCACAATCCGCTTGGCTGTAATCCAAACATCAAAATGTTTCACGTGAAACATTTTTGTTTCACAGTGGATTTTTTTTAGGTTTTCCTGCCTGTCTTGGATAAGACTTGCCAAGTTTCCGGTATTTTTCAAATACATATAGTTTTCTTGAAATATCTGTACCTGGTAATTCAAAACTATATGTCTGTATAAATTTACATCCAAGTTTCTGCTGGGCACTTTCAGACTGTTTTACTTCGTCCTCTGAATTTTCTGATTTATATGAGATAAATTTTCCGCCAGTTTTTATAAATGGTATGCAATATTCCAGTAATACAGACATATTAGCTACAGCTCTTGATACACAGTAATCAAACTTTTCCCTGTAATTATCATTGTGCCCTAAATCTTCTGCACGGCTATGGACTGTTTCTATATTATTTAACCCACATTTTTCTATCACCATATTAAGAAAGTTTATCCGCTTATTAAGTGAATCCATTAATGTAAAATGTACATCGTTATTAATTATTGCTAACGGTATTCCTGGAAACCCTGCACCCGTACCAACATCTATTACTCTCCTGCCATTTAATCTAATATACTTTCCTAATGTAATGCTGTCCATAAAATGTTTATTTACTACATCATTCTCTTCTGTTATAGCTGTAAGGTTCATAACCTTATTTGTTTCAATTAATAATTCATAATATATCTGGAATTTTTCAAGCTGCATATCACTTAAATCTATTCCTGTTTCCTTTGCAGCACTATATAATAATTCTTTCAATTTATTTCTCCAATTCTAATTTTTTTCAAGATATACTAATAAAACAGAAATATCAGCTGGTGATACACCAGAAATTCTTGAAGCCTGCCCAACTGAAGCTGGCCTGAACTCTTTTAATTTTTGTAATGCTTCTAACCTAAGGCTGTATACTTCATCATAATTAATGTTTTCTGGAATTTTTTTATTTTCAAGTTTTTTAAACTGCTCAACTTGCCTTAACTGCCTTTCGATATATCCTTCATATTTAATGGCAATATTTACTTGCTCTTTTACATCGTCTGGAAGTTCTGGCCTGTCTTTATCAACTGGTTCTAATTTTCCATATGAAAGTTCTGGTCTTTTAATAAGCTCTGCCATTGTTACTCCCGATTGCAGTAATGTGCTTCCATTCTCTTCAAGTATCTTTTGTATATCATCTTTTAATCCTATATTCAGGTTTTTAATTCTTTCCGTTTCCTGCTCTATAAGCTTTTCTTTTTCTATTAGTTTGTTATATCTGTCATTATCAATAAGCCCAATACTATACCCAATTTTAGTAAGACGCAAGTCTGCATTATCCTGCCTTAAAAGCAGCCTGTACTCCGCCCTTGATGTCATCATACGGTATGGTTCATTTGTGCCTTTTGTTATAAGGTCATCTATAAGTACACCTATATATGCCTGTGACCTGTCTAATACTACTTCTTCCCTTCCAAGAATTTTCATGGCAGCATTAATTCCTGCAATTATTCCCTGTGCAGCTGCTTCCTCATATCCTGAACTTCCATTTGACTGCCCTGCACTATAAAACCCGCTGATTTTTTTAAATTCTAGTGTAGCCTTTAACTGTACAGGATTAATACAATCATACTCTATAGCATAAGCATTTCTGACTATAGTAGCATTTTCAAGTCCTGGTACTGAATGGTACATCCTGTATTGTACATCTTCCGGAAGTGAACTTGACATTCCGCCTACATACATTTCATTAGTATAATTTCCTTCTGGCTCAATAAATACCTGGTGTCTTTCTTTATCAGCAAACCTTACTACTTTATCTTCTATAGACGGACAATATCTTGGACCTGTTCCTTTTATATTTCCAGAATATAATGGAGACCTGTCTATATTATCCATTATAATTTTATGCGTTTCACTATTAGTATAAGTCAGCCAGCATGAAACCTGTTCACGCTCCAGTTCTTCTGGTTTATTTGTAAAAGAAAAAGGTACAATATTACTATCACCTTTCTGTTCCAACATTTTAGAAAAATCAATTGTCCTTTTATCAATTCTTGCAGGAGTACCAGTTTTGAACCTTCTTACATCTATACCAAGTTTTATAAGACAAGCTGTAAGATGGTTTGCAGCAGCAAGTCCGTTTGGTCCAGTATGCTGGCTTACATCTCCATATATACATCTGGCTTTAAGATAAGTTCCAGTACACATTATTGCTGCTTTACAAGGATAGAGCGCATCTGAAACAGTCCGTACACCAGTAACCCTGCCTTCCTGTACAATTACCTCTGAAACTTCTCCCTGTTTTATAACAAGATTATCTGTATTTTCTAAAACATTCCTCATTGCCCTGCTATAATCTTTTTTATCTGCCTGCGCCCTTAATGAATGGACTGCTGGCCCTTTAGAAAGATTAAGCATTTTAGTCTGTATAAAAGTCTTATCAATATTTTTTCCCATTTCACCGCCAAGTGCATCTACTTCACGTACTAAATGTCCTTTTGAACTCCCGCCAACATTAGGGTTACATGGCATCATTGCAATACTGTCTATACTAACAGTGAAAACCAGAGTTTTAAGACCAAGCCTTGCTGCTGCCAGTGCCGCTTCACATCCTGCATGTCCTGCACCAATAACAACAACGTCATACGGTTCATATGTATAAGACATATTTCTAACCTCCATTCTGAAATTTCTACTGCTCTATTTGCCCATACAAAATTCTTTAAATATCTTATTTACTAAATCCTCTGAAGCAGTTTCCCCATTTATAAGCCCAAGCTTTATATATGCATCCATCATATCTATAGTAACAAAATCTTCTGGTAAACCTGCTTTCATAGTAGCAACTGCCTGCTTAAGACTTGAAACAGCATCCTCTACTGCTTCTTTATGGCGTATATTTGTTAAATACACCTGGTCATTAAATGTAATGTCTCCATTTAAAAACGAATTTTTAATATAGTCACTTAATTTATTAAGTCCCTGCTTCGTTTCATTAGAAAATACAATACAATCCCAGTCCAGCCTTGATTTTATTTCTTGTTCTGTTAATTTAACCTCCAGGTCTGATTTATTCATAAGTACAACTCCTGTTTTCCCCTTAAGCAGTTCTATAATCTGGAAATCTGCTTCATCAAGCGGGACACTTGAATCAACAACATAAATAACAAAATCCGCATTTCCAAGATAATCTATTGCTTTACCAACACCAGCATTTTCTACAATATCATTTGTTTCATGTATTCCGGCTGTATCTGCCAGGTTTAAGACAATATTATCAAGGTAAACTGTTTCTTCTATTATATCACGTGTAGTCCCGGCAATATTAGTAACTATTGCCCTTTCCTCATCTAACAGTACATTCATAAGGGAAGATTTACCTGCATTTGGCTTTCCTGCAATAACTGTATTAATTCCCTCTGATTTCATCCTTCCATCATTAAAACGTTCCAGCAGTCCCTCTAATTTACTAATCTCCTCTTCCATATCCTTTAATATGCTGTCCCTGTATTCATCTAAATCATAATGTTCTGGGTCGTCAAGCGCTGCTTCAATCTGGCTTGTATTTCTTAAAATTTCCTGCCTTATTTCTCCAATATATCCTGAAACGCTTCCTTCTAACTGTTTAACTGCACTGTTTAATGCAAAGCTGCTTTTAGAAGATATTATTTTCATAACAGCTTCCGCCTGTGATAAGTCTATTCTTCCATTTAAAAACGCCCTTTTTGTAAATTCACCCGGTTCTGCAGACCTTACACCATTTTTAAACAGCAGTTCCAGAATATTTCTTACAACAAAAGGTCCTCCATGTGCATCTATTTCTACCACATCTTCCTTAGTATAACTATTAGGTGCTTTCATTAAAAGTACCATTACTTCATCTACAACATTATCACCATCTGTAATAAAACCATAATTTATAGTATGTGTTTCTTTATTATTAAAATAATTATAATCCCATTTAACGTCTTTTTTTACTTTTCCAAGTTTCTTATCTATATATTTTTTAGTACGGAAAATCCTTCCTGCTGCCTCTAATGCTTTATCACCACTAATACGTATTATACCAATTCCTCCACCCATACCGCTTGCAATTCCTGCAATAGTATTATCCTGCATAAAATATTTTCCCTTTCTTTTAATAAAAAGGAGGCTGTAACCAGCCCCCTTTCCATTATTCATTGTTACCATAACCTCTACTGTGTAAACAGTAAAAGCTTAATCACTCTCTTCTACTACTTTCTCATTATATGCACTATTGTTCAGGTTTTCTTCATTCCTGTTATTATAATTTCTCTTGTTATTGTAATAATCATTACTTCTTCTTCGGTAATTACTTCTGTTATTACCATTATATTTATTGCCATACTGGTACTTTCCCCTGCGCTCATATCCTGTATCAACACCAGGTTTTAAAGTAATTACAACTTTACGGTATGGCTCATCACCCTCACTATGTGTCTCAACATACTTATCTTTCTGTAATGCAGAATGGATAACCCTGCGCTCATATGGATTCATTGGCTCAAGATATACAGGACGGTGTATTCTTTTAACCTTATGTGCAAGATTTCTTGCAAGGTTTTCAAGAGTTTCTTTTCTTCTTTCACGGTAATTTTCAGTATCAAGTTTAACTTTAACATAACTTTCTGCATTCTTATTAATAACAAGGCTTAGAAGATATTGTAATGAATCAAGCGTTGCTCCCCTCTTTCCAATAAGAATACCCATTTCACCACCACTAAGGTCTACATTCATCTGGTTTTCCAATTCATTATAATCCAGTTTTACTTCAACTGTTAAATCCATCGCATCAAAAACTTTGTTAAGAAAAGCGAGAGCAGTATCTTTAATATCAAATTTTACTTTTACACGTATTTTTGCTGGCTTGCTGAAAAGCCCGAGTATTCCAGGACTTTCTTTTTCTATAATCTCATACTCAACCTTGTCACTGGTAGTCCCAAGCTGTACCAGCGCATTAGTTAAAGCCTCATCAACAGTTTTTGCTGTAAATTCCTTCCACTCAGACATAATCTCCTCCATTCTGTCCAATAAACAAAAATCTTATCTTTTCCAACTATTTTTTATCATTTGAGTCTCTTGCCATCATATTGGCATACGAAGCAATACTTCCTTCTTTATACTTTTTATTTCCGCCTGTCTTATAATTACTTTTACTATTTTTTACGCTATTAACATTCTTACTGATACCACTTTTTGTATTTTTATTATCTGTTGTGCTTGTACTAATTGTACTTGTCCTTTTTCTTGCAATTTCCTGCATTGCAGTATTAGGGTCAACACCCATTTTTTCATAGCGCCTTTTTGTTTTTTCAACATTCTTTTCAAGTTCTGCATCCATATCCATATTCTTAAAATACAGATTTATTCCTAGTGACTGGAAAATCCTGAATATATTACCTGCAATCCAATAGATGCCTACACCTATAGGAAACATAAAGCACATAAGCCCCGATACAAAAGGCATTACATTATTCATCATTTTCATTGATGCTGCTGTAGGGTTATTCTGGTCCATAGACTGTGAAGTGCCAGCCATGCTTATTTTCATACTTAAAATCTGTGTTATAATGGAAAGTACAGGTATTATTATACTTACACTTTTAATACCTGGATTATCAGCAATATTTAATCCTAAAAATGAATTAATGTGTTTTGACGTATCTGATACACTTGTAATAACGCTTTCCAAATCAGGATAACTTTTTATAAGCTCTTTCCATGCTGATTCATTAAACTGCCCAAGTACATCTACAAAATAACTTAAATCACTGTTTTCTGCTGCTGCCCTGACTGCATCAGTTATAACATAAGTTTTTGCTGTAACCATATCAGAAAGCTGTTCAACTGTAATACCTGCTGCCTGTATCTGTTCTGCAAGCCCGCTGTAAATATCATATATCTGTGGAACATATGCAGGTATATTATAAATAACCCTGTACAGGGCAAACAAAATAGGAAATGTTATCAGCATCGGAAGACATCCGCTTGCAGGGCTTACACCATATTTCTGGTAAACAGCCTGTGTTTCTAACGACATCTTCTGTTGTGATGCCTGGTCTTTTTTATTCTTATATTTCTTCTGTATTTCCTGTAATTCAGGATTCATAATTGCAGACATTTTTGAAAACTTCTGCTGTTTAATCTGCATTGGAAGCATTAATGCATTTACTATAAAAGTAAAAAGTATAATACATATACCTGTATTCTCAATTCCAAAATTAGATAACAGGGAATATAACGCCTGTAAAATATATCCAAGCACTTTTGCAATAGGCCCTAATATCGCACCCTGGTATGTTGTCAAAATCACATTCATAGTTATAAAGTCCTCCTGCGCCATCTAAAAGCAACAGTTATGGTACTGGGTCATAACCGCCCTTTGCAAAAGGGTGACATCTTAAAATACGCCTTACAGCTAAAAAACTCCCCTTGAAAAAACCATACTTTTCAAGTGCCTCTATGGCATACTGTGAACAAGTAGGTGTATAAATACACGCAGGTCTTCCTTTTAAGGGAGATAAAAATTTCTGATATAAATTTATAATAAATACCATTATTCTTTTCATAAACTACCTTACTTCTTTACAATCTTATGAATCCTGCCAAGATGCAGGACTGCACTTTCAATATCTTTATACACTTTACCTCTGGCTGTATTCCTGGCTACTATAACAATGTCATAACCTATGGCGAACTGTTTCTCATTCAATCTGATACTTTCTCTTATCAGCCTGGTCACCCTATGCCTAATAACACTATTCCCAACTTTTTTACTAACAGTAATACCAAATCTATTAACAGGCAACTGGTTATCTAATATATACATAACCAGGTATTTATTAGCATAGGATTTACCATGGTGATATACATTCAAAAATTCATAATTCTTTCTAATTGATATAAACACAATAATTCCTCAGCCGCTAATGCGGGACTTTTACTATAGAAGAAAAGGCCACATAACTGCGACCTATGCGGATAACTTATGTCTTCCTTTTGCTCTCCTGTTAGATAAAACTTTTCTGCCATTAGCTGTACTCATTCTTTTTCTAAATCCATGAACTCTCTTTCTGGACTTTTTCTTAGGCTGGAATGTCATCTTCATCCTTAAAACACCTCCTTTTTATTAAATACGCAAAATCACGTGTATCTCATATTATATTAGTAAAATCCCATTTCGTCAAGTAAAATATGCCTAAAAATTACATCTGTTTCTTAATTTTTTTCATAATCTATGCTATAAAGACCAGATATGTTTTAAATACTGGTTTATTAATTCCAGCTTATCCACAATATTATCCACATGTTATTTTTGTTAATACCTGGAATTACCGGTTTGTTAATTATTACAGTTCCATTATAATAGGAAGAAACTATTTCAAAATATAGTTATTCTACATGTTAAGAACAATGAAATCCACAATATGCAGAAATAAGCCGGATTTAATAAATATAGCCATCTACTTTTGTAGATAAGATAGTTCTTTAACGTAAGTTATGAACAAATTGTGCACAATTTGTGGATAAGTCTGCTTGCTGACTGATAACTTTCCACAGTTATCCACAAAGTTATCCACAGTATCCACTTTTCAGTTAAAAATCCGGCATTTTTTTCACTTTTCAACATCTGTTATAGTTATCCACAATTTTTGTGGATTTAGTGTTAATAACTGCAGGAAAGTTGTTAAATCTCTGGTAAACATACTTATCAACAAAACAAACACTAAACTAAATTCACATATTAACAAGCTTTATTCTTCCATTTAGCTTGTATTTTCTCTTTATTTGATATAGAATGGAATATATGATGTGATACTTTCGCCTATCGCAGAAAACCAATTTACTTTAAAGATATTCAGACTGGGAAACGAGGTATAAAACTTTGGAAAATGAACTGTATCAAAGGTGGGATGAAATACTGGAGCATATGAAAGTCAGTTTTGATATTACAGATGTTTCATACCGTACTTTCATTAAAATATTAAGCATATATTCGGTAGAGGACAACAAAATTACTATTTTAATAGATGATATAAATATTGGCAACAGCAAATCCTTTATTGAGAAAAAATATAACAGGTTCTTGTCCGTTGCAATAGAAGAAATAACTGGTATACATTATGAACTTTCTTATCTTTCGCTAACTGCGCTGGATTTAAAAAATAAAGACCAGCTACAGGAAAAGGATTTAAAAAAAGTACGTTTAAACCCTTCTATAAATCCTAATTATACCTTTGATACATTTATCGTAGGTGATAATAATGATTATGCACATGCAGCATCACTTAAAGTAGCTGAAGAACCAGGGGATACTTATAACCCGCTATTTATATATGGAGGACCGGGACTTGGCAAAACCCACCTTATGC
>Ga0073906_1006127_pt1 | contig 10175 bp, 7 predicted proteins | sample Inofromicrocosms_FD_65485 | JGI IMG/M metagenome (GOLD analysis project Ga0073906, IMG submission 65485) | Mouse cecum microbial communities from Vienna, Austria - Inoculum for glucosamine and mucus D2O microcosms | ecosystem: Host-associated > Mammals > Digestive system > Large intestine > Cecum... | reverse complement strand
AATGCTACACTATATAGTCCTATTGGTATTGGTAATAACAAAGTCTTGTTCTACGAATCACTAGGAGCAGAAAGTAAGACTATTACCTTTCCAGTAGCCATCTCCGTAGACTCTACCCTTCCTTCTGGTACTTATGCTACTGAGGTTACTATTACTGCTACTGCAAACTAAAAAAGAGGATAAAACCAATCCACCGCACACTAACATTAAGGAACACGGACAGATGTAAAAAATCACATTACTTTTGCGAGAAAAGTACTAGACACAACCGTTTTTATAAGGTACAATTAAAATAGGTAAAAAGAATTAGCCCTTGTTAATGTTTATAATGACAATAACAGGGCTAATTTCTTGTTTAACAGATATGTCTGGTTGTTTACGGTTCAGTAGAGTACATCTATCAAAAAATCCATCGTCAAACCTTCCTGCTTATGTTACAATATAGCTATAAGCATAATTGGGCACAAATAATTAATGAACGAAGCAGAAATCCAACGCAAACGCCGTGATAATGAAGAAGAAGCCACTCGCCGCCGAGCTGGCATTTTAGGGTTGCCTTATCTCGATACGCGTACTTTTGAGGAGACCGTTCCACTCGTGCCAGACGTGCTCAGTATTGAAGACATGCGCAAGGATTACATTGTTCCGCTCCAGGTCAATGCCGAAGAAATGTCCTATCGTTTCATGGTTACTAGCCAGACTCCGAATAGCCTCATTCCTAAAATGCGCCAAGAATATACAGATCGTGGCGCACACGTCGCCTTCTTCCTGATTTCTAAAGCTGCTTACCAAGTCTTCATGCTGCGCTACGACCCACCCAAAGAAACGGTTTATGATGATATCAAGATTGCCACTGAAGGCGACTCAGAGACTATAGCCGAGGTTAGTCGTACCCTCAATACTGTTTCTACTGAGAAAGTTTTTAACTTCCTCATCGATCAAGCCGATCGCCTCAACGCCTCCGATATTCACATTGAAAATTTGCGCAACGACATCCGCATCCGCATGCGCGTAGACGGCATTCTCCACCCAGTCGCCAATATTGATAAAGACCGCTATCGCATCTTCATGGGTGAGCTTTCTGCTCGGGCCAATATTTCTACTGCCTCCACCAAACCTCAATCCGGACACATGCAACAAGAGATCCATCGCAATGGCGCCTCACACTTACTCAACATTCGCGTCGAAATGGTGCCGACTATGTATGGACAAGACGCCGTACTTCGTCTCTTCAACTTTGACGAAAGCCTGCTCAATCTTGATCTGCTCGGTCTCTCCGATGACGAAATGTCTACCATGCGCGACATTATCTCTCATCCGCGTGGGCTAGTCCTGATGGTTGGCCCCACTGGTTCCGGTAAATCTACTACCTTGTATTCCATCCTCAACGCCCTTAATACTACCGAGCGTAAGATTATCACTCTTGAGGATCCTATCGAATACGGTTTGACTGGGATCTCGCAAATCCCCATCCAGACCAATGATGGAGGCTCATTTGCCGAAGGTTTGCGCTCAGTTTTGCGTCTTGATCCAGATGTGGTAATGGTAGGTGAGATCCGCGATGCTGATACTGCCCGTACCGCCATCCAAGCTTCTATTACTGGGCATTTGGTCTTATCTTCTTTTCATGCTAATTCTGCCGCTGCGGCTTTCTCGCGCATGATTGACCTCATCGGTGTCAATCCAATTTTCGCCAGTTCTATTCGTATGCTTATCGCTCAGCGTCTTGTGCGCAAACTTGCCGACGAAAAAGAACCTTATAAGCCAGACGAGGCTACCGTTGCTTACATTCGTGAGAAGATGGCCAATGTTCCTGGCGTCGGGCTGAGTGATATTACACTATATCACCCCAAACCCACTGAAGAGACTCCGTTTGGTTACAAAGGTCGCACCGTATTGATGGAGCAGCTCGTTGTTTCGGAAGATATCCAGGGTTTTCTACGCGGAGATCTTAAAGACATTAGTGCCGAAGCTATTGAGCAAAGTGCACAAATGCAAGGCATGCTCACATTGGAGCAACGTGGTATCCTCGCAGCCTTGCGTGGCGAAACTACACTAGAAGAAGTCTCTCGCGTAATATAATTTAACACCAGAAAGGTCAGAGTATGGAGCAACTGCTGCAATATTTCATCCCAAACTTATATCAACTTTATCTCACCATCGACCGTACCACCGAAACTATCAACGGCACCGTTTGTATTTTTGGCATTCCGCAAAATTCCGAGTTCGCAAAGTTCCATGCCGTTGGTCTTAAAATAAGTTCCGTGGTCGCCAGAAAAGCATTGCCCGGTGACGAAAACTTAATTTACAAAAATTTTTCAGACTTTTTAGACTGTGATTTTGAGCAAAAACACGGTGAAATCAAAATAAAAAATATTTTTCCTGCCCAAAACAGCCAAATTCAGTACAAAATTGATTTCTCAACCACCCTCAATAAGAATATGCAAGGTTGCTACTTGTCGAATTATTTATTTAATGGTGTAGATAAAAAGATTGCCACTACTCAATTTGAATCACACTACGCACGCGAATGTTTTCCGTGTATTGATGAACCAGCAGCCAAAGCCGAGTTTATTGTGCAACTCGATATTCCCGATTTACAAGACGATGACGTTGTTTTGTTTAATACTCCATTAGAAAACCAAAAAGCTAAGAGCTTTACTTTTCAACGTACGCCACGTATGTCGACTTACTTACTTGCATGGGTTATTGGTGCTTTTCAAAAAGTCGAGACCACCAACAAAAATGGTATCAGAGTCGCTTCTTACTGCGCGCTCAACCAATCTCTCAGTAGTCTCAACTTTGCCAACGAGGTCGCCGCTCGTTCGCTTGAATATTATGATGATAAATTTGGCTTACCTTATCCACTTGCAAAACTAGACCAAGTTGCTCTTCCGGATTTTGAAGCCGGCGCCATGGAAAACTGGGGTCTAGTTACCTATCGTGAGTCTTGTATGCTTGCCGAGCCAAATGCTTCCGTCGATACTAAACAATCCGTCGCTGTTACGGTCACGCACGAACTTTCCCACCAGTGGTTCGGTGACCTCGTCACTATGCAATGGTGGGACGATCTCTGGCTTAACGAATCTTTCGCTACTATTATGGAATACTATGCTACCGATACACTTTATCCTGAGCTCAAAGCCTGGCAAGATTTCTTTACTGGTGATTGCGTAGCCGCCTTGCGCCGCGATGCGCTCCCCGGCGTCCAAGCCGTCCAACAATCAGTAAATGATCCTGCCGAGATTGCCACCTTGTTTGACGGCGCTATCGTCTATGCCAAGGGTGCTCGCTTAGTCCTAATGCTCATGCGCCTCATGGGCGAAGAGAACTTTTACCGTGGCGTACGTGATTATTTCGCTGAATATCAATACCAAAATACCGCTGGTGATGATCTCTGGGATAAACTCCAGCCTTACGCTGATTTTAATGTTAAGGATCTTATGCACATATGGATCTCTCAGCCCGGTTATCCGATGATTTGGCAAACCGAAGACAGCATCAATCAGCAAAGATTTCTTATTAATGGCGATACCGACATCAGCAAATGGTCTCTCCCTAAGGTTAAAGATGATATGTCTGGGCATTATCTACTTAATCTTAGCTCTAAAGAGTTCCAAGCCAAGATCGCTGCTTTTGATACGCTCTCTAGCGAACAAAAACTCCGCCTCCTCATCGACCGCATGCTACTCGCCAAAGCTCAAAAGGTTGGCTCCGATACATTATTTGACATTCTGCCAAAGTTCACTACTGAAGACGCCCCCGTCTGGGACATTCTCCTCAGTATTATTAATGACCTCAAAATTTTCTTCCTCGATAATTCGCCCGAAGAAGCCTTATATCGCATCTTCTTGTGTCAACTTATTCGTGATCGTCTCCAAACCATCGGCGTCACATCTAAAGTTCACGATAATAGCAGCACCAAACGTCTCCGCAAGGTTCTTGCTGTTATTGCCCGTTTTGCCCGCGATCAAGATACTATCAACGCTCTTGCTGCCCAATATTCTCCCGACCTTTTTCGCATCGACGCCGAAATGCGTGGCAATATCTTAATGGCAAAAATGCTCACCGATGAAGATACTACCTTCTCCTACCTACTTACAAAATACCAATCCGAACCCGATCCCGAGCTCAAAGATGATATACTTTGTACTCTCGCCAATGCCAAAGATCCGCAAAATATCTCTACCGTTATGCAGCTTCTCTCTCAACCCGAAGTTGTTCGCCCGCAGGATCATCTATATTTATATATTTATTTGTTGCGCAACCCTGCCGCCCGCGCGCAAACGCTCGATTGGCTCTATGATAATTGGCAATATATCGAAACGCTCACTGGCGAGAAATCCATCGAAGATTATCCTCGTTGCATGTCCAGCTATATTAATACCCGTGCTGAAGTTGATAAGTTTTATAATTTCTTCGACCAGCACTCCGATAATCCGATCCTAAAGCGTACTCTCACTATGGCGCGCGCCAGTATCGAAGCTAAGCTCAATCTTATCACCAATCAGCGCCAAAACGTGTATAATAAACTCCAAGAAGTAACGGAGAAGTAATGATGGCAACAAATCCCAGCGCCGGCATTATTGCTCCACCTGGCCTAATCAATGGTAACTTTGAAAGGCCAGAAGCATGAACCTCTATCTCGTTCGCCACGGTCAAACTGATTTTAATAAAGGTGAAATTGTCCAAGGTATTTCTGACATCCCGCTCAATGGCACCGGCATCCAACAAGCCCGCGCACTCGCTCCAAAAATCAAGGACTTAGAGTTCGATGCTTATTATGTCTCCCCGCTCCTCCGTGCCCGCCAGACCGCCGAGATTATCACCGACGGCAAAGCCGATTTTCAGATCAATAACCTTCTCCGCGAGCGTAGCTATGGAGAAATCGAAGGCCAAAAGGTAGATTTATCTAGCCTTGGCGATGTCTATGACCGCCGCGCCAATATCTCCACTTACGGCATCGAGCCAGTCCGAGATCTACTCGCTCGTGCCCAAAAATTCCTCGACCAGCTCAAGACCACGCACGATCCAGACGCCAAAATCCTCATCGTCGCCCACGGCGCCCTGCTCCGAGCCATGCATTTTTGCATCTTGGGCTACGATGACAATACCGACTTCCACGCTCCCGGCGTCCGCTTCCAAAACTGCGAACTGCGTGAATATGATTTCTAGGAGATTTGACGTTGGGCGCATATCAACTCGAAGAGCTCGTCGGCGGGCATAGCGGTGCTGAAAATTACAAAATCACCCAGTCTGGTCAATCCTTCATGCTCAAAATCTTCCCGCCCAATTTTAGCGCTGACAAAGTTGCCGCTATCCCTGCAATCTGCGCACTCTATGACCGCCTCGGTATACCCTCTCTCCACTGCCTCAAAACCGGTCGGCTCTCTGCTACTCAACAAGACTTTTGTATATCTAATTATATAGATGGCGCCAAGCTTGATATTATTGGCGACGAAGAATATACCCCAACCGACAATTATCACCTCGGCGTGCAGGTTGGTAAATGACTTAAGCTTCTCAAAGCTACCACCTTGCCTCCTAGTGTTAATTTCGAAAACGCCAATGTCCCAAAGCTCACTCATCACATCAATCAAACCTACGAAGCTCTACTCTCCGATACTCAAGCTAGCGCTCTACTTTCTGCTTATTTTGATCTCGGCCAGCTTAAAAGTCTGTTCAATCAGTTTAATCAAGCTTCACTACTTTTCTCGGAGCAAGATATGCATCTCATCCATGGCGATATCAAACGTTCCAATCTCATGCGCGATCGGAGCGGGGAATTATACCTTATTGACATCGAGCCTATGAAATATGGTCACGATACACTTCAACCAGCAGATATTATATACCTATACCTTTAATTTTATTGAGCACTTTGACTCTGTCTATCGCAGAGGTAATCTTGAAGAATCCAAGGAATACCTCGCACTCGTTCAAAAAAGCTTTGCCCCTACTCCTGCACCCCAATCAATATATAATTTAGCTCATTTCTTGCTAAAACCTCAAATTTAGCATAAATACCATTGACAAAATACAATATCTGTGCTATAATGAAAGTATGGGGCAATTCTAGTCCCTAGAATTGGTATATCTTTACAGATATACCATTTACCCCATATCAGATCGTAAGGCGCCTTAGGAGCGCCTGCGAAGCAACTTAATAATTAGTTAGTTTTTTTCAAAATCCTACCAAATCCTACCCGACCCTTAAACCTACTGATCCAAAAATCTACAGAAAGTGAGTGATTTGTTTGGCAACCACGTATCAACCTCGCCCTTACCAGATCGAATGCTGCACTGCTCTGGCTCAGGCCAGAACGGATGGCATCAAGAAAGGCCTGGTGGAGATGGCAAGCGGTCTTGGCAAAACTCTGACCACCATCTTCGATCTCCAGCAGTTTTTGCAAACTAATCCCAACGTGCATATCCTGTACCTATGTCATCAGGAGAGTATCCTTTTGCAGTCCAAGAAAAAATTCCAAAAGGTCTTCGGCGAAGAGTATAGCTACGGCATGTTTACCGGCAATTACAAAACCATGCATGCTGTTACTTTTCTCTTTGCCACCTTCCAGTCCATGCGCGATCATCGTGAAGAGTACGGCGTAGACGCCTTCGACTACGTTATTGTTGATGAAGCGCATCACACCGCCGCCGAGACATATCAACCTACTGCGGACTATTTTAAGCCTCAGTTCTTGCTAGGTCTCACCGCCACTAAGGATCGCATGGACGGGCAAGATATCTTAGATACCTATGGTAAAATCATTTACCGAATGGACATCTATGATGGCTGGGAACAAGGATGGCTGGCGCGGGTTGACTATCGTATTATGCTCGACGACCTTAAGCAAGAGGAATTCGAGAAATACGTTGGCCCGCACGCCACCGACGAAAAAGTCTCCCTGGCTCAGCTCAACAAGACCATCTTTGCTCCGCAACGCGACGAGGATATCGTCAAGTCGATTCGTGAGCAAACCTCCGATTTGGAAGAGCCCCATATTTTCATTTTCTGCCCCAGTGTAGAACATGCTAATGCGATGGCACATCAACTCGGTGGGGAAGCAGCGGTCATTCATTCTCAGCAAAGCTCCAGTCTCAACGAAGCAATCCTCAGCGATTTTCGAGCCGGCAAAATCCACACCGTTGTCTCGGTCAATATGCTCAATGAGGGTATTGATGTACCCGAGGCTGATGTCGTGGTTTTTCTCCGTGACACTGGATCTCTGGCCGTTTTCTTCCAGCAGCTTGGCCGCGGCCTGCGTATCAATGGCGCTAAACGCGTCGTGCGCGTGCTCGACTACGTTGCCAGTCTCGAAAGAATCGCCACGATCCTCGAGATGGAAGAAACCTCCAAGAAGCGCATCACCGCCGGCCCTACGTACTCTCCCTCCGCCAACAAACCCGAACCCATCGTCATCAATATCCCCACCACCAAGTTCAAGGTCGAGCGGGTGGATATAGAGTGTCTACTTAGTAACATAAAGAAGAGGAGACGGTGGACCAAAGAAGAAGTAGTAGCTGGTTTAATCGCTATGTATGAGTCTGGGCAAAAGATAACATCTAAGACTATTGATCAAAATCCAAATTTACCGTGGTCTGACACTATCATAAACATGTTTGGCGGCTCGCTCAACAACGCATTTAGGGAGGCTGGCATACCGCCGAATCAACGTGACAAGGTTAATATTGATCGTGATACCATGATCTCTGAGGGCAGAAACATGGTCGCTAATGGCGAGAAAATTACTTACAGAACTGTGCGCAAGAATCTTAGATTGCCACATCCAGCCACGGTTGCTAGAGAGTTTGGATCTATAACCGAGTATGCAAGCATATGTGGACAAGTCATGGTAACTAAAGATCTCTCAAGAAATGGCATGCTACGGGCTTATTGGGCGGAAAGTAAAAAAGCCGAACACTGGTTATCGTTGAATGAAGTCGATAAGAACAAGATACTGACTTACGCCGAAAAATATAGGCAGAAATTTGGTGGCGCTCAAGAGCTCATTAGCCTTGCGAAGAATACATATGGACCTATCTTAAGCCCAGAAGAAACATTGGCTCAGCAAGCAAAGAAGTTCCAAGAAACTCAGTTTAGACTAGCACAAGAGTTCTATGAAGCTAGCCAGGCCAAAGGACGGTGGTTAACCCAACATGAGTTCAAGAGCCAGAATAAAGTGTCGTCTCTGTCTAGGTATCGTAGGTACTTTAATGGTGGTATCAAAAAAATCATAGAATTTACCCGCCAGTATATCGGTGACCTAGATGAAGAAATATGCAGTCAGCAACAAACGCAGTTCAAGACTGACGCGCAGCTCATCAAAGAATACTGGCTAAAAAGCAAGGAGGCAGGTCATTGGCTTAGCGGTTATGAAGTCGGTCATAATTCCGACCTTGCCAATGATGTGACCTATTACAATCGCTTCGGCGGCATGAAAAACACGCGGAACTTGGCAATCTCGCTCTTCGGTGACTTCACGGAAACTAACTAACCCCTAACCCCACGCTCTAGCGTGGGGTTTCTCATGCCCAGTACAGACCACTAAAGCTAATCTGCTAATATGAGCCATAAAAAATCCCCGCCACTTTGGACGGGGAATTTTTGCCAGAGAATTACGCGAGGAAGAACCCAAGAAAACCCTCCAAGAGCTCGTTTGCGGCTTGACGCAGATTCTCAAACAGGGAAGGTTTCGGCGGTGATTGCTGTGTTTGGCGCTCACACTGCTGTTCTTGCTGTCCATTGGCGTCATGATTGGTCTTGACAGCTTGCGCTTGCCGCTGTCGCTCACGGGCTTGGGCTTGCGCAGCCTGATATGCGGCATCTTGCGCCGCGATGCGCGCCTTATATTCTTCTACTGCAATCTTGTGTGTCTGCTCGGCCTTAGCCCTAGCGGCGATATCTCGCCTCAGGTGGTGAACCAGCGTATCGATGTCACTCTGCCGTTCATCCATAATCCGATAAGCCAATAACCTATCTTCATAATCCTGGACCAGCTTCAAAAATGCTTCGCGGCCAGCAGACTTCATATCCCAAGTCGCCAAATACAACAATTCATCAAAACTGTCATATCCACGACGGCTAAAGAACCGCCAGCTCGGCAGATATTCATCGCGCTCAATGTCTTCTGCCGTTAGGATTTCGCCTAGCTGCACGCAACGTTCAATGTAATAATGCCGCAATTCAGCACCATTCACATAGTTCCAACAAACGTGCGGTAAGCGAGGACGCTGATACTGGGCAGCCATTTCGGCAAGAATAGTATCCACCTCTTGGTTTACCGTCTCACCATGGCATAGCTCTTGCTCTATGAGCTCACTTACTTCATCTTTATAGCTCTCTCTTGTCGCCGCTAAGACATCTTGGCTAGACTTCACTTCCAGCGCCCCAATACCTTTGCTTATTATGTCTTGCGCTGTTGGTTGGGTTCGCTGCCACTCTTCCAGGTAGGACAATATCTCATCATCCTCAGCACTGCAATGTGGTCGCAAAATTTGGCTTTCGTACATCAATGTACTCATCTCCTCATCTCTGATCTGTAAGGTACGATTATTACTAAATTACCCCCTACGTCATTATAGCATACTAAAGTCAAAAAGTCAATGCTTACTATAAAAATCTCCCTATAAGTCTGTCAATCTTGCCAAAATGTCTATCAATTAGCATAAATACTATTGACAAACTCTGTTAAGTGTGCTAATATAGGGATAGTCCACGAAAAATGGGCAAAAACCCAAGTTTTTGTGGATGCAAATTAGGAATTTCGACTCAATTTCTACCAAATCCTAGTGCAGCCATTCACTCAATCACACATGGCGAGAAGGTTTTTACAGAGGTAGTTCCAAAAATCTACCAAAAAATTCAAAAATCTTCAAAAAAAGTCTTGCATTGTTTTAGAAGGTGCGCTATAATTAGGAACAGTTAAGCAAGTTACCACCGGTAACCTCTGGATTAAGATAGAAATTGCGAGGTAAGTCTATCGACTAAATATCTCGATTTGAGATTTCGAATTAACAATTTGGACAACGATGAAATATTATTCTTATGAATAATGTATTGTAAGACGGAAGTAGTGATCGAATATCGATTGCTAGTTAAGTCAATGCATAAAAAGGTACATAAGGGCACTGATAGTGGATGCCTTGACAATCAATACCGATGAAGGACGTAG
>Ga0073906_1006125_pt1 | contig 10177 bp, 10 predicted proteins | sample Inofromicrocosms_FD_65485 | JGI IMG/M metagenome (GOLD analysis project Ga0073906, IMG submission 65485) | Mouse cecum microbial communities from Vienna, Austria - Inoculum for glucosamine and mucus D2O microcosms | ecosystem: Host-associated > Mammals > Digestive system > Large intestine >... | reverse complement strand
TCCGGGCACGGATATGCAGACATCGTATATATTCCCAAAAAGCGCTCTTCATTGCCGGCAATGATCATTGAATTAAAATGGAACAAAACAGCCGAAGGGGCTGTCGCCCAGATCAAGAACCGGAACTACCCTGCCGTACTTCAGGATCTCAGCACTGAACTGCTGTTAGTGGGATTGAATTACGACGAAAAGACGAAACTGCACTCCTGTGTGATCGAGAAGTTCCTATAAAATATTTGTTGAAAATTTGTTGAATCGTTCAGTAAGATTTGATATTCTTGCTGCTGACAGTACCGATGCTAAAATAATTGAAAGCAGAACGGACAAGCATAGTAAAACCGCAGGCCGGGAATCTAAAAACAGATTCCCGGCAAAGAGGCTTCATCACAGATACTCACGCCCGGGAAGCAGCCACACCAACGCAGATGACCGTCAACCCTCCGATCAGCCCAAGCATCCACCCAAGAGGATAACTGCTTTCAAAATACGAGAGCCTGCCCTCCATATAACGGCAGACCAGACGCAGCAGTCCGCTCCCTGCCGTCAGCATCAGGATCCCCACAATGATGCAGTAGTACATTCCTTCCGCCATCAGAAGCTTTTTCTTCTGCTTACGTGTCATCCCGATACTCTCCATAACCTCGAATTCCTTCCTCCTTGCAAGTATTCCCGTAATCATCACATTAAAATAATTCGTCAAACCCGCAAGTAACAGGACGATACTGATACTTCCAAGAACCCGCCGGTTTCCCCTTACGGCACTTGCCGCCTCTGCACGCAGATCAGACTTGCTGATACAGAAGATTCCGGCCTCTGTTTCCTCCTGCTCCGTCTCTGTTCCCGTATCCACATTGCCCTTCTTACGCCTTAACTCCTCCCTGGAAATGATCTCATGGATTCTTGTCTTCACCTGCCGCTCCTTCTCCTCATCCACACTCAATTCCATATAGAGCGTTTTCCGTCTCGTAGGCAGCTTCTCAAATCCCTTCTCACTGATCAGGTAATAAATGGTTCCTTCCGCCCCATGCCACGTCTGGCGTATATGGGGGAATCCTTCTGCGCGGTTATCCATATAACCGCTTAATACGAATGTCTCCGACCTTTTTCCCCTGTCAGCCATGCTGTCCCGCTCCTTCGCATCCACCTGGTTCCAGCGGATGAAGTCCTCTTTGGACCGCATGGTAGTAAAATACACCGGTTCGCCCACACTTTTTTTTGCCAGCTTCTCCTGATTCGGCGTCAACTGATGATCGTGCAGGATCATCACACCATCGCCTGCCGCCAGGCTCTCCATATCTACCGGAAGATCATTTTCTTTCACATACTTCTGTAACCTGAGAAGTTCTTCCTCCTTCAGGATCTGGATCACATCCTCTTCAAATCCTTCAATCATATCGTACTCTAACCCATGCCCAATCTCTTCCTTTTCCGCCGCCATTTCCATACCCGGTGTCATCAACGGATCAATGGCTTTCTGGGACATCGTGGAAGTCATATAAGCGCCTTCCATTACATAAGACTGTTCCTTATCCACTCCGTCAAGGCTCAGAAGTTCCTCCCTCACCTCCTGAGAAATGGGAGAAAACTCATCATACCAGTTCCCGGATAATAAGGCGACACTACATCCTTTCGACTCCATGGGATCCTCTCCCGCATCTCTTGACTTATACTCATTGCCGTACCCTTCCGCCTGTCCCCAGTCACTGAATTTCCCCGCGATCAAAAAGTCCGGACGCTTCTCGATTGCATGGATATAGTCGCTTCCCTTCGTGATGACGATCGTCCCAAGAAAAGCTTCCATGCCAAGAAACAGGGAGAATACCGTCAGTAAAAATCTCCCCCGGTTCCTGCCAAGATTCTGCCATGCCATATACCAGAGTTCTTTCCCGGTGCTTCTCTTCCTATGATCCGGCCTTTCTGACCTGTATCTTCCCGTGCTTCTCCTGCCGGCCAGAACGCTTCTGCCAGGCATCACATCCTTCATACTTTCCACACAGGATACATTTACCACACGGCAGATCACGCCTGCTGACACCCCTGCGGTAAGTACCACAGCAAATCCGACAGCCGCCGCCAGAATACCGGGACGAAAGAACTTAAGTCCGCCCGTCTCTTTATAATACCTCAGATACTGGCTTCCTAACATCTCCGGAATCAGGATACAAAGGACAAACGCTGATATCGCCGTTCCGGCCGTCACGCCCGAAATCAGGATCTTTCGGATCTGTCCGAAATAGATACTACGGATCTGTCTCTTCGTCGCGCCGATCGTATTCAAAAGCCCCATCTGGCGGACATCTCCCGCCATAGAGATCTGCATCACGTTATAGATCAGGAAAAACATGCCACAAAGGATGATGACCGCACCCAATACCGCCATCTCAAAACCCCCCGCCATCCGATTCACCGCATCACCGGCAAATGTGTTCGCGGCGGTGATCCTAAGGTTTTCTCCTTTTCCCGTCACATCCTGATAAAGACGTTCCTCCGTCTTGCGCCAATCCATGCCGTCCGACTGACAGATCAGAATATCCGCCTTCTTCCCTATGTCATAACCCCATTCCTTATATTTTGCCTCGGAGATATACCCTGGTCCAAAATCGTACTGAGAATCTATGTGATCCGTATACCATCCGCTCAGGATAAATCTCTCCTGCTCTTTTCGGAACAGACCTATGCTGACCTCAAGGTCGATCTCAAGACCTTCCTCAGGTTCTTCGATCCCCATGGCTTTCAGCATCCACACCGGAAGCATGACCTCCTGCCCGTCCTTTGGATAATGTCCGTGGATATCCGTATACGCAGGGCTTATGATCTCCTCCCATGCAGGCGCATCCAACAGCTGGATCCCGCATTTTGCCGGCTCTTTTACCTGAGAGCCTTTGCCGGTCTCTTCCTGCGCACCGCCTTCTGTGGCAAAAGGCGCGGTAAGATTATCTGATGTTCTGTCCGCGTCAACATCCGCACATGCCCAGCCAACCACCACCCTTCTTCCTGACCGTTTTACATAACCAAGCGACCTTACCTTCTGATAATGAGAGCTTCCTGCCCCTTCGATACAGGCCGACGCCGTTGTTCCCGCCTCTCTTGCCGACTTGATATATTCTGCCTCTGCCTTGCCCGTCGTGATCCCAAATACCATTCCCAGTGTGACGATACACAGACAGACCGCGCATGTCAGTATCCGGTTCCTGCCTTTGTTATGTTTCCCATACTCTCTTGACAACATACGAAGCACCGATCTGTTATTGTTCGGGATAAATCTATTTCCTTCCATTCTTTATCCCTCCAAGCCCAATCCCTTTCGGCACACCAGATTCCTTCTCCGCTGTCATACTCTCTCCAAGACCGCAGATCCTGCCGTCTTCGATCCGTATCACACGGTCTGCCATCTGCGCCGTCTCCTCCTGATGTGTCACGACAATAACAGTCTGATGAAACCTTTCTGCACAGGAACGCATAAGCCCCGTCACTTCCATACTGGTGACCGAATCCAGACTGCCGGTCGGTTCATCCGCAAGCAGGATCGCGGGTTTCGTCAAAAGCGCCCGGGCAATCGCCGCCCTCTGCTGCTGACCGCCGGATAACGTCTGCGGAAGACGGTCGAACTGCTCCCTGATCTTAAGCAGCGCCCCGATCTCATCAAGCAGTCCGCTGTCAATCCCGGCTCCGTCCAGCCGGAGCGGAAGGACAATATTTTCATATACACTCAGCACCGGCACCAGATTGTACTGCTGAAATACAAATCCGATGTTCCGTCTCCGAAACACAGTCCTCTCCTGTGCTTCCATATCCCTCAGACTGTTTCCGCGAATCCAGACGCCCCCTTCTGTCGGGATATCCAGGCCCCCGATCATGTTCAGGAGCGTCGTCTTCCCGCTCCCCGAAGTCCCTACTACCGCCACAAATTCCCCGGCTTCCACAGAAAGCGTCACTCCGTCCAGTGCATGAACCTCGTAAGTATCTGTGACATAATATTTTTTCAGCCCAACAGCCTTCACAATTTCCATAAGCCTGTACCTCCTGTCCTGACGGGCACAGCGGCCGGATCTGACTAACCCTGCCGCTATACCCGTCTGCTGTCATCATACAGGAGAAATCTAACAAACTTCTAACAAACCGGAAAATCCGTCCTATATTCTCTTTAATTCATACTGTCTGGTCCCAAGCCCGATCTTCTCAGCCTGGTCAAGCGTCGCCTTCCACTCGATGTTCGGATTAGAATCTTTAAAATGATCGTGATGACAATGCCAGCCCTCTTCGGCCAGATGCTCTCCAAGCTGGCTGTCCTCAATCGGTCTGGCGCGCAGGCAGGCGTCCGCACATGCCTGGTCCAGAGCAACCGGATCAAAGCTTGCGAACATCCCGATATCCGGCAGGATCGCCGCGTCATTCTCTCCATGACAGTCACAATTCGGGCTTATATCCTGCACCAGTGAAATGTGGAAACAGGGACGGCCATGGCAGACAGCCAGCGCATACTCAGCCATCTTGCGGTCAAGCAATTCATTGGCACTGCTGTTCGGATTATCAATCGCATCAAAACTGCAAGCGCCGATACAACGTCCACAGCCCTTGCATTTGTCATAATCGATCACAGCCTTCCTGTTCTCATATGTAATCGCATCACTTCCGCATTCCTTCGCACAGCGTCCGCAGCCGCGACAGAGCTCTTCACTGACGGCAGGCTTCCCGTCTGCGTGCTGTTTCATCTTCCCGGCACGGCTGCCGCAGCCCATCCCGATATTCTTAATTGCACCGCCAAATCCGGTTGCCTCATGTCCTTTAAAGTGGTTCAGGCTGATAAAGATATCCGCATCCATAATCGCTCTCCCGATCAGCGCGCTCTTACAATATTCCCCGTTTGGCACCGGCACCTCCACCTCGTCGGTTCCCCGCAGTCCGTCGCCGATGATGATCTGACATCCGGTAGTCACCGTGTTGAATCCATTGAGATTCGCACAATCCAGATGCTCAAGCGCATTCTTCCTGCTTCCCGGATAGAGCGTATTGCAGTCTGTCAGGAATGGAAGCCCTTTTTGTTCTTTGCACAGATCTGCCACTACCTTTGCATAATTCGGCCTCAGAAATGCCATATTGCCAAGTTCCCCAAAATGCATCTTGATCGCCGTAAACTTCCCTTCCATATCAATCTCCCTGATGCCGGCCGCAACACACAGCTTTCTTAACTTCTCAAGCCGGCTTGTCCCTACCGGACATCTGAAATCTGTAAAATATACTGTCGATTTCTCCATCTCTTCCTCCTGTCTTTGTAAAATATTTTATATTGTTTTCCTTTATGTAATCATAATATCTGATAGAAGTCAAGACATTCTCACAGGCATATCCCTCTAAAATCTATTGACGGCGGGCTTACATTTTTCTCAATACCCAGTAGAAACCATACTTCATTCCATTCTGCCCCGCCAGCATTTCCTGCCGTTCCTCAAATCCCAATTCTGTCAGCGCCTCTATACGCTCCTTTGCTTCCGGTACAGCCTTTACAGCCAGCATCTCACAGGAAAACATGCAAAAGGCAGAGGCTGTCATTGGCGTCAGTATCTCTTTGATACATTCCTTTTTTTCGTAATCACTGCGAAGATCCAGTCTCATCAAACCGCACTCTGTAAAATAATCCTCTGCATCCCTGTGAAACAGCTCGATCGTCCCCACAGCTTCTCCAACGGCGCGGTCAAAAATACTCCATCTGACAAATCCTTTTCTTTCATATTCCCAGAGCCAGTACCGGACCGCTTCTTCCATACGTTCCAGAGATGTATAATAAAATGTATCTCCATGGCAGTTGTCGCTGTTGAACAGCGGTACGGCTTTCTCATCGGAATATACCTTCAGCAAGTCTGCGCCGTCAGTCTCTTCTACAAGCCTCAGACGATATCTCCCTGTGTTAAATATCGGACAATCCTCATACACCTTCCCATGATCAGCGGGTTTCTTACGCACGGCGAACACTTCACAATTTGTTCTCCAATGACCATCCTCCATTACCGTTATATTTTTCCAGTGAAAGGTATCTTTGGCTATCCTGTCAAACACCCATTTTGCGCGGGCGTCACTCAATACCGTGCAGATGATCTGTCCTTCCTCTCTCTGTACTTGCAGACGGCTCATACTGCCTCTTGTCGTATAGACCATATCATAGCCTTTCATTTCCGGCTGAAACATCCGCAAAGCCGCTCCATATTCTCCATCCGGCTGCGGATCACTCTCTCTTGTGTCCCTGGACGGGCAGATAAAGAGATCTTCGATACAGGTTCCATCAAGCGTCCGGCGAAACAGCCATTCCCCCTCTACATGACGTCCTCTTTTTCCCTCCTTCACATCGTAATAATCGAACTCCCAATCTCCCAGCAATGGCGCAAACCAGTCGTATTCCTTTGGAATCCGGGAATCTTCCCGGCATTCCAACAACGCTTTTACAAATTCACTCATCCTTTTTGTCCTTTCTTTTTTTCAGCATCTTATCACATGTATGCGACAACTGTATGTCGTAATTAGACAAAAAATTTTGAGCTGTCTCAATCAGCTCATTGCGGTAATTTTCCGGTGAGACCACCTTAACCTGATCTCCAAGGCTGAGTAATAATGCCCTCCATAACCGTTCCCTGGGAGGAACCCGAATCCACACCCTTAATATTTCCCCGTCAAGCTCTTCCATCTCGCTGTCCGGAAAATATTCTTCTATGATACTTTTGACTTTTCTGTCAAAATGTACCTCTATCGTGACACAGGTATCTGAATATGCCTCATCCGCCTGTTTTATAAGCAGTTCCACATCCTCATGCTTTTTATCTGCGTGCCTGGAAGTAACCTGCATTTCTGAAATTCTCGCTATTTTAAAAGTACGGTATGCTTCCTGCGGTACAGACCAGGCGAAAAGATACCAGGAATACCATTTATACTGGATTGCGAGCGGCTGAACCAGACGCTGTGATTCCTGCCCATTCGCATCCCTGTAAGTAAAAGTTACCAGCCTCTCCTCTGCAATCGCTTTTTCCAAAATCTGATTATCCTGTTGTACCTTTTGATTTTCCTTCGCAATTCCAAAATCAAAAAAAGTTCTCTGACTCTCTGTATTCTCTGAAACAGCATGATACTTTTCTATCAATCCTGCCAGCGTCTCATTTGCATAAGAAGACGCCAGGCTTTCCAACGCCTGCCGGATCATCTGCTGTTCATCCCTGCGGATCTCACAATTTTTCATCTTATAAGACGGAAGTATCGAATAGCCCCCGTCCTTTCCATGATTTGAATAAACTGGAATGCCTGCTTCTGTTATGCACACCATATCACGCTGAATCGTCCTGACTGTTACATGAAATCTTTCCGCCAAAACACTTGCTGATACCTTTTCGTGATTTAAAAGATAGATAATAATCTCCAATAATCTGTCAATTTTCATAATTAATCGTTTATCATTCTTTCCGCTGCCTGCTTTGGTGTTATGTGGGAAACATCTATCTTCTCTGTATCCAAATCCCTATATAAACCAATCCTGGCAATGCTTTTTGGGATCACGTCCGCCGACCGGATGCCTGCATCTACATCCTTTTTCAGCCGTTTTCTCAATTCGCCCTCATCACAAATCAGAGAAACGGCATGTACCAGACAATCCTCTACATCAAGCTTCGATAAAATCTCATCAATAATTGCCTGTTCATGCATCACCCAGCAGAATATGATATTTTCATACGCACTGCAATGAATAAACTGATTCAGAAGGAAACAGATATTCTCCATTACCATTTTCTTCGTCTCCGGTGTAACCTGAAAAGGGTTCATATCCCAGCACCAGTCCCCGTCAAGAAAAACACAGTCCGCAAGTTTATTTTTCAAGATCTGGCAGGTGGTAGTTTTTCCAACTCCCATCGTTCCGCCAATTAAGTAAATATTTTTCATAGTCCTCCTATTTCTCCTTTAGATTCATTTTCCAGACAGACGAATTCCTGCATACTCTTTCCATAGTAAGACGGCAGAAGAAATATCATCTCCCTCTGTGCTTCGCTTTTTCATATTCGTCACCCTCAATGCGCTCGAACAATCCCTATCCAAAATGGATCCTCAAACAGAATAGTCAGGCTGATTTTCATTGCCATGCGATCAACTCTCCCTAAACTGACTCTCAAATTTATCAAGCCATTCTAACAAGGATTGGTATAATAAACGCTGTTGTTCAAAAACCGCTTTTCCCCTGTCCATCTTGTTTAATCAGCGAATTTATCCTCTTTTACTATTATTAATATTGCTATTGTTAATAGTAAATGTCAAGAATTGAATTGATCTTTAGCATAAACAATTTTGCGCTCCTGTTTACCCCATGAAAAGAACGGTACTCATTGTCCGGCATTTTTAACCCGATAAAAAATCTGTCCTTCTCTGTAATGACCGTATGCGTCCACACAGAAAGGTCAATTTCAAAGTTAACCCCAATGATTGCATCGTCTCCGTTATATACAAATCTTGTACACATATTTACACCTCTTTCAGCTGTTCCATACATCCCGACTGTATCGCCTCTATGTTCTCTGCAATCTTTTCTTCCGGCCAGTCCCACCATCTCATTTTAAGCAGTTGGTCTATTCGTTCCTCAGAAAACCTTCTTTTTATCGGTTTTGCAGGAACGCCTCCCACAACCGTATAGGGAGGCACATCTTTCGTGACAACTGCACGAGTTCCAATGACCGCTCCGTCCCCGACCGTCACTCCCGCCAAAATAACCGCTTCATATCCAATCCACACATCGTTTCCAATATTAATATCCCCCTTATTATCCCACGCTTCTGTGACATTCTCCTTCTCAAGATTCCATTCTTCGAAAAACAATGGAAATGGATACGTAGATAAGGAAACCATCGTATGGTTTGCACTATTGAAAAGGAATCTTGCTCCACATGCAAAAATCATGATACATCGTATAATCTCCAATCTCGATATCGGGGTTCGTAACCACATTTTTCAAATAGACAGTCTGTGTATCTCCTGTCCTTGGATATATTTTTCGTAAGTCTGCCATTTTATTTCCTCCAATCTATATAGAATACTCTATCATTTTACCTGACTGCTTATATATCTTCCATACATTGAATGGTACAGAAACAATCAGTATAAAAGAGATTCTCAGAAGGCATTTCTTATGGTTTACTATGTTGAATCTGCATTTAAAATTAGTTATAATCGATGTGGGAGGTGTAGATAACATTATGGAAATTAGAGTTTTGAAATACTTTCTGATGGTTGCCAGAGAAGAAAATATTACAAAGGCCGCAACGCTGTTACATCTTACACAGCCGACACTTTCCCGACAGCTCATGCAGCTTGAAAAAGAATTAGGGGTAAAATTGTTTCATAGAAGCAAACACAGTATTATTCTAACCGAGGACGGTATGCTCTTAAAGCGTCGGGCACAGGAAATCGTTTCATTGTCTCATAAGACGATCCAGGAGCTTTCCCATAAGGAGGATGTGCTGTCAGGTGAAATCGCAATAGGATGCGGGGAAACGAAAGGTATGCTCTTTCTTTCGGAACAGATCAGAAAATTCCGGCACAAATATCCCCTTGTGCAGTTTAGTATCCACAGCGCGATCGCAGATGATATTAAAGAACGGATTGAAAAAGGGATTTTAGATATAGGGCTTCTCATGGAACCTGTGGATATTGGAAAGTATGAATTTATCCGTATGCCGCAGAGAGAAAAATGGGGTATATTAGTAAGGAAAGATTCTGAATTGGCAGAGAAGGAATCTATCAATCCCTGGGATTTAACAGGTGTGCCTCTGATCATGGTAAAACGGGAATTGGTAAAAAATGAATTGGCCAGTTGGTTTGGGGATTATTACGAGGAGCTTCAAATTGCGGCTGTCTATAATTTGATTTTAAATGCCGCGGCTATGGTGGAACGCGGGGTTGGCGTTGCGCTGTGTTTTGATCTTGGCGTGGCTTTTTATGAGGACTTATGCTTTATTCCACTTACTCCAACATTAGAAACAGGTTCGGTGTTAGTCTGGAAAAAGAATCAGACGCTTGGAGCGGCTGCTTCCCAGTTTATGAGCTTCCTTAAAAATGCTTTTTAGGCATTATAAGAGATTTAATGCAGGTATTAGACATTTCTTGGAAATCAAATTAAAATGTAGGTATTCGAAAGAAGATACCTGCATTTTTT
>Ga0073906_1006124_pt1 | contig 10179 bp, 9 predicted proteins | sample Inofromicrocosms_FD_65485 | JGI IMG/M metagenome (GOLD analysis project Ga0073906, IMG submission 65485) | Mouse cecum microbial communities from Vienna, Austria - Inoculum for glucosamine and mucus D2O microcosms | ecosystem: Host-associated > Mammals > Digestive system > Large intestine > Cecum... | reverse complement strand
CGCCGGCGCTGTAGATGGTCCAGAGGTCCGCCATCTGCTTTGCCTGACTTTCGGAGATGCCTGGAAGCTGCTGGCAAAAACCCTGGAAGCTCAACGCCCCGGACTGTACCCCCTGACGAAGCTGGTCAAGCCCTTGAATCGTGGACCATTGGGGATTCTTGGCGTACTCCGCGTCAACGGCCTTGGTGACTTCATCGCGAATCTGCTTCTTCTGGTCGGGGGTCATGTTGCTGATCACGCCCTGAATCTGCTCGGGAGTAGGGTTCGCAACGCCCATACCCTGGAGGGCTTCCATGGCTTTCAAGGTCTCCACTTTCCGGGTGTTTTCCTCAATATCCTGGGGGTACTTTTTCAATGCGGCTTCCATCTGAGCGGCTTTTCCAGCGGCGTCCTCCTGACCTTGCAGTGTCAGCATTTTCTCAAAGAACGCCTGCCGGTCTTTTTCGTCGTAGGCCCCACGGACGTTCTTGACCTGCTTGACAGTAGACCCGCTGTTGGTGGGAAGGTCGTTGATGCCGATGTGTACGCCGCCAAGGGCATTTTCCAGCCGGAGCAGACTGTCTTCCATGCTGGCGGTCATATGAATGATATGGGAGAGGTCGCCGGTGCCAATTTCCAGTTCGTCCAGGGCCTTTTCCAGCTCTTCCAGCTTCGGACGGAGTTCCAGGGACGCGTCAGTCAGCTCGTTCAGCACAGCGTTGGAATTGGCGGCGGTATCACTGAGGACCTGAATCCGTTCCTGTACCGGTTCCAGCAAATCGGCAATATTGCTCAAATCATCCCGCAGCCGGTCCGCGCCGTCGTAGAGCACGCCCTTGCCGCCAGAGAAGGTCTGCCGGGCGATCTCAAGCTGATCCAGGCCGCTGGCGGACGCGTACAGCCCCCCTTGAATTTCACTGAGCGCGTCCAGAAGGCCGTCCAGACTGCCGGAGAGGGCCCGGTAGTCTTCTTCCAGATCGTCCTTGCGTTCACTGAGCTTGGCGATTTCCTCCATCTGGGCCAGGGTTGCCGGAACCATCAGGAAAGTCATGCCGCCGAAGGTAAAATCCTTGCTGCCTGCCCGGATAACAAAATGCTGCTCCTCCCCCGGAAGGACCATAAAGAGTACCGTCCGCAGATTGCCCACCAGCTGGACCTGTGCGCCGGGGGCCTCCAGGGAGAGAATGTCGTCCTGATTAAACAGCGCCGTGGCCGCGAGAACGTAATTGTACCGGGCGTAATCACTGGCGGACCCGTTGGGCAGAACGTCCAGCAGGATTTCCGCCACGCCCTGCTGCCCCGCAAGCTCTTCCGCCTTGGCCGGTACGCCGTTCATCGTGTACCGCAGGCTGATGGTCCAGGGCAGATTCTCAAAGGGCGCGCGGGTCTTGCCTTCAAAATAGAAGTGGTCCGGTCCCGGCCCGCCAAACTGGAAGACCGTCTCGCCGTTCCCGTACTGCCCCGCGGTGTTGTCCGTCAGATTCACCACCTCGTCGTAAACGCCGTAATCCGTCAGTGCTTCCGCGCCGTTCAGGGCATAGCTCTTTACCATGCTGCCCTCCAGGAGATTGCCGTAATAGTCCAGCGTGGCATAGTAAGCTTCGTCGTAGGTAGGCGTCACGCCGTTCCCAATCTCCTCCACAGCCAGAGCCGGGGCTGTGAAGCTCACTGACAGCACTGCCGCCAGTGTCAATGCGGATACGCGCCGCCGCAGGATTCCCCAAGTCATATCGATTCCTCCAGAATTAAAATAATGAACAGTTGTTGATTAAAAGAAAAGTGTTGACTTATTAACTTGAGTTGATTATACTAAGACTAGAGAAAGCGGTCAATAGACAAAAACGGGAAAATGTCTAATAGATACTGGAAGAATGGTGTCTTGGACGTTTGCCTGGTTTCTGTCCATAGGATTTGATAAGGAGAAATGAGATGCAAAAGAACTCGGAAGACCGGCGGGCCAGGCGTTCACGGAAGATGCTGAAGGAAAGTTTGTTGGACTTGATGAGGAAGAAGCCATTTTCGGACATATCGGTGCGGGACGTGACTGACCGGGCTGATATGAACCGGGGAACCTTCTACCTGCACTACGCGGGAACGGTGGACCTGCTGAAAAGCCTGGAAGCGGACCTGCTGGAGGAATTGCAGGCCCTTGTGGACGCCCATATGCAGGAGACCATCGCGGAGGAGAGCGTAGCGCCGGTGCTGGTGCCGGTACTGGATTTTGTGGTGGAGCATCGGGAGACCTGTGTGGTTTTGTTTGCCAACAGCGAGGCCGCCGGCTTTATCCAGGCGTTGCAGGAGCTGATGCGGAGAAACGGCGCGCCGCTGCTTCAGGAGTGGTTTCATCCTCAGGACCTCCGGCTTGCCGACTACTTTTTCAGCTTCCTGACCTGGGGCTTCATCGGCCTGCTGAAGGAATGGTTCGCCCAGGATATGGCTATGCCCCGGACGGAGCTTCTTTCCGCGGCGCAGCATATGGCGGAGGGCACGGCGGCGAGTCTGTTTTCCTGTGAAAGGAGGGGCGCATGAGTGCGGCGGCGCGGGAAGCGATCAAGGCGTCTTTCCTGAAGCTTCTGGAGGAACGGCCCCTGCGGGAAATCACGGTAAAGGATATCGTGCGGGACTGCGGCGTGAACCGGAATTCCTTCTACTACCACTTTAAGGGGATTCCCGAGATGCTGGTGGAAATCGTCATGGAGTATTCCGCCCAGATCATCGCGGAGCAGGGACCAACGCCGACGCTGGCCGGTTGTCTGGAGGCCGCCGCTGGATTTGCTCTGGAGCACCGTCAGGCCATGCTGCATATCAACCAGTCCGCCCACCGGGAGCTGTTCGAGCAGTGCCTGATGGACGTATGCCGCCGGGCGGTGCAGAATTACACCGGCGTCCTCTTCCAGACCTTGCCCCAGGAGGACCGGGATGTGCTGGTGCGGTTCTATCAGTGCGAGCTGTTCGGCCAGGTAGTGGAATGGCTGAATGCGGGAATGCGCTATGACCTTCGGGAGCAGTTCCGGCGGCTGTGCCAGCTGGGGGAGGGTATGACGGAATTATTCTTACAGAGGGCCATGGAGGAATAAAAAAAGACCCGCAGGCAAACCCGCAGGTCTTCAGCAGCCCCAAAAACGGAGCGCCGCAGTTGTTTTTTGCTGTTCCGTGCCGTTTTCGAAAGGGGAAGTCAAAGTCACTGTCAAGGGGTGTCGAAATTCGTGGCGCGGCTGAATTCGCCATCCACAAGAAAACGGGTTTCGCCAACGGACTCCAGAGAGCAGAGGGAATTCCGAAGGGCTTCCAGGGCGGTCTCCAAGGTGGCGTCATCCAGACCCTCCAGCTGCGCGGAGGACAGATTGACATAGCACACGTCGTCCTCCTGCCACAAGGAGCGTACCTGGAAGGGCAGGACCGGCAGCAGTTCCCGGTTTTCAGGGCCCCGTTCCAACGCCTGGGCCACGGCGGACACCTGAGTATCTCCTTCATAGAGGTCCAGGGTGCGGGCCTCGGGAATCAGCACACCCTCTGGGCTCTGGAAATACAGCATGGCGGACAGGGTGCTGATAACGTCTTCCTCGGGCGTCAGCAGGATATCCCGGGCAGTAAAGATCTGCTTGTCCCGGTAGGCCAGCTCCCGCCCCCGGACCGTGATGCGTACCGAAAGGATTTCCGGGATCTGTGTCAGAGTCATGGTGACAGCGGAATCCGCCAGGGTCAGGGCCACGCCGGATAAGCTGCTGTATTGGCTGGAGAGGTCCACCAGAGCCAGTCCGCCGGTGAGCTTCAGGGACACCAGGCTGGTTCCGGACGGTATGGTGCTTTTCAGCGTCTCGTCGAAAGGCCCTTCCAGAAGGTGGATCATCAGCAGTTCCGCCAGCAGCTGAGGGTCCTGGGTTTCCTCTGGGGACAGATAGAGGTTTTCCGTCTGCAAGGCTCCGTCTCCGGCGGCAAAGCCCAATTCACCCTCCTGAAAGTAGAGCAGGTACGAAATTTCCGAGCCGTCTTTTTGCCCGCAGGCCGCCAGCGTCAGCAGTGCCAGAAGCAGGACCGTCAGCTTTTTCATCCGTTCCCGCCTCCTTCCAGACGGGGCCAGCGTACCGTAAACACCGCGCCGCCGCCGGGACGGTTGGCCGCTTCCACCACGCCGCCGCGACGCTTTACGGTGTCGTTCACAATGGACAGCCCCAAACCCGTCCCTCCGGCCGCGCGGGAACGGGCTTTGTCCACCCGGTAGAAGCGCTCGAAAATCCGGGGCAGGTCGGCTTCCGGGATTCCCGCGCCATTGTCGGCCACCGTCAGAATCACCTCGCCGGCGGCACGACTCAAAGCCACCTGTACCGCGCCGCCGCTGCCTGTGTACTTTACCGCGTTGTCCACCAGATTGTAAATCACCTGATGGATCTCGTCCCGGGTGCCCAGCACGGCGCAGTCCTCCGCGGCGCTGTAGGTCAGATCCACTTCCTTCTCCTGCGCCACCAGATTCATCATCCGCAGAACCTGCTCCAGCACCGGCAGCACGTCCACCGGCATGGGGGCTTCCAGCACGCCGCTGTCCAGCCGGGTCAGGCGCAGAAGGTCCTCGGTGATTCGGGAGAGGCGTTCGGCTTCCTGCTCGATGTCGGAGACGAATTCCTTTGTGGTCTCCAGGTCGATGTTATCCGTTTGCAGAATGGAGTCGGAGAGCAGGCGGATGGCGGCAAGAGGCGTCTTCAATTCATGGGAAGCGTCGGAGACAAAGCGCCGCCGGGCCGTCTCGGTGATTTGCAGGCGGTCGGTCAGGCTGTTGAACTCGTGGCCGATCTGGGCAATCTCGTCCCCGCCCCGGATGTCCGCGCGATGGCTGTAGGACCCCTCCCGCACCTGCTGGATGGCGTTCAGGAGCAGGCCGATCCGCCGGGTCAGGGTCTTGGAGAGGATCAGGCTGAGGACCAGCACCACCAGGGCAATGACCCCGGAGAGCCGCAGAAGGTTCCCCTGCAAGCCAGCCAGAAGCGCGGCCTGGTCGGTGTCGTACTCGTAGGCATAGACCGCGCCGATGATCTGATTCTGATACAGCACCGGAGAGGATGCCCGGCTCCGGAACGCCGCGCCCTGATAGGTACAGCTGGAAGCGTCCTCTCCCAGAAGGGCCTGCACAATTTCGGTGTACAGCACGTAGCTCCCCACGGCCCCGCCGGTCTCTCGGGTATCGTAGAGCACACGGCCCGCGCTGTCAGTGACCAGGATACGGGACAGGCCGGTTTCCTCCACCACGCTCATGGCCGCGGAGACATTTTCTTCTGTCAGACGGTCCAGGCCGGAGAGAGAGTTCACCATCACCGCGACGCTGGCCTGTAGATTCGTGGTTTTGGAACGGAAGACCAGATCCTCGGAAACCAGCAGCGGATAGGAATTCAGCAGCAGCAGGACCCCCAGGATAATCAGGATATAGCTCAGCCCGAAACGGAATTGCAGGCTTTCCCAGATGGCGGGACGGTCATTCCTTGAAATAGTACCCCACCCCCCATTTGGTCATGATATGGTCCGGCTCCGCAGGATTCCGCTCCAGTTTTTCACGCAGACGCCGGATGTGAACGTCAACTGTCCGGTAATCTCCCGCGTAGCTGTAGCCCCAGACCACGTTCATCAGATTTTCACGGCTGTAGACCCGGCGGGGATTGCGCATCAGCAGCTCGATCAGGTCATATTCCTTGGCGGTCAGATTCACCGGCTGGCCCTCCCGGAAGGCGGAACGTTCCTCGGTGTTCAGTGAAAAGCCGTCCGTGGTCAGCACGCTCCCCTGCATCCGCTGCACCCCCGCCGCCCGACGCAGAAGCGCGCGTACCCGGGCTTTAAGCTCCAGGATGTTGAAGGGCTTGGTCAGGTAATCGTCCGCCCCGCATTCAAAGCCCATCAGCTTGTCCGCGTCCTCGCTCTTGGCCGTCAGCATCATAATGGGCACGTTGGAGAACTCCCGGATTCTCATGCACGCCTCCAGACCGTCCAGCTCCGGCATCATCAGGTCCAGGATCATCAGATCGAATTTCCCCTCCCGGGCCAGCTCCACCGCCGCCGCTCCGTCGTAAGCACACTCTACCTCGTAGCCCTCGTTCTCCAGATTGAATTTGATGCCCTTCACCAGGGTCCTCTCGTCGTCTACTACTAAAATCCGCATTCCTACCTCCTACGGTTTGTTGTTGCCGCGCTTTGGCTCTTCTTTTCTTTCCCTTTTTTAAAAAGAAGCAAAAAAAGCAAAAGAAAAGGAAAGGAAAAAATTTTTGACAGCTTCGCGTGGGTTTATTGGATGCTTATCAGACCTTCCAGGGCGGCCAGCTTCTTTTCGCCAATGCCCGAGACGTTCAGCAGGTCTTCCAGGCAGGTGAAGGAGCCGTGGGTCTCCCGATAGGCGATGATCCGGGCCGCCAGCGATTCCCCGATGCCCGGCAGCTCTGTCAGTTCCTCTGCCGATGCCGTGTTCATGTCCAATGGCTCCGGCGGCGCGGGGTCCGGCAGCTCCGGTGGAACGTCCTGCCGTCCGCCGCGCTGTGTCTCAATGGCCATGGGCGCGGCGGAGGCTTTCAGATCCCGCTGATGCAGCCCCATCAGAAAGCATAGAAACATGGCTGTCAGGAAAAGCAGCACGCCTTCGCCTTTGGTAAGTTTTCTTCGTCTTTTCACTGTTGCACTCCCCCGCTTTTTTTGTTATACTGTTTATCTGACAGGATTCTTTCCGGAATGTCAGGATCGTGTCCCTGATTCCTGATTCATACAGTATATCACAGATCAAGGGGGTTGGATATGAAAACCAGACGAATTTTCTCGATTTTTTTGATGCTCCTGCTCTCCATACAGCTCCTTACGGTGCCCGCCGCCGCGCTGGAGACTCCGGAAGTGCAGGCAAAGGCGGCCCTGCTGGTGGACCAGAAAACCGGCGGGATTGTCTACGCCATGAACGAGCATGATGAATTGTTCCCCGCCAGCCTGACAAAAATCATGACCGCCCTGCTGGTTTTGGAGGCCGTCGACCAGGGAAAGCTGGCTCTGAATCAGACCATCACCGTCCCCGCCACCGCCATGGAGGGCCTTGCCGCCGACGGAAGCACCGCCGGAATCCAAGTGGGGGAAATGCTGACGGTGGAACAGCTTCTCTACTGTATGCTGGTGGTCTCCGCCAATGAAGCCTGTACCATACTGGGCGAACAGGTCTCAGGGTCCGTCAGCGCTTTCGTGGACGCCATGAACGCCAAGGCTAAGGAACTGGGCTGTGAGAATACCCATTTCGTCAACCCACACGGTCTGCATGATTCCCAGCATTACACCTCCGCATGGGACCTCTATCTGATTACAAAGGCCGCTATGGAGTATCCCATGTTTATGACCATCTGTGATACCTCCGCGATTACCATTCCCGCCACGAACCTCTCTCCGGAACGGCCCCTCTATAATACCAACTATCTGATCTGCGGCTACCGTTCCCGGGGTTACCTGAATCAAAATGCCCACGGCGTCAAGACCGGCTCCCATTCCCAGGCGGGTCACTGCCTTGTCTCCACCGCCCAGAAAGCCAGTCTGGATTTCCTCTGCGTGGTCCTGGGCGGCGACCGGATTCAGGACGCGGAGGGCACCTGGTGGACCTACAGCTTTTTAGAGAGCAATAATCTGTACAACTGGGCCTTTGAGAATTTTACATACCAGACGATTCTGAAGGAGAGCGACGTAGCCGGAGAAGCCGCGGTATCCCTTTCGGCCACGGACCATGTGACCCTCCGCCCGGCAGAGTCGCTGGAAGTCCTTCTGCCCAAGGACCTGGACCCGGCGGAGCTGGAACAGGTGATTACGCTGAACTCTGACCCGATCGAAGCGCCCATCGCCGAGGGGGACGCGCTGGGGACCCTGACCCTGCGGCTGGACGGGAAGGATTACGCGTCGGTGGATCTGCTGGCCCTGACGGATGTGGAAGCGTCCCGGATTCGGGTGCTCTGGCGGGACCTGAAGGAATTTTTCTCCACCACGCCGGTCAAAATTGCGGGCGGCGCTGCGGGCGTTCTGGCGGCGTTCTGGCTGGTCTGGAAGCTCTTTTTCAGCAAACGGCGCTACCGCTACGGAAAGAGCGTGGGCAAATCCCGCAATGGCTACAGGGGACGGAAACGCTGACATAACAAAACGGAGGCTGCTTTTTACCGGCAGTCTCCGTTTCCTTTTCTCAGAGGGTCTTCACAAGTTCGTTCATGGGCTTGCGGTCGTTATGCAGACGGGCGGGATGCGCTCCCTCTGCCGGATAGCCCAGGGGAAGCATGGCGATGGGGAAGGTGCCGGCCATTTCCGGGAAGGCGGCCAGGAGCTTTTCCGGCTCGAACATACCCACATAGGTAGTGCCCAGGCCCAGGTCCGCGGCTTGGAGCATCATCTGAGTGGTGGCGATGGCGGCGTCAATCTCACCGTGATTCTTGCCGTCCGTCTCCCGATGCCAGGCGGTTTCAGGGTCGTAGGCCACCACCAGGATCACCGGCGGATGGAAGTGGGCGGCGGTGCAGGCGTCGGCTTTTTCCAGGGCCTACGGGCTTTGCAGGACGAAAATCCGCTGGGGCTGGTTGTTATGGGCGGTAGGGGCGTTCCGGCCGGCTTCCAGGATCAGATTCAGCTTTTCAGGCTCCACGGGTTGGGTGCTGAATTTCCGCAGGGAGTAGCGCGCGGCAGACAGGGCGGCAAAATCCATAATGCGTTCCTCGTTTCTTTCATAAGATGTCCACAGTTTATCACACCCGGTTCTTTTCTGCAATCCCGTCCTGCAATTCCGTCAGGTTCCATCAGAAGAACAGCGGAAAAGCACAGGAGGGCGTGACAGTCCGGGGGCAAAGCTGCTATACTGATACAGGATTTTTTTCAGGAGGTGCCGGAATGGTTTTTGACGGACATTCGGATTTGCTGTATGACGTGACAAGACGCAGGCTGGAAGGAGAGACCCGGGTGCTGGAACGGCGGCATCTGGAACGTCTGCGGGAAGGGGGCGTCGAGGGCCTGGCGCTGGCGTTCTGGTACGGCACGGGACAGGGGCAGACGTTCTGGAAGGATGTACCCGGCGCGGAGACCGCTGAGGCCCGGCTGAGGATCATGACGGAATGCGCCCAGGCGGAATTTGCGGAATGCCCGTGGCTGTCAGTGGTCCGGACTGCGGAGGAAGCCGAAGCAGCGCGGGATTTCGGCAAGCTGTACGCCTTTCTCAGCGTGGAAGGACTGTCGGCCATAGGGGAGGACCTGACGGGGATAGAAGAGCTGGCGGCGCTGGGCGTGCGGCTGGGGACGCTGACCTGGAATGAAGAAAACGCCCTGGCATCCGGCGCGGCCCAGGACTCCAGAAAAGGTCTGACGCCTCTTGGTCGGGCGGCGTTGCGGAAGCTGGAGGACTGCGGCATTTTCCCGGACGTGTCCCATCTGAACGACGGCGGCTTCCGGGACGTGCTGCGGCTGGCCGACGGTCCCGTGATTGCCTCCCATTCCAACTGCCGCGCCCTCTGTGACGTTCCCCGGAATCTGACCGACGAACAGCTCCGGGCCATTCGGGATACCGGCGGCGTCGTGGGACTGAACAGCCATCATGCCTTTGTCCACCCTGCCCCGGAACGGCAGACCCTGGAAGCCCTTGCCATCCACGCCGCCCATATGTCAGACGTGATGGGGGTGGAGTATGTGGCCTGCGGCTTTGATTTCTGTCATTATATGGGCCCCGGAAACGACAGCGTCATAGGACTGGAGGACTGCGGGAAGATCCCCGGTTTTCTCGCCTGCCTGGAGGCTCTGGGCATGAATTCCACCGAACGGGAGCTGATTGCAAGGGGGAATTTCCTGAGGCTGCTGTCTGCCCGGAGAAGTTAGTATTTTTCATGGCACGCCTTTTTCTCTGCTTGGAAGACGCCGGATAAGACCTGACAGCCAGAGGGAGTTTCATCTGTGTTCCGTCAGATGGGGCGGCTGACCGCTTCATGATGCGCGCAAGAAACAACATTTTGACTGGTTAGTGTCAACATAAGGGGATTGATTTCCCCAGGGAATTTCTATATACTATGTCCTATCAGAAAAGGAGGCGGTGACCATGTATACCTGCACACAACTGCTCCAGGCATTGGAGAGCGGCGCCTGTGACGAAGCGCTGTCCGTCCTGTACGCTCCCGACGGCGGCGATCTTGAGGCTGCCCGCTCCCGTGCCATCCGGGTGACTTCAGCCCTGCTCAAGAC
>Ga0073906_1006122_pt1 | contig 10180 bp, 7 predicted proteins | sample Inofromicrocosms_FD_65485 | JGI IMG/M metagenome (GOLD analysis project Ga0073906, IMG submission 65485) | Mouse cecum microbial communities from Vienna, Austria - Inoculum for glucosamine and mucus D2O microcosms | ecosystem: Host-associated > Mammals > Digestive system > Large intestine > Cecum... | reverse complement strand
CTGAAAGTGAATAAAAGAAGTAGGATTGAATAAAGATAAACGTCCTTTAGGCACTTCGACTAAAAATTTAGAAAATAGGACGTTGGCAACACCAATCTGAAAAGGGAGGAATACAGGCAATTCTTGACAAGACGGCGCTGTTCTCGTATAATGTTTTTATGCGGTATGGATAAAATCGCCGTTGTCTAATGCAGGGAGTCCGCTAAAGACCCGCCGGCGCGTTAGGAGAAGAAGAAGGAGGAACAGTAATATGGACTTCATGAAGGAATACGAAAAGTGGTTAGCCAGCCCCGCCCTGTCCGACGCGGAGCACGCTGAACTGGAGGCCATCCGGAACGACCCGAAAGAGATCGAATCCCGGTTCTATGGCCCGCTGGAGTTCGGCACCGCAGGCCTTCGGGGAACGATGTACACCGGCCTGCATAATATGAATATTCATGTCGTTCGTTGGGCGACCCAGGGCTTTGCCGATATCATTGCCGCCGAGGGTGAAGAGGGCAAGGCGCGGGGCGTGGCTGTCTGCATGGACTGCCGGAATCACTCCATGGAATTCGCCCGTGCCGCCGCCGAGGTCTGTGCGGCCAACGGCATCCATGTGCGCATCTTTGAATCCCTCCGGCCTACCCCCGAGCTGAGCTTTGCCGTCCGGGAGTACCACTGTCAGGCCGGGATCAACGTCACCGCCAGCCATAACCCCAAGGAGTACAACGGTTATAAGGTCTATTGGCAGGACGGCGCCCAGCTTCCCCCGCACCATGCCGACGCCATTGCAAAGCGGCTGGGTGAAATCGATATCTTCAGCGATATCAGGACCATGGATTATGACGAAGCCGTGAAAGCCGGGCTGATCGAGGTCCTGGGCGCGGAAACCGATGAAAAGTTCCTGGGCAACGTGATGGGTCAGGTCAACGACAAGGCTACCGTGGAGAAGGTCGCGGACAGCTTCAAGATGGTCTATACCCCGTTCCACGGTACCGGCCATAAGCTGATTCCCGAGGCCCTCAAGCGTCTGGGCGTGAAAAACCTGATCTGCGTCCCGGAGCAGATGGTGATTGACGGCGATTTCCCCACTGTCGTAAGCCCCAACCCCGAAAATCCCGAGGGCTTCTATCTGGCCGTGGACCTGGCTAAGAAAGAGGGCGCGGACTTCATCCTGGGTTCCGACCCCGACGCGGACCGTGTGGGCATCATGGTCCGGACCAAGGACGGCGAGTTCAAGGTCATCACCGGCAACCAGACCGGCGTGCTGCTGCTGGATTACCTCATTGGGGCCAAGAAGCGGGCGGGGATTATGCCTGAGAAGCCTGTTGCCCTGAAGACCATCGTCACCACGGAAATGGCCCGGAAGGTGGCCGAAGTCAACGGGCTTCAGTGCTACGATACCTTTACCGGGTTCAAGTTCCTGGCGGAGAAGAAAGACAAGCTGGAAGCCTCCGGCGAGGGGAACGTGATTTTCTCCTACGAGGAAAGCTATGGCTATATGCTGGGCAACTACGTGCGGGACAAGGACGCCGTCACCGCTGCCCTGTCCCTGACGGAAATGGCCGCCTGGTACGCGTCCCAGGGCAAGACGCTGGCCGACGCGCTGGACGACCTTTATGAAAAGTACGGCTATTACGCGGAACACACCTATAATCTGGTGATGCCAGGTCTGGACGGCCTGAAGGATATGGCCAATCTGATGAAGAGCCTCCGGGAGGACCCGCCCGCGGAGATCTCCGGCATCCGGGTGGCCGTGCGGAAGGACTACAGCAACGGCATGGTGATCGACTGCGCTGCCAAGGAACAGAAGACCATGGAGCTTTCCGGGTCCAACGTCCTCCGGTTCGAGATGGCCGACGGCACCTCCGTGATTGTACGGCCCTCCGGCACCGAGCCTAAGATCAAGGTCTACATCCTCACCCAGGGCAAGGACGCCGCTGACGCACAGGCCAATCTGGAGAAGTATGGCAAGTGGGTGGATTCCCTCAAGAAGTAAGCGCATCATTCCATAAAACAAGAGCAGGACAGACCGTTGATGGTTTGCCCTGCTCTTTTTATTTGCATACGGATGCCGTCAGCTTCCGCTCTCCAGGGAAATCTGATTGAACATTGCCAGGATATCGCCCGCGTTGGTGCCGGTTTTTTCGTCGCCGCTGCGGTCCATCACGACCCGGCCCCGGTTCATCATCAGAATCCGGTCGCCGTACTCCACCGCGTAGCGCAGATTATGGGTGACCATCATGGCCGTCAAACGCTTCTCACGGACCACCTTATCTGTCAGGACCATGATAGTTTCTGCGGTCTTCGGGTCCAGGGCGGCGGTGTGTTCGTCCAGAATCAGAAAGCGCAGAGGGGTCATGGTGGCCATCAGGAGCGCCACGGCCTGCCTTTGACCGCCGGAAAGAGCGCCCATACGAACGTTCAGCTTATCCTCCAGACCCAGGCCCAGACCTTGCAGCTGCTCCCGGTAACTGTCGATCCGGCGGCGGTCCACGGCACGGCCCAGATTGAACGCCTTGCCCTTGTTATCCGCCAGAGCCAGATTTTCCAGCATGGTCAGGTTCGGGCAGGTCCCGGCGGAGGGATTCTGATAGACCCGGCCCATTTGGACGTAACGCTGGTAATCCTTCCGTTTCGCGATGCTCTGACCGTCAATCAGCACGTCGCCGCCCTCAATGGGGATGGAGCCGCAGATGATATTCAGCAGGGAGGTCTTACCGCTGCCGTTGCTGCCCACGATGGCGACAAACTGACCCTCGTCCACCGTCAGGGAGAAGCGGTCGAAGAGCTTCTGTTCCATTACGGTTCCGGGGTTATAGACCTTTGTCACTTCCCGAATCTCAAGCATGGATGATCTCCTCTCCCTTCCGTCCGGACAGCACCAGCACCAGCAGGAACAGAGCCGCCGTCGCCAGCTTCATCATATTGGCCGGCAGTCCCGCGCTGAGGGCCGCCTGAATGCAAAGCTTATACAGCACGCTGCCCAGCACTACCGCCGTGGTCCCAGCCGGAACCGCCAGCCAGCCCAGGGCCTTGTTTTTCCGCAGCGCCTGGGATACCGGGGAGCCGGTGTAGAAATTCATCAGGGACACGCCGATAATCACCGCCGCAAGACCGTAGACAAGCTGACCGGTGCCCATGGTGGCGGAAAAGCTCCTTTGTTCATGGCAGACCACGCAGCCGCCCAAAGCTACCAGAGCGTTTGAGAGGACCAGGCCCATGAGCTTGACCATGCCGCGGTCTTTGGCGAGGGTGGTCACAAGGCCCGCGTTGTCGCCCACAGCCCGGAGGAGCAGTCCGGATTTGGTACGGAAATAAGCGTCCATCACCAGCTTGACCGCCACCACCAGCAGCAGGGAGACCACCAGCTTCCGACCCATCAGGCTCATATCGCCCAGCACCGCCATCACAGGCCCGGAGGTAAAGATGGTATCCGTGGCCCGGTCAACGGTCAGGTTAGACCCGGCGATCTGGAGGTTGATGGAAAACAAGGCCGTCATGGTGATGATGCCCGCCAGCAGATTCCGGACGCCCAGCTTGACATGGACCAGGCCGGTAAACAGCCCCGCCAGCGCGCCCACCAGCATGGCAATGGGCAGGGTCAGCCATGCGTTGACGCCCCTGGTCAGCAGGACAGCCGTCACCGCCGCGCCCAGAGGGAAGGTGCCGTCTACGCCCAGGTCAGGGAAATCCAAAATAGAATAGGTAATATAAACGCCGAAGGAAATCAGGGCGTAAATCAAACCCTGAGTCAAGGTTCCGATCAGCAAATCCTGCATAGAAAACCACCCACTGTCTGAATTCAGAATTTTTGGTTCAGCCCACGGTACTGCGGAGCGTCCCGATATGCTCAATGGTACATTCCACCACGTCGCCGTACTGTAAGAACTCCGGCGGGTCCATACCCATGCCCACGCCCGCGGGGGTGCCGGTGGCGATGATGGTTCCGGGCAGGAGGGTGATTCCGGCGGACAGCTCCTCGATGATTTCCGGGATGCTGTGAATGAGCAGGGAGGTATTGGATTTCTGCCGCTCCTGACCGTTGACCCTGCAAGAGATCTCCAGGGCAGGCGGGAAGGAAATCAGGCTGTCGTCGGCGGTGATGATGCAGGGACCCATGGGTGTAAAGCCGTCCAGACTTTTGCCGAAGTACCACTGTTTATGTTCCGTCTGCAAATTCCGGGCGGACACGTCATTCAGGACCGTGTAGCCAAAAATATAGTCTTTCACGTCAGCGGCTTTCACATTCCTTGCGGTTCTCCCGATAATCACCGCCAGTTCCGCCTCATAGTCCAGCCGCGTCACAAGGCCCTTGTAGCGGGGAATCACGCCGTCCGGATTGCCCGCGCGGAACACCCGTTTGGAGAAATAGACCGCCGCGGGACGTTCCTTTGCAAAGGCTTCCGCGTCATACCGGGCCGCTTCCTCCGCGTGGTCACGGTAGTTCATACCCAAGCAGATCACGTCCTGACAAGGCTGGGGAATCGGGGCCAGACGTGTGACTTCCTCCAGCGGAACCGCGTTTGCTTCATGATAAAAATATTCCTTCAGGCTGTCCCAGCGGCTTCCCTTCCAATCCGCGTCAATGTCCTTAATCAGCGCGTTCATGTCCGGATAGGGCAGGAATACCACGCAGGGTTTCGGATTTTCCAGTGTTCCAAAGGTCGAAAGCATTCCCACACGCGCCAGACCATCATAAAGGCAGGTAACCAGTTTCATAAAAACCCCCACATTTTATCAGATATGAGATATTTCAAAAAAACGGGATATTTTCAGACTTCGATTGCAGCCTGTGCGATTTCGTCGGGAACGGCAATCCCCATAGCGTTCAGGGAGGTGGGATTCAGGTAAATATCATAGTTCTCGATGATCTCATAGGGCAGATCCTGGCAGGCCGCCTCGCCCCGGAGGACCTTCGCGGCCATTTTCCCGGTCTGAATGCCCAGCTTGATATAATCCAGCCCTGCGCCCGCGACACAGCCCAGCTTCATCTGTTCAATTTCGGAGCCGTAGACAGGCACGCCGGCGTCATTGGTCTTCTCCAGAATGGCAGGCAGAACGCCCACGACGGTGTTATCTGTAAGGTTGGAGATGCAGTTGACGCCCTTGCTGATAAGGGTGTCTACAGCCTGGGTGACTTCGGCCTGTGAGGTAACGCCTACGGTCTCGATGGTGAACGCGTACTTGGAGGCAAGGGACTCATAGATGCCCACAGAGTAAACGGAATTGGCCTCGCTGGTTGTATAGACGATACCGATGGTAGACGCGTTAGGCTGGAGCTTCCGGATCAGTTCAAGCTGTCCCTCTACGGGAAGCACGTCGGAGGTGCCGGTGATATTGCCGGAATCCAGCTTCGCGCCTACGGGGTCGGTAATAGCGGTAAAAATCACGGGAATGTCCTTATCCTCCGCGGCGGCAAAGCAGGCGGTGGCGGAAGGGGTAGCGATTGCGGCCATCAGGTCCACGTCATTAGCGGAGAAGGACTGACCGATCTGGGTAGCGATGCTGTCGTCAAACCCGGCGTTCTGGTAATCCACGGTCAAGTTTTCGCCCTCCACGATGCCCTCTTCCGCAAGGCCCTGCAAGAATCCCTCGCGGCAGTTGTCCAGGGAGCCGTGCTCGCCGTACTGGGAGATGCCGATGGTGTAATGCCCGTCAGCAGAATCGTCCGGCGTATTGGGACTGTCTTTTCCCCCGCAGGCGCTCAGGGCAAACAGCAGGGACAAGGCCAGCAGAAGGGCTGCAAATTTCTTTATGGTCTTCATAATAATTCTCCTGTCTTTTATAGAATTTTATTGACAAACAGCGTCCATAAATGGAAAACCGGTCCGCCATCGACGTTCGTTTCCCGTCATTCCGACCAACTCCTTTCCGATACCGTAGAAAAAGAAAAAAGCCCTGCCCCTCATTGGGACAAGACTTCCGTCCTGCGGTACCACCCAAGTTGACGCACAGCGCCCACTCTCTCCGCGCACACTCAATGCTCCATGCGCGCCGCCCTGATAACGGGTGCGGTCCCCGTCGGCCTCTACTAAGCGCTTACGCCGTTCGTTCCGCCCTCACAAGTCCATTCACCGCCAGGTTCTCTGCCGCAATCCCACCGCCTGCGGCTCTCTTCATAGGTGGCCCTGTCAGTTACTCCTCTTGCTCTCTGGTTTCTCTGGTTGTTTTGATTATATGGTCCCGCCCCAAAATTGTCAACCGTCGTTTTGCACAAACATCAGGGATTTCCTCCCGGATTCCGGCCCCCTGAATGGATAAAAACGGAGAAAAACCCGCAATTTTGCCGATCCCGAGCAGAATTCATTTCCGGTCCGGGCAAAAAAGAGACGCGCCGTTGACAGCCAGCGCGCCTCTTGATTTGATTTGATTTTACTTTATGCGTTCGCCGCGGGCTTCCTTGGCCTTGATTTCCCGCACAGCGTCCTTATGGGAGAGGTTGACGCGGCCCTTTTCGTCGATATCCGTGACCTTGACCCACATCATATCGCCGATCTTGCAGGCGTCCTCCACCTTCTCAATCCGATGGTCGGCCAGCTTGGAGATATGCACCAGGCCGTCCTTGCCGGGAGCCAGCTCGACAAACGCGCCGAAGGTCATCAGACGCACCACCCGGCCATAGTACAGCGCGCCGATTTCGGGCACAAACACGATGTCGTCAATGCACTTCTTGGCGGCGTCACAGGAGGCGGCGTCGATGCCGGAGATAAAAATGGAACCGTCGTCGTTGATATCGATTTTCGCGCCGGTATCGGCCACGATTTTCTGAATCACGCTGCCGCCCTTGCCGATCACGTCCCGAATCTTGTCCGGGTCGATGTGCAGGGTCAGCATTTTGGGCGCGTACTTGCTCACGTCCTTCCGAGGTTCGGCGATACAGGGAAGCATGATCTTATCCAGAATCTCGCAGCGGGCGTCATAGGTGATTTCCAGCGCGTTTTTGATGATCTCCATGGTCAGACCGTCGTTTTTCAGGTCCATCTGGATGGCGGTAATGCCCTTTTTCGTGCCGGCGACCTTGAAATCCATCTCGCCATGGAAATCCTCCACGCCCTGGATATCGATAAAGGTTGTAAAGCCGCCGTTATCGTCCTGAATCAGACCGCAGGAGATGCCGGCCACAGGAGCCTTAATCGGCACGCCGGCGTCCATCAGGGCCAGGGTGGAGCCGCAGACGGAGCCCTGAGAAGTAGAGCCGTTGGAGCTGACCACCTCAGAGACCACGCGGATGGCATAGGGGAACTCATCCACATCAGGAATTACCGGCAGAAGCGCGCGTTCCGCCAAAGCGCCATGACCAATTTCGCGGCGTCCGGGAGAACGTGCGGGCTTGGCTTCGCCGACGGAATAACCGGGGAAATTGTAATGGTGCATATAGCGTTTCTCGGTTTCCTCCCAGATGGTGTCCAGCTTCTGGTTTGCGGACAGGGTATCCAAAGTGACGGTGGAAAGCACCTGGGTCTGACCCCGGGTAAAGAGACCGGAACCATGGACCCGGGGCAGGATTCCCACTTCAGCCCCCAGGGGACGAATTTCGTTCTTCTGACGGCCGTCCACCCGGTGCCCCTCCAGAAGCCACGCCTTGACAATCTTCTTCTGAAATTTGTAGGTAATTTCGTCCAGATACTTGTCCATTTCCGGGTATTCCTCCAGAAACAGCTCATGCCACTTGTCGATCAGGCCGTTCCAGCGGGTTTCCCGGACGTTCTTATCATCGGTATCCATGGCGGCTTTGGCGTCCTCCATGGTGGCGGCGGTTATCTTGTCAAACAGCTCCTGGTCAAAATCGGCATGGGGGTAATCGAACTTCGGCTTGCCGATTTCAGCCACCATCTTGTTAATCAAGGCGATTTGCTTCTGATTTTCCTCATGGGCCATTTGAATCGCCTTGAACATGGTATCGTTATCCACCTCATTGCCTCCGGCCTCGATCATGACGACCTTTTCGCCGGTAGAAACCACGGTCACATCCAGATCAGAGACCTTCCGTTCCTCGCTGTTGGGATTGAAGACCAGTTTCCCGTTCACAAGACCCACCTTCAGCGCGCCCACGGGACCAGCCCAGGGGATATCAGAAATGGCCAGCGCCGCGGAAGCTCCGATCAAAGCGGCGATTTCGGGAGAGCAGTCGTGGTCCACGCTCATGACGGTAGCCATAATGGAAACGTCGTTGCGGAAATCGTGCGGGAACAGGGGCCGGATGGGGCGGTCAATGACACGGCTGGTCAGGATGCCCTTTTCGCCGGGGCGCCCTTCACGACGGTTGAAGCTGCCGGGGATACGTCCCACGGAATAGAGCTTTTCCTCAAAGTCCACGCTGAGGGGGAAGAAATCGATTCCGTCTCTGGGCCGGGCGGAGGCGGTAGCGCAGACCAGAACGCGGGTATCGCCGTAGCCCACCATCACGGAGGCGTTGGCCAATTCCGCCAGCTTGCCGGCCTCCAGCGTCAAGGGACGGCCAGCCAGCTCCATCTCATACTTATGATACCTTGGGAATTGTCTCTGGGTTACGATTGTTGACATAATTTGCTCCTTTTCTGTCTGTTGTAGTATTGGGAGCAGTCCTTTTCGTATTTGAAAGTACGTCTGAACGCTGCTGAATATTTTTCCTGTCCGTCTGCTTCCTTTCAAAAAGAAAAACAAGAAAGCCAAGGAGGAAATCAGGCGCTTCCAACAAATCGGACGCACTTTCAAACACAAAAAGCGGCGGCTCCCGGGGCGTGAGTAGAAATGGCAAAGGTGACGGAGGAAGCGGCCCCCCGTCACCTGATAGCGCATTACTTCCGGATGCCCAGCTTGGCGATCAGGGCGCGATAACGTTCCACGTCCTTCTTCTGGAGGTAATCCAGGAGGCTGCGGCGCTTACCGACCATTTTCAGCAGGCCCCGGTTGGAGTGCTTATCCTGGGGGTTGGCGCGCATATGCTCGGTGAGGACGTTGATGCGCTCGGTGAGAATGGCGATCTGGACCTCGGGGGACCCGGTATCGCCCTCATGGGTACGGTTAGCGTTGATGATTTCGGTTTTCTGCTCTTTACGAAGCATAGTGATTTTCCACCTTTCCAAATTCTCCCCCCGCGGGACTGTGCTCCGGGCCGGTGAAGCTCCGCGGAACAAAGCGCCGGGGGTACGGTCCTTAACACTTTAGCACAGCCTTCCGGCAATGTAAAGCCCTTTTCCGGCCAAAGTACAAAAATTTTTCCTGAATCGCGCTTCTGTTCACAATTTTTCCCTTTACGGGCGGAGTTTATACGTGTGAAACAAATACCTGCTTCACTTTGGCATCTTCTTTTCGTTTCTTTTTGAAAAACAGTAAAGAAAAAGAAGCAAAAGAAGCATAAGAAAAGGGAAAAACGTTCAGCGGCGGTTCACTGGAGGCCCAGCTTTTCCAGGGCGGACATCCGGAGGCAGGTACAGAAAATGGAGATAGCCTGGGTAAGCTCGGCGACGGGGGGCAGGGACGGTGCGATGCGGATATTGGAGTCCTGGGGGTCCTTTCCGCAGGGGAACGTAGCGCCGGCGTTGGTCATGGTCACGCCCGCTTCCTTGCAGAGGGCCAGGGTGCGTTTCGCGGTGCCGGGCATGGCGTTGAGGGAGACGAAATAGCCGCCCTTGGGACGCTGCCAGGACGCGATTTCCAGCGGCGCGATTTCCTGATCCAAAGCGTCCAGCACGGCCCGGAACTTGGGTCCCATAATTGCCGCGTGCTTTTTCATCAGCTCCAGCGTATGGGCCTTGTTTTGCAGATAGAGCACATGGCGCTGCTGATTGACCTTGTCAAAGCTGATGACCTGTACTGTCAGGAGCTTTTCCATATAGGCCATATTGTCCAACGAGCAGGCGAAGCAGGCCACTCCCGCGCCGGGAAGGGTGACTTTGGAGGTAGACGCGAATTCAAAGACCATATCCGGATTCCCGGCCTTGGCGCAGATTTCCAGAATATCCGGGAAGGGGACATACTCGCCTTCGAACTCATGGATGCAGTAAGCGTTATCCCACATCACCAGGAAGTCCGGGGCGGCGGCTTTCAGGCTGGCAATCCGGCGGATGGTTTCGTCCGAATAAATCACGCCGTCGGGGTTGGAATACTTGGGCACGCACCAGATGCCTTTCACGGCGGGGTCCTTGACGGCTTCTTCCACGGCGTCCATATCCGGGCCTTCAGCGGTCATGGGGATGGTCAGCAGCTCAAAGCCAAA
>Ga0073906_1006121_pt1 | contig 10182 bp, 10 predicted proteins | sample Inofromicrocosms_FD_65485 | JGI IMG/M metagenome (GOLD analysis project Ga0073906, IMG submission 65485) | Mouse cecum microbial communities from Vienna, Austria - Inoculum for glucosamine and mucus D2O microcosms | ecosystem: Host-associated > Mammals > Digestive system > Large intestine >... | reverse complement strand
GTCGCTGAGATAGATAGAGGAATTTGAATAGGTCCAATTAGTTGGATTAATGAGCTCAAATCCCAGCTTTTCTAAATATCGTCTGATTTCATAATCGGAAGGCTGTACTCCCTTGATGAAGGGCTGGCTTGCCACTATCTTAAATTCATTATTCAAGTCTGCTCCAAACCCTATTACGGTAAGCTTTGTTTCAGGAAATATGGCATTATGTAGTGATATCCTGTCAAGGGCATAAATAGGTTGGATGAAATAGTCCAGACCTATAGCCTTGATTAAACTTGTGCCGTTGTCGAAGATGGTCGCTTCGCCACCTTCTGCAATTTTATCACCGAATGTATGCTTAAGGAAATTGTTGATGTCGGGTATCCATAAACCGGTTTTCTTGGCCCATGCGGTTATTGTTTCAGCTTGTTTCTCAGCTTGTTGGAGTTCTCTTTTGAAATCCCCGATTTCTGGAATGATTGTATCTGCCGAATCTTTTCTTCCCGCGAGCAAGGTCGCAATAACATGCGTTGTACCTCCCGCTGAGCAACCATACTGCTCCTTCGGTGAAAATCGTTTATATAAAAGTTTTCGTTCGTTGAATTTGTCTGCATATTCATCCAGTTTGTTAAGACCATTGTCGTTAAATCCGTTCTCGACAATATTATTGATAGACTCCCAAAACTCCGAATTGTTCATCTTGCCGTTTATTTCATTCGTTTGAGGAGGTTGTAGCTTGGGAGGACGCCGAGTTCGCCGGCTTTGGAGAGGTCGGCGAAAGCGAGGCGGCGGTTGCCGATACGGAGGTATGTCAGGCCGCGGTTGTAGAGGGCTGCGCCGAAAGCACCGTCAAGCTGCAGGGCTTTTGTGTAGCATTCAATGGCGGAAGTGAAGTCGCCGGCATCATAGTAAATGTTGCCTTTGTTGAGCCATGCGAAAGCGAGCCTGGGGTCTATGTCGAGGGCTTTGTCGTAATCAGCGAGGGCAAGGCGGCTCTGCTGGCTGTCGGCTTTCAGCAGAGCATCGGCGCGGCCTACATATGCCGTGGCCAGCGACGCGTTCTTGCCGAGAGCCTTGTTGAAGGCTTTTACGGCGGCTTCATAGTCCTTAAGAGTGCTTCTGGCAACGCCGAGGCTCAGGTAATCGGCCGCCGTAGCTGTGCCGGCGGCATCCTTGCTGTCGAGTGACGTCGCCAGTGCAAACAGACTTTCAGCTTCCTGCTCCGTAACAGACGGCCCGGATACAAGATAAAGACGCCGGGCTGCCCAGCCGCGATTGTTGAAGTCGTCCATCTCGCGGAAATATACCGGTTTGTTGTCTAGAGTGGCGGCAGCGGCGGCGAATGTCAGAGAGAAGCCTTCCAATGGCTGAATGTTCATGTCCCTGTCCTGTACGCGTCCTTTGATTTTGTCGTCATAGCTCAGCGACGTTTCATCGGAGGCGCTCACGGTGACGAGCCTGTTGAAGCGGTCCATCACTTCATTCTCGTCTTCATCGTCGTTGTCACGTGCTTTTTTACCAGCGTTTGCGAGGCCGCTCTGAATGGCCGGACGGTCGAGAGGATGGCTTGTGGGATTGTGCACATATTTGCGCACGAGGTCGTCTCCCTGACGGGCATACGACATGGCGGAACGCATGTCGCCCATATTCCGGTAAGCCTCGGCCATGGCGTAGTAACCGTTGTGATAGCGGGGATAGCGTTTCAGAATCTCCGCGAACTGCACGGCGGCTTCGCGCGGTTTCTTGCGCTGCAGATTCACGAGGCCCAGATTGAAACGGGCATGGAAATTGGTAGGGTCCATCTTGAGGACTTCGGTAAGGTCGGCTGCCGAACGGTCCAGATCCTTGACCTCATAACGCAGCAGGGCACGGTTGAAGAGAGCTGCCTCATTGCCCGGATTCAGCTCAAGAGCATAGTTATAGTCGGACATTGCGCCGAAGAAGTCGTCGAGATTGTATCTCACGAATGCTCTGTTGAGGTAGAGGTCTGATTCGCGGGGCTGAAGGCGTATCACGTTGTCCATATCCTTCAGCGCTTCCTCCCATTTGAGGAGCTTGGTGTTAAGTTCGGCCCTTAGAAGGTATGTCTGTGTGTTGAGGGCATTGTTGGCGATAGCGAGGTCGAGGTCGGCGATGGCGGCGGCGGTGTCACCACGCACGGCGTTGAGACGTCCGCGCCCGGCAAGACCCTCCTCGAAATGTGGGTACATCTCAAGCAGTGTATGGAAGGTGCTGTCGGCATCGTCATAGCGCCCGGTCTCGGTTTCCGCCACCCCCTTGTAGTAGAGCATATATTTGTCGCGGGGGTTATATCGAAGGCCGCTCACGTAGTCGGTGATAGCCAGTGAGTCGAGACCCTGCACCTGCCGGGCGAAACCCCGCAGACGGTATGTCTCGGTGCGGAATTTGTTGCGCTGCAGCGACAATGTGGCGTCGGCCTCCGCACCTTTGTAATCTTCGAGCTGAAGCTTGGCAAGAGCGCGGTAGAAGTAGGGCTCCGCCAGATAGGGCTTAGCCTTGATGGCCTGGTTGAAATACTGTATGGAGAGCATGTAATCGTCCATCGACATCACATTGCGCCCGATATTTATCACCTGTTCGGCGTTTACCTGCGCCTGCAACGCCGGCGATGTCCACAACAGGGTGGCCAGTATAATTGCTATATTTACTAAATCTCGCATGTGACTGCAAATATAGTAAAAAACCTGCAAACGGCAAGAAACAACAAGAGCCGGCATTTCGGCCGGCTCTCGTGGATGTATAAAGCGAAGTTATTTCTTGGCTTTGGCGGTGCACTCGTTGGCCTTTACGCAAGCTTTGTTGCAGTTGGCCTTCTTGGTGCATTTCTTGCAGTCCTTGCAGTCTTTGCAGTTCTTGCAGTCTTTGCAATTCTTGCAGTCTTTGCAATCTTTGCAGTCTTTGCAAACGTTGTTGCAAGGCTTGGCGCATTGAGCCTTGGCCTGCTGGCATTCGGCTTTAGCGTTCTGGCACTCGGCCTTGGCCTTCTGGCACTCGGCTTTAGCGTTCCGGCACTCGGCTTTGGCGTTCTGGCACTGAGTGGCCTGCGTCTGGCAGGCGTTCTGGCACACGGTCTGGGCCTGAGCCGTTCCGAAGAGCATTGCGGCCCCGAGGAGGGCGGCGAGCAATAGCTTTTTCATAGGGTGTTTATTATTTATTGAGGACTTTGTCGACAATAGCCTTGAAAGCAGCGGGATGATTCACTGCGAGTTCGGCGAGCGCCTTGCGGTTGATTTCGATACCGGCGGCGTGGATGAGTCCCATGAGCTTGCTGTAGGAAAGGTTCTCCTGACGAGCGGCGGCGTTGATACGCTGGATCCACAGAGCGCGGAAGTTGCGTTTTTTCTGCTTGCGGTCGCGGTAAGCGTAGGTAAGACCCTTCTCCCAAGTGTTCTTGGCGACGGTCCACACATTACGACGGCTGCCGTAATAGCCGCGCGTAAGTTTCAATATTTTCTTTCTCTTAGTTCTGGAAGCTACGTGGTTTACTGATCTTGGCATCTTTTTTTGTTTTTGGAATCCAGCGGTTTACTAAACACTTTAATTTAGCTGGCAATCCGGTTAATTAATTGGTTAGAGGGCAAGGGCATTGCCGGCCCGGGCCCGGTTCCGTTATCGGAGGTTGAGGAGGTCGCGAACTTGTTTGAGGTTAGCGCTGTCCACGAGTCCTGTGTGGTCGAGGTTGCGCTTGCGCTTCTTCGATTTCTTGGTCAGGATGTGGCTGTGATAAGCGTGTTTGCGCTTGATCTTTCCCGTGCCGGTGAGCGCGAAGCGCTTCTTTGACGCGGCATTGGTCTTAACTTTTGGCATTGTCTTTAGTTTTTAGTTGTTTATAACCTCGGCACCGGGTGCCTACGGTCTCTAATTTTCATTGTCGGTATTCGGCGTTTGTTCAGTGGCGGAGCCGTTTCCGTCGATGTCGGCCGGGGCATCGCCGTCGGCCTGTCGGCCTCCCTTATCCTTCTTCTTGTCGGGAGCCGGTTTCTCCTTTTTCTGTGCCGGTTTCAGAGGGGTGATCATGATGGTCATTCTCTTGCCCTCGAGCACGGGCATCATCTCAACCTTGCCGAGGTCTTCGAGGTCGTTGGCGAAGCGCAGCAGCAGCACTTCTCCCTGTTCCTTGAAGAGTATTGACCTTCCGCGAAAGAACACGTAGGCTTTCACCTTGGAGCCCTCGCGCAGGAAACCCTGGGCATGTTTGAGCTTGAAGTTGTAGTCGTGGTCGTCGGTCTGAGGACCGAAGCGTATCTCCTTGACCACCACCTTGGTGGCCTTCTGCTTCTGTTCCTTCTGACGTTTTTTCTGCTGATAGAGAAATTTCTGATAGTCGATGATGCGGCATACAGGGGGTTCGGCCGTGGGAGAAATCTCCACGAGGTCGAGCTCCTGCGAGCGGGCTATCTTGAGAGCCTGAGCTATGGGATAGATACCCTGCTCCACGTTGTCGCCAACGAGCCGCACTTCGCGAGCGCGGATGCGTTCGTTGGTCTGATAGGGGTCATTGCGACGGTCGTCGCGGTTGGGCCTCTGGCCCGGCCGTGGCCGTGGCCCGGCTCCCATCGGACGCCGCGGCCCCGTAAATTGAGGTTTTTTCTCCATTAAAGGGTATTGGTGAAGTGTTGCTTCATTGTTTTGTAAACGCCTCTACCTCGTCGTTTATTATTTTGGCGAAATCGGCTATCGACATGACACCCTTGTCGCCTTCGCCGCGTTTGCGCACGGCTACCGTGCCGTCGGCCTGCTCTTTTTCGCCCACGACAAGGAGGTAGGGTACCTTCTTGAGTTCGTTGTCACGGATTTTGCGGCCGATTTTCTCGTTGCGGTCGTCCACTTCGGCGCGGACACCGGCTTCGTCAAGCATCTCGGCAACCTTCCGGGCATAGTCGTTGAACTTCTCCGATATGGGGAGAATCACGCACTGTGTGGGTATAAGCCAGAGTGGTAGGTTTCCGGCGGTATGTTCGAGGAGCACGGCCACGAAGCGTTCCATCGAGCCGAAGGGTGCGCGGTGAATCATCACCGGACGGTGCTTCTGGTTGTCGGCGCCCGTGAATGTGAGGTCGAAGCGCTCGGGAAGGTTGTAGTCAACCTGAATAGTGCCGAGCTGCCATTTGCGGCCTATCGCGTCGCGGACCATGAAGTCGAGCTTGGGACCGTAGAAGGCTGCCTCGCCTTCCACCTGCGTGGCCTTGAGACCCTTCTCCGCGCATGCGTCGATGATGGCCTGCTCGGCAAGATGCCAGTTCTCGTCGCTGCCGATGTATTTGGTCTTGTTCTTCGGGTCGCGAAGAGAAATCTGCGCCTCGTAGTTCTGGAAATCAAGAGCCTTGAAGATATAAAGGATTATATCCATCACCTTGAGGAACTCTCCCTTGATCTGGTCGGGAGCACAGAAGAGGTGGGCGTCGTCCTGCGTGAATCCGCGCACACGGGTCAGACCGTGGAGCTCGCCGCTCTGCTCATAGCGGTAAACGGTACCGAACTCTGCAAAGCGCAGCGGGAGGTCACGGTAAGACCTCGGCGACGTCTTGTAGATTTCGCAGTGGTGAGGGCAGTTCATCGGCTTGAGCATATACTCCTCGCCCTCCTGAGGCGTGTGGATTGGCTGGAAAGAATCCTTGCCGTATTTTGCCCAGTGTCCGGAGGTTACGTAGAGAGCCTTGTTGCCGATATGGGGCGTGATTACCTGCAGGTAACCATATTTTTTCTGTATTTTGCGGAGGAACTGTTCGAGGCGGTCGCGGAGAGCGGCGCCTTTTGGCAGCCACAGGGGAAGACCCTGGCCGACAGTGGGAGAGAAGGCGAAAAGTTCCATGTCACGGCCGAGCACGCGGTGGTCGCGCTTCTTGGCCTCTTCGAGGAGCGCCAGATATTCATCGAGCATCTTCTTCTTGGGGAAAGTGATGCCGTAGACTCTGACGAGCTGGTTCCGTTTCTCATCGCCGCGCCAGTATGCGCCGGCCAGCGACATCACCTTGGCCGCCTTTATGGGGGCGGTGGTAGGTATGTGCGGTCCGCGGCATAGGTCGGTGAAGTTGCCCTGGGTATAGGTGGTGATATGTCCATCCTCAAGCTCGCTGATGAGCTCGCATTTATATTCCTCGCCACGGTCGCCGAACATCTTGAGGGCGTCGGCTTTGGATATGTCGCGGCGTACTATGGCTTCCTTGCGCTGTGCCAGCTCGAGCATCTTCTTTTCGATTTTGGCGAAGTCAGCGTCGGTAATCTTGTGCTCGCCCGGGTCTATGTCGTAATAGAAACCGTTTTCAATGGCGGGACCAATGCCGAATTTCACGCCGGGGTAGAGCTCCTGGAGAGCTTCAGCCAGAAGATGTGCGGAGCTGTGCCAGAAGGCATGCTTGCCCTCGGGGTCGTCCCATTTGAAGAGCTCTATGCGTGCATCCTCGGCCACGGGGCGTGTGAGGTCCCATTCCTGACCGTTGATTTTCGATGCCAGCACGTCGGCGGCAAACCGCGGACTGATGCTCTCTGCTATCTGCAGCGGGGTTGTCCCCTCGTTATATTCCCTGACACTGCCGTCGGGAAATGTTATCTTTATCATTGATTTTCAGATATATACCAGATATATACATTGACATAAAGGCGTCGCCCCATAGCGGGGGATGCCTATCAGCCCGCAAAGTTAACAAAAATTCTTTGAAACACAAAGCTTTTGTCAATTAAGAGCGTTTGGTGGAGTTTGGATGAACGTGTATGCGTTGTGGTGTGTTACTCGTCGTCGTCATCGTCTTCCCAGTCGAGGAAGAAGGTGTCGGCATAACCGGTATCGTCGCGGAACTCGGATAGTTTCCGTCCCTCCCGTTTTGTGGGGCGGCCGAGGCCTTTGCGGCGGTCCACGAAGCCGCTTATGCGAGTCATCTCAAGCAGTTCGTACTGCGACGGGGGAGTGAGGTTCTCGAGATATTCCGGCACGAGCCGTGCGCCGAGACGGTTGTTTGACAGCCGGAGCACCCGGAACGTGTAGGTCACAGGCGGTTTTCTGACGTCGACGGACTCGCCGACCTTGATGGTGCGTGAGGGTTTCACGGCATTGCCGCCGATGGTGACGCGTCCTTTCTTGCACGCCTCTGTGGCTATGGTGCGCGTCTTGAACACCCGCATCGCCCACAGCCATTTGTCGATTCTTTCTTCTGCGTCCATTAGAGCATGTTCTTATCTGTCGGTGGTTCGTCGGAGGGTCAGTACCTGTTTGCCCGCCTCGTTGAAGAGAATCACTTCCGAGGGGCTAATGGGTTTGGCGGCGGCGGCCTCTTCGAGAGCCACCACCAGAGCTGTCTCATAGTTGGGTTGCGGACATGCCATACGCGTCAGGGCTATCGCGCTGAACGAAATGCTGTTGGCCTGTTCCATGTTTATGTCCATAGATCCGTTGAGGACATTGCAGCCGGTGTTGCCGTGGATTTTGCCCTCGTCTACGTCGATTACCAGCTTCATGTCGGGCACATCCACAGGTTTACCCTCAATGGCGGCCACGCTCCACGTGCCGTTGAGGAAGTCGAAGTTCTGGTGCATCAGCGTCATCACGCGCCGGTGGGCCGAGTCGTAGAAGTAGAGATAATAGTCGGAGTCGGCCACCGACCATGAGTAGTATCTTGTGGTGTTGAGAGCCACGTTGATTTCGCTGTCGGTGGTTCCGGGCAGCGAACAGGCCATCATGGTCGTGGCCACCTTCTCGAAGCGGAGGGTAGAGTCGGCGGGATTATACCGATAATCGGCGTTGATGACATTGCAGCCATTGTTGCCGTAGACTTTTTTCTGTGCGGGCACGAATTTGAGGAAGGGGGCTTTTTCGCCGACGGCCTCCTTGCCGCCGACGTTCTGGATGCTCCAGTCGCCTTTCACAACGCCTTTCTTTATTTCCTCCGGGGTATATGTCTTCAATGCGGTGGCGTTGCTGATTACTTCACGGTCGTGAGGGAGGATAGGTTCATCCTTCGGTCCGCGGGGACCGAAGAGGGAGCAGCCCGTAAGAGCGAGCGCGAGCAATGGCGTCGCTGCCGATAGGATAAATGTGCGGTAATCTTTCATAACTTTGGGTCTAATCTCCCCAGTGCTTCCTGAGGGGGTATTTGGCGGGACGGAGCAGCAGACGCAGCGATGTGGAGTAGAACAGATAGTTCCACGACCAGCCGGAGAGCACGCTGAGTTTGTTGCGCATTCCCAGAATCGACATAAGGTGTATTGCGAGCCAGGCGAGCCAGGCGACGATGCCGTTGAAGCTGAAAGCCGGCAGGTCGGCGACGGCGCGCGCCTTCCCTATGGTGGCCATGGCTCCCTTGTCGCGGTATCTGAAGGGCTTTTGTCGCTCAGGCCTGTTGAGGTTGGCGGCAAGGTTGCGTGCCATCTGTATGGCCGGCTGGGCCATCTGAGGATGTCCCTTGTGATATGACTCGCATTCCATCAGACATATGTCGCCGACGGCATATACATCGTCGCATCCTTTGACCTTGTTGTACTCGTCGACGATGATGCGGTTGCCATGACCTATGCAGTCGGCGGGAAGTCCCTTGACAGTCTCCCCTTTGACACCTGCCGTCCATATCAGAGTCTCGAAATACTCCTTGTGTCCGTCTGCAAAGGTAACATATTTATTTGAATAATCCGTCATCATGGTGTTCAGCCGCACGTTTACCATCAGTTTTTCGAGGGATTTCAAGGCGTATTCCCTCGACTTGGGTCGCATTGCTCCGAGGAGGTTGCCGGTGCCTTCCACGAGGGTTATTGTCACGTCGTCGGGTTCCAGCTCGGGGTATTCCTTGGCGATGACGTTCTTTTTCATTTCACCGAGAGCACCGGCTATTTCCACGCCGGCAGGGCCGCCGCCCACCACCAGGAAGCTCAGCAGGTTGTGACGCCGTTCCTTGTCGCGGCATATGGCGCCCCGCTCGAATCGGTCGAGTATCTCGTCGCGCGTATGAGCCGCCTCCGCCACAGTCTTTATGCCGAACGTCTCCTGTCCCAGACTCTCCATGCCGAAATAGTTGTTGGTGGAACCGGCAGCTATTATCAGCTTGTCGTATGGGAGTGTCTCATAGCTGGTGACCACACAGCGGTTGTCGAGGTCTATATTCTTGACATGACCCAGATGATAGCTTACGTTGCGGCGCTTCTTGATTTCGCGGCGGAACGGGAAGCAAATGTCGGCACTCGTGAGTCCCGACGAGGCCACCTGATAGAAGAGGGGCGCGAAACTGTTGTAGTTGTTGCGGTCAACGAGCATCAAGTCGTAACGATTCCTGTCAAGGTGCTTGCAGAGGTTGAGCCCCGCAAAACCTCCTCCGATTATCACTATTTTCTCCTTGTCGCTGTAGTTTCCCATATCCTTGTCGCTTTTGCTAAATATTGGTATTGCTCTCGTTTTATAAACGATTGAGAGAGATAAAAAGACGGCGCATCCCGGTAAAAGATGCGCCGTTATGAGTCTGGCAGGAAGAGTTATCTGTATTCCTTGAGCATGCCCTGGAGGCGTTTTCTGGCGAAGAAAATGCGGCTTTTCACCGTGCCGAGAGGGAGCCCCATCTTGGCGGCGATCTCGCCATACTTGTAACCGGCGAGGTACATTCCGAAAGGTACCTTGTATTCGGGTGTGAAGCCGTTGATGGCGGCAGATATCTCCTTGGCGCCATACATGGCTTCCGGAGATGCAAGACCTGATTCCTGTGAGAGATTAAGGTGGTAGAGATCCGCGGTAGTGTCGATAATCGTGGCGCTCCTCACCTGGCGTCGATAATTGTTGATGAAGATGTTGCGCATGATTGTGAACACCCAGCCCTTGAAGTTGACGTTTTCGACATACTTCTCCTCATTGTCGAGCACCTTCAGAGTGGTGTCCTGAACGAGGTCTTGAGCTGTTTCCCGGTCGGCTGTCAGTCGGCAGGCGAAACTGAATAGATTGCTTTGCAATCCCAGCAGCTTCTGTTTGAACATTGATGTGTCAGCCATAGTAGTGGAATCTTTGGGTTTATATTACCATAACACCGAGATGGAGCATAATGTTTCACGCGGAAGCCGATTATTATATGTTTTACAACATAGAGCGCGTTCCTTAAAATTTCGAGGCCGTAGGGGTCGCAGACTTGAGGCGATTTTAGTCGGTTGCTGAAGGAGCATACCGAGGTATGTGACTGACAGCAAGCGGCTAAAAGCGGCCAAGTCTGCGAG
>Ga0073906_1006117_pt1 | contig 10184 bp, 6 predicted proteins | sample Inofromicrocosms_FD_65485 | JGI IMG/M metagenome (GOLD analysis project Ga0073906, IMG submission 65485) | Mouse cecum microbial communities from Vienna, Austria - Inoculum for glucosamine and mucus D2O microcosms | ecosystem: Host-associated > Mammals > Digestive system > Large intestine > Cecum... | reverse complement strand
CGGGATGATCTCCCTGATCTCCTCATCCCCAAAGGCCCCGCCCTCGCCTGCGTGGGCGTTGAGGCCCGCCACCGCGATTTTAGGCTGCGCCGACCTGCCCAGCAGGGCGCAGTGGGTCAGCTCCGCCACCTTGACGATGCGCTCCTTTTTCACATTGGTCACCGCCTGGAGCATGGAAACATGGGTGCTGACATGGGTGACGGTCAGCTTGTCGGAGGAGAGCATCATGGTATAATCACTCTGACCGCAGACCTGGGCAATCAGCTCCGTGTGCCCGGTGAAGCCCGGATCGGAGAGGCGGACCGCCTCCTTGTTGACGGGCAGCGTCACCATGGCGTCAAAGGTCCCCTTCAGGCACTGCTGCGCGGCAAATTCCACATATGCCCTGGCGGCGGCTCCAGCCTTTTTGGAAAGTACCCCAGGCTGGACCTCCGCCTCTGTCAGCATTTCCCTGTCCCAGACGTTCAGGACACCGTCCCGCACATCCTCTACACCCTGGACAGTGTGCAGGGGAACGGAAAATCCCAGCATCTCCGAACAACGCTTCAGGCAGGAGACATCCCCAATCACGACATAGCTGCCATCCAGTTGATGTTCGGAGAACGCTTTCAGAATGATCTCCGGTCCCACTCCGTTGCCGTCGCCCATCGTAACAGCCAGCATAGAATCAAATCCTTTCTTTTGGTCCCGCGTCAATGGACGCGGATTGTTATTTTCCGCCCAAAAAAAGCGCCGCAGGTTTTCCAAAACCTCTAAGCTCCCCAGGCCGCCGGACTTGCTGATAACAGTATACTCCTTTTCCCCCAGCTTGACCAGGGAGAAGGGCATTCCCTCCTCAACCTCCCCCTGGACCCGCAGGGAACGGCTCCCCAGCGCCTCCAGGGCGGAATAGAGGGTGTCCCCACCGAACACGGCCAGGTTTCGGACGCCGGTCCGCTCCAGGGCGGCGGGAACCAGCCTTTGGGTGTACCGCTGAATTGTGTTGTGAAGCGCTCTGCCGTCCATCCCGCAGGCGGCGGCGAACTTTTTCCACTCCTCCACCTGCTCCCTGCTCCGGGAAATCGCCAGGGTGGCGCGTTCCTTCCCCGCATGGAAGGCGCTTTCCAGCTCCTCCAGAACCGGGTCCGGATTTCCCGCTGCAACATCCTCCCACCGGGGTGACAGGATTTGCCAGCCCCGGTTCTCTCCATAATCCAGCTGCTTCCAGGTGATTTCATTGGCGCTTCCGCTGAGCAGCAGCATCCCACCCGGACCCCCGCCCCATCCCTGGGAGAGACGGAAGGAAATCAGCTCCGGAAGCACAGCGGCAAATCCGGCGCACCCGGCGGTCAATCGGAGAAGCCCCGCCGCTTTGAGCCGATTGCCAATCCGGGCGATCTCCCCGTCGGAGGCACAGTCAAACAGCAGCACTTCACCCCTTCGCCCCCTGTCGGGAATATCCCCACCCTCCGGAATCAGCTGCACCGAAAGGGGATAATCCCTGGTGAGAATGGCGGAAACATCGCTGGTGACAGCCGGATTCAGGGGGTCATCGGCAAAAGGAGACTGCTCCAAAGGAATCCCGCTGACATAATGTTTTCCGTTTTTTGTCGTCCTGCCCGCCGAGGGAAACGCTGGGACAAAGGCGGCGGCGCATCCCAGACCCTCCGCTGCCCCCGCCAGGGAGGCGGACAGATTCCCCCGCATGACCGAATCTGTTTTGATATACAGATAAGGGGAAAGCTCTCCCCACTTCCGGCACAAATCCCGGTATAGGGTATACGCCTGCTCCGGCGAAACATGGCGGGTCTCGGTGTCGATGGTCAGAACCTCGCAGTCATCCGGCAGCTCGGAAGGGTCTATCCCCCGCTCCGAGGTGACAAAGCAGGAGATACGCCGGGCGGCAAGCTTGGCGGCTGTGTCCAGCGCGCCGGTAAAGTCATCGGCAAGTATGATCAGCTTCGGCATGGCTTCCTCCTTAAAAACGGTTAGTGTCTGAAACGTTCCTTACAGCGGCAGAACGGTTTTGGTCAGGACGTCGCTGCGGAAGACAGTCTCCCCGTCCCGCAGGACGGCAAAGCCCTTCTCCAGGCCCAGCCGCTCTCTGTCCCTCCCCTGGGAATAATGGACACTGTATTTGTGTCCCCGAATATCCACCCCATCCAGCTTAAAATACTTTAAGCCGATATCAACGGGGTCGATTACCAGCTCTGTTTCCCCTATCTCCATGCCGCAGACGTGGGCAATCACCAGCTCCAGCCAGTAGGAATGGTTGTAATCCGCGTCGTCGCTGAGGGGTTCTCCGGTTTCGGCGTTGTAATGCTCCACCAGATAGGGGCGCTCCAAATCCCCATCCCGGAAGTGCTGGACGCAGTACTCCCGCAGGAATCTGCCGAACTCCCTGTCATAAATATGCCCTCTCCGTTTGCTCTCCCGCGCGGCGGCATCCAGGGCGATACCGGTGGTGTAGGGCCAGGAGGGGCCGCACCAGACGCAGCCGTCCCTGCCCTTGATAAAGTTCCCCATCCATCCCCCCATGGGGCGGTAGGCGGGGCAGTCTTTCGCCACCGACGCAAAGGCGGAGCCTGCGGCAAAGTAATCCCTGTCAAACAGCTTGCCGATTCCCGCTTTTTCCTGTTCTCCGTCGATTTCCGCCCAGTAGGGGTAGATGCCAACAATGTTCTTCACCATAGCCTTTTCATCGTTCTGGTAATGGAGGTCATAGTAGAAGCTGGTCTGGGAATCCCACATCTTTTCGTTGATCTCCTGGGCCAGGCGTTCCGCCAGCTCGTGATATCTCTGCCAGCCCTGCAAACCCTCGCCGTCTCCCGTCAGGCGGCACATGGCCGCCAGCCCCTTCAGGTTCAGGTAATGATACACGCTGCGATCCACCCGCTTCAAAGGGGTGTACTTAGAGGGGTCTTTGGGATTTTTGGGGTATTCTCCGTTTTCATCCCGGTGGAAATACCAGTAGCTGGGCTGATATTCCTTTCCGGTGCGCTGATGTACCCTCTCAATCTGCAAAAGGTCCCCGGCATTGCCGTACACCTTGATGTGCCCCTCTACAAAGCGGACCATGGCGGGGAGCATCTCCCGGACAAAGTCCAGGTCCCCGTCCGCCAGATAAAGGCGGTAGACGGCCCACACCATATAGTTGGCGTAGGGGTTGCCGTATTCATGGACGAAGGTCGTTCGGGCAATGCCGTTTTCATCGGCTGTGGCAAAGAAGGACCGGACTATCTCATGGGCCTCCTCCCTCCGGGAGTGCCACCGCAGGTCGGTGATATGCAGGGGTGTTGACAGGGGGATAAGCTTGGTAAACTCCCATCCCTTGCGCTCAAAGGGGGTTTTGCTCACCTTGTGGGAGCGCCCCTCATATTCCACCGTATGAATCAGGTTGCCGTAATTGGGCTTTGCCATACAGTGGCGGAGCAGGAACCAGCGGTACATCCAGGTGCGGTTGAGCATTCGGTCACTGCTTTCAAAGGAGGGGGCCTCCCGGAAGAATTTGTCATACTGTTTCTGATAGCGCTCAAAAATAAACTCCTCCGCCGGGGATTGATTCAGGTATTCCCTCACCCTGCGGACAGCGTCTTCCCTTGTCTCGGTTTCCAGATTTACCGCCGAGGCGGCGACCATAAAGTCCATGACCTGCCCAGGTGCCAGCACAAGGTCCCGCTTTTCCAGCGCAAAGCTGCTGCCAACCGCCGCGCCTACCCGGAATCCGTGGGCCGTCATGGGAGTCTGAAGCCAGAAGGTTCCGTCCTCCTCCCGTTCCGTACCGCACTGCTCCACCTGGACCTTTAAGGTCAGGGTGATAGGTGCGCCGGAACGGTTCTCCCACTTCTGCCAGGATACCGCTGTGTCGTCCTCGGTGATATACTTCACCTCATGGAACACAATGTCCTCGTCGGCATAGTCGAAGGTCATGTGGCTGGGATACCAGACAGCTTTTCCGGTGCCAAAATCCGGGTCAGTGCTACACGTCACCTCAAAGAGGGAGGTAATATTAATCTTGTGGATAAAGTCAATCCTGCCCACAAAGCCGGGCTTTTTCTCCAGCGTTTCCGCAAAAAGCCTGTTCCCCACAGGCCCAAACAGCAGCGCCCCGGTCCGGATTCGCAGACAGCGTTCCTCATAACGGAGGGCCTCGTCAACCTTGAGCATTGTCCTGTAAACATCCCTTTCGCGTTTATTTCAGATATGTAAAGCGCTTTTCCCGGATTTTTTTCCTTTGCAGCTTCGAAAGCAGATGAGAAGATGTTTTGATCAAATCGGCAATCAACTGCACGGTTTTTCCCTTTTCCAATCAGAATTTGGTGAAATACTCCTCCTTAAAGGCGATATACTTCATATTTTCCCGGTTAAAGGTAAAGCAGCAGTGGATGGTCCCGTCCTGGGACTGCATCAGGGAGGGGTAGGAGAAGCCCTGTATCTCCCTGGTGGCCCCCTGGTACACGTCCTGGATGGTGCGGTAGTCCTTCCAGGTCCAGCCGTCGTCCTCGGAGAAGCAGACCGCCAGGGGGGTGCGGTAGGTCTTGCGATAGGTTCTGCCGTCCGCGGTCTTCATTATACGGAACTCCTTCATGATATTGGTGGGGTTGCAGGCCATTATCAGCCGCCCGTCCTGGAGCTTTACCATCTGTATGGAGGCGTTATTGTTGGGGGCGTCGGTGGGCAGCGGGGTACGCCAGGTGCGGCCAAAATCGTCGGATTCGCTGCGGTAGACGTAATCCGCCTTGCGGCTGCGGAAGATTGCCACAAGATGGCCGGGACGGGTTTCCACCACGTTCATCTGCACGCTGTATACAGGGTCGGGGAGCTGATACTCCGTCCAGGTCTCCCCCCTGTCGGCGGAGATTTTCACCACGCTGTAGTGGCCGGACAGCTTGCAGTAGTAGGCGGGACAGAGCCAGTCGCCGTTGGAGAGCACCACAATGGGCTGACGGATAAAGATGCCCGTCTCCTCAAAGAGAATCCTCGGCTCCGACCAGGTGACGCCGTTATCCTCGGAAACCCGCAGACAGACATGGGCAGTCCGCTGGTTGTGGGGCTCGTTGGAGGTGTACAGCAGCCAGACAGGCCCCTCCGGGGACTGGAACAGGACGGGGTTCTGCTCCGAGCGCTCCGGGTCGTCGGACATGACCATGGGCTCGGACCACTCCCCTGTCTGGGCGCTCATGCGGCTGAGGACGATGCAGGTATCGGGGTTTCCCTCCCCGCTCCCGGCAAACCAGGAGCAGAGGATATCGTGGTTATGTAATTCCAGCAGATTGGCGGCGTGGCAGGTTTCAAATATCTTCGGGAGGAACATAGCCATGCGGGTTTCGCCAAGGTGCTCCATTTTCCGTGTAACCGGCAGCTTTTCAGCAGACATTGCAGCACACATCCTTTCACTTGTTCAAATCAATTATACCATAATGCATCAGCCTTTGATAGCCCCAATCATCACGCCCTTGACAAAATACTTTTGCAGGAAGGGGTAGACGCAGAGGATGGGGATGGTTGCGACCATGATAGTGGCGTATTTCACCGTCTGGCTCACCGCGTAACGGTCCATGTAGGAGTCCATGGTGGTCATGTCGCTGACCTGGCTTTGGACAATGATCTCCCGCAGTACCAGCTGGAGGGGATATTTGGTCTTGTCCTTGAGGTAAATCATGGCGCTAAACCAGGAGTTCCAGTGGCTGACCGCATAGAACAGGGAGATAACCGCCATGGTGGGGATGGCCAGGGGGATGATGACCTTAAAGAGAATGGTCCAATCGTTGGCCCCGTCGATGCGGGCAGACTCCTCCAGACTTTCCGGGATCCCCTGGAAGGCGGTGCGCATGACAATCATATTGTGGGTAGAGATCAGTCCGGGGAGAATCAGCGACCAGAGGGAGTTATAAAGTCCCAGGTTCTGTATCAGGATGTAGTTGGGCACCAGCCCGCCGCCCACAAACATGGTGATGACGATGATAAACATCAGCGGACCTTTCCAGAAGGGGCCCTTCCGGGAGAGGACATACGCGCCGATGGCTGTGGCAATCACGTTACACAGCGTGCCCACCACCACGATAAAGACGGTGTTGACATACCCGATTTTAATGTTTGGATTGCGCAGAACCGCCTCATAGGATTCCAGGCTGAAACCCACTGGGCGCAGCAGAAGCCCGGTGTGGGCCAGGAACAGCTTGGGGACGCTGAGGGACGCCATTACCACATAGATAAAGGGATACAGGGTTATGACAATCATAAAGCACATAAAAACGGCGTTGATAAAATCAAAGATATGGTCGCCGGCAGATTTTTTGATAACGGCCATTTTTTCCATCCTTTCTGAACAGATATTTGGGTGACTACCAAAGGCTGGTTTCGTTTACCTTGCGGCTGAGGGCGTTGGCAGTGGACAGCAGAATGATGTTGATAATGGAATTGAACAATCCGACAGCTGTTGAAAAGCTGTAATCCATGTCCAACAGGCCCTTGCGGTAGATAAAGGTGGAGATGATGTCGGCGGTCTCGTATGTGACAGGGCTGTACAGGAGGAGTATTTTCTCGGAGCCGACGCTCATCAGTCCGCCAATCTTCAGGATAAACAGGATGGTGATAGTGGGCATAATGCCGGGAAGGGTGACGTTGATTGCCTGCTGCCAGCGGTTGGCCCCGTCGATATAGGCGGCCTCATACTGTTCCTGGTCGATGGAGGAGAGGGCGGACAGATAGATGATAGAGCCCCAGCCCACCCCCTGCCAGATGCCGCTGATGATATAGATGCCCCGGAACATCTCAGGGCGCATCAGCATATCGGTGCGCTCTCCGCCGAACAAAGCGATGATGTTGTTGATTAGGCCGTTCTGGGAGGTAAAGTCGATGATCATGCCCGCGATGACAACGGTGGAAATAAAGTGGGGCAGGTAGGTAATGGTCTGGATGGTGCGTTTGAATATGTTGTTTTTCACCTCGTTGAGCAGAAGGGCGAAGATAATCGGGGCGGGGAATCCAAAGATAACGTCATATACGCTGATAATCAGGGTATTCAGGACCGTTCTTTTAAAATACACGCTTTTGAAAAAGCGCATAAAGTGTTCAAAGCCCACCCAGTCGCTTCCAAAAATCCCCTTTGTCGGCACATAGTTCTTAAACGCAATGGTGATGCCGTACATGGGAATATACTTGAATATGATAAAATAGGCCAATACCGGAACCGCCAAGGCGTATATTCCCTTATATTTCATAAAATCCCGCTTCAGCATAGCCCCAACGCCTTTCTTTCGCGTCCCGGCGGGGGATAACGACTTAGCTGCCATGTGTTTCCTTCCTTTCTGCTTCTCCGTAAATTCCAAAAGGGAACCGCCGCATTGCCCAAAATACAGCGACGGCTCCCCTGATGGTGTAGTTCCTTGTTTGTTACCGTTTTTTCTAATTACCTCTGGCCGTAACGCGCCAAAGCGGCTTTCTGAATCTCAATCGCCTGATCGATTCCCATGCCCTCAATGTTTTTAACGAACGTATCAAAATTGTCCAGGGACTCGTCGCCGATCATAAACTTAACCTGCATCTCGTCCACATAGGTCTTGATGTCCGCCATGACGCTGGAGTACTGGGCGGATTCCTGGGTGTTCATGGTGATAGGAGGCATGCAGATGTCCTCTGTGGCCTGGGTCCAGTCCACCTGAATCTGCCGCTTCATCTCGGTATCCAGATTGACCTGCTCGTAGAAGCGGTAATCCCTGGCGTTGGGGTAGTTGATCGGGCCGAGGCAGTACCGGGCGATGGCTTCCTCCTGGTTGTAGCCCATGGTGTTGTTCATCACCAGGTCGGTCAGGGTGGGATAACCGTCCTTCATTTCATAGCTTACGCCCTCAATGCCAAAGGTGGTGAGCATGGACCCTTCGGCAGAGTACGCGTAGTCGATCCAGCGGAGGGACTCCTCCACGTGCTTGTTGGCAGTGGTAATAGCGGTGGCGCGGGGGTTGGCGTTTGAATCGTAAATGACGCTGTGGTCGCCGTTGGGGCCGGTGAGCCAGGGCATGGAGACCAGCTCAGCGCCGGGATATTCCTCTGCCAGGGCGGTGGACTGCATAATCAAACCGGAACCCATGGAGGCATAGGTGGAACCGGCCTCATTGCTGAGGATTTTTGCGCCGGGGTTGTCGTTTACCGGGAAGTCGGAGTTAATCAGCCCCTCGGAGTACCATTTGTTAATCATGGTCAGGTATTCCTTGAATTCCGGCTGGGTGGGTCCGTAAACCACCTCTCCGTTCTTCATGTGGAAGCTGTCACGGGTTCCAAATGCTCCGGACAGCACCCGGACGGGCTCCAGGGATTTGCCGCAGACAAAGGGAATCTCATCGTTGGGGTCCCCGTTGCCGTTTACGTCATTGTCCTTAAAGGCCTTGAGAACAGTGTACATCTCGTCGGTGGTCTTGGGGATGCCCAGACCGACCTTGTCCAGCCAGTCCTTGCGGATGTACGGCCCCAAAATCTTGAATACCTTGATGGAATTGTCGGTGGGGTCGTAGTTGAAGTTGATGAATTGGTACTCGGTGCCGTCGTCCAGCAGGGTGGTCTTTTTCAGCTCCGGGTTGGCGTTCATAATGCGGGTATAATTGGGGGCGAACTCCGCCATCTTATCGGTGAGAGGGATGATGATGCCGTCGTTAATCAACGCCTCGGAGCCTCCCTTGGCGGTGGTGAGCTGCCAGTTGATCAGGTCGGGAAGGTCGTTGGAGGTGATCATCAGGTTAAACTGGTCATTGCTGGAGGGGTGAATCCATTCAATATGGATGTTGGTCATCTCCTCCAGCTTTTTGAAGCACTCCACGTCCTCATAGGTGGGCATGGTGGCGGACATGGCGCTGTTCATTTTAATAAAGTAAGAAAGGGTGATGGGCTCGGCGGAGATGGGCATCGCTATGGTTCCGTCCGAAGCGGGGGCAGCCTCAGAGCTGCCAGCAGCGCTTTCCGCCTGACTCCCGGAAGCCGGCGAAGCGGCAGAGCTCTGGGACGGCGCTGTGCTGGTAGACGGGGTGCCGGATGAACTGCATCCCGCAACGGAAGCAAGCATCGCAGTACACATAACAACGGACAGGGACTTCTTTATTGTGCTGTTCATAACCTTGTGTTTTCCTCCTCTAAAAATCTTTTGTTGAATAGCTGCGGAACCCTCCTGTGGGTCGTCCGCGGGAATGACTTTATTTTTCCATATTTATTGTCAGATTTCCATATGCTGTTTGTGTGTCAAGTGGGTATTTTGTATCATTTTCTACATTTTGGGGATGTTCTATTTTTGAGAAGCATATACAGATCATGCGAATTCAATAAAAATCCCCTGACTTTTTGGGGAAAAAGCCGCCTTTCCATTGTCCCCCTGTCCGGGTTTTGGAAAACCTGCGGAAAACATTTCAGTTGAATCCCAGTATAATATAGACAGAAAGAGGGAATCCTCCCTTTACTTGACAAGAACAAACAAAGATGTGTTCAAGAAGGTAAAAAATGGCAGAAAAGGATATTGCGGAAAAGGCCGGACATACCGGAAAAATTCCGTCCCTTTGTAAACAATTACAAAATTAACGTCTTTGAAATCGCGTATCTGAGCCGGGAACAGGTGAACGTATTCAAAAGCGATTTTCGGGTGGTAGCGGATTACTTTGTGCAGAAGCGTGAAAACGGAGACTACATACCGGATCCCCAGGAGCTGAAGCATGTTCAGGAGACATTGCAGCTCCTCAGCGTGATGACAGGGGATCACCGGTTCGAGAATGCCTATAATGATAAAAACGCAGAAAGGAGCGCCCATAATATGTGTGACGTATTGGACAGAATCGAAAACAGAGGCTGGCAGAAAGGCCTACTGGAAGGATGCCAGAATGGCCTGCGGGAGAAAGAAAACCAGGTCATCTTCAGTCTGCATCAAAGCAATGTTTCCTGGGATGTGATTGCCGCGTCCGTTGGAAAAACCGTGGATGAATCGCCACAAAGCAGAAAGCCCTGCTTTCGTAGACTTTTATTGCTGAACTCCCCAAATACCTGTCACTGAAAATGCCGGAAACCAGCCAAAGGGTTTCCGGCATTTTCGATTGCATTGTCTCCTATTTTGAGAGTGTAAAATAAAGTGTGTAAGTAGTCTGAGGGACAGCTTATGCACTTTATTTTTATGCAAGAGTGCAGTAGACTAAGGAAGAGATAAGAAAGGGAAGGTGCAGAAGAAATGAGCA
>Ga0073906_1006115_pt1 | contig 10194 bp, 11 predicted proteins | sample Inofromicrocosms_FD_65485 | JGI IMG/M metagenome (GOLD analysis project Ga0073906, IMG submission 65485) | Mouse cecum microbial communities from Vienna, Austria - Inoculum for glucosamine and mucus D2O microcosms | ecosystem: Host-associated > Mammals > Digestive system > Large intestine >... | reverse complement strand
TTTGTCTGGTGACAACAAGGAATTGCTGATTATTCCGGGGCCGTTCACACCGACCTTTACGACCAGCTGGCGGTGATACCGTTTGCTAAGCTGGAGCAGTTCTTTTGGGATAATATGCAGTAATTGATAGTGGGAATTTAATTCGGTGAGGTTGCTATGTCAAAATTTGGGATATATTTAACGCTGCCGCTGTTTCTGTTGATTTTTGCGGCTTGTGCCAGCGCGGCCGGCCCCAAGGGCGAGGCGGCGCAAACGGCCAATTTGGATAATAAACATTGTCACATTTTTATTGACAAAAGGAATATTTTGTTTCCTGAGCGCACGCCCGTTTTGCTTGAAATCAACTTGCACCGATTGCTTGTTGATAATTATTCTGTGTTTTATTTTATCAAGCTGCAGCAGGTGTTTGTTGTTAGTGTGCTTTATAGTTCAATGGATATAGCCAAACGTTTTCAAAATCTTTAACGGTAGTTTACAGCCATTCCGCCGCCCACTTACTCAACTCCTGGCCGGTCATGTTGGCTGCCAGACGTTTGCCAGCCAGCACTTTGGCGTTGGGCGCCAACTTCTGCATATTCTCACCGGAATTGCCAATAGAACTGCCGCCAGAGGTGGCAAAGGGCACAATCGTTTGGCCTGTGAAAGCATAGGCCTCCATAAATGTGTCAATAATAGATGGCTCCCGATACCACCAAACGGGGAAACCGATGAAAATAAGCTCATATTGGCTAATATCATTGATTTTGCTGCGGATTGCCGGGCGAGAACTGGGGTCTTTCATCTCCAGAGAGCTGCGGCTTTTTTGGTTGCGCCAGTTCAAATCCGCTTCGCTGTAGGGCGCTTCCGGCTCAATCTCAAACAAGTCCGCTTTAATTTCCTGGGCCAGCTTTTTGGCCAGGCTGGCAGTTACGCCGCTAGCGCTGAAATAGGCTACTAATACTTTACTCATTTTTGTTACCTCCTTGGTAATTGCTTAATACCAGCTGAACTCAGAATATTTAATCTGACCATTCAGCTGGTATATTATTGTAAAAAGCGCGTTTTTCACTTAACAATTCAGGCTGGTGTTTTCTATTGGATATTGCTGAATATGGTTAATAAAAGCGGAAACAACTCGCGAGGAAACCAAATTCTTCTTCCAAACCAGTACGGCTCCGTTTTCCAACTGTGGAGCCAGGGGGATAAAGCGCAGGCTGTCGTAAAGGGTGGTGCCAAGGTCCAGGATCAAAGCTGTGCCAACATAATGTTTGACCATAATCGCCGCGTTCACAAACAAATTGAAAGTGGCTGCAATCTGCAAATGTTCATAGGTTGAGCCAAACCAGGCCGCCAGCTCATGCTGCACCTGCTCCCGGCGGGAGATAATCAGGGGAACCTCCAGCAAATCAGCCGGCCGAATCTGCTGCTTTTCGGCCAGCGGCGAATCGTAGCGGGTTAAAATGCCCCAACGTTCTCGGTAGGGCATTCGCAAAAAATCGTATCTGTCAAATTCTACCGGCTCCATCAGCAGCCCTATATCCAAAAGGCCGCTTTCCAAACGCTCCTTAACGTCCTCCGCCGTTGCGCTGTAAATGTTATATTGCACCAACGGGTGCTGTTCTCGAAACGAGGTCATCCAATCAGCCAAAAGGGCCATATTGCAGGTTTCGCCGCAGCCAATCATAATCTCGCCGTTCAGCGCTTTGGCTTGTTGGCTAAATTCCTGTTCAGTTTTGTTCACCAGCCCCACAATTTCCTGCGCCCGGCGCTTCAGCAGCAGTCCGTCGTCGGTTAGGGTTATGTTGTGCCGGCCGCGTAAAAACAGGCGCGTGCCCAGCTCCTCCTCCAGTAGCATTAGCTGCCGGGAAAGGGTGGGTTGCGTGATGTGCAGCAGTTGGGCCGCTTTGGTGATGTTTTCCTCTCTGGCCACCATCAAAAAATATTTCAAAACCCGCAGTTCCATATTAACCTCCAGTGTTTTATGTTGCTGTTTTTTTTTTGTTATATTACAACATGCTCCGATACATAATATCAAATATTGATATATTATATCATATTTTGTTGGATTATATCATTTTTGCTTGTGCAATATGGAGCCCGGTTTTTTGGCTTAATTGACAGCTTTCTGCTTTTAATCCCACAGCCTAATTTTTCAATAATTTCTGGGTTACATCAAGCAGATTTTCTCGAATAGCAATATGCTGCGGGCAGGCCTCCTCGCATTTGCCGCATTTAATACACTCGTTTGCCGGCTTCAAGCCCTGGCGGCTCACCAGCCATTCGGCTTGGCCGGCGGCCATTTCCTTGTCACCGTAAAGAGTGAGGTAATTCAGCGCCGTGAAGGAGCCGGAAATGCCAATCTGCATTGGGCACACTTTGGCGCAGTAATTACAGTTGGTGCAGGGGATGAGGGGAATTTGGCTGAGCGCTGTCTGCGCCTTTTGCAAAGTTTCCTGCTGGCTGGCCGTCAAGGCTTGAAAATTCTGCATATAAGCCAGATTATCCTGCATTTGCGCCAAATTGCTCATACCGGAAAGCACGGTGATAACCCCCGGCAGGTTGGCGGCAAAACGGATGGCCCAGGAGGCCAGGCTGGATTCCGGCTCGGCTGCTTGCAGAATATCTGCCACCGGTTGGGGCGGCGTGGCCAGCATGCCACCTTTCACCGGCTCCATAATAATCACCGGCTTGTTGTGCGCTTGGGCAATTTCATAGCAGCGGCGGGATTGCACGGCGGGATTTTCCCAATCGGCGTAATTTATTTGCAGTTGCACAAACTCCGTCTCTGGATGAGCCTGCAAAATCGCCTCCAGCTCCTCCGGCGTGGAGTGGCAGGAAAAGCCTGCGTGCTTAATCAGGCCGGCGGCCTTTTTTTCCTGCACCCAATCCCACATGGCGTAATCGTCAAAATATTTGGTGCGGCCGCCGCCCAAATTGTGCAGCAGGTAAAAATCAAAGTAGCCCGCTCCGGTTTGCCGTAGCGAGGCGTCAAATTGAGAATAGGCTTCCGCCGCCGTTTGGCAGTCTATCCAAGCGGCGTTTTTGGTAGCCAGTTGAAAGCTATCCCGCGGATAACGTTCCACCAAGGCCTGGCGGATAGCGTCCTCAGAGCCGGCATAGGCCCAGGCGGTGTCAAAATAGGTGAAGCCGGCTTGCATAAACAAATCTACCATTTGTTTAACCTGTTCAATATCAATCGCGCCGTTTTGTTGGGGCAGACGCATTAGGCCAAAGCCTAGCTTTTTTATATTTTCGCCTAACATAGCTGTTGTAAAACCTCCTGTTTTGAATTAACATTTGAGTTGATAAATGAAGCAATCAATTTGTAGCTTGCGCGGGCACGGGGTGGCCATCTTTCTTAAATGGCACTAGCCCGGTGCGGTGCAATGCCAACATCACCGCCGGCAGTAAAATCAGCTGCAAGATGATACCGGGGATGGCGTTTAGCAAGGCGCCGGCCATAAACATTTGCCAGGTGAAGCCAGAAGCGCCAATGCCCAGCAGGCAAACTTGCACCACGCCCCAAACCAGCCGGCCAGCCAGCATTGCCGTAATCAGGCAGCGATAAAGGGCAACGACGCATTGCCAGCGCGAGTGGGAATAGAGCCAGCCGGCCACAAAGCCGTAAGTGGCCAGCTCAAACGTCATAGCCACGCCGGTGGGAAACAGCGGCGGCGCGCCAAACAGCATATGGCGCAGCAGCGGCATTACAAGGCCAACCACCAGGCCATATTGCCAACCGCAAATTAGGCCGCAAAGCAGCACTGGAATGTGCATAGGTAGCAGCATATTGCCGATTTGGGGCACTTGGCCGGTGAAAAATGGCAACACCAGGCCCAGGGCCAGAAAGGTTGCCGCATAGCAAAGCATTTTGGTTGATTTGTTCAAAGTGATTACCTCCTTGTGTTTAATCCAGGCTCAGCAGTTGATAACTGCGGCTGCCCAGGCCGATTGAAATATTCTTAATCGCTCCTCCGCTAAAGCCGGCCATCGCGTGGCCCTTGAAGTGGGAAAACACTAAAATCCGTGGTCTGCCGCCACTTGATAGTTCATAGCCGTGGCCGCGCGGGAGCCGCCGCATTGGCGGAGTTCTGCGGGTTTTTGGTTGTCTCTGGATTAGTCAGGGAAAGGGTTATATTCACATTGCCCTGGCCCAAAACCTCCTGCATTTCGCTTTGGCTTACGCCATTGATTTTACCCAGCCTGGTGAAGCTCCAGGAATTGCTGGCGTAATACATTACAAACTGATTACCTTGGTAAAGAATTAAATCGCCGGCCTCGGTGGTTATCTGCTCGTCGTTGGTGGGCAGGCTGCTGCCCAACGGGCCAACCTTTTCAAAAATGCTGTAATCATGCAAAGCCAGACTAATATCACCTTTTTGTAGAAGTTCTTTCAAGGCTGCAGCGGAGGAGTTATCCGCCAAGGTGGCCGTCCAAACGGCCTGTTTTGCGCCGTCCACATGAATATACATAAGGTTTGTTGTCTCCTGTTGGTTAGAATTTGTCAAAAGGCTGAGGTTCAGCAAGGCTGCCGCCACCTGCGCTCTGGTTGCCGGGGCTGTGCTGCCGGTGAAGCCGGGGATATTCTGGGTGGCTTCTTCGCTGACATAACGACCCATAATCAGTTTCAGTTGTTCCTGGGTGATGTTGTCGTCAGGGCCGAAAAGGCCGTTGCCATAGCCGTTCACCACGCTCTGTTTAGTGGCCCACAAAACCGCGTTGCTGTACCACTGGCCGGCGGCCGTGTCGCTGAAGCCATCATCGCCGACAACCTGCGGTTCATTTTCCAAACGATAAAGCACAGTCACCAACATGGCTCTGGTCAGGCTTTCGTTCGGTGCAAATTCGGTAGTTGTATTGCCGTTCATCAAGCCTTTCTCCTGCACGTAGGCCACCGCCTCGGCATACCAAGCGTTTGACGGTACGTCGGCAAAACCGTCGACGGCCGGCCCGTCGTCTGCGCTGACGCTGATAGCCAGTCCAGTAAGCACAACTGAGAGTGCCAATATAAATCCTAATAATGTAAATTTCTTCATAAAGGGTTCCATTCCTTTCTGCTTCTAAAAAAAATGCTAATCTGCCTCGTCCACCGGCTCCAGCCATTCATTGTGGGTTTCCTGACCGGGTACTTCCACCGCCAGGTGGGAGAACCAGCTGTCCGGCGCTGCGCCGTGCCAATGCTTTACGCCGGCGGGGATATTCACCACGTCGCCGGGCTGCAATGGCTGCGCCGGCTGACCCCATTCCTGATAGAAGCCCCGTCCGGCCAGGCAAATTAAAATTTGGCCGCCGCCAACTGCCGCGTGGTGAATGTGCCAGTTGTTGCGGCAGCCAGGCTCAAAGGTTACGTTGTATATGCCCACCTGCTGGGTGGAGATAGGGGCCAAAAAACTTTGGCCACTGAAATACTGCGCAAAGCCGTCGTTGGACTGGCCGATAGGGAAGAGCATACTTTGGGCGTGGGCTTCCTTGGCGTTTGCCGGCGGCGTTGCCGCATCAGCCCAAACCTCCTTGGCCAGCCGAAAGGCCGCCCAGGCCTTGGGCCAGCCGGCGTAAAAGGCGGCGTGGGTTAAAATCTCTGCAATTTCCTCTTGCGTAATGCCGTTGGCTTTGGCGCTTTGCAGATGAAACTGAAAGGAGGAGTCCACCAACCCCTGCGCCATCAACGCCACCAGCGTAACCAGCGAGCGATCCCGCAAAGAAAGCTTGTCATCTCGGCTCCAAACCTCGCCAAACAAAACGTCGTCGTTCAGCTGGGCAAATTTGGGGGCAAAGTCGCCCAACTGGTTGCGTCCTGCTGTTTGTTTTACCATATTAAAACCTCCTTTGTTTTGACTAAGTTAATATACATATTATAAATTAAATGGCTTAAAATGTAAAATACCTGTTGTAAATGGTTAGCTATGTTTAGAAGGCATTTTAAAAACAAAGCGACAGAACTTCAGCGCTCTGTCGCTTTGCCGGTTATTTTTTTAGAGGTTTTTGACGAACAAACAACGGATGGCGTTGAGAACAGCCAAAATCATAACGCCAACATCTGCAAAAATGGCTAGATACATATTGGCAATGCCTAATGCGCCCAGGGCTAGGCAGGCGAATTTAACGCCCAGGGCCAGCACAATATTTTGATAAACAATGCCCAAACATTTGCGGGAGATTTTAATGGCTTTGGCAATTTTCAGCGGGTCGTCGTCCATCAGGACAATGTCCGCCGCCTCGATAGCCGCGTCGGAACCCATTGCGCCCATCGCAATGCCAATATCCGCTCTGGAAAGCACCGGCGCGTCGTTAATGCCGTCGCCCACAAAAGCTAGCTTGGCTTTGCCGGTTTGGGCTGCCAAAAGTTCCTCCACCTTGGCCACTTTGTCAGCCGGCAGCAGCTCGCTGTAAACCGTGTTGATGCCTAGCTCGGCCGCCACCTGTTGGCCCACCTTTTGCGCGTCGCCCGTCAACATCACGGTTTTTTCCACTCCGGCCGTTTTCAGGGCGGCAACGGCGGCCGGGGCGTTTGGTTTTAGCACGTCGGAAATCACAATATGTCCGGCATAAGCGCCATTGATTGCCATATGAATAATCGTGCCGGTTTGATGGCAATCAATGTAGGGGATGTGCAAACGATCCATCAGCTTGGCGTTGCCGGCGGCCACCTCCAGCCCATCCACCTTGGCGATAATGCCGTTGCCGCTAAGCTCCTGTATATCGCTGACCCGGCTGCGGTCAAGCTCCTTGCCGCAGGCCCGCTGCAAGCTTTTACTGATTGGGTGGGATGAAGCGCTTTCTGCCAGCGCGGCATATTCCAGCAGTTGGGCTTCTTCCAGTTGATTGTGGTGAATACCATTCACTTCAAACACGCCTTGGGTTAGGGTGCCGGTTTTATCAAACACCACGGTTTTGGTTTGGGAGAGGATTTCCAGATAGTTGGAGCCTTTAACCAGAACCCCTTGCTGGCTGGCGCCGCCGATGCCGGCAAAAAAGCTGAGGGGAATGCTGATAACCAGCGCGCAAGGGCAGCTGATGACCAAAAAGGTTAAGGCGCGATACAGCCAAACGCCCCAATCCGGGGGCAGGCCCAGGGCCAACAGGCGCAGCAGCGGCGGCAGAATGGCCAAAGCCAGTGCGCTGTAGCAGACGGCGGGTGTGTAAACCCGGGCAAATTTGGCAATGAAGTCCTCCGATTTAGACTTGCGGGAGCTGGCGTTTTCCACCAAATCCAAAATTTTGGAAACTGTGGATTCGCCAAATTCTTTGGTGGTTTGGATTTTAAGCAGGCCGGTCATATTAATGCAGCCGCTGATGATTTCATCGCCCGGTTGGGCTTCACGGGGCAGGCTCTCGCCGGTCAACGCGCTGGTGTTCAGGCTGGAGCTGCCCTCAACGATAACGCCGTCAATGGGCACCTTTTCGCCCGGCTGTACCACGATAATGCTGCCGATTTCAACCTCGTCTGGGTCAACCTGTTCCAAGCGGCCGTTTTGCTCTATGTTGGCGTAATCCGGGCGAATATCCATCAAATCGCTAATATTACGGCGGCTTTTGCCCACCGCGTAGCTTTGAAACCATTCGCCCACCTGATAGAACAGCATCACGGCAATGGCTTCCAGATAATCGCCGTTTTCATAGATTGCCAGCGCCATTGCGCCCACCGTGGCCACGGCCATCAAAAAGTTTTCATCAAAAACCTGCCGGTTGAGGATACCCCGAATGGCCTTTTTCAGAATATCGTAGCCGATAATGAAGTAATCGGTCAGATAGAGGGCAAAACGCAACCAACGCCCGGCCCCTGGGAAGAGATACGCGTCCGCCTGGGCGAAAAACTCCGCCGGTAGGGATTGCAGTCCCAGCAGCAGGGCGGCGGCGATCAGAATGCGGCCTAGCATGACCTTTTGCTTTTTTGTCATACCGCTGTTCGGCTTGCCGCCCACCAGCAAAAGCAGGAAGAGGGCGGTTAAAATTACCACTGCAAGCAGACCGTTTACGATAAGCTCTTGCATGATAAACACCTCTTACAGGAAAATTTCGCAGTCTGGCTCCACCTTTTTGCAGGCTTTCAAAACCTCTGCCATAACTGTTTTTGCTTCCTGGCCGTCGGCAAATTCCACAATCATTTTCTGGGTCATAAAGTTGACGGTGGCAGCTTGCACACCGGCTGTTTTGCGGGCGGCTTCCTCCATCAGATTGGCGCAGTTAGCGCAGTCCACCTCAATTTTGTAAGTTTTTTTCATATCAATATTCCTCCATATTTTTTTAGTTTGAACATCTGAGCACTTGTTCATTTGTTCTTGCTTATAGTATATTCTCTTTAGGCCGAAATGTCAATAGCTTTTGCTTATTTTTTTTATGATTGGGAAAAATATTGAAAGGCGGCAATTCCTCAACGGAACGCCGCCTTTTAATATTTCCCCATTTCCCACCCTGGCAGACCCAGCTAATGTCTGGTAATAACAATACTTGATAACAATACATTTGTGCGCAATCGGAGCCTAACAATCCTTGAGGAATCGAACCCCAGCGCCAGCCCCTTGGCGCCACCGATGCGCGACACATACGCCGTCGCCGCGTGACATTCCATCTGCGTCTGCTAACCAAAAAAACTATTCCAGCAAATCCGTGTTCCAGTTGGTTGCCTGCAATTTATTATCCAGCAGGCGCAGCTCCTTGGCCATTTGGTCCACCTCGGTTTGCCAATCCGGCACAGAAATGGCTGATTTAATCTTAATTTCACTGTTTCTGGCCCGGTAAGAGGTTTGGCTGCCGGCATAAACAATGCTTTTGTAAACGCTGATTTTCAACAGCAGCGCGTCCTTTTTGGCAATCAATTCGGTCAGGGTTTGGCCATCAACTTTGGTGTCACAGTTGGTTTGGTTGATATGCGCAATCAAGTAGGCCAAACGTTCAAGTGAAGCGTCCAGCTCCTGCTTTAATTTGGCCGGCTCCTCCACCGTTTTTTCGCCCTCCTGCACCAAAACGTTGTTGTTCAGGCGGCTTTTTAACTGTTCAATATTCCGATTTAGGTCGGCCCGCTCCTGCAAGGCCTCTGCAAGCTTCATTGTTAAATCCTCCAATCTGTTTATAAATTGAACCTTTCCAGTATTATAGCATTTTGGTTTTGCTATTGCAAGGCTTGTCTGCAAAATGCTTTTTGGGCATTGTTTATTATAAAAAATAGGTATTTGATATAATGCAAAAGTTCGCTTATAATAAAATTAATGAAATAAAATAATAAAGGAGCTTGATTAAAATGTTAAAGAGGAAAAAACTTCAATTTATGGTGTTGTTATTATTAACGGCGGTGTTGTTGATGAGCTTTGCCAGCCTTGCCGTGGCTGTTGCTTCCGGTGGGCCGGCAGTAATTAGCATGCAGCTGGGCAGCCCAAATATGACTATTAATGGGCAAACTCGGCCTATCGACGAGGCGGGCACAACACCAACAACTGTCAACGGTCGCACTCTGCTGCCTTTGCGGGCCATTGCGGAAAGCCTTGGCTTAACTGTTGAATGGGACGCTGCAACGCAGACCATTACCTTGCGTTCCGGTGCTGCCGATGGGGCGGCTGACGCTGAACAATCTTCAAATGAAAGTGGAGCAAAGGTTTTGGTGGCTTATTTTTCCGCCACCAACAACACAGAAACGGTGGCCGGTTTAATTGCCACGGAGCTTAATGCCGACCTTTATGAGATAACCCCGGCGATTCCTTATACATCAGCTGATTTGGATTATGGCAACGCCAACAGCCGCACCAGCCAGGAAATGAACGACCCGGCAGCCCGCCCGGCTATCAGCGGCTCGCTGGAAAATATGGCTGAATATGACGTGGTATTTATCGGTTATCCAATTTGGTGGGGGCAAGCGCCAAAAATTATCAGCACCTTTTTGGAAGCTTATGATTTCAGCGGCAAAACGATTGTGCCTTTCTGTACCTCAAGCAGTAGCGGCATTGGCTCCAGCGCAACCAATTTGCAGGATTTAACCGCGGAGGCCACTTGGCTGGCTGGTCAGCGTTTTGCCGGCAGCGCCAGTCAGGCGGAGGTGGCAAATTGGCTGAACAGCTTAAATCTGCCGGCGGTTGGTGCACGACAGTGATGTATTTTTAGCAAAAAATGGTTGATTATCTCAAAAAAGCCTTGATTTACGGGCATACAAGCAGGATTTCAAGCTGAATTTACTACCAATTTACTACTTTTGAGGGAAAGAGCTTTGATATGCCGCCCGGAACC
>Ga0073906_1006112_pt1 | contig 10197 bp, 2 predicted proteins | sample Inofromicrocosms_FD_65485 | JGI IMG/M metagenome (GOLD analysis project Ga0073906, IMG submission 65485) | Mouse cecum microbial communities from Vienna, Austria - Inoculum for glucosamine and mucus D2O microcosms | ecosystem: Host-associated > Mammals > Digestive system > Large intestine > Cecum... | reverse complement strand
CGGTTTTAAGTGCCTGGGCAATTACCGGGTCAAGCGCGGTTTCCAAAAGGTTTTCAATCAGCGGCGTTGGAGTATAATACGAACCAGTGGTTTTGCGCTCATTCCCCGCCGCTGCTCGCAGTTCAAATTTGCCTTCAGAAATTTCCGGATGCAGTTCGAGCAGAGATTCATAAATTGATCCAAGCTCCATCGCGCCCAAATGCCGCCAGTCAACAGGGCGGCGTTCCCATCCTAAATCCGTAAAGGCCAATTTGCGCATGGCGGAGAGCAAATCGCCATTTGTCAGTCTTAAGCTGATAATATCTGGCATTGCCGTGTCAGACCAGAGAAAGCCGCCCATTGGCGCAAGCCCAAGCTCTGGAAAACCTGCGGATGACCCAAGCGACTGCATGACAAATTTTATGCCTTCCCACAAATCATGGTGCTTTGTGCCGTGAATTTCCGCAGACATATCGCGCAGGCGGGAAAGCGACCAATATCGTTCATAAATTTCACGAGCTTCAAGCGGGGCATCCGGGGCGTGGAGAAGATTTCGTTCCTCCACAACAAGCAGAAAAATCAAACGGTAGGCAAGGCGCAAGAGCTGGCGAAAATAATTTTGTCTGTCCAATTCACCAGATGCCAGCTTCTGGCGCAAGGCGGGATTGGCTGTGATAAATCCTTGCCCTAAAATCTGAATCGCGCCTGTTACATTGTCCCGCAGCTTATCCAGCGCGGTGACGGCGGCGTTTTTGGCATCACGGCTCCAGCGTTCCAGCCAGCATTTTTCTGGCGGCTCATTGTCGGTATGTACGCGGGAATGGTGGGCGGCAAGCCATAACAGGGCAAACTCGCTGAAAGATTCGCCTTCAAATATGCCCTGAAGATTAAATTCCACATAAGCCTGCTGGCTTAAACTGGCATTATCCCGTAAAATGCGCAGAACAAGGCCATTGCTGACAAAGCCCCATAAATGGGCATCAGACCTGTTCAGGAACTCCTGAACAAGGGAATGTGGACTTTGCTTCGCCGCGCCGGTTACGCCCGCGCTTTTTTTATCCAGAGGAACATTGCAGCCAACCAGATGGATGGGCGATTCATCACGGAAATGGGATATTGGATAACTGGAAATTGCGCCATTGAGAGCCCTGACCTGTCGTTCCTCCGCTTTTGCCGGTGAAAGTCGCCCATAGCCAAGTTCCATAAAAAGAGGCAGCAATAAATTTTCGCGGGTTTGAGCCGTGCCAGTTTCGGAATCTGAAAGATTTTGGCGGATGGATGCGAAATTGCGCCAAATGGAAAGCATTTTTTGCCATGAGCGGTTTATGGCCTCATTTTGTCGCTCGCCCACAAGATGATAATCGGCATCCGCAAGTCCTTCCATGTCCTTGTCGCGGTTAAGGATGCGCTGTAAAGCATCTACTGGCAAAAGCTGCCCGTAAGTCTGGACATTGGGAAGGAAAGATGATTGTCGCTTCGACATAATTATCACCCAATTAAAGGCAAATATATGAAAATGCCAAGAATATCCGGTTTTCCTTGCGCCTGCACCTTGTAGCGCAAATTGCGTTTTTTGGAAGCGTCCCGGACTTTGCGATGCTCATCAAGTAAGTGAGTAGCGCGCTCCTTTTGATATTCCTCAATATGGGGCATAAGATCGGGCAGTCCTTCCTCCACTTTTGCAATCCAGCCGGCGGCCAACTCCCGACCAATATTTTCAGTAGGCTCAGCCTCCATGAGCGCGACGGCTTCACTGTCGGATAGCCAAACGGCATTTCGTGGCGAGCCCGAAAAGGCCAAGGCCACACATTCCTCCGCAAGATTTGTATTTTCCACTTCACCAGATGTGCTTATTTGGAATCGGAAGCGGCAAAGAAGAAGTGTTGTGCGTTTGACTACGCTTGCGGTGCGCATGGCCCCGGAACGGGAAACAATATTTTCGCCCATAGGATCAAGTGCATTTTGGGCAAGCCACGACGCAAGCTGCTCCACAAGCGGGTGAGTTCTGGCAAGACATACCTGGCCCGGTTTGACAGGCAGGTCGAACACAAAAGCATCTTTATCATCAGGCAAATCCAGCCCCGCAAAGCGCATCCGACTTAATTCGTCAAAAGACCATGAGAATATGTCTTGACCATCTTTGCGGGTTTGTTTTTTCACGCCACCCAGAAGCGGCCACGCCGAATCGACAAACTGTTCCACCGCCAATGAATTTCCGCATGAATGGTTTGCTTCCGCAAGAGCGTCAGCCACTTCATCTGTTTTTATTGTCTGTTGGGCAAACAAGGTATGCGAACGTTTTTGCTCTTTCTCCGCCACACTATCCCATTCGGCTGCAATCCGTTTTTTCTCTGGCTCGACATATTCTTCCATGCCCGGCAGAACAAGGCTTGTTTCCGTGGCTGTTTTTTGCTTTCTTAATAACAGCCCTTTCAGAAGTGTTTCCATTATTTTTTCACTGTCTTCAGGAACAGGCACAGAAATGCCCAATGATTTGCGTATGGATTCATGTTTGCGCAACAGCACATCCAGCACCATGCCATCCATTGGATTATCTTTTCCCCACCAGGTAATGACGCGCACTTCGGGCATGGGCTGGCCAAAACGGTCAACACGGCCTTCGCGCTGCTCATGGCGGGTTGGATTCCACGACAGGTCATAATGAATGACAGCGTTAAAATTGTTTTGCAAATTTATGCCTTCAGAGAGGCAATCCGTGCAGACGAGCAGTCTTTTTTCTTTTTCCGCAAGATTGGCGACTCTGGCTTCCCTCTCCGCAGGGGGCAAAAGGCCGGTTACAGCCTCAATTTCACATTTGGGAAACTTTTTGCGTAATTCCTCCGCAAGATATTCCGCAGTGGGGATAAAGCGACAAAAGATTACGGGAGAGTAACTTTCATCAAGCAATTTTTTTAAATGCGGCACAAGACCTTGCAGCTTGGCGTCTTTTTCGCCCTTAAGCGCCTCCGCCATTTTCGCCAGCTGCCGGTAACGTGTTTGCCTTGGCGATTTTTCCGGAGCATCATCGTTTGTCGCGGCGTTCGAGCCAGGCAATGTATCCATAATGGTCGATTCGTCGCCGCTATCCAGGTCAAAAACTGACTGGCTGCCAAGAATATCCAGTTGGGCAATGTTTTCCACTTCTTCATCCGCGCCCAAAGCTCTTGCAGCAAGCGTCTGGGCGGCAGCGGCTGGAGAGGATGAAACCGCCCGCAAAAGAGCAAGAGCTGACCACCAGCTTATGCGCTGGTGCCACATGCCCGCATCTTGTTGACTTGCGATATTGTCCCTTGCAAGGCTGAGGGACTTGGCAAAAAGCTCATTCCAGCCAGCATCCGCCGCCCAGGTTATTTCTTGCGCCTTACGGGTGGGGAATGGAGTTTTTGCATCCATAAAAGCGCGTATATCACCACGCCGCCTTTGCACAAAGAACTCCGCAAGCCGTCTGCGGGCCTTTTCATTCTCCCGTCCGGCAAGGTCTTCGGGCAAATCGTTAAATTCCGGATTTAAAAAAGCCAACAGAGAACGGAAAACGTCTTCCTTGCCGGAATGGGGTGTGGCGGTTACAAAAATCATATGCCGGGCAGGATTTTTGGCAAGTTCGGATACAAGCTCATAGCGCTGCTTGCGTCCTTTTCCCCCGGAGGCCGATGCGCATGCATGAGCTTCGTCAACTATGACAAGCTCCGGACATGCGCGAAGAAATTCATTACGATGTTTATCCGACTTTATAAAATCCAGCGAAACGATGGTAAATGGATATTTTTCAAAAAGGGATGTGCCCGCGCCGAGTCCACGCTCCAGACGATTGACTGTTGAAGGTAGCACAAGCTTGGCATGAATATGAAACTTGTCTGCCAACTCCTTTTGCCATTGTTCCGCAAGCTGAGGTGGACAAAGGATTGACATACGCCTGACTTCGCCGCGATCCAGCATTTCTTTTGCGATAAGCAACGCTTCCACCGTCTTGCCTATTCCGACATCATCCGCTATCAACAGGCGGATTACAGACTGTTTCATAGCCATGAGCAATGGCACAAGCTGGTATGGGCGCGGCTCCACAGCGATATGTCCAAATGAACGAAACGGACCTGTTGTGGAGCGCAGCCCAAGACGCACAGCATCCCGTAGAATGGCGCATGATGTGGCGTCACCCACTTCATTTGGTTTGGGGAGGGAAAAAGTGGCTGAAGACACTTTTTCAAATTGTGGAAATATCCGCACAATCTCCGCATCCACGCCACCAAGAGGCTTGAGCATTAGGGTAGTTGTATCCATAGGTGGAAGGACAACCCACTCCCGTCCTCTGAATGATACAAGCGATCCAGTTTCGTAATTCATAATTGAGCCCCGGACTTATAGCCAAAAAGCTCCGGATGATTTTTTATTTCAGCAAGCCATTGTTCTCCAGCGGCGAAACGGATAACAGTAATGCCCAAATCTTCCATACATTCGGTTTGAGCTTCATCCCGCGCTTTGCGTTCAGGGTATTCGTGATGCGGCCCGTCAATGTATATGGCGACCGGCCCATTTTTGAACCAGAAATCAGGCACCGTGTGGCAATCTTCGAGGCGATATTGAGCTTCATCAGGCAGCCGTAAGCCATGTTTTTCAAGCAGATCAAGCCAGTCCTTTTCAAGTTTGGTGCTTGAAAGCTTCTTGAGGTTTTGCAAATGTTCGGTGCGGCTTTTTGTCGGATTTGCCAAAACTACCTGACCATTGGCCATTTCAAGAAGAATATCTTTGATAATATGTCTGTTTAAATCCTTGTGCACACGCTGGTTGCCATAGTTCATCAGACAATCATAACAGGCGGCCACACAAAGCTCTGGAGCGTGCGGGGCATGTCCCAAATCATTGCCTTGGTCATCAAAATGGCAGATGCGTAAAGCCTCCCTCGCAATTTTCGGCAACGCCAGAGGATTATCAACCAGATGCCGCAAGATACCCGCGCCGCCCTCGGCGGATTCCACAAATAAAAGCGTTTGGGGGTCGCCTTTTGTAGGCAAAACTTCGGTTGAAATTTCAAAGTCCTCAAGCTGATATAGTTGCTGTATAGCTTGTTTTATGGCCGATTGCAGTGAAATCATTTGTGGTGGCGTGAGGCTTTTTCGAGGCTCAAAAACCAGGCAGTTTTTGCGGTCTTCAACATAGGGGATTACCCTGTCTATACTGGTTGCGGAAGCCGGATCGGACAGCTCTACGTCAGCATTGCCAAATTTTTCCTTTCCATCTTTGGTATCTTTAAGCCATGTGCCTTTGCTTTTATCCAGTAAAAATCCGGCGGGACTGGTTTGCGGACGGTTGACCCAACCCATATTAATCCGCCATAGAGTGGCTCCATGCCCATATTTCAAAACGGCGAGAGTTTTGCCAGAGTTATCATTCAATTTTGCGTCACGATGGGACGGCATACCGCCATGTTCCTCGAAACGGTAGCCGCTGGTGATTTGGTAGCCATAACGCAACCTTTCTTCCTCATCGGAATTTATGCGATCCCGCTGCCTTGTTGACACATTGCGCATCCTGAAAAGATTGCGCATGGGCGCAGGCAGGCGGGAGCCACACATTTCACATAAATCTTTTGCGGGATCTTTTTCCAACCAACCGCATTTTTCACACAATTTAAGCTTTGCCACAGGCAAGGCTCCATCTTCCTGGGCATCCATGATGACTTTTGTAATGGCATACTTGGAGCCTTCGTGGTATATAATGCTGCCCGGCCCGAATTCGGAAATTGCCAGGAAGCGGGAACGGGAAATGTATTCTTCGGTATTCTTATCCCCCCTCTTTCCGGGTATGAAAGCTGAAAGCGGCAAACGCGGGAAATTGTAGCCAGGCAAAAACCCCTCACTGGCAAAATAGCGGTATGAATAAAAATCAGCTTGTATGGAATTGCCGCTGTCCAGCAGCAGATTGATTTGTTTTACAGCTTCGCTGCGCAATCTTTCCGCCTGTTCCCTTTCTTTTCGGGAACGGCTGGCATCGGATGCGATAGCGTTTTGCTGATCCCTCTGGAGCATTGCCGATTTGTAGAGGTTACGCCAGCGGTCACAGGCTTTTTCAAAATTTGATGGAAGATTCTTGATGGTCTCGGATAGCCAATTGTCATTGTACCAGCCGCAGTTTGCAAGATCCGGCGCAAGAGCGGCAAGTATGTTTTTGGCATGTATTGACGTGGCTACCTTGTATTCGTCGTTGTTGAGAGCGTCCAAAATGCCGTCATACAGGGCCAAAGTCGGTTTTTGACCGGAAACATCCACAAGATCAGCAAGGGATTTGCCGAGGTCAATTCCGGCCACAGCCAGCCAAATAGCGTAAACATGAGCGCGGATAAGGTCTTCGTTGGCAAGATCAAGTCTTGGCGTGGAGACGGAGCCAGCAACCATTTGATCGGGAGCGCGGAAGAAATGCTGATCGTGGGAATTGCCTTGGGCGCAATAGGTAATAATTAATGCAGGCTGGCCTGATCTTCCGGCGCGACCGCTCCTTTGGGCATAATTGGCTGGAGTGGGAGGCACATTGCGCATTCCAACAGCATTAAGTTGTGAAATGTCGACTCCAAGCTCCATGGTGGGTGAACAGTAAAGGATGGGAAGTTTTGCTTCACGGAATTCTTCTTCCCGTTGTTCCCGAAGTTCGCTTGCAACTTGGGCCGTGTGCTCGCGTGAATTGAGTTTATAGCCATTTTTAACAGTGTTTTTATACATTTCAACAAAAAAAGGATTTGTGCGGCCAAACTCACCATTGGCATGACGGACCCTGAAACGGTCGTGTCTTGCTTTTTTGCCATCTCCAGCTTTCCAGAGCATTGTGGACGCGCTCAACTGAAAACCGGGATCATCATCCTTTTTGCGGCTAACAACTTCCAGCAATCCACCATCCTGTAAGGCGGAAACAAGCCCATTAATGACTTCAACGATTTCATCTGAACTTGCGCTGGGAAATGCTTGCCTGCTTTTTAACCACATCCCAAAATTGCTTCGTGGCGTGAGAAAAATATCTTTGGAATTATCATCAGCCTTGCGTGGCCGTGGATAGGCGACTGTGGAAACATGGAGATTTTCATCATCTTCAATAAGCCAGGGATCAATAAGTTGTTGTCGGCTTTGCCTTGCAATTTCTTCCTGTTTTATCTGGTCAAGCGGATCGGCTTTTATTGCGAGACGGCTGCGCAGAAAATCCAAAAACGCAAGCGCAATTTTTTTGCGCTTTTCTGGTGAGGAAGTATAGAGGAGCCCACTTTTACGCCATATTTCATCATCATCGCAAACATCATCAAGGGAAAGATACTCTATTTCGAGCAACCCCGATTGTTCCAAATTGGGAGCTACGATACGCCATCCTCTTCGAAGGTCGCTATATATGCGATATTCCAATACAGAGCGAAAGGCTTTGTCCACCTGTTTGGCGCGATTGAACTTGGCATCAGGCACCACGGAATAATTTTCTTTTGGAAACTTCTTATCGGGATACCCGAGTCCCAATGCTTCAAACACCCTTTCGGGAAGTTTGTCATACTCCAAACCTGCCGGACCTGCATGTTCAAGAGCATTGTAAAGAGCGGAGCGGATAAGGCCAATTTCCACAAAATCATTAAAATGGCCGGATTGGAGGGATGCATCTTGCCTATTATCTGAAAAACACAAAAATTTGCGCGCAATTTCCTGCAAATCCTGCTCTTCGCGCAAATGATTTACAGTTGACATGGACAATATGGTTGTGGCGGTGCTTCTTCCCTCAGTGCCAAGAGTGGCCAGTTTCGTAAAATCACTCAAACGGGGATTATAGGAAACAAGGCATTCAGGACAAAAAGCGAATGGAGCCTGGAGAAACCATGCGGGTATAGTTCCAGCTTCCGGTTTTTTGCTTGCTCTTCCATCTGGCCGGATATGCCAGGGCTGTGGCAAATATTTTCTCTTGTTTTTAGAAATGGTAAGTTGTCCATTCTTTTCTTCCAGCCAGTCTTCCGGCAATCTGTCAATTTGTTCGGAAAAATCTTCTGGCCATGGATTTTTGGAATCAATGAAAAGATAACCTTTGATTCCTTCATCTTCTACTTCCGCTGGATTTAACGGATTAAATTGGGCAACACTGTTCTCTTTATCTTCAAGAAAAGAAACAGAATAATATTCCTTGCCACATTCCCGGCAAAAATTAAGTGGATAGAGCAACGCGCCATCATCGCGTCCGGGCGCAAGCTTTTGGCCAAAAAGCGTGATAAAGCGTTTATCTTCTCTATCCAGCGTTGAATAAACGGTATCGCCCTTGCTGATAAACTGATGTAGCTTGAAAGCGAACACTGGCTTGTCATTGGGCTTTTTTATGTTGGCTCCGGCCAGGAGCACCGCTTTAATTTTCTCTACGCATTTATCTTCGTCAACTCCTGTCAAATCGGATAGAATGGAAGCAAGCCCATTTTTACCTTTTAACGCTCTCGGCTTACAACGTTCAAGCCTGCCATCGCGCATTTCCACACCAATGGTGTTTTCAAGCCATATAACGAGTGGATTGGTGATAAAATTTGTATAATCAGGGGGAAGTGCAGAATCAGAATTTAAAAAGGTGATTAAATTTTGTTTAAATTGAGAATCTTTCAGATTCACATTTCCTGTTTCAGCACTTAGTGTTTCCACAATCACATTTTGCGGCTTGATTTCACTCCCGAAAAGTTTTGTTGCAATAGTTGCCACATCTTTTTGTTTCTCAACGAATGTGCCAGGGCCAGCAAGAGTTGCGGATGTTCCTATGCACTGAAAATCTGAATCCACACCATGCAAAGTTTCACGCAGACGACGAATAAGCATTGCCACGTCCGCGCCCTGCCTGCCACGATATGTATGGAGTTCATCAAATACAAGAAATTGCAATCCTTTTGCTGCATCCACGAGCTTTTGTTCGTATGGACGCGTGAGGATAAGCTCTAACATTACATAGTTTGTAAGCAATATGTCCGGAGGATTATTGAGTATTTCCTGCCTTGCTGTATCTTTCTCTTGTCCGGTATAGCGGCGGAAAGTTACGGGAGATTTTTTTGCTTCAGATTGCAGAAACTTTTCCAATTCCAATTCCTGGGAATTGGCGAGAGCGTTCATGGGATAGACAATGATGGCCTTTATGCCCTTACCAGAACCGTTTTTGAGGATGTAATCCACAATGGGCACAATATAGGACAGGCTTTTCCCCGACCCTGTGCCAGTGGTGAGGACATAATTTCCACCACTTTGTGCGGCTTTGATGGCCTCAGTTTGATGCCGATAAAGCTGCATGGGCTTTCCTTTCGGATTGCCAGCGGATTTGTCAAGGCGAAATATCTCACCGCACAGCGGATGAAGTACCTGTTGGCTTACAAGTTCGTCAATATCTCCACCGCTGGCAAAGGATGGGTTGAGTTGCAACAACGGGTCTGGCCAAAGCAGCCCGGAAGTAAATTTTTCTTCGACTTCTTTATGAATGCGATCATCAGCGATTTCAATGAAACTACTGGTATAATTGGCATAATCCCCACAAATAATTTTATCGCGCAGGTCAAAAACGTCCATTGCCCCTCCTGACAGTATGGACAAAAATAATACATATCTATGGATTGGGCAAACTGATAAAAAACAACATTTAATATAACATATTGAAATTACAAACTAAATATATAAATATACATATGTTTTTTTAATTTTTTAAGTCCGCAGCCTCGCGTGCTGCTGATCCGCTTCTGAAAGAATAGCAGCATTTTGGTGACTTATATTCTTTTTGAGCAATTCATGCCCCCCATTCTTTTCAGCATCATTTTTCGCAACTTGAAATGCCATTGCAAAATTCTGAAATTGCATCACCTTTACCCCAACTGGCGCATCCAGAGTGGTATGCCATTGGCCGTCCTCATAAAAGCTTTGGTCGATGGCACCCACATGTTCATTACGAAAAACCTTGCGTAAAACAGTGCCCTCCATCTCATAGCCGTTAAACTGGTGAGAAGCCGTATATTCGGTCTGGCCCCTTTCGTCCTGATAAATCAGCGTTTGCGGCTCTGACGAACTGTTGACTAGGCCATAAGCGGCTGGCGCGGGTTGTTCAAGTTTTTTGGGCTCCCAGGTGGACACATAGTTGTCATCTTCCTGCATCCGTTGAAGTTCCCTGATTACAGCCGCATGATTTTCCCGCACAAGGGCCAATTCTTCTTTTTGAGGGAATTCCTTGCCCATCGCTGCCATTACGGTTTCA
>Ga0073906_1006110_pt1 | contig 10199 bp, 7 predicted proteins | sample Inofromicrocosms_FD_65485 | JGI IMG/M metagenome (GOLD analysis project Ga0073906, IMG submission 65485) | Mouse cecum microbial communities from Vienna, Austria - Inoculum for glucosamine and mucus D2O microcosms | ecosystem: Host-associated > Mammals > Digestive system > Large intestine > Cecum... | reverse complement strand
TAGGAAACACGGTCAAACACAATTTCCGGCAGGGAAGACAGATGCTCCTCTGCTTTCGCCGCGCCGGAGCCGTCATGATCGGGATAGTACGCGTAGTCCCGGTAATCACAGATAAGCAGGCTGTTTGAATGAACCTTGTTCCAGCAGTCGATAATGCCGCCAACCCATGTGGCAAAGGAGGAAATCGCCGCAAAGTAAAGGACAAACTGGCTGATGGAAATTTCATTTTTCAGCATCATGGAGATCAGCAGCGCATACGCTCCCCCGTCACGAACCAGGATGACGGCAAGGTCTGCGGTACGGGAACCGGCTTTGCGGACAGATTCCTTTTTTCCCCACATGATATTTTCGGCGGATAATTCCTGATAACGCTCCTCAATCCATTGGGACATCCCATAAATGCGTATATCCTTGGCGCTGGTAAAATCGTCCGAGAGTTCTTCCACAAGCCCCAGCTTGCGGTTTAGATCAGCCCTTTCAGGACGATGTTTATATTCCCATTTATTGAAAGCCCGTACTGCAACCAAATTTACAACAGGGGCTATGGTCAGCAGCGGAACCAGCCATGGGCTGGCAAAAGAAATCACTGCGCCGAACAGAAAATACCCAAGGATATTTTTAACCATTCCAAATTCATTGGTGACAATATCCGCAACAGGCAGCTTATAGTTCCACATCTGTGTCGCTCTTTCTGCCCGGCTGGCAAGATCACGGATTTCTTTCTTTTCATAATCCTGATAGAATATGGAGAGCTTTTTGCGGGTGATAATATCCGCCAGCCGGTTCTTGTAAAACTCAATCTTGGCTGACTGGATATATTGCAGCACTTTTTGCAGGACGCCGCCCGCAAACATGGCGGCCATGACCAGCCCTACCGCCATAAGGGCGTGTTCCAGCGTTTGTCCCTCCGTTACTTCCGACACCACAAGGGAGGGAAGATAAATACCGAGATACTGCATCCCAATTTCAACGGGGATCAGCAGGATAATGATAAAAAACGCGGCAGGGCTGTATTTAAACAGCATCCTTGCCGCCCACAGGGAGTTGTCAAGGGCGGAATGACTGGGCTTTTTCTTTTTATCCATTTTGTCTCATCTCCTTTTTATGATACTGTGTAATACTGCGCCTGAGCATTCCACAGCTCGTAATACTTTCCGCCAGTATCCGCCACAAGCTCCTCATGGTTGCCCGTTTGGATAACCTCGCCTTCATGGAATACAGTAATTTTGTCGCAGAACCGGCAGGACGCCAGACGATGGCTGATGTATACTGCTGTCCTGTCTCCGGCAATTTCATCGAACTTGCTGTAAACCTCGTATTCTGAAACCGGGTCAAGGGCGGCAGTGGGTTCGTCCAGGATGATAAAAGGCGCACCCTTATATAGGGCGCGGGCCAGGGCGATCTTCTGGGCTTCTCCGCCGGAAATCTCCACCCCGTCCGAATCGAAATTTTTATAAAGGCTGGTTTCCGTCCCCTTTGGCATTGTTTCAAGGCGTTCCCCAAAACCCGCCTTTTCCAGGCAGGCGAGAACCTTTTCACGGTCAAATTCCGCGCTTGACGCTACATTCTGACCAAGGCTGAAAGAAAAAAGCTGGAAATCCTGGAAAACCACCGAGAAGATGGACATATACTTCTGATAATCATACTTTTTGATGTTTACATCATTTAAGAGGATTTCCCCCTCTGTTGGGTCGTAGAGCCGGCAGAGCAGTTTAATAAAGGTGGTTTTGCCAGAACCGTTCATCCCCACCACAGCCAGCTTTTCCCCGACTTTGAACTTGATGTTTACATGGCGCAGGGCGTAAATATCGGTGCCTGGGTACTTGAAGGAAACGTCCTTGAATTCCACATAGTATTCGTTGTCGTCCCGCTTTTCCACCGTCAGGGAGCCCTGGTACATCTTGTTGGGGATGTCCAGATACGCAAAGGTCCTTTTCAGGTGGCGGCAGTATAGGGTGTTGTCGGAAAGCATGGCCCACAGCTCCCGTACGCCGTCCCCGAATTTGGAAAGCACCGAGACATACTGCACGATATTTCCTATCCCGAACGCCCCGAAAAACGCCTTGACCACCACAAAGAGATAGCAGGCCATATTGGATACTCCCACCAGCAGGGAGGAAAGGGCAGGATACAATGCCCTCAGGAAATCATATTTATCCTCTTCTTTGCCGTTTGAGCCAAGGGAAAACTGTTTCATTGTTTTTTCCGCAATCCCGCTTTGGTCATAGATTCGGACATCCTTCGCTTTTTCAAGGGCTTTTGGAAACCTGATTGCAAAAAAGGTAAACACCCGATTGGAATAGGTTGTATTCCTGCTGGTCTTTTCAAAAAGCAGGTCACTTTTATTGACTGCCTTATAATTGCCATACCCGCTCAAAACAATGAAAAACAGCAATACGGCAATCCAGACAGGATGATCCATCAAAGCATTACCGGTTTTAGATGTGAACAGGGAAACGGTCATCGCAACCGAAGTTATTATATTTACAAAAACGCGGACCAGAAGGGGCGTACCGAAAACAAGCTGGGGCAAACCATAGCCAAACATAAAAAGGTGTTCGTACAGCTTTTTATGCTGATGCTGTATCTCTGCGCTTTCTATATCCGGGAAGTCCATAGACATTTGTTTGTCGGCAAACATTTTTCTGAACCATGCCCACATTTCCGTTTCCTTTTTTCTGCGTATTTCTTTCATGGCGGTTTTCAGAATATAGCAGAAAAAATTAAACAGGACGATACCGGTCACAAATAGAATGACCGATTCCCCTCTGCGCAGGCTGGACAGCTCGTTGATAATTTTGGCAGATAACCAGACTGACACAAAGGGCTGTACAGCGCTGACCGCTTCGCTCAAAACTTCAGTTCGTATCAGGCCGGGGCAATAGTGGCTGATGATTTTAAATCCCCGCTTGGGAAGCTCTATGCGTTCCCTGATAGAAAATTCTTTCATTCTGCTGCCTCCTCACTCAGGGTTTTCTCCTTGTAATATTTTGCCTGCATTTCAAACAGTTCGCAGTATTTCCCCTTTAATGCAAGCAGGCTTTCATGGGTGCCTTCTTCGCAGATTGCCCCGTTGTCCATCAAAATTACCCTGTCGCAGAAGCTGGTGCTTGCCAGCCGGTGGGAAATAAAGAGGGCTGTCTTTCCATCGCTGAACCGGCTGTAATTCTGGTACATCTCGCTTTCCGCAATGGGGTCAAGGGCGGCTGTCGGTTCGTCCAGAACCAGGAGCGGGGCGGATTTATACAGGGCGCGTGCCAGCAGAAGCTTTTGCGTCTCCCCGCCGGAAAATTCAATCCCATCATCGAAAATCTCCCGCCCGTATTGGCTGTTTATCCCCTGGGTAAGCTGCCGGACTTTATCCCAAAGCCCGGCGGATTTCAGGCTTTGTTCTACTTTTGCAGAATCCAGCTTTTCCGCTGTAGTTTCTGCCACAATTTCCCCAATGGAAGCGGGCAGGATGCTGTACTGCTGGAACACTGCTGAAATCAGCCTGTAATATTCCGGGCGGTTGTATTCCCGGATATCCACGCCGTCATATAATACCTGTCCGCCCGTGGGATCGGTCAGGCCGCAGATGAGCTTGACCAGGGTGGTTTTGCCTGCCCCGTTTAATCCTACAATGGCGAGATGTTCGCCGGGAGTGATTTTCAGGCTGAAATGGTGCAGGGTATCTGTTTCTGCCCCTTCGTATTTGTAACTGATATTTTTCAGTTCTATCTCTTTGGGAAGTCCGTCAGCCGGGAGCGGCCTGCCGCCTTCCCTGCGGTAAGTATCGGGGTATTCCAGATAGGAACGGTAATAGTTTACTGTCAGGTTCCACTGGTTCAGCTCGGAGAGCTTGGAAAAAAGGCTGTCCAGCCAGGAGGAAAACCCCGTTATCACGCCGAAATATAACACGAAATCCGCGACAGTAATTTGTCCCCGCCAAATCAAAGCTATCAAATACAGATATGCGGCAGTCTCCCGAACCAGGGACGCCCCGCCCCCATAGACCGCGTTTCCAAAGAGTTTTCGGGTCAATTTCCGGTACCATCCGGCAAGGCCATCCATGTTTTTGTTATAAATATCGGAAAACCATTTTGCCATACGGTAAAGCCGGATATCCTTGGCAGGACGGAGTTCCCCGGCGTTGTCCGAAATATAGTCCATCCGCTGCTTATAACGAAATCTTTCCTCGTCCTGTCCATTCATCCACCGGATGATTCTCCTGTTGAGAAGGTACCCGATGGAGGCCGAAGCTACCAAAAATACAACTACCAGAATATGGAGCCGGGAGAGGATAGACCAATATACCGACAGACCCAGTATACCGGTTAGCAGGTCGGGCAGAGTGGAATATATACTTATCAGCGGCGAGCGGTTATTAACACAGGCGTGTAAGCCTTCTGACTGTAATTTTCTGAATGTCCCATTTTCCTGGTTGCTGTAATCTGTGGTCAATCCCTTTTTCGCATAAGCAGTGAGATAAATGTCCAATAATACAAATCTCCGATGACTGATATATCGTGTAAGAAACTGGCTTGCAGAGGACAAAAGGGCAATACCGCCCGTAAAGGCAAGCACCACTATAACCAGTTCCCGCAGGCTGTTCCCAAAAGACACCCTGTCCAATACCACTTTCGGCAGGTAGGTTGTCAAAAGTGGGAGCGTCACATTGACCGCAACCAGCAGAACACACCATACCAAAATGGAAAAGCGAACCTTGGCGGTGTTGCAGATACAGTACCAGATATTTTTTACTGTTGAATAATGGGTGCGGTTTAATTCATCGTTGACTGGCAGTTTTTTTACTTTCATAGAATTGAGCCTCCCTTCGCCTGTATTCTACCACAAAACGTTCCCAAAAAGAAAATTCGTGCACCAACTGCGTCTGTCAGTACACGAATTGCAATCATTCAATAGCAGGAACCAGGAATTCCGAGGTAAAGGCCCCTTCTTCGCTGTTGTATTTGCACCAGCCGCCGTGCTCCTCCAGGATGGCCTCCGCCCGCCGCAGCCCAAAGCCATGGAACCCCCTCTTTGGGGACAGGAAAAATTTTCCGGTCTTCTGCTTCTTCTCTCCGGCGGAGTTGAGCATGGAAAAATAGAGCATCTTCCCCTTCATGGACATATACAGCCGGATAAAACGCCCTCCAGGGCATCCGTCCGGGATGCCCTGGCAGGCTTCGATGGCGTTGTCCAGCAGATTTCCGACGATGATGCTCAGCTCTGTATCGTTTATGGTAAGGGAATCCGGGACAACCGCCTTTACCGTAACCGCGATGTTCTCCTTCTTGGCCTGGGCGATTTTTGCCGACAATATCGCGTCCAGGGAAACATTTCCGGTTTTCAGCAGGGTGTCCACATTCATTAACTGGTGGTCGAGCTCCTCAATATAGGCCAGGGCGCGTTCAGTTTCCCCGGCTTCCAACTGTCCCTTCAGGGTTTGGAGATGGTGGTGGAAATCGTGCTTATAGCCCCGCATTTCCGTATAGATGCTCTTTACCTCCCCCAGATGCCGCTTTGACTGCTCTATCTGGTATTCCACCAGCTTTAGGTAGGTTTTCTTTCTCATGTTGACAGCCTTCCTTATCTTAGCTGTATTCAGGACAGGCCGGTCCGCTCCAGCCTCCTGGCCTGCATCGCAACCCGTTCCTTTACCTGCTTCAAAAAATACGGAGGCCCCAGTACCCTTACCACCGGCCCAAACCCCAGAATGCGGATCAGAACCTCCGTCTCGTCCGACCTGGGATACCATATCTTTACCCGGCAGCATCCGTTGGGCTCCATCCAGGATTCCTTTTCAAAGGTGGAAAACTCCACCAGAAACCGCTCGATGCCGTTGCGCTCCGGAGAAATCTCCACCTCCGCCGGTTCCGCGCATTTTTGCCGGGCAATCCACTGACGGAGCAGCCCCAGCTCCTTCTTTTTGTCCTGTTCGCAAACCTCCGCCCTGGGGAACGTCTCCAGTATCCGCCCCAGGTTGATCACTGCATACCCCGCAAACCTTCCGTGATTCAGCCGCTTGCAGTAGACGCGGAATTTGTCGTCCTTTTCGGAGAATTCCAGTTGGAGGGGGATGTAAACGCCTCTGTGGGTGCGGGATACCTCCATTCCCCCGTGGGGCCCGGCCTGGAAACGGATTTCCAGGGCGCGCCCCTCCTCCAGGGCCGTGAGGACCCTCCGGAATATTTTCTGATAGGCGGAGGAATCATAGGGGTCGCCGTCCAGATAGCGGTCAAAATACCGGAAATCCCCCTGGCGGTACAGCGGCGCAACCCCTTCCAGGGCCTTTTCCAGTCTGCCCAAAAGCTCGCGGGAGAGGAACAGGGGAGCCCGCGGGTCGGAAATGGCAGCGGAAAGCCACTGACGCTCCAGCAGCGTGACAGGTCTTTTGACCGGGCGGCCCAGGCGGCTTTTCCACCGGACCGGCTGTCCCTCCTGGAAAAGCTGTTCCAGAAAGGGCCAGCCGTCCTCTCCCAGCAGCTTGGGGAGAAGATAGACGGAGGTTTCCCCAAAGCCCGTCCGCCCGGCAAGCCGGACAATCTTCTCCCGTGTCAGACCCTCCTGCCCGCAGAGGCGCAGCAGCTGATAGACCATCTGATAGTACGCTCCGAACACCTCCGAAAACAGTTCCATTTTATTCCCCTCCTTCTCCGTCTCCATAAAGCTCCTCCATCCGCTTCATGTCCCGGTAAAAGCGCTGTATCACCTGGCGGTTGCTGCCGTCCAACTTGCAGATGCGCCCCGTAAAGGACTTGACCCACTCCATCAGCTCGTTGGTGTCCGCCGTTTCGATGGAATAGCGGAAGCGGTTGACCCCCACCTGTTGGATTTCGCCGCCCCGGCCCTCCCGCATCAGGCGGTTGAGGATGTACTTCTCCCGTTTTTCGTCGATGTACAGCTCCATGGAGAAGTATTCCCTTCTGGGCCGCCAGGAGATGCTGGCCCCCCAGGCGGCATTTAGGCTTTCCTCCGCGTAAAGCCGGAGCTGTTCCAAAAACTCCGGCGGGCAGGGCCCCAGAATTTTGGCCGAGCGGATGTAGTCCAGCCGAAAGGAGTGGAGCTTTTTCCGCTTATCCCCGTAGAGGACCAGGTACCTCCGCCCGGTCTGGACGCTGACCAGAATCGCCACCGGCACACCCGTACACACAAGGGGGCGGGGATCCCTTTGGCTCCTCTGGCGGCGGCTGTAGTTGACAACCTCCATCAGGGATTTCGAGGCGATTCCCTCGATGATGGAAAGGAGCAGGTTGTCGTCCAGGGTGTGGGAAAGGAAGTGGTGTTTAAACCGGATGTGGGGGTTGGAATAACCGCCCCGCTCCATCAGATAGCTCCCCGCCGCGCCGAAGGGGAGTACCTCCGAGAAAAAAGCCAGAAAATCCTCCATCTCTCCCCGGCGCTCCTCCAGCAGCGCGGAGAGCTCCTCTGCCTCCCGGTTCAGGCGGTAGCAGAGGGATTTCCCGTGTTTTTCGCTCGCCAGCAGACAGAGCCCCTTCTCCAGGCTTTCGTATTCCCGAAGCTTTCCCCGGACCGTCTGGACGTCAAAGCAGAGGCCGTACCGCTGTGAGAGAAGGTCGGTGAGCTGCCCCGCCGTCCAGCCCTCCTCTTGAGGAGGTTCAAGGGCAGAGAGGGCCTCCAGCAGATAAAAGTGCAGGATGATATCATTGTCGGTAAAGCTTTTGCTGCGGTAGGCCTGGTAAAAGGGGTTGCGCTCCAGGGCGGCAGATTCCATGGAAAGCCAGACCCTTTTTCCCCTTCCGCCCTCCCGAAGGCGGAAGCACATATAATCCCCCAGATAGGATTCTATCCGGCGGCGTTCGTTGTCATAGGTGCGCAGGCTTGCCTCCTCCCGGTCGGAGCGGGTTTTGCAGCCGTAGATAAAAAAGTCGCGCATATAGCCGCGGATGCGGTCAAAGCTTTTGATCAGCTCCTGAAAGGGCATGGTATCCCGTCCTTATCTCCAGATGGCAGTCACAGGGCTCCAGTTCATATAAATGGGGGTCTATCTCCTTCGCTTCCACACAGCCCATGCGGCGGTAGAACCGCTGGGATTCCTCCGAGGAGTGGGCGGAGATATACAGCTTTTCGATTTTTTGCTCCCGCCCATAGGCGCAAGCCAGCTCCATCAGGCGGGTTCCCAGGCCCTGGCTGCGGAAGCGGGCATCGGTGTACAGATAGTGGAGGACCAGGTATTGCAGGCGGGAACCGATAGGCTCCCCCTCCACGGCGGCAAAGGCGGCGGGACAGTCCGCCCCTTCGGGGAAGGCGGCAAAGACCGCCCCGTTTCCCGCAATGCGCTTTAGTTCAAGCGACGTCCGGCGCAGCTCCTCCGCATCCCACTGTTCGGTAAAGGCGATGGGCAGCAGCTTCCATTGGTTTTCCTGTTTGCGCCAGCAATGGGTGACTTTTTGGAAGCGGTCAAAGCGGTCGAGAAATCCGGCGTCTATTTGTTCGGGGAGCATTTGAACATACTGCAACTTTGTTTCCTCCTGTCTGTCCTGTTTCCACGGGCGGGTTTGTATATCCGTATATTTGATATGTCCATTATAACGTCAATTCAACCCCGCTTCAAGAACTTTTTAAAGGGCGGCGTATTGACAGGAAAACCGGGCTGAGGTAAACTTTAAAAACAGGGGAGAGAGAATCCCTATCTGCCCGTGGGGGAGGAAAGAGAATGACCAACGAAGAAATACTGATTGTCGATGACGAGGCCGCCATCGCGGACCTGGTAGAGGTCTACCTGAAAAACGACGGCTACACCGTGCGAAAATTTTATAACGCCTCCGACGCCCTCCGCTATGCCCAATCGGAGGACGCCCATCCCGACCTGGCCATCCTGGACGTGATGCTCCCGGATATGGACGGCTTCGCCCTCTGCCAGAGGATACGGGAAACCCACCTGTATCCCATTATCATGCTCACCGCCAAGGTGGAGGATATGGACAAGATCATGGGCCTGACCATGGGGGCGGACGACTATATCACCAAGCCTTTTAATCCCCTGGAGCTGCTGGCAAGGGTCAAGACCCAGCTCCGTCGCTATAAACGGTATAACCAGGGAAGTCAGGGTCCGGCTGACGCGCTGGCCCAGCGGGAGGCGGAGGAGATTGAGATCAACGGCCTTTGTATCTCCAGACTGACCCATCAGTGCCGCCTTTACGGGGAGGAGCTTTCCCTAACCCCCACTGAATTTTCCATTCTCTGGCATCTATGCGAGCACAGGGGAACGGTAGTGACCAGCGAAGCGCTGTTCGAGGCGGTGTGGGGTGAAAAGTACTTTGACAGCAACAACACCGTCATGACCCATATCGCCCGCCTGCGGGAGAAGATGCACGAGCGGGGACGCAATCCCAAATTCATCAAAACGGTCTGGGGGGTGGGGTACACCATTGGAGAAAAATGAAAGAAGAAGACGGTACCGCACACACATCGCCAACCGGCTTTTGGTGCAGTATCTGGTGGCGCTGTGCGCATATGTGGTTTTCCTGGCCGTGGGATTGATAGCGGCCTTTGAGATCAGCCACATGATCATATGGCAGCCAGGCCCTGTGTATGAGCTGTTGACCGGGATACGGGAATACCTTATGTTTTGGATACTTTTAGGTCTGGGCCTGGGGTGGCTGGTCATCAGCTACTTTTTCCTGGCCAGGCCCGTCCGGTACCTGGACGAGGTGCTTTCCGCCGCTGAAAAGCTGGTTCACCCGGATGAAACCCCCATTCATCTTCCCGATGCCATGGAGGAGGTGGAAAACGAGCTGAACCTGATCCGCCAGCAGGCCCTGTTCCACGCCAGGGCCGCCAAGGAGGCGGAGCAGCGGAAAAACGATATGATTATGTACCTTGCCCATGACCTGAAAACCCCGCTGACCAGCGTGATTGGCTATCTCTCCCTTTTGAAGGAAGAGCCGGAGCTCCCCGCTCAGACGCGGGAGCACTACACCGGGGTGGCGCTGGAAAAGGCGGAGCGGCTGGAGGAGCTGATCAACGAGTTCTTTGAGATTACCCGCTTCAACCTCACCCACATGGAGCTGGAGAGGTCCCGCGTGGACCTTGCGCTGATGCTGGAGCAGATTGTCAGCGAGTTTCAGCCTATGCTCCGGGAAAAAGAACTGACCTGCCGCCTCCAGCTTACCAAGCCTCTGATGTTTGACTGTGACCCGGACAAGATGGCCAGGGTGTTCGACAATCTGCTGCGCAACGCGTGCAGCTACAGC
>Ga0073906_1006107_pt1 | contig 10201 bp, 6 predicted proteins | sample Inofromicrocosms_FD_65485 | JGI IMG/M metagenome (GOLD analysis project Ga0073906, IMG submission 65485) | Mouse cecum microbial communities from Vienna, Austria - Inoculum for glucosamine and mucus D2O microcosms | ecosystem: Host-associated > Mammals > Digestive system > Large intestine > Cecum... | reverse complement strand
GTCCCTTAACAGTTCAAGTTTGAATTTTGGGGTTTTCTTCATGACCTTCAACCTCTTCGCCCACAACCTTTCAGCTTGGTCGATATCGGCACTCTTATTAATATCAGTATTTGATTCTCCAACTCTGGTATAGATATGGTACGCCTTGACACGCTTGCCTTGGTCTGTATAATCTTCATCAAGATAGTAAGGCGTTTTGTCCGTATTTTTTATCAGAAGCACATCGATTGTCTTCCCACAAATGACAATTGTTTGAAATTCCAGCTTTGGCCTCACCCCACCAGCAATTTTTTTGTCTTTGAGAAAATTGATATAGTAGTTTAAATTCCGCCTGTTTTCATTTCCCTCCACCCCAACGATTTCAAATGTCCTGTCCTGGACACCAAATATTATCATACCGTCATAAGGTGTCAAGTTATTTGCCATACATAAAATATCATGCAGCAACGAAGCCTTATTTTTATGAAAGTCAAGTTTGAAGTCCCAGTATTCTCCTTCCATCCTTGAATCAATCAATGCTGTGACAATCTTCAGTAGCTTTTCATTTTCCATATGTTCTTCCCCACTAGTTCTATTATATCTTTACCCTCATATGGTTTTGGATTGCCTATTTAAAAGTATAGCACAGCAGAGGGAATCTGGTCAATTTCCTGAAAAATTAAAGTTTAGGGCAGCAATCTTAAATGACTGCTGCCCCGTTTATTCCGTGCTCTTATATACGCACTCCACCTCAGCTTCTATTCCCAATTGAATTGGCTAGTCGACTCTTCAATATCATCTGCCAATTCTCGGACATCATCTTCAAAGCTGATTCCAGAAATATCAGGTATTTCGGCATCTCCCCTCGACTGAACCTGCTCCTGTTTTGTAGATGTACTTCCCAAACTGGGGAGCGGATTCGGTATAGACGCTTCTTCTCCCTGACCCCCGCTGGTTTCAATACTCGTATTAGGGCTAGGGGTCGCAGTGCTAGGCATGATAATGCTTTGAGAGGGCCGGCCAGTTTCTTCAATTGAGTGCCGGTTTTCTTGTGTTACTGGCGCAATATTTCCATATGCGATAGAGTTCTCCCCGGTCTGCGCCACATTATCCCCCTTCGCCTGGGCATTAAGGACCTTAACCGCCTGCCTTGGGCTAATTGTTGCTGAACGGACCGTCTCCTGGACTAATTCCCCATCCTTTGACCTAGTCACCGCTTCAAACCCGCTTCCAACACGTCTGGGCGGCTCAACAACCCGATAACTTAATCTCTCATATCCTGGCATATTGGGTGTCGTTACGGATGCAGTGCTTTGCATTACACTAAAAGAAGGCACCATAGATGCTGACTGTTTTCCTTGACGGGAAGCTCGAATAGATTTCCCTGCCACACTTATGCTGGTACCTGTCGCCTGCTCAAATACACTCTTATCAATATTAACACGATAGTTCCCGGTCGCCTGCCCTGACTTCATAACTGGCGAGACTGCGATTCCTGTCTGTGACACAATTTCCTGCCGTTCTTCAGCCGGTAGCGTGTCAAGCATCTGAGCATATGCTCTAATTTCCTGCCCATAAGCGGTGTCTCCATCAACATCGAACTGCATTCTCTCTTTCTGGTCCATAAGGTTTGCAATTCCCGCTTCCTGCTGGCTTTGCGCACCAAGAACAGAATCTGTCATATCCCTACTTGCATCATAAGCAGACTCACCGTTTTGGTATAGCGGATTTGATACCAGTTCGGCTGGGCCGTTGTAATCTTCTGAGAACAACTGAGAAAAGTCATTAAAACTGCCCGGCCGCTGACTCCCCTCTTTGGATACATCCTCTTCATCCTCAGTTTCGGAGGGCGATATGCCATCAACTCCATATGCGCATATCATCTTTCCGCCTTGCTGTAGTTCTTTACCAATACCCCAGCCTGTCGCCGCAGAAAGACCTCCACCAATCGCACCTAAAGCGATACCACCACCGATAGCTGCCGCTCTTCTCAGAACGACACCTTTTCCTCCAGGTTGGGCTATACTCATTGGAGAATCCGACACCCGGCCTTGCCGCTGTAGCTCTAAATCACGTTTCATCACATCATTTAGAGAGCCTATCGCCTGCCGTGCCATGGAAGCAACAGGCCTTTGGATAAACTCTCCGCCACCAGTACCACCTATCTCACCGTGTCCAAGAGATGCAGTCTGGCCACCTCCCTGAGTAGCGTTAGAATCAAGGGAAAAGTCAGTTTGTGCATTTCCTCCCACTCCAGATAGGCCTGCTTCTTTTTCAGACCCAGCTGACATATCTGTTTGTCTCTGGATTCCATCTGTTTGTGTACCGCTACCAGCTTTTACTCCCAGCTTTCCAGCCACCGCATGGGCCGTCGCACCACCTGCTGCCGCAAGGGCTCCGCCGGCTATACCAGATGCAACACCTGTTGTAAAGTTCTTTGCACGGCCTGCCGCCTGCTCGCCCCAACTGCCGGCGCTTCCAAAAAACAGGCCCCGTATGACACTAGTAAAGGGAATTGTTGCGTAGAATAGCATAATGTTATCAAACGCATGTGTCCCAACCGGGAACAATAATATAATGGCAAAGACAAGCGCATGAATTGGTTGGATGAAAATATTAGCAAGCAGTTCCTTCGACCAGTTGGTCACCATAGCTTTTCGTTTATTATCAAATGTTGCTGACACGACACAGATAGGTGCTATTACAATCAGTACCGCAACTGTCAGTGAACGAAGCAGATAGAAAAAATTATAGTAGACATCAATACCAAAGAAGAGTACTTGTACCACTATCCCCGCCAGGGTCCCAGAGCCTGCAGATGCCACATTCCGTAAATTTACAATCGTCTCTCCCTGCAACGCCGATTCCAATATGCCAGTTAGATTATAGGAGAGGCTTAGTAGGATTTGTAATGCGACTGGTAGCAGGGCTAATGTCAGGGCCACCACGATAATATCCTTTACCTGCTCCCAGGCGTGGAGGCGCCCCATATAGTTCATCGTCGATGTTGCTCGTTTAAGTACATTGTTGACAATAGAGTACAGCAGACTAAGTATTGCCACCAGTTCTGTCAAAACGAAAAACATCCAAATGACGGGTTCCCATGATGTCGGAAAGACCCCATGGACATAAGAAGATGAACCTCTCAGCCCAGTATTGTAGATAAGGTCATCTATTTTCCACAGTCCCAAGGCGCTCTTAATGCCGGTCAAGAGACTGGCAAAAAGCTTAACCAGAACATTTTCCATCTGCGTGGGGGCAGACGCATAAACATTCATGGAATTGACCGCATTATCGCCTTCAAGCAGGAAATTATTGAAGGCTTCCACAGTGAGCATGTCCCAATTGACAAATGCCGCGTCATCACTACTTGTTAGTTGTGGTAGATTTCGCGGGAGGCTTCTCCCTGTAATGGGGACATACCCTTTGGGGATACGGACCAGCAGATAATAAATGTCACCATTAGTTGTGCGGGCCTTTATATAGTCGGAACCCTGTGCTGTCTCATCATAGAGTCTTAAGCCAGCTGAAAGCAGCTCGTCTGTATTCGTTTTTGAAAAAGTCACCGAGCCGACGCTCCCTCCATTTGCCGCTGCGTTCAACAATGACGCCATCTTACCCTCAAATTCGGCCAAGTCTTGAATCCCGCTCCTGTCAGGCCATGCCAACTCAATGGCCTGCTTCAAATCATAAAGTAAAGCATCACGCACCGCTTCCGCTCGTGCCTGGTCAGCATCTGTCGCTCCTGGTGACCGACCAAATATCAAGAATCCTTTATTGATGGCCGGAAATGTCAACACTAGTTTATCGCTACGTGCTGTGGTTAACTGACGTTCCGTTGTACCAAAGCCAGTAATAACCGCTTCCATCTTCCCTATGCTATCCGAACTTGACGCTAAACTTTCCAGAATGGAACTCTCGACCCGCTTCGCCTCCAAAGGCGCACCAGTAATACCTATAGTATCCTTGACCACAGCTGCGTCGATTGTCCAGTTATCGGTATTGATTGTGGTCTGTATTGTAAAAAAATCTTTGGCATTTGCCGGGATACTCATAAGCGCCACTATAATGAAGGTCATAATGGCTAGTATACTGCTTTTTACTATCCAATCTTTCATAGCCCTGCCCCTCACCGCTGACATTGTATTCACTCCTCTCTGCGGTTTCATTCAAGCGGGGCGGGCTACTTCCCTCCAGACATTCGGGCAGTAGACTTTTTCTCGATGAGATATTTTTCATAACTGAACGGATAAGCATAACCTGTTGTACTCTCCCTAGCCATTTTCAGTAGAAAATGGCCCTTCTTTGGACTAGCCAGAAAGTCTCTTTCTCCGTTGGACAGTTTAAATACCTGTTGGACCGCATCTAAGTCTGTCGCATTTTGCTTCAAAAAGATATTTACATGGGTATTTGTTAAAACCGCCTGTCCCTGCGGATTGTCTGCAAACTCCTTAAAGTTTTGGGAAGCGACCAACAACGCTCCATTTCTCTTTCGAATCCGTCGTGCAACAGTTTCCAGGAAATGAGCTGTATACTCGGCACCCGGCATTGTCTTCTTCACCATCATCCATGCCTCATCGCAGACGATTCGCTTCTTGACTGTAATATCCTGCTTTGCAAACTTTTCAGAACACCATGACAATGCCACATGCATCCCAATCGGTCTCAGTGTATCGTCATTCAGGAAGCTAACATCGAAGTTGACAACTGGCGCATCCCCTAAATTCAGTAGAGATTGCGGCGTCTGAACATCGAACATTCCAAACACACCAGTTTTGGTGAACATCTTCAAAGAATTAGCCACCGAAATCAGACATTCATTGCCTGGGAGCTTTGCAAACTCTACCAGCCGACTGTGGAAGTCAGAAAATGTCGGCATCTCTTTTCTCTGTCCGTGGTGGATAAGCTCTCCTGCCTGGTTTAAAACTACCTCCTGATTGTACAGTGAAACGGGGTCCTCATTCATCCCAAAATCTCTATAGGTCATATCCAGCACATGTGAAACTAGTGATTTTTGCTGCTGCTCTAATCTGCCGGCCATAACTCCTATCAGATTCAATAAGTCAATAATTTTGTCGTTGATTCGGACTATCTTCTGGCCAGTTGAAACTCCATTATCATCGACTTCATCTTCCTCCTGAAGGTCAAATGGATTGGGAATTGCTCCGCCAGGCCGGATTTCCACATTCACGCCGCCCAGAGCCTCTGTAATCGATTTATATTCCCCCTCAGGGTCGACAATTGCGGTACGAATACCTTTTAGGGCAGACCGCATCGTGAGCAAAGACACAAAAAATGATTTCCCGGAGCCCGTCATCCCAAATACGGTAGCGTTGCCCGAATCAAGCAGCTTTCTATCAAAGAAATCAATATAGACCGGAGTTTTTGTCTGCATATTTACCCCAATAAATACACCTGAAGGGTGGCTTATTTCAGAGTTATAAAATGGGAAGCATGCGGTAAGACCCTCGGAAGAAATGTTTCGATAATTATGGGGCATCCAGCTCTTCCCGAATGGAAGTGCGCTTTTATAACCTTGGTCCTGTCTCAAAAAAGTAGGCATCAATTTGACTTTTTGCGCCCGCATACTGTTGTCCAATAGCTGTGACTCCTTATTCAGCTGCTCCAGAGAATCACAGTAGAGATTGAATGTCATCTGAATCCCAAACAGACTGATATAATTCTGCTCAGCCTTGATGCGTTCCTCATACAGGTCATGAATTTGTGCTTGAAGTCTTGTTACATTACGGTTACTGCCCTTTTCTAACTCCGTTGCGAGCTGGGCCTGGAATTGTGTGATTTTCATTGTCAACTCGTCTAGGGCAATGCGCTCATCCACTGGACTCACATGGATAGCCAAGTCAAGGTCACCGTCATAGTCGAAGATGTGATTTGCCCAACCCACAGGGATTTGTTTCGGGTAGCCCGCAACTAAAAAGTTACGAACAAATTTTGCCCCAACCTGAATACGGTCAGGTTGGCTGCGGTCAAAAGATGGTGGACACATCAAATCATGAAGCTTTGGAACACCATTTTCCAGCAGGTTGCTCTTCCGCTTCTTCCCAAATGTATTTTCCCTTACGTTTACTCCACCTGGCTCATCTACAGGTTTCTTTACCTTTTTTCCAAACATCATACTCCCTCCTCAAGAAAGTACCCTGCATATTTTTTCCGTAATTCTGTAATGGTGCACAACACCTCCCTGCCCGCCAGGTCGTTGTCCAAGTTTGATACTTGCAGCTTTGAAATGGTTTCCCCTAAAATAAGGTCGAGCATTTTTACTTTGGGTACTTCACGATATCGGTCCATCTCCCCCTCTACAAACAACGAAAAGCAGTCTCCCTTCGATATCTGTTCTGCATAGGAGTAATCATCTCGCCAGTAGCAAGAGTAGACCAGTTCAATCAGCTCCCTTGTATCCATCATCCGGGCTGTCACACCAACTGTTTCCAGGTTATTCAATATCAAATTACAGCGGTGCCTGATTTCCTTGGCAGCATGGATAACTTTCTCCTCTTCTGTCAATTCACTCAACTCATCTGCATTATCGTAGGTAACGATGATGTATCTTCTCTTCTGCTGATTGTTACCCAGCTTTTCGTTGAGTGACGCCATATCGGAGAGGTATTGTTCCGCATAATTTGCAATATTGGGAAAATCTGAGACAGTATGTTCTATCTCCGCTTTAAGACTTTTCAGCCTGTATGTGTTATCAATGACCTTCGTTTGCAAAAAAAAGGTAATTGGGAAGGAGATAGAATTCAAAAATCGTTGGAACGCCATCTCAATGTTCTCTTTCTCCCGCGCTGTCTTCAAGTGGTAGTTCGTAGCTGTGCACGCTAAAACAGCGCGATATCGATGCTGGCCAAGCAAAATCATGTCCTCTCTGATATCTTCAAAAGGTAGGAACTCCTGTGCTGACTTAATATCGGAAGCCTCGGTTCTGTCCTGACCCTTCGGGTCTGCCTTTTTTATGCAGAGCATTAAAATAATTCCTGCTGCGCCTATAATGACCAGCATAATCAGCGCAATTATAATTGCAGGTCCCATATTAGTTGCTATGCGGCCCCTCAGGGCCGCCGCCTCCTTTCTATGTTATTGGAACAGCATCAGCTGCTCCTTAAGATTCTGCTTAAATGTTAAGGTATTGATTAGCTTCTTCGTCTTTCTGCGGAATGCATATTGGTATAGTAAATAAGTCGCAAAACTCAGCTGTTCCTTCTTATAAAAGGCAAAGACTACCGCAAACGCGGTCCCCGGTGGTACTGCGATAAACAGTGAGAGAATCGGGGGGAGTAATATGTTGGCAAGGAAGAATATCCCACCAGAGATGAATATTCCAAGCACTATCCAGCCGCCTTGATAGATAGTAAGAATGCCTCCAATGATTTTTTCCTTCTCACTGGTGTCTGCCGACACTTTGTACATACGAGCCACTGTATGACCTCCTCTCTCTGTTTTCCTTTGTTCTATGTCTTTCTTCTTGCGGATATCAGAACATAAAAAGGAGCCGGCTTCCCGCCAGCTCCAAGCTTCAAATGGCATACCCAATACAATTCCACGGCCGCTCCCCGGTTACTCACAGCCAAGGCAGACAAGGTAGCTCTTGTTGTTTATAGTAATCATAGCCTTGTATAATGTCTTGTTGTAGGCTCTCAGGGAAAACGTGACTAAGCACAGATATGTATGTAGTACCTTCTCCCCAAAATATTGAATACAGGATGAGCACTAAAATTATTGCGAGCAAAAGTCTTAATAAACTCTTGACCAATGCACTTGCTATAGTAACTACTAGGGTAGCAATTAAAACAAGCGTAATGGCATATATCAATCTTTCATTTCCCATTTTCTCGACACATTCTGTTACGGGTAAGTCATGGCCCAAGCTGCAATGAACTGCACGATTTGCTCTCCGCATGTAATAGCTGCATAGGCCAGGCCGGAGATGATAGCACCAATAATAGCTTTGGCTAACGTTCGCTGATTGCCAATAATGCCGATTACAATTATGATACAGCAGATGATAAATGCACCTAGGCACACATATCTGCCCACAATTTTAATCAGATATACAAAGTCACCTGCCTTTGCAGCCAACCTCTCCCCCAAGTCGTCTACAGTCACGTTTGGCACATCTAAAAGATTATCGGAGTCAGTTTCATTGGATAAACCAAAGAGCTCTCGATAGTAATCCGTTGCTACATTGTTCCCACCAATCTCGTCCGCAACCGCATTGTCAACGCCTTCTTCCGCTGCATATGCAGGAAGGATAAATGCCAACAACGTTAGTATTATAATCAGTGTTCGTTTCAAGTCCATTCCTCCTCTCTCAAAATTTCTCTTCTTGTATGCACTTCCCTTCCCTTTTATCACACGTAGCGCAATATCCTAACTTTTTATATCACCGAGCCATGACCTTTTCTCTCAGTGTATCATACTCTAGGCTGAACCTTCCCTTACTTATTACATAGGGGACTCCCGCAATTGACGAAGCTACATACCCTAAAGAATCTTCAGATAGTGCTGTAAATTGCTGCGGGGGCACATGTAAGTGCTTTGCTATCTTAGCTGTTGTAAGCGGCCCAGTATGATTGAATTTTGATACGATATACTCTGCATTCACGACCAGTCCAGATGCGCGAGACTTCGCCAAACTGGAAACAAGAACGCCTGCAGAGGATATACTGTGAGGGTCCTGGCTCATTGTCATAATCATTCTATTAATAACAAGACCGCTATTTATCAGTGCATCTATGGTCTGGTGGTCATCAGGCTGCACATCCACAATAACATGAGTGTATTGCTGCTTGATGATAAGGTAATTAAAAAGTGCCAATACGGCAGCCGCTTCTATTGGTCTGTGGGTCCCACTCATTGACGCAACAAGGTCCTCATTTGAATAGAGAAGCAGATGTAGTCCCTTTGGCAGCTTTTTGTATCTCCTGCCTAATTTGCCATTTAACGGCCTAAGCGCATGAAACCGTATAATCGCCGCATCAACTATCTGTGTATCCCCCTTGACAATACTGTCAAGGGAATCGTTCAGCCCAAGCGGAACATTTGTCAGCTCAAAGTATTCGTTAAGAAGAGGAAATTTGTCGTTTACCTCTATTAAGAGCGTTTTATGACCACGTTGGGCTGCGGAGGTTGCCAAATTCAGCGCCACAGTGCTGTTCCCCACCCCATGTTTCGCACCAAGAACCAATATCGTTTGTGCTGGCCCTTCACTGGGCAGATAGATTTCCTCATCAGGAAGGTAGGGGATTTCCATTACGGGCCGCGAAAAATCCGGCCCCCCTTCAGATGCAACGTCAAGCTTCGCCTGGGTGCTACTCAATTCATTTCGCACTAAGGCAAGTTCACCTTTCATCATTGTATTTTCTCTGCGCAGCTGGGCGATAAGTGAATCCGCCTCTTTTCCCACTAATTGAGCATCTTTGGCAATCTTAAGAGCTGCTTCCATCTCCTTGTAGGATTGTTTCATCCTATCATATTCCAACATAGTATAGGATTTTTCGTCCTCTAAGGCCGCTATCCTTGCCCGGCTCTGCGCAATCTCAGTGCTAAGGGCCTGCTTCTCCTCCTCCCACCGCTTTGACTGCTCTCCATACCAAAGCGGTGTGTCCTTTTGTGATTTCAGAGCTTGCAGCTGCGCCTCATAAGTTGACATCCCTTTATTGGCAGACTCCTGTAGTGCCTTAAAGTCAGACTTCACTCTATCTGCCACCACTTTAGCCTCATCAAGCTGCCGGAGCAGGTCGCTGATTCTATTTTCCTTTTGTTCCATCAGTAGCCGGCTATCGCCCAGCGCCTTTTTCAATGCAGACAGTTCTTCCTCCAGCCTCATAGTTTCTTTCCGCGCCGCAATCTTAATCAATTCGTCAAGGTTGCGCTGAGCCTCCCTTGCCGCTTCCTCCCGCATCGTTTCCCGCAGTAATTCGATATCCACTTGCGGTCTTATCGTTTTCTCCTGCACTGGAACCGGAACAGTTTCAATCCCCTCCTGCTCCCCTCCCCGAGGCAGTTTCTTCTTAAAACTGTCCAATACATTGAAGAATCCACTTATCTTTCCTGATGACACTACATTCTCCTGCTCAACCGGTTGAACAGGCACTACGACATTCCCCTGGTCAAAATTATAATATATCGCTGCATCCCGAAATGATGCCGGATGCTTAATACGCTCCACAATATCGTCAACGGGAACCGCATTCTTGTGTAT
>Ga0073906_1006104_pt1 | contig 10203 bp, 10 predicted proteins | sample Inofromicrocosms_FD_65485 | JGI IMG/M metagenome (GOLD analysis project Ga0073906, IMG submission 65485) | Mouse cecum microbial communities from Vienna, Austria - Inoculum for glucosamine and mucus D2O microcosms | ecosystem: Host-associated > Mammals > Digestive system > Large intestine >... | reverse complement strand
TGGCAGCGGCGTTCTTCCATGCCACCTCATCACTGTCGAATGCCAGCTGGTATATTTCCAGCCCGCGTTCGTGATAGCGACTGTAGAGCTCGTTGAGCATGGCATTATATGCCGGACTCTGGGGAAGCTCATATGCGGTGAAGTTCAGAAGCACAATCTTGCCCTGCGATGCCACCGAGTCGAGCGAATGCTCGCGGCCAGCATAGTCATAGCGCACTATGTTTATGTGTCCGGTCGCAGGCACTTCCACCACAGTGTCGGCCGCAGCCGCATCACCCTGGGGGCGGCGTCCGGCAAAATATGCCTGCCTGAGTGCGGCGCCACGGGGATCATCGGGAAGATATTGCGCGAATACCTGGGCGGCGGCACCATAGACGCGGTTGCCGAAGCTCTCGGCGGAATCGAACAGCGGCATGCCATCCACGGTCTTGCTTACTATGTAGTAAGCCACAATACCGGTAGTGTCGGCGGTTATTGTCTGCACCAGACTGCGCTGCAGTGCCATACGGTCGCCACCGGCGGCAATCATGCTGTCGACACGGCAGAACGCTTCGGCTGCAGGAGTGCCTGCAACGCATGCAAGCCCGAAATTTCCATAGCAGGCATTGACGGTTATGTCGTCGACCGAATCAACAGGGAAAAACACCGAGCCATGGCCTGCGATTGTGAGGCGCATGATTTCCGGATAGGAGGCAGGCTTGGGCGAAACATAGCCGAAAGAACCGTCGGCCTCGAGCGCCAGGGAGTCCACCAGCATCCAGCGTCCGTTGCTGAAATACTCGAGTGCTATTTTTGTTCCCTGCGGAGCACCGTCCACAGCGCCGTCCACACTCCATCCGGCAGGTACTGAACAGCTGCCGGCAGCAAGAGCCAGCGCTGCGAGCAGAGGATATGTCTTTTTCATTGTCATTCGAACTGTCGGGATATGCTTTCCGCGATTTCCGCCATTCGGTCGGCCTCGGGGCTTAGATGCTTGCCGCGGAAATCCATATCGCTTTCCTTATTTATAGGCACCAGATGTATGTGGGCGTGAGGTACCTCAAGACCTATCACAGCCACACCGACACGCTTGCAAGGAATAGCCTTGCCGATGGCGGCGGCGACACGCTTGGCAAAAAGCTGCAGGTCGGCGTATTCGCTGTCGCTGAGGTCGAATATGTAGTCCACCTCGCGTTTGGGCACAACAAGAGTGTGACCCTCGGCAAGCGGACTGATGTCCAGAAAGGCGTAGTGGCGGTCGTCTTCGGCGATACGGTACGAAGGAATCTCGCCGGCGATGATTTTGGAAAATATCGAAGCCATGGCAGTTCTCGTTGATTGTCGGAATTGTTATGTATTTCAGATACTTATTTCCAGAATCTCGAAGCGCACCTTGCCGGCCGGCACCTGGATTTCCACCACATCGCCCACCTTGTGGCCCAGAAGTCCGTTGGCGATAGGTGTGGAGATGGCAATCTTCTTTGCCTTCATGTCGGCCTCGGAGTCGGCCACAATGGTGTACTCCAGTTCGGTGTTGCGGTCCAGATTGCGGATACGCACTTTATTGAGCAGCTGCACTTCGGAGGTGCCCAGCTTGGATTCGTCGATTATACGGGCGCTGGCCACAATTTCCTTGAGCTGTGCTATTTTCATTTCCAGCATTCCCTGAGCCTCTTTGGCGGCATCGTATTCGGCGTTCTCGCTAAGGTCGCCCTTGTCGCGGGCCTCGGCGATCGCACGGCTGATGCGCGGACGCTCCACACTTTCCATTTCGGCGAGCTCGGCCATCTTGCGGTCGTAGCCCTCTTTGGTCATATAGGTTATAGCCATAGTCGTTTTTTTGTTTTTCAGAATATAAAAAAATAAACTCCGGCCGCAAACTGCGGTCGGGTTTGTCGTCGCTGAGTCATTACAGGCTACATGGCTTAAGCCATGCATGCATCATTTTCGGTACGGCAAAGATACGCCCAATTTTCGGACGTGTGCCCAAAGGCTGCATTAATATATGTTAAATACCGGAGTCTACCACAAGCATCCGCTTCGCAGGCGTGCCGGATAATGCTAATTTTGCATATTGAAATGGAAAGCATCGAGAACATCAGTGAACGCGCGCATGCCCTCCTGGCAAAATTCTACGGCTACCGCAGCTTCCGCCCCGGCCAGCTCAAAGCCATCGAGGCCATATGCGAAGGCCGCGACGTGGTGGTGGTGATGCCCACCGGCGGAGGCAAGAGCATATGCTACCAGTTGCCCGCTCTGCTCGCCGACACCGGTGTGGCCATTGTGGTGTCGCCACTGATCGCACTCATGCAGGACCAGACCCAGGCGCTTGTGGCCAACGGCATTCCCGCTGCCGCCATACATTCCAACCAATCGGAAGCCGAAAACGCCGAGATAATGCGCGGCTTCGGCTGGACGCATCAAGCTGCTTTATGTATCGCCGGAACGTCTGATGACCCTTCTGGACAGCTGGAGCAATGCCCGGATATCGCTGGTTGCCATCGATGAGGCCCATTGCATATCTCAGTGGGGCCACGATTTCAGACCCGACTACACCGCTCTTGGAAAAATCAGGCAGATATGCCCCGATGTGCCCATAATGGCTCTCACGGCAACTGCCGACGAGCACACCCGCGCCGACATCATATCCCAGCTCGGCCTCTCCGATCCATGGTGCTGGCTCGGCAGCTTCGACCGCCCAAACATTTCGCTTTCCGTAATCCCCAACCCGGGAATCGACAGCCGCGTGCGCACCATAATATCGCTGGTGAGAAAATATCCGCAGGATTCCGGGATATCCTACTGCCTCTCGCGCGCCGGTGCCGAAAAAATGCATGCTCACCTCACGGCCAAAGGCATCCGCTCGGTGTGTTACCATGCCGGCATGACTCCGGAGGCACGCACGCGCTCCCTGCAGGCTTTTCTCAAAGGCTCGGCAAGCGTGTGCTGCGCGACAGTGGCCTTCGGCATGGGCATCGACAAAAGCAATATCCGCTGGGTGGTGCACAACAACATGCCGGCAAACATCGAGAGCTACTATCAGGAAATAGGCCGTGCCGGACGCGACGGAATGCCGGCCGAAGCAATCCTTTTCTTCAGCCTGGCGGACATGATTACCCTGCGCAAATTCGCCGACGAAAGCGGACGCGTGGCCGTGAACAACGAGAAACTCGAGCGCATGCTCGAATATGCGCAGGCAAGACTGTGCAGGCGGCGCATTCTCCTGAGCTATTTCGGAGAAGAGCGCAGCCACGACTGCGGCAACTGCGATGTATGCCGCCGGCCGCCGGAACGTTTCGACGGCACTGTGGTGGCTCAGAAAGCAATGAGTGCCCTGCTGCGCGCACCCGGTTCGGCCATAGGTGCCGGAACGCTGTCGGCGATACTCAGGGGCATACGCCGCTCCGACATCGTGCGCGAAGGCCTACACAACATAAAGACTTTCGGAGCCGGAGCCGACATCGATGCCACCCACTGGGCGTCGTACATCACACAAATGGTGCAGCTGGGAGTGCTTAGCATCGATTATACACAGGGAAACAGACTCATGCCCACCGCATTCGGACGGCGCGTACTTGCAGGCGAAAAGCTTATCCTCGCCCGCTACCAGCCGCCGGAAGCGCCAGCGAAAAGAAAACGCGGCAAAGCCGAACCGACACCGACGCTCAACCCCGTCGAACAGCTGTTCGAACAACTGAAAACAGTGCGCACCGATGTGGCCCGCACCGAGAACCTCCCGCCATATATTATTTTCAGCGACGCCACACTCATGGACATGGCCACAAAGCGGCCCACCACTATCGATGAGTTCATGCAGGTGAACGGCGTCGGAGAGAAAAAAGCCGTGCGCTACGGCAAACGGTTCATCGCCGCCGTGCGCAAATTCGAAGGTCTCGCAACAGGAAGCGCCGCAGGAACCTCGCTCAAGGAAACACTTATCCTGTTCAACGCCGGAGTGCCGCTGGGCGAAATCGCAAGCATAAAAAACATCAAGCTCTCCACAGTGTACAGCCATATCGCCGCCTTAATCGACAACGATATGATTACCACCTACGGCACATTCCTGAGCCGCAAACAATACGAAACCATAAAGGCCGCCTTCGCCAGCAATCCTGAAACGGCCTACAGCATTCTTGCCGACGAAGGCTTCGACGACGGTCTGATAGCAGTGGCTAAAGCTGTCGAAAGAGCAGCCGCCAGGCGTAATAACACACAATAGAGAAATGGCAATCGACATAATCATAGCAATTCTGATAATCGTGGCCGTAGTGACCGGGGCTATCCGCGGGCTTGTACGCCAGCTGGGAACTCTGGTGGCCTTCATCGTGGCCATACTGGCCTGCCGGTTCTTCGCCCCCGGCCTCGCCCAGACGTGGGTGTCGGCGCAAAGCGAATACGCCACCCTGCTCCGGGCCTGTGTGTATGTGCTTGTGTTCATCGTGGCTTTCCTTTCGGTGAACCTTATAGCCAAACTGCTGCACGCCACCGTGAGCGCGCTAAGCCTCAGCCCGCTCGACCGTGTGGCCGGAGCCATTTTCCGCGCGGCACTGTGGATAGTGATTGCAAGCGCATGCCTCAACGTCTATTTCCAGCTCGCGCCGCAGAGCCGTTCCGCCTTTCTCGGCAGTTCCCGCCCGTGGAGAGCATGGATATTGAAAGCCGCTCCCGCGACCGTGGGCTTTATAGGGAACCAATAAACCGGGCAGAACGTTATTGAATTAACTCAATCTCTGAAATGAACAACGAACAGCATAATCCCCAAACCGCCGGCACAAGGCCTGCCGCATGCCCGGCAGCCGGCAACGACAGCGCTGTCATTGCCCAGGCAACCACCGGCGACTACAAATACGGCTTCTCAAGCGACATCGACACAGAAATCATTCCACCCGGACTGTCGGAAGATGTCGTAAGGCTGATTTCGGAAAAGAAAAAGGAGCCACAGTGGCTGCTCGATTTCCGCCTGGAAGCTTTCCGCTATTGGAAAACCCTGACACCGCCCACATGGGCGCACCTCGATATTCCCACCATCGACTTCCAGGCAATCAGCTACTATGCGGCGCCTGTCAAGAAGGAAGGTCCAAGGAGCCTCGATGAAGTGGACCCTAAAATCCTCGACACCTTCAACCGTCTGGGCATACCCATCGAAGAGCAGAAAGCGCTGTCGGGCATGGCCGTCGACGCTGTGATGGATTCCGTTTCCGTGCGCACCACACACCGCGAGCGCCTTGCCGAAATGGGCATAATATTCTGCTCGTTCAGCGAAGCTGTCCGCGACTATCCCGACCTCGTCCGCAAATACCTCGGCAAGGTCGTCGGCTACCGCGACAACTTCTATGCCGCACTGAACTCGGCAGTGTTCTCCGACGGTTCTTTCGTCTACATCCCCAAAGGTGTGCGCTGCCCCATGGAGCTGAGCACATATTTCCGTATCAATTCGGCGGGCACCGGCCAGTTCGAACGCACCCTCATCGTGGCCGACGACGATTCCTACGTGAGCTATCTCGAAGGATGCACGGCGCCCATGCGCGACGAGAACCAGCTGCATGCAGCCATTGTGGAAATAATTGTCGAAGACCGTGCCGAAGTGAAATACAGCACCGTACAGAACTGGTATGCCGGCGATCGCGAAGGACGCGGCGGTGTCTACAATCTGGTGACAAAGCGCGGGCTTTGCCGAGGCACCAACTCGAAACTTTCGTGGACGCAGGTGGAGACCGGCTCGGCGATAACATGGAAATACCCTTCCTGCGTTCTCTCAGGCGAAGGAGCCGTGGGCGAGTTCTATTCCGTTGCCGTGACCCGCAACCGCCAGCAGGCCGACACAGGCACCAAAATGATTCATCTGGCATCCGGCACTCGCTCCACTATAGTAAGCAAAGGCATATCCACAGGCCACAGCCAGAACAGCTACAGGGGCCTGGTGCGCGTGGCTCCCAAAGCCGACAACTGCCGCAACTATACCCAGTGCGACAGCCTGCTGCTGTCCGACACCTGCGGCGCGCACACTTTCCCGGAAATCCAGGTGGCAAACCCATCAGCAGTGGTGGAACACGAAGCCACCACATCCAAAATATCCGAGCAGCAACTGTTCTACTGCAACCAGCGAGGCATACCCACAGAGAAAGCCGTGGCTCTGATTGTGAACGGTTATGCCCGTGAAGTCATGAACAAATTACCCATGGAATTCGCCGTCGAAGCCCAGAAGCTCCTCGAAATAACACTTCAGGACTCCGTGGGCTGACAAAAGACATACTATCATGAAAGAAGCACTCTTAAAAGTAGAAAACCTGCGTGCCGGCATCGACGGCAAAGAAATCCTGCGCGGACTCAACCTTACCGTACATCCCGGCGAAGTGCATGCCATAATGGGGCCCAACGGCTCCGGCAAAAGCACTTTCGGGGGTGTGCTTGCCGGCGACCCGCGCTTCAGCGTGGAAAGCGGCTCTGCCACATTCCACGGAACCGACCTCTTCGGACTGTCTCCCGAAGACCGCTCCCACGAGGGGCTGTTCCTTTCGTTCCAGTATCCCGTGGAGATTCCCGGAGTAACCATGGTGAATTTCATGCGCGCCGCCGTGAACGCCAAACGCAAATATTTCGGCCAGGAACCCATGGGAGCCGCCGACTTTCTCAAGATGATGCGCCAGAAACGCGCAATCGTCGAGCTCGACAACAAACTCGCATCACGATCGGTCAACGAAGGTTTCTCCGGCGGCGAGAAAAAGCGGAACGAGATTTTCCAGATGGCAGTGCTCGAACCGCGTCTGGCAATTCTCGACGAAACAGACAGCGGACTCGACATCGACGCACTGCGCATTGTCGCCGCCGGCGTGAACGCACTCAAGACCAACGACAACGCTACAATAGTGATCACACACTACCAGCGCCTGCTCGATTACATAAAACCCGACTTCGTGCACATTCTCTACAAAGGACAGATTGTGCACTCCGGCGGCCCCGAACTCGCTCTCGAACTCGAAGAAAAAGGCTACGACTGGATAAAACAACAGCATCAATCCTGACTCAGAACATGAAAAGCCTTTCACAATATATCAACCTTTACGCTGAATGCCGCCGGCAGCTGGACCTTGTTCCCAAGCCGATAGCGGCATTGCGTCCAAAGGCTCTCGACGCCCTCAGGGTTTTCTCGGAACAAACCATGAGGCGCGCGCCATACACAGAGGCGGCAATCGACCGGCTGCTTGAGCCCGACTACGGACTGAACATACAGCGTATGGGCTTCGCCGTGGACCTCTCGGCCACTTTCCGGTGCGAGGTGCCCAACATAAGCACCCTGCTCGGTGTGACATTGAACGACACATTCCGCCCCACCGAATCGCTGATGCGCAACATTCCCGAAGGCCTCACCGTGTGCTCTCTCACGAAAGCCGCCGCCGGGATGCCCTCGGTAGTCGAACGCTACCTCAACACCCTGGCCGCCGACAGTACGCCCCAGGCTGCCCTCAACACCCTGCTCTTCCAGGACGGCGTGTTTGTGTACGCGGCCAAAGGTGTTTCAGTGGAACGCCCCGTGCAGCTTGTAAATATCTTCAATGCTCCGGTGCCGCTTATGGCTCCACGACGCCTGCTGGTGGTGGCTGAACAGGGTGCTTCGCTGAGGCTGCTGTTGTGCGACCATTCGCAACGCAACGATATCGATTATCTGTCCAACGAAGTGATAGAAGTGTTCGTTCACCGCGATGCCAGTGTGGAGATATACACCATAGAGGAAAACGGCGCATCCACACGCCACATAACATCCTTCCACTGCCGCCAGGAAGAGGGCGCACGCCTTACACTGAACACCAACACCCTGTCGACAGCCACGAGCACAGCCACATACACAATCGACCTCGCCGGTGCCGGTGCCGACACTAGACTCGGAGGCCTGGTAATCGCCGACGCCGGACAGACCGTGGTGCAGAACGTGGAACTCACTCACAGCGTCCCCGACTGCACAAGCACGCAGAACTTCAAATTCGCGCTCTCCGGCAAGTCCAAAGGCGCTTTCGGAGGCAAGATTGTGGTTAAGGAAGGTGCCGTGCGCACCAATGCCGCACAGACAAACCGCAACCTCATAGCTTCCGACGACGCCCGAATGACCACTGCGCCACAGCTCGAAATCTACTGCGACGACGTGAAATGCAGCCACGGCGCCACAACCGGCCAGCTCGACCCGCTGGCTCTTTTCTACATGCGTTCCCGCGGTATCCCCGAAGCCGAAGCGCGCCTTATGCTCACACAGGCTTTCATGGCCGATGTTGTGGACTCCATTTCCTACGACCTCATCCGCGACCGTCTGCGCCAGCTTGTAGAGCGCCGGCTCAGCGGCGAAAAAGCGAGCTGCGCGGCATGCGCGGCAGAAAACACATGTCACTGCTGAACACATTCCCCGCAGAGTCGATCAGAGCCGACTTTCCCATTTTCGAGCGCAAGATCAACGGCAGACCGATTGTCTACCTCGACAATGCAGCCACAACCCAGGCACCGAAAAGTGTGATAAGCTCCATAAACGAGCATTACACAAACTTACGCGCCAACGTGCACCGCGGCGTCCACACACTTTCCCAGGAAGCCACAGCCGCTATGGAAGCCGCCAGGGAAGCCGCCAGGCGATTTATAGGCGCCGCATCGACCGACGAGATAATATTCACGCGCGGAACCACCGAGGCCATCAATCTCGTAGCATCGTCGTACGGCGAACTCCTGCGCCCCGGCGACAGAGTGATTCTCACAGCCATGGAGCACCATTCCAACATTGTTCCATGGCAGATGCTCCGCAGCCGCAAAGGTATCGAAATCGACGTAGTGCCCATACTCCCCGACGGAAGTCTGGATATGGAAGTCTATGCCGCGCTGTTCACCGACCGCACAAGGCTGGTGGCCGTTGCGCACGTATCCAACGTGCTGGGGACTGTCAACCCCGTGGCGGACATGGCACGGATTGCACACAACAACGGTGCGCTTATCCTTGTGGACGGTGCACAGGCGGTGGCACACACTACAGTGGATGTGGCCGGAATCGGTGCCGACTTCTATGTCTTTTCCTCACACAAGATGTACGGTCCCACCGGCATAGGCATACTCTACGGTCGCCGCAGCCTTCTCGAGGCCATGCCGCCATACCAGGGCGGCGGCGAGATGATCGGCCATGTGAGCTTCAACCATACCACCTGGGCCGACCTGCCATATAAATTCGAAGCCGGCACCCCGGACTATATAGGAGCCGCCGCATTCGCCCGCGCCGTGGAGTTTCTGGAAAACATAGGTCCCGACAAAGCCGGAGCCTACGAGCACAGCCTCATGGAATACGCACTCGAAGGCATGTCCGGTATCGAAGGCATAAGGCTGTTCGGAACAGCTTCCGGAAAGGCCGCCGTGATTTCCTTCCTCATAGGAAAGGCTCACCACTACGACACGGGGGTGCTGCTCGACCATCTCGGAGTGGAGGTTCGCACCGGCCACCATTGTGCCCAGCCGCTGATGGAGACTCTCGGAATCGAAGGCACCGTGCGCGCGTCGCTGGCAATGTACAACACCAAAGCCGATATCGACGCTTTCGTGGCGGCGCTTGCCAGAATTGCGCCCATGCTCGCTTGAACAAGCTCCTTGACACAAAAAAGCGGAAAGCTGTTCGGTTTCCGCTTTTTCGTGTTATCTGTTGCGGCCTCTCTCCGGCCGTCCCTGCGGAACCGAAGAAGGATTGGACGGCAATCCGCCGTTGCCCGGACGCACATTTTCCCCGGCACCCGGAATCAGAGGCTTGCCGTTCGGAATCTGGCCGCCTCCGCCGTTCTGCGGAGGTCGCCATTGTGGTGGCTTTGCACCGGGAATTATAATCGAACCAGGGCCGTTTCCTATCACTGGTGGTGCCGGAGGCAGAAAGCCGGGAGAATAGACCGGGCTGTAGAACGGATAGTCGAGACCAAAATAAGGGCCGCCGTTGTAGCCGCCGTAGTACGGTATGCCGCTTCCATAGTAATATGGAGAGGATATGCCTGAATCCATGTCCACGCCAAAGCCAAGATCCGCGCACGATGCAAATCCTATAGCGGCCACAGAAGAAACCAATAACACTTTTATTCCCTTCATAACTGCTATTTTTTTATATTGCTGTCCGATAAAACTCAAATAGCGCAATAAAGTATGGCTCGAACGCTGATTTTACGGTGTTCGAGTCTTCTTTTTTACTTTACAAGCCCCCTCAGTCAAACAGTGACGGTT
>Ga0073906_1006102_pt1 | contig 10204 bp, 7 predicted proteins | sample Inofromicrocosms_FD_65485 | JGI IMG/M metagenome (GOLD analysis project Ga0073906, IMG submission 65485) | Mouse cecum microbial communities from Vienna, Austria - Inoculum for glucosamine and mucus D2O microcosms | ecosystem: Host-associated > Mammals > Digestive system > Large intestine > Cecum... | reverse complement strand
CCCCCCCCCATTAAATCATTAATTATCAGCCAATTGTATCGTAGGCACATCTATTCACAACCATTAAAAGCACATACGAATAGGTTATTATTTTGCTCATAAAAATATCCTCTAAAAAAACGATGTGACTATAAAACATATAAATAATTAATCGACATGGGTCAAAATTTTGTCCAAGTCAAAATAAAGCATTAACTTTGCACTCGCAAGTAAATGCTGGTTCGGTAGCTCAGCTGAATAGAGCAACAGCCTTCTAAGCTGTGGGTCCTGGGTTTGAGTCCCAGCCGAATCACCAAGGGTCACCATCACGGCGACCCTTTTTTCATGCCTCTTGCCGCAATTATTGGCCGCAGCCTCAGGAGCAACGACACGACTCGATTATTCGGATTCCCGTAACTTATGCCTGAAATGTATTGTCAATGTAATGCTTTTAAATTAACTTTACATCCTTTACGGGAAACATATCGTTATATAGATATATAAGATTTAAATCCACGATTTATGTATATAGCTTCTCAGAAACGAAAAGAAAACATAGCGGAATATCTGCTGTACATGTGGCAGATAGAGGACCTGATCCGCGCAAACGGTCTTGACCTTGACAAGATAAAAAGCAATGTGATAGACAAATACCAGCTGTCGGAGCCGCAAATAAAGGAGATGACTGAATGGTATGAATCGCTAATCGACATGATGAGGCGGGAGAATGTGCAGCAAAAAGGGCATCTGCAGCTAAACAAAAACGTTATCCTGCAGCTCGATGACCTGCATCACGCACTGCTCAAAGACCCGAAGTTTGCCGAATACGGAGCCGAATTTTACAAGACACTGCCCTTCATTGTAGAGCTTCGAGCCAAGCAAGGCGATGAAAAGCTCGATGAAATCGAAACCTGCTTTGCCGCCCTTTACGGCACATTGATGCTGCGACTACAGGGTAAAGAGCTGTCGGCCGACACGCTCAAGGCCATCACCCAGATATCGCGATTCATCGCCATGCTCGCCCACTACTACAAGCTCGATTCCGAAGATAAGCTTTGGAATGACAACGATTAGGGTAATCGGTTCTTTAATTCAATAAAAATTCTTAACTTTGCATCCGCAAAATTTCATTAGACGCATTATGAAAGTTTTAGTAACCGGATGCAACGGACAGCTTGGTCATGAGATGCGGAACATCCTTGAAAAAGAGATGCCCGGCAAAACCATCTACACTGACATCAAAGAACTCGACCTCACTGACGGTGACGCAGTAAAAAGCTTTGTCGAGAAAAACGAGATTACCCACATTGTCAATTGCGCAGCCTACACAGCTGTCGACAGAGCCGAGGAAGACAAGGCCCTTTGTCATCAAATCAATGTGGATGCAGTGCGTAACCTCGCCAACGCTGCAAGCGCTACCGGAGCCAAAGTCGTACACATTTCCACCGATTATGTGTTTGACGGCAAAGCCTATCGTCCCTACAGCGAAAGCGACAAGGTAAATCCCATGTCACATTACGGAACCACCAAGCGCCAGGGCGAAACAGCGCTCATCGCATTGGCCCCCGACAGCGTAATCGTACGCACGGCATGGCTCTACTCTCCCTATGGCAACAACTTCGTAAAGACCATGATACGCCTCGGTCGCGAACGCAAGGAGTTGCGCGTGGTTGTCGACCAGATAGGTTCACCCACCTACGCAGCCGATCTCGCAGCAGCCGTTTACAAGATAATCGAGTCGCATCAGTGGGTTCCCGGAATCTATCACTTCACCAATTCAGGTGTCGCATCGTGGTATGACTTCACAAAAGCCATACACCGCATAGCAGGTGTAACCGACTGCAAAGTCATCCCCATTCCCACCGAGGACTACCCCACCGCGGCATCGCGTCCGTTTTACAGCGTGCTCAACACTCATCGACTGAGAACCACCTACAACGTTGAGATACCCTATTGGGTCGACAGCCTCGAAAAGTGCATCGCACGCCTGAAGGAAGAAGAGAGCAACAACTAAATCATCAGTAACATCCCATCAACAACCCACTCCATTGGCTACATTAAACGATGAAATAAGCCGCAGACGCACGTTTGCAATCATCTCGCACCCTGATGCGGGTAAGACAACTTTGACCGAAAAGCTCCTGCTCTTCGGTGGTGCCATTCACGTTGCAGGTGCCGTAAAGTCAAACAAAATCAAGAAAACCGCGACATCTGACTGGATGGAGATTGAAAAGCAGCGCGGAATATCGGTAGCCACATCAGTGATGGGATTCAACTACGGTGATTATAAAATAAACATCCTCGACACTCCAGGTCACCAGGATTTTGCCGAGGACACCTACCGTACACTCACTGCCGTCGACAGCGTAATCATAGTGGTCGATGTGGCAAAGGGTGTCGAGCAGCAGACACGCAAACTGATGGAGGTGTGCCGAATGCGCAACACCCCCGTAATCATATTTGTCAACAAGCTCGACCGCGAAGGCCGCGATCCGTTTGAGATTCTTGACGAGCTTGAAGCCGAACTAAAGATTGCGGTGCGTCCCCTATCATGGCCCATAAACATAGGTGCCAAATTCAAAGGCGTCTACAACATCTACGAGCACTCGCTCGACTTGTTCACCCCGAGCAAGACTCAGGTCACCGAACGTGTCGAAATCGAAAATGTCGACGACCCGCGCATCGACGAGGCCGTAGGCGAGAAGGATGCATCAAAACTGCGCGAGGATCTGGAGCTAATCGAAGGTGTGTATCCTGAGCTTGATGTCAACGAATATCTTGCCGGAAAGGTGGCACCGGTGTTCTTCGGCTCGGCACTGAACACATTCGGCGTAAAGGAGCTTCTCGACTGCTTCGTAAAGATTGCTCCCTCACCCCGCCCTGTTCAGGCTGAGGAGCGTCAGGTTAATCCCGAGGAAGAACCGTTTAGCGGATTCGTATTCAAGATTCACGCCAATATGGACCCCAACCACCGCTCATGTATAGCATTCGTCAAGGTGTGCTCGGGCCGATTTGAGCGTAATGCCAACTACAAGCACATACGCTCGGGCAAAATGATGCGATTTGCCGCTCCTACCGCATTCATGGCCCAGAAAAAGAACATTGTCGACGAGGCTTTCCCCGGCGACATCGTGGGTATTCCCGATACCGGAAACTTCAAGATAGGTGACACTCTCACCGAAGGCGAAAACCTGCATTACAAAGGATTGCCAAGCTTCTCGCCCGAGATGTTCAAATACATCGAGAACTCCGACCCAATGAAAGCAAAGCAGCTTGAAAAGGGCATACAGCAGCTCATGGACGAAGGTGTGGCACAGCTGTTTGTCAACCAGTTTAACGGACGAAAAATAATAGGCACCGTAGGTCAGCTGCAATTTGAGGTCATCCAATACCGACTCCTCCACGAATACGGAGCTACGGTGAGATGGGAACCGCTATCGCTCTACAAGGCATGCTGGATTGAAAGCGACGACGAGGAGGCTCTCGCAGCTTTCAAGAAGCGCAAGCACCAGTTCATGGCTGTAGACCGCGACGGACGCGATGTATTTCTCGCCGACTCAAACTATGTGTTGCAGATGGCGCAGTCCGATTTCCCCAAGATAAAATTCCACTTCACAAGCGAGTTTTAACTGTGGCCAACAGGGCCTATACAGGTTAATACTCCCTGTTGACAAGCTCGAAAATGTCGTCGGCCGTATTGACTATATGGTCGGCATGATACTCCTTCAACTCTGTCATAGGACGGAATCCCCAGGTCACGCCTACTGATTCTACACAGGCGCGACGCGCCGTTTCCATGTCGACACCCGAGTCACCCACATAGAGCACGGTCGCCTTAGGAGTCGGCGACTTCGACAGGATGTCAAACACAATCGATGGGTCGGGCTTTACGGGGACATCCTCTTTCTGCCCTTCAACGGCAGCCCATTCAAGATTAGGGAAGAAATGTCCTATCAGCTTCTCCACCGCTTCCTGATACTTATTTGAGGCTACGGCTATCTTCACGCCTTTGTCGCGAAGATTTTCCAACAGCTGCGGAATTCCGGGATAAGGTACCGAATGGTCGGCCGAATGCTCGTCATAGTACTCCTTAAAATAGGTGCGCAGCTCCGCTACCGTGTCGTCATTGTCAAATCCCGACGGAAGAGCCCGGCAAAGAAGTTTTTTAACTCCGTTGCCAACCATGGCCGGATAAGCCGACAGCGGATGCTCGGGAAATCCCATCTTTTTAAGCGCATAGTTGGTGGCTATGCCAAGGTCGTCTATCGTATTCAGCAAAGTTCCGTCAAGATCAAATATAACCAACTCCTTCATAAGTGTAATCGATTTTTCTTTTAGTTCATTAATTAAAACGGATAACCCACCGAGAAGTGGAATGTGGCATCGCGTCCCCAGCGAGGATGAAATAACGGCCAACGCTCCTGATTTTGCGCGGGATTGTAGGCCTTCATTCCAAGGTCAAGTCGCAACAGGAAATAAGTGAAGTCAAGTCGCAATCCTATTCCGTAGGCAGCAGCAAGCTCCTTGTAGAATTTATTGAACTTGAACATACCTCCCGGCTGATTCTCATAGTTATGTATCGTCCAGATGTTGCCGGCGTCGGCAAACAATGCACCTTCCATTACCCAGAACAGTTTGGCCCTGTACTCCACGCTGAGGTCGAGCCTGATGTCACCGCACTGATTGATGAAGTCGGTCACCGAGTTCTTGGCATCGTAGCTACCAGGGCCAAGAGTTCTTACGCCCCATCCGCGCACACCGTTGGCACCTCCGGCAAAGAATCGCTTCTCAAAGGGAAGCATTGACGAGTTTCCGTAAGGCACCCCTATGCCCAGTCCGGCATGAAACGCAATCGAACTGCGTTCGTTGAAATTGCGTGTGAACGTATAGTCGGCGTCGGCTTTCACATATTGAGCATACTGTATGCCGAAGACCTTATAGGCACCTTCGTGACGCTTTTGTCCGGTCAACGATGATATTCCATAGAGCAGATTTCCCGCCGCTTCAAATGTAGCCCTGATTGTGAATACCGACGGCTGCAAGGCGTAACGGCGCAATGCACCTGACGCAATCATGCGCTTGTTGGTGCGGTAGTAGCTGTAGCCGGTGCGCATTATGAAGTGATCCTCGTAACTGTAACGAAGCAACGGATTGGACGGTGCAATCTGGTTTATGAAGTCGATAGTGCTGCGCGGCAGATAAACGTAGTTGATGTCCACGAGGTCAAAGCGGTGACGCAGGTTGTTCTGACGGCTGGCCCAATGGTATTTCCAGGCGGCGCCTGCAATTATGCGTGTGTACTCGGGGCGCTCCTGATAGTTGAACGAAACAGCAAACTCAGTAGTGGCTCTCACCTTCTGCTTGAAGTTATAGGAGAGGAACGGAGCCTCAAACTGAGGGAACGTTATGCCAACCTCACCGGCATACTCCATGTAACGGTTATTGATCAGTCCGTTGAAATCGCCCGAAAGGCTTTCGTAGCTTGTGCGGAACTTGGCTGTAAGAAGTTCCGAGCCGCGTGCAAGGTTGCGGTGCTGATAAGTGAGCCCTACACCGAAGCCGAGGTCGCCCTCGGAATTGGTTCCCTCAAGCTCAAGCGAAATACCCTGCTTCTTGCCTCGCGTAAGCAACACGTAGGCATCGAGCATCACATCATCGCCCACAGCCCCCACCTGACGCATGTCGATGTTTACATAACGCAATATGCCAAACCGCCCGAGAGCCTCGTAGGTACGGTCGACCTCCGATGCGTTATAACGGCCTCCGGCCTTCATGTAACAGGCATCGTAAAGCACCTGCGGACGCAGATAACGGTCCTCGCCATAAAGCACCGTAATGTCGCGGTAACGCACCGAATCGAGAGCATGGAAGTCGTAGTTACCATAGTTTTGCCCCGGATTGTAGTCGGTCACGAATATTATATTGCGTATGGTGTATATCTTGTGCAGAGCCGTAGAGTCATTGTCACTTCCCGACAGATGAGGCCGCCTGAGATTCATCGTGAGATTAACGTCACGCGCTCCGGCAAGAGTGTCGGCAGTGAACGTTATGTACTCCTTATTGAATGTATAATAGCCTTTGTCGCGCAACAGTTCGGTGATTCTTATGCGCTCCTCGTCAAGCTTGTTACGGTCGAGGAGGTCACCGGGCTTAACAGTAAACGAAAGAGTGTCGCTCATCACAATCCCGGCTATAGCCGAATCGGGCAGATTGTAATTGATTGTGGATATATAATGAGGTTCTCCCGTGGTTATGTGATAGGTGACATCGATTTTCTTCTTGTTGTCACGACGAACCGTGTCGATTTCCACAACCGTGCCCATGTAACCGCGATTGACCAACGCCTGTCGCAACTGATAGGCCGATGCCTCGGTAAGTGCCTGATCATATATAACGGGCGGCTGTCCGAGCTTGCGCACCCAGCGGTTAAACCACTTGGTGGTGTCGCTGCCCGACATGTTATAGGTGGCAAGTTGCAGTTTGAGAAATCCGAGTACTTTGTGGTTGGGAGTCTGTCGCAGGAAATTGACCAGCTCGACGGGTGAAATGTCCTTATTGTCCTCTATCTTGATGTCGACCGACTCGACAAGATACTCTCCTTTGGGGACATGCTTGGTCGAGCTACATCCCCAAAGTGATGCAACAGCCAGTAATCCTATAATCCTAAACAGTAGTTTTCCCGATAACTTGCTCATTTCACTTACAAAGTTAATGCAAGCAATTAGCATTGAAAAGATTTTACCGTGATTTTTAGCAAATAGAACAAGAAAGCCCACGAAATACATACGTGGGCTTTCATTATATCATATCATCGATGTGGTTCATCAGGCGTTCATCGACCTCAGAAGTTCATCGTTGTCACGCGTCTTCTCCATTTGGTCGCGCATGAATTCCATTGCCTCAATGGATGTGCGGTCGCTGAGGTAACGACGCAGAATCCACATTCGCTGCAATGTTTCGGGACGCAGCAACAGGTCGTCGCGACGAGTGCTCGACGCCATAATGTCGACAGCGGGGAATATTCGCTTGTTCGATAGCTTGCGGTCGAGCTGAAGCTCCATGTTACCGGTGCCCTTGAACTCTTCAAATATCACTTCATCCATCTTGGAGCTTGTTTCGGTCAACGCCGTAGCGATGATTGTAAGCGAACCTCCGTTTTCAATGTTACGGGCAGCACCGAAGAAACGTTTAGGCTTTTGAAGCGCGTTGGCATCAACACCTCCCGACAGAATCTTGCCTGATGCAGGAGAAACCGTGTTATAGGCACGTGCCAGACGGGTTATCGAGTCGAGCAATATCACAACATCATGTCCGCACTCTACCATGCGCTTTGCCTTCTCAAGAACGATGCTTGCAATCTTGACATGACGGTCGGCCGGCTCATCGAATGTCGAGGCAATGACTTCGGCATTTACGCTGCGGCTCATGTCGGTCACCTCCTCGGGACGCTCGTCGATAAGCAATATTATGATATATGTATCGGGGTGATTTTCAGCGATTGCATTGGCTATATCCTTCAGCAATATGGTCTTACCGGTCTTGGGAGGAGCCACAATCAAGCCACGCTGGCCTTTGCCTATGGGCGAGAACATATCTACGACACGAGTCGATAGATTGCAGGTGCGGCCACCGGTCAAGTCAAATTTTTCGTCGGGGAAAAGAGGCGTGAGATGTTCAAATGGAACACGGTCACGTATAAACTCGGGGGAGCGACCGTTTACACTCTGAACCGAGCTAAGCGGGAAATATTTCTCTCCCTCCTTAGGCGGACGGATCCAACCGTCAACGACATCGCCGGTCTTTAATCCGTAAAGTTTTATCTGAGCCTGAGTGACATAGACATCATCGGGCGACGACAGGTAGTTGTAGTCGCTTGAACGGAGGAATCCGTATCCGTCGGGCATCACCTCAAGCACACCGGTTGCCATCAATATGCCGTCAAAGTTGTATTGAGGCATTGGCGGTTCCTGAACCGGCTGGGGCTGATTGTTATTATTGTTATTATTGCGATTGCGCTTATTCTTCTTGCCGCCCTGATTATTATTGGGTTGCGGAGCAGGTTCCTGTCCGGGCTCGCGAATGACAATGGGGGCGGTTGCGGCGGCTATTGCAGCAGCTGCGGCTGCTTCCTCCTTCTCACGCTGCGAACGAGGCACAAATTTGCGCTCGGTACGGAAGAACGAGCCGAATGAGCTGTCCTTTCCGGGACGGAAATCGCGTTTTTTGCCTTGTTGGGGAGCGACAGGCTGGTTTTCGTCAACGGGCAGCTCTTGTTCCTGAGCCTGTTCTTCAACAGCCTTAGGCTCATCGGTAGCCGACGGCTCTTCACCCGACACGGTGACTTCGGTTGCGGGAAGCGGTGCAACAAGCGTCATAATGTCGCGATGATCATTATCATCGGCAGCTTCAACATGAGGTGGCAATTCGCGATCCGGCTCAACAACCGGTTCAACCTTCTCATCGGTAGCATCCTGATCCTTAGGCTGATTCTGTAGAGCAGCCGCTTCGGCAGCCAACTGTTCCTTTGACGGGCGGCCACGACGGCGACGCGGCGGTTCGGCCGCCGGTTGTGACTGAGCCGTTTCAGCTCCATCGGCGGGCGAATCCTGTGCTACAGGTGCCGACGGTTCGGCTACAGGCTGCTGTGCCGGTTGCTTCTTTTTCTTTTTAGGCTCATTATTTTTAGGAGTTTTGGGCTCTTTAGATGCCTTCTTCTTTTTCTCTACTGCTGAGGCGGCGACAATGTCCTCGGCCTGTTGGTCAAGGATCTTATACACAAGGTCTTCCTGGGACAATGCGTCGACCTTCTTCATACCCATAGATTCAGCAATGCCCTTGAGTTCGCTCTCGGTCATTGCATTGAGATCGGCGATATTATACATTATAAACTGTTAGATTTTATATATCATTTTATGGCAGGTCGCTATCTTATAGTCATTCCGAGGCTAAAAGCCCCTTTTTAGCGACTAAACCAAGTTGAAACACCATATAGTAGTTAGTGAAGTTCACTCTTCATGAGGAGTCGGGATGTAGAACCATCCCACGAGTGATATATGCTTAAAAGCATTGCAAAGTTAATCTCTTTAGTCGAAATAACAAACATTGAGAGTGAAAAGTTTTGCAAAATGCTAATGTTTTATCAAAAAACATCATTTTTTTAATGTCATTGCTTTGAAGACTGACAAAAAGTCACTACCTTTGCCAACGAATAGAGACACTTGTTGAACTTACCTTAGACTGTATAATTATTTTACGCTAATTAATCAATGTGATTTATCGGACTAAGGAAAAGGCAACAAACCCCTCCTGACAATGACGCTGCGAAGCGAATAGCAGGAGATGAAGTGAAGAAAGTTTTACTTTCTCAACACTTTAAATCGCTATAAGACAACTATCTTTAGAATCACAAAATCATGCCTTTTGGCTTTAGTCCGGTTCCTCCTTGTTTTAAAGGAGGGACGGGCAATTTTTTTATCCCCTACCCCGCAATCAGCAGCAAATCCACCATGTCACCGTGCGCCGGCATCATTATATCAATCTAAATCTCACGAAAGCGATGGAGCTGGCGGCGCGAGATATTGAGGTATGAGGCGATTTCACCCATTGATACAAGTTTATGGATATTAGGAAATCGCTCTATCAGTTGTCGGTAACGTTTGATGGGTGAATAATAGTAGCTGTTAAGTATAGTTTGGTGCGCTTGTAGGAACAAGGACTGGACAAGCCGCAGATGAAGTTCCGGATTATTCTCAATGTATATGCGAATCTGTTTTGTCGGGACTACCATCACATCGGAATCTTCCAGTGCTATGATATCAGTGGTTATTGGCCGGTTGAACATTGTTGCCGAGTAGTTTGCCAACACTGCATTTCTGAATACTAAGCCAACGACTTTATGATTGCCTTCGCTGTCAGTCAACGTATGCTTGAAGCCGCCGGTCTTTATCCAGCCGCAGAATTTCAACTCTTCGCCGGAATGCACGAAACATTCACCTCGACGGAAATGCCGAAGCTCACCATGACTTTCGCATATATTTTTCCAAAAAGCGAAGTCTATATCTCGCTCAAAGTCGTTAAACTTCTCCATAGTGCAAATTTATCATTTTGGGTCAAGCCGAAATGGCGGTGCATATGTTAAATTGGGCAATTAGAAGTGTTAAATTTTTAGGCGTAGAGTTTGACCAGTCGGAAGATGAAGAAGTCTCGGTCTCGGACACCACGCATT
>Ga0073906_1006100_pt1 | contig 10205 bp, 9 predicted proteins | sample Inofromicrocosms_FD_65485 | JGI IMG/M metagenome (GOLD analysis project Ga0073906, IMG submission 65485) | Mouse cecum microbial communities from Vienna, Austria - Inoculum for glucosamine and mucus D2O microcosms | ecosystem: Host-associated > Mammals > Digestive system > Large intestine > Cecum... | reverse complement strand
ATTATATCTTCAACTTGAAGATCCTGATAATGCTATTGAGGTTGCTAATAAGGGAATTGAACTTTGTCGAGAACACGACTCATTATTCTTATTAGATGAACTATATCTTTGTATAGGTCGTAGCTACATCTTGAAGAACGATAAGGAAGAAGCTAAAAAAGCCTTAAAGATTGCTGAAAGTCTTAGTATCGCTCGTAATGGATCAGTCATGGAAGATACAATTTTATTAGAATTAAAGAATCTAGAAATTTAATTAAAATATGTGTAACTAAAAAACGAAGCTGAGAGATGATTGATATGTCTCAGCTTCGTTTTTTAGTATAAGCTTAAATATTTATCCGTATAAATAATTAATAAAAATTTAATTGATTTTTAAAAGCTAATTCCAGTTTGTGTGCATTAAACGGGAATTAGTCTTTTTTAGTAGTAAAAAAATAAAAATATTTTTCACATGCATAACAGCTTCTAAGTACAAGATAGACACAGGATTGTTAAATGTATAAAATGACTTTTCACAATTGGTCATGACTAATTTGTGGATATACACTTGATTTATACGTACAAATATTCTATATTAATAGTTGTTCAATGAAAGCGCGTTCATGTTCATAAAAAACTATTACTTTTTAATTTTTAAGGAGGATGAATGTAATGGCTAAAGCCGAGAAGAAAATATCAAGTGCATTTATCTACTTCTTCGGATCATTTGGGGGCATCCTATTTGGTTACGATATCGGTGTTATGACTGGTGCCTTACCTTTCTTACAAGCTGACTGGCACCTTGAAAATGCAGCTTCTCTCGTTGGGTGGATTACTTCAGCAGTTATGTTTGGGGCAATCTTCGGGGGCGCATTAGCCGGACAACTTTCTGATAAGTTTGGTCGGCGGAAAATGATTTTAATGTCTGCGATTGTATTCATGGTATTCTCAGTTTTATCTGGTGTTTCACCAGACATGGGCGAAGCAAGTGCCTACTATCTAATTATCGTTCGGATGCTTTTAGGTTTAGCGGTAGGGGCTGCCTCAGCTTTAGTACCAGCTTATATGTCCGAAATGGCACCAGCTAAAGCGCGTGGACGTTTATCTGGACTCAACCAAACGATGATTGTTTCTGGAATGTTATTGTCATATGTCGTTGACTTCTTATTGAAAGACCTTCCTGGTGAATGGGCATGGCGTCTTATGTTAGGATTGGCAGCTGTTCCTGCTTTAATCTTATTCCTTGGTGTTCTTCGCTTACCAGAATCTCCACGGTTCTTATTACGCAAGGGTGATGAAGCACAAGCGCGAAAAGTTCTTTCTTACATTCGTAAAAATCCAGCTGATATTGACCAGGAATTAGCAAGTATTAAAGAAACTGCTAAAGAAGAACGACAAGCAAATCAAAAGACAAGTTGGTCAACCTTATTCAGTGGAAAGTATCGTTACTTAGTTATTGCTGGGGTTGGGGTTGCAGCCTTCCAACAATTCCAAGGTGCAAACGCGATCTTCTACTATATTCCATTAATTGTTCAAAAGGCAACTGGTCAAGCTGCTTCTTCAAACTTAATGTGGCCAATTGTTCAAGGGGTCATCTTAGTTATTGGTTCCCTGGTTTACATGTGGATTGCTGATAAATTTAACCGGCGGACATTGTTAATGGTTGGTGGTGCAGTCATGGGACTTTCTTTCATTCTTCCAGCCGTTATTAATTGGATGATGCCAAATATGAATCCGATGACAATTGTTGTGTTCTTATGTATTTATGTTGCTTTTTACTCCTTCACATGGGCTCCGTTAACATGGGTGCTTGTTGGTGAAATCTTCCCACTAGCTATCCGGGGTCGTGCATCTGGTTTAGCTTCATCATTTAACTGGATTGGATCATGGTTAGTTGGTCTTATCTTCCCAATTATGACTGCAAGCATGCCACAAGAAGCTGTTTTCGCGATCTTCGGAATTATCTGTATCTTAGGAGTTATCTTTGTTAAGACCTGTGTTCCTGAAACTCGTGGTCACACTCTTGAAGAAATTGAAGAGCAAGGAACAAACCGTGGTCGAGTAAAAGCCAGCAATCCTGAAAATTAGGAGGAATACTCTATGAATTTATGTGAAACAGCGACACAGTTAAAAAATGGTCAGGCTTCACTTGGAATTGAATTAGGCTCTACCCGAATTAAAGCAGTTTTGATTAATCCTGATTTCGAAACTATTTCTTCTGGAAGCTATACCTGGGAAAACCAATTAAAAGATGGAATCTGGACATACCCGCTGGATCAAGTTTGGGAAGGAATTCAAACTGCTTATGCCAAGATTAAAGCAGATGTCCAAAGTAAGTACCATGTGAGCTTGGATGAAATTAGTTCAATTGGTGTCAGTGCTATGATGCATGGGTATCTACCGTTTGATAAAAATAACCAATTACTTGTTCCCTTTAGAACCTGGCGGAACAACATTACCGAAGAATCTGCAGATAAGTTAACTGATTTATTTGATTTTAATATTCCACAGCGATGGAGTATTGCTCACCTCTACCAAGCAATTTTGAACAAGGAACCGCATGTTAAAGATATTGATTTCATTACAACTTTAGCTGGTTATGTTCACTGGAAGCTTTCGGGTGAAAAAGTTTTAGGAATTGGAGATGCATCAGGAGTATTTCCAATCGATGATCAAACATTAACTTATCGTCAAGACTTTATTGAAAAATTCAACTCATTACCAGAAGTTGAACAATACCCATGGCAACTTAAGAATATTTTGCCTGCAGTCCTGGTAGCTGGACGCGATGCAGGTCACTTAACTGCTGATGGAGCAAAATTACTTGATCCAAGTGGAACTTTACAAGCCGGTAGTTTGATGGCCCCTCCAGAAGGGGATGCAGGAACTGGAATGGTTGGAACTAACAGTGTTCGAAAACGGACAGGAAATATTTCAGTTGGAACTTCAGCCTTCTCAATGAATGTGTTGGATGCTCCATTAAAGAAACTCCACCGTGATATTGATATTGTTACTACGCCAACTGGTGATCCAGTAGCCATGGTTCATATCAATAATTGTTCCTCAGATATTAACGCTTGGGTTGGATTATTTAGGGATTTTGCTAATGCAATTGGAGCCAAGATTGATACTAATGCGCTTTACGAGACCCTATTTGATTCAACGGTTCATTCCGACCCAGATGCGGGTGGATTGATTAACTATAGTTACCTTTCTGGTGAAAATATTACCAAGATTCAAGAAGGCCGTCCCTTATTTGTCCGTACTCCAAATAGTAAGATGAACCTCGCTAACTTCTTCCTTACTCAACTCTATGCAGCATTTGCGCCATTGAAGATTGGGATGGATATCTTACTAAATGAAGAACACGTTCAAACCGATGTTATGGTTGCGCAAGGAGGACTCTTTGGGACACCAGTTATTGGGCAACAAGTTTTGGCAAATGCCTTAAATATCCCAATTACAATCATGAATACTGCTAGTGAAGGTGGACCATGGGGAATGGCAGTCCTTGCTAAGTACGCTGAGACTTACGGAAAAGAATCCCTAGCAGATTACCTTGACGAAAAAGTCTTTAAGAATCCAGAAAGTATGACGCTTACACCAGAACCTGCTGGTGTAAAGGGATATGAAAGCTTTATTACTCGTTACCAAGCAGGCTTACCTGTTGAAGCATTAGCTGGTGATGACATTAATGAACGTGAAGAGAAAGGGAGTAAATAGTACATGTTAGAAGAGTTAAAGAAAGAAGTTTATGAAGCAAATATGCGGCTTCCTAAACTAGGCCTTGTTTCCTTTACATGGGGCAATGTTTCAGGAATTGACCGTGAAAAAGGATTGTTTGTTATTAAACCTTCTGGAGTTCCATATGAAGAGATGAAGCCGGAAGATATGGTTGTTGTCAACTTGGATGGTGAGGTAGTCGAAGGTGACTTGAATCCATCCAGTGATACTCCTACTCACACTTACCTTTATAATCATTTCCCAAAGATTGGTGGAGTCGTTCATACTCATTCACCATGGGCAGTAGCATTTGCAGCTGCACGGATGGATGTTCCAGCAATGAATACCACGCACGCTGATACTTTCTATACTGATGTCCCAGCCGCTGATGCTTTGACGAAGGAAGAAATTGAAGAAGACTATGAAGGTAATACAGGAAAGGTAATCGTTCGTTCATTTAAGGAACGGGGCTTGGACTATGAAGCAACCCCAGCGGCATTAGTAATGCAACATGGTCCATTTACCTGGGGGCCAACACCTGACAAAGCCGTTTATAATGCTAAGGTGTTAGAAGTTGTGGCAGAAGAAGATTATCATGCAATGCAATTAACGCACCAAGATCTTCACTTACCACAATACTTATTGGACAAACACTATTACCGCAAGCATGGGGCGAATGCATATTACGGACAAAATAATGCGCATTCAAAAGATCATGCAGCTCACGCTTAATTAATTTGGTAGCTACATTTAAAAACTTTTTAGGATAAAAGGAGTGTAATCTCATGGATATTAAGAATTACGAATTTTGGTTTGTTACTGGTAGTCAATTCCTTTACGGTGAAGAACAATTAAAATCAGTTGCTGCGGATGCTGAAGATATTGTTAATAAATTAAATGAAAGTGGTAAGTTGCCTTACAAGGTTGTCTTCAAGGGTGTTATGACAACTGCTGAAGGAATCACTAAGTTTATGAAGGAAGCTAACTATAATGACAATGTTGCCGGTGTTATGACGTGGATGCATACCTTCTCACCAGCAAAGAACTGGATTCGGGGAACTAAGCTTTTGCAAAAGCCACTACTTCATTTGGCAACCCAATACTTGAACAAGATTCCATATGACACCATTGACTTTGATTACATGAACTTAAACCAATCAGCTCATGGTGACCGTGAATATGCTTACATTAACGCTCGTTTACAAAAGCATAACAAGATTGTTTATGGCTTCTGGGGTGATGAAGAAGTTCAAGAAGAAATCGCTGACTGGCAAAATGTTGCGGTTGCTTACAACGAAAGCTTTAACATTAAGATTGTTCGTTTTGGTGATACAATGCGGAATGTTGCCGTTACTGAAGGTGACAAGGTTGAAGCCCAAATGTTCCTTGGCTGGACTGTTGACTACTGGCCAGTGAGTGACTTGGTTGAATATGTAAATGGTATCAGTGAAGATGAAATTGATGCTGCTTACAAGGACTTAGCAAGTCGTTACGAAATGGTCCAAGGTGACAATACTAAGGAACACTATGAACAATCAGTTCGTTACCAACTTCGTGAATACCTTGGTTTGAAGAAGTTTATGGATGAAAAAGGCTACACTGGCTTTACCACTAACTTTGAAGACTTACATGGTCTTGAAGAATTGCCTGGCTTAGCTGCTCAATTATTGATGCGTGATGGCTACGGTTTTGGTGCTGAAGGTGATTGGAAGTCTGCCGGCATGGACCGCTTATTGAAGATTGCAGCGGATAATGTTGCCACTGCCTTTATGGAAGACTACACATTAGATCTTCGTCCAGGTCACCAAGCAATTCTTGGTTCACATATGCTTGAAGTTGACCCAACAATTGCTTCAGATAAGCCACGGGTTGAAGTTCACCCATTAGACATTGGTGGTAAAGATGACCCAGCACGGTTAGTATTTACTGGCCGGGAAGGTAAGGCTGTCGATGTTACCCTTTCATACTTCAACGATGGTTACAAGGTTATTGGTTACTCAGTTGATTGTCACAAGCCAGAAGCTGAAACGCCTCATCTTCCAGTTGCTAAGCAGTTATGGACGCCAACTGTTGGCTTAAAGGAAGGTGCTGAACGCTGGATGCACGCTGGTGGCGGTCACCACACAATCTTGAGTTTCAGTTTGAAGCCACAACAAATTAAAGATCTTTTCGGAATGTTAGATGTTAAGGTTGATTTTATTGAATAGTTAATTTTAATTGAAAATCCTCAAAATGGTTCTACTCGGCAAACCTCGAGACGAGTAGAATCATTTTTTATCAGGAGATGGAAATAATGAAAACTGAAAAAGAGAAAATGCTAGCAGGGGAAGTTTTTAATGTTTATGATCCTGAATTAGTTAAAGAGCGTCAATATGCCCGCCAATTAGTTGAACGATTTAATGCTCTTGGTGAAATGAACCCGACTGCAAGCAATACAGTGATTCGTCGATTATTTGGACACGTTGGCGAAAAGTGTGAAGTTCATCCGCAATTCAAGTGCGATTATGGTTATAACATTTATGTAGATGATGATTTCTTCGCTAACTATGATTGTGTCATGCTTGATGTAAGCCCAATTCGGATTGGGAAGCATTGTTTATTGGGACCGCGCGTACAGATTTATACTGTCAATCATCCCCTTGACCCACGATTACGATGCAATGGAGCTTACGGCCAAAGTAAGGATGTCACTATTGGGGATGACGTATGGATTGGTGGGGGATCCATTATTTGTCCAGGTGTAACTTTGGGTAATAATGTAATTGTTGGTGCTGGAAGTGTAGTGACAAAGTCGTCTGGTGATAATGTTGTTATTGCCGGTAATCCAGCACGGATCATTAAAGAGAATCCATATGTAGAATAATTGATTATTTCCCGGGTTATTTTTAACGCAAAAGGGGAACTAAGATATGGTCATGTGACGGCCGTTATCTTAGTTTCCTTTATCATTCTTAATATTTAAGGTTATATTCGTAAACTAGTGCTGGTTCTTTACCTACGCGTGTAAAGTTATTTAAGTTATTGATAGCAGTCATTTCCTCGTCGCTTAATATGAAGTCATAGATGTTAATATTTTGCTTGATTCGCGCTTCATGAACTGACTTCGGAATGAAGGCGACCCCGCTTTGCAAATGCCAGCGGAGGACGACCTGGGCGGCAGACTTATGATGGTTAGCAGCGATCTTATTGAGGGTTGGATTATCGAGGATGGTTCCACGCCCAAGCGGACTCCACGCCTGTGTAACAATATCATGTTCCTTATCGTATTGGAGCAAGGGTTGTTGGTTGAGGCGTGGGTGACGTTCAATTTGATTGATGACGGGCATCTCATGTGCTTGGGTAGCAAGATATTGGAGGTGGATCATTTGGTAGTTACTAACACCAATTGAACGAGTCAGACCTTCTTTCTTTAATTCTTCAAGGGCTGCCCAGGTGTCAAAGAAAGCTCGTTCAATTGGCCAATGAATAAGCAGAAGGTTAACATAATCGAGTTTCAACTTTTGAAGGGAGTCTTTAACAGAGGTGATTGTTTGCTTAAACCCTTGATTAGGTTCCGATACTTTTGTGGTAATGAAAAGTTCCTCACGGGGTAAGCCAAGCTCCTGTAAAGCGTTCCCGACCTCTGCTTCGTTTTTATATAATTGCGCGGTATCAAAAAGACGATAGCCTGCATCATAGGCATACTTTATCGCGGAGGTAATCGTACTTTGATCAGTGATTTTATATAAGCCAAATCCTTCTTGAGGCATTGATTGACCATCAGCAAGTAATAATTGTTTTACTTCATTATTCATTGGTATTCTCCTTTGTAATAAGCGGAGCAGTCGATTGTCCCTTAATTATTGTTGGGGTATAAACTTTTGAAGTGACTTCTTCGCCTGCAATCATTTTTAAGATCATTTTCCCAGCATCTTCACCTAGTTGACGTTTGGGGTGATTAGCTGTAGTGAGGCTAGGGGAGATAATTTGTGCCATTTCATAGTTATCAAAACCTATTACTGAAATATCAGTCGGCACCTGTTTTCCCTGTTTCTGAAGATGACTAATAACTCTTGTTGCAAGGCGATCATTATAGCAGGCAATAGCAGTAATATCATTATTACTATTAAGCATCATATCGATTTTTTTAATAATATCTTCGTAATTTTCGCTCGATTGGTACATAATAACATTTGATTTAGTGGTGGGGATATTATTATCTTGATATGTTTTGATCATTCCAGCCATGCGGTCAACCCCTTGTTGATCATCTATTTGGAATACTCCTAAAATATTAGTGTGTCCAAGACTGAAGAGGTATTTCACTAAACCCTCCTCTGCTTCCCGATCTTTTGTCAGTAAAGAAGGAAAATCAAAGCCAGGATAAGTGGAGTGAAATAGGATTGTTGGAATTTTATATTTCTGGACTTGACGATAAAGGTCTAAGTTAGGATTAGGCATGGCGCTTTCCGTCGGCTCAATAATTAATCCAGCAATTTGAAGATCCAACATATTTAAGATTGTTTGGCGTTCGCGTTTATGGTCATTAAGCGTATTCCCAACGATCATTGAGTAACCTTGTTCTGTTACTATACTATCAATTCCGGAAATGATTGGAGGAAAGATATAGTCAGCCATATGAGTGCTGATTACCCCAATGATTTTATTCTTTTCACTTTTTGTCCAATCACGTTGCCAGTCTTGAACAAACATCCCACCACCTTGAATACGGTAAATATAGTGCTCGTTTTCAAGGTCGCCAACAGCGCGACGAATTGTATAACGTGACACATTAAAACGCTTCATTAAGGCACTTTCAGTTGGCAGTTTTTCATTGATTTTATATTTTCCATCAATAATTTCGTTTCGTAAAGTTTGCTTTACTGTTTCATATTTCACTTCCAATGCTTTGCGCTCCTATCTTAATAAAAGTAGTTTTGAATAATAAAAAATGCTCCATATAATTAGCAACCTGCTAACGCTTATGAAGCATTTGATTGATTTTATCTTGATATTTAGAACCGACGCTTCTTTGGATTTTCGATTGGCTTGTTATCCAAATCGGTCCGTACTACTAGAACATCGCAAATTGCTGTTCGAGTAACAAATTCGGTAACAGAACCGATCAAAATTCGTTCAACCGCGTTTAGCCCAGTAGCACCAATCATGATGAGGTCAGCACCCATTTCCTTTGGCATGTCCCGAGCAATAATTGTCTTTGGAGCACCATATTCAATGGAGTAACTAGCATTTTCAACACCGTGCTCTTTAGCATAGTCGATGTACTTGTCTAAAGTATTCTTTGCAGTTTCTGTAACTTGTTCAACCATTGAAGTATCGAAACTAGAAATGTTCTGGAATGCACGTGTGTCAACAACGTGAAGTAAACGTAATTCAGTGTCTGCACCATTACGTTTTGCTACAGCAACAGCTTTCTTAAAAGCTAATTCGGCTTCTTTAGAACCGTCAACAGGAACTAAAATGTGTTTGTATTCTTGTGCCATAATTGTAGTGCCCTCCTGAAATCTTTATATTATATACTTATTATACACTTTTTCACTATTGAGCGTAAAGCGCCTACGAAACATTACTTGCGATGATTTACGCGAAAATCAGCAGTAATTGCGAAAGCCATTAATGTTTCGCTGACACAGCCGATGATTACCATAATAACTAGTAATCCGGTATTGTTTGTCCATCCAGAAATGATACTTAGAATACCGACAATAGTCATCACAATTCCCCAATTTTTTAATTGCGGAGCTAGATATTTGCTTTTAGTAGGGTCAAAAACAAGAAATGGCTTATGGATGTGGGTTAAGAGAAAGATTCCTTCAAAAAGAGCAATCAAACCAAACAGGGTCATTAGAAGTGGTAACAACATAAAAATCTATCCTATCTATAATGAAATTAAAATGAGGGTGAGAAAAAGCAAAAATCTTTCTCACCCTCACTAAATATGTACGAAAACTCCGTTGGTGCCGTTAATTGTCATTCAGTGTTGACCTGTGTTTAAGACAGGTGGGACACGGCTGCCTAATATTCAACTACCAAGTGTAAAGGCATGTTGTCCAAAAAGCAATGCACTAGTCCCAAAGTAATAAGACTGTAAGGCAAACCTGCGTTTAGACAACGCGTACACTACAGAATTTTCACTTTTATAATAGCATTTTTAAGTGGTTGGTGCAATTATTTGCTCGGGTGATGTTTACCTCGTAAAGTATGTTGCTGGGCCTTCCGTAATTGCCAATATTGCCGGCCTAAACTGGCTTCAAAACGACCATTATTTTTTGGCTGGTAATATTGAGCATCTTTGATTCGGTCAGGTAAGTATTGTTGAGCTACCCAATCTTGGGGATAGTCATGGGGGTAATCATAATCTATCCCATGACCTAACTTAGCAGCTCCCTTATAATGGGCATCTTTAAGGTGAGCTGGAACGTCACCAAAGCCACCTTGGCTAACCTGAGTAAGAGCTTCGTCAATTGCATTAATTCCCGAATTGGATTTTGGTGACAGGCATA
>Ga0073906_1006099_pt1 | contig 10207 bp, 8 predicted proteins | sample Inofromicrocosms_FD_65485 | JGI IMG/M metagenome (GOLD analysis project Ga0073906, IMG submission 65485) | Mouse cecum microbial communities from Vienna, Austria - Inoculum for glucosamine and mucus D2O microcosms | ecosystem: Host-associated > Mammals > Digestive system > Large intestine > Cecum... | reverse complement strand
TCGGCAAAGAGGGAGATGCCCGCGCCGTTGGTAATGTCTATAATCAGCTCAGCCTGCTCGTCAGCGGATTTGAAGCTGGTGGGATCATAGACCATATCCGCGCCGCAAGCCTTTGCCAGCTCGATACGCTCAGGAACGCTCTCAAAGGCAATGAGCTTGGCCGCGCCGGAGGTTTTCAGCAGCTGGATGGCAGCCAGACCGATGGGGCCACAGCCGAAGACCGCCGCGTGACCGCCGGGACGAAGACCGCCCGCCCGGACAAAAATGCCGTTATAGGCCACGCCGGTCGGTTCTACCATGGCGCCCAGTTCGAAAGCGGTCATCTTGTCGCCGCCGTAGAAATTCATAATATCATTGAGCTTGTAGCAGTATTTTGCGTTGACCGCGGCATATTCAGCGAAGCCGCCGTCATAGGTCAGGCCGGGCTCTTCCAGGTCCTTGCACTGGTTGAACATCCCCCGGCGGCAGGCGTCGCACTGACCGCACCAATGCATGGATTCCACGGACACCAGGTCGCCCACGGCCAGTTTCCGGACATTTTTGCCGACTTCCACAATCTCGCCGGAGAACTCGTGACCGGTGATAATGGGATACTTGCTGTGGCCGTCGTACATGGTATAGCCGTCGGCGTCCGTCCGGAGCAGATGCTGGTCAGTACCGCAGATGCCGGCCGCGCCGACCTTCAAGAGGACCTGGTCGTCGCCGCAGACGGGCATGGGCCGGTCCACAACAGAGCCATGAATATTCTTCCAGATTTTGTTGCCCCGGAGCGCGCGCCCGGTTTCCTTCTCGCGGTCGGAGAGGACGTAGCCTTCCCGAGGCGCGTACTCGGCTTCCACATAAAATGCCCGCATAATAAACCTCCTAAAGTTCTGAAAATCTTACGGTATTGCCCAAAAATTACTTTATTCTCTCCACTTCCTTGCTCTTGACATGAACAATTATGACATTTTTTCATGGGGATGGCTATATCTTTCTTGTGGAATTTTCCCCTCCAACCGGGTTTTTTCAGGCTTTTTACTGATCGGGCTAGCATTTCTTGCTTTTTCACCTTTCCGGCAAAAAACCGGCGTCAAAAAAAGAAGCGTGAGAAGGGGCGGGTTTGGACTGCTTTCGGGAAATTTTGGAGGCTTTCTACAGTTTGCACCCGTTTTTCTATATCGAACTGTAAATAACGCACAGAAAAAGGCCGGCAGAGCAGCAGCCCCGCCGGTAGTGCAAATCAGTGATATTCAAGGAACCATCTGTATAATATGATAAATCTTGCTGAAAAGTGCTGGTTTCAGCCTTCAGAGCAGGGGAAAACAGGCATTTCTTGCGGAAAATCAGGGCAAACCGGAGGCGCCCGCAAGGTAGAAACTCCGATAGCTGCTGGGGGACATACCGATATACTTGGAGAACATACGGTCGAAGTGGTTGGGATTTCCATAGCCCACGGCCAGGGAGATGCTGGTAATGGAGAGATCGGTGGAAATCAGGAGTGTCTGCGCCTCCCCGAGCCGACGCCGGAGCATATACTGTTTCGGAGAATAACCGGTCTGCTGCTTGAAGACATGAGCGAGGTAATAGATACTGATATGGAGTGCGTCGGAGATATCCTGAAGGGTAAGGTCTTCGGAGTAATGGGCATTGATGTAAGCCTTGACCCGTTCGGCAATCAGGTTGCTCTTGCTGACGCCCACGGGATTCTCCTGGGTACACCTCCGGCTGAGAATCATCAGAATAGAGCTGACGAGCCCGGCGGTGAGGTAGTTGCAGGTTTCCACGGAGTCCACAGGGTCTTCCGCCAGGAGGTCAAAGATGGAGATCATCAGGAAGTCCACCATGTCCGCAAAGACGCCGGCGGGGAAGACGGGCACGGTATCAGCGTCTACGAAGTGATTCAGAGGCAGGCCCTTGACATGAAGATCGGTCATGGCGATGCTGAGCATATTGAGGTCGACGCTTCTTGCCGGGTCCTCGTCGTGCAGAATTCCAGCGTTGCAGAGGACGAGGTCGCCCTGGCGGATGGGGTAGCGGGTTTCCTCCACGATATAGCTGCCGGAGCCGGTACGGACGAAGAGAAGCTCGCAGAAATTATCATGCTTATGGAGGACTCTTGGATGGATGGTGGTACTGGCGTCGATTTTACTGGCGGAGAGCAGTCTGGGGGGTCTGGCCCCTGCGATGCCTGCGGCGTAGTCGGACGCGGCGAATTTCTGAATCATACCGTAGACCCTTTCCGGCGGAGCGCCTGTATTTTGCGACATACTGCATGAAATATAGTATCAGCATATCACCAGCGGGCGGCCTATGTCAAATACAAACACAAAAAGGGGCAAAATTGGCAGGAATCCGACAGAAGGCTTTGTTATGATTAAGTACATATTGGAGAGGAAAAGGATTCTGGCGGATTGCGGTTTTCAGGAGGTCGTCGCCTCTTCAAAGCGTTCCGCGCGGTAACGGAAGGTCGACAGGGGCATACCGCATTCCTTGGCGGCGGCGGTCCCGGTGATTGTGCCGGCCTTCCAACGGTGGTACGCGCTGGGATAATTTTCAGGCAGGGGTCTGGGCGGGCGGCCGAAACGAACCCCGCGGGCTTTGGCGGCAGCAATCCCCTGTTCCTGCCGTTTACGGATATTTTCGCGTTCACTCTGGGCGACAAAGGAAAGGATCTGAAGGACCAGGTCTGCAATAAAGGTGCCCATCAGGTCCTTGCCGTTGCGGGTATCCAAAAGGGGCATATCAATGACGCAGATATCAACGCGGATTTCCTTGGTCAGGATCCGCCACTGATTCTGAATTTCCGCGTAATTGCGGCCCAGACGGTCGATGCTGAGGACATAGAGCAGGTCGCCATCCCGAAGCCGGCGGACAAGGCGTTTATACTGGGGGCGGTCGAAATCTTTACCGGACTGTTTATCCATAAAGATATTATGACGCGGGACGGCTTTTTCCTGCAAGGCAATCCGTTGGCGGTCTTCATTCTGGTCCGTACTGGATACGCGTATATACCCATAATTCTGCATGACTGTACCTCCTTGTAAAGACAGTAAAACATATTTTAGGGAAAAGGTGCCAAAACATACATTTTACCGTATAGGGGGACAGTTTGTCTTCTTTTGTCGGCAAATTTTAGCAACTGTTCAGGCCTGTTTTTTTATGTATGCCAATTCAGCCGCAAAAACGAAGCCATGCGGAGAAGGTTTGGAAGGGAAACGTTTCCAGGAAGCACGGACGGAACCCTGTCAGGGAAAAGCAAGGCAGCCCGAATTTTATCAAAAGACGCGTTTCAGCAGGAAACAGGGCAGTCCGTCCCATCAAAAGACATATTTCAGCAGGAAGCAAAACAGTACCAGCAAAAAAAGTACAGCCCAGACCAGGAACGCGTCTCCATCCATACTCGAGCGGTTCCGGCGTCTGACGGCCAGCGCAATCAGTCCCCACCAGACAACCATATCGGCAAGGGCAAGCAGTCCAAAAATGTCCATAGGCAGCCGGAGCCGCGCCAGCAGTCCGCCGAAGGCATTCTCTCCAAAGAGGTCTGCGGCGAGATAATAAGCGGACGCGGTGCCTCCCAGAACAAGGAAGACGGCCAGAAAGACTTTCCAGGTCCGGAAGTTGAATTTCTGCAAGCGTCTGAAGAGCCGTTCTTTCCGCCGTTTCCGGACAGAATCCAGCTCCCTCTGTTTTTTCCGCCCCGCGATTTTCTCTGACAACTCCCGGCAGGCCTCCGGCGGCAGGTTCGCTTTCCGCATAACGTTCTCCGCGGTCTGGAAGTCGTTCCGGGCAATGAGCTGTTCAATACGTTCTCTGTCGTTCATGGCGGGCCTCCAGAAAAGAACAAGGGGAGAACCCGGACGGATTCCCCCCATAATGAAAGCTGCGGTATAAAAATCAAGCCTCGCAGACGGGAACAACCCAGCCCTTTTCATCAGGCAGGCGGCCCCACTGGATTCCGGTCATGGTATCATAGAGCTTCTGGGTCACGTCGCCGATCTTACCGTCGTTGATAAAGACCTTGTCGCCCTTCCAGTCAAGCTCCTTGACGGGAGAGACCACGGCGGCGGTACCGGTACCAAAGACCTCTTCCAGACGGCCCTCATGACCAGCCTTCATCACGTCCTCGATGGCCAGTTTGCCTTCAATGACCTCATAGCCCCAGTCCTTCAGCAGCTCGATGCAGCTCCGACGGGTGACGCCGGGGAGGACGGTTCCAGAGCAGGCGGCGGTGTAGATCTTGCCGTCGATTTTGAACATGATATTCATCGCGCCGACTTCCTCGACATACTTCTTCTCCACGCCGTCCAGCCAGAGGACCTGCGCGAAGCCCTTTTCCTCCGCCAGCGCGCCGGCCTTGAGGGAAGCCGCGTAGTTGCCGCCGCACTTGGTGAAGCCCGTCAGACCGGGAGCGGCGCGGATGTACTCGTCCTCCACATAGATCCGGATGGGGTCCAGGCCCTCAGCGTAGTAGGCGCCGGAGGGAGCGCAGATAATGCAGAAGGTGTAATTATGGCTTGCGTGAACGCCCATACCGACGTCAGTAGCGATCACGAAGGGGCGGATGTACAGGGAAGTGCCGTCGCTGTGGGGCACCCAATCCTTGTCGACTTCCACCAGGGCCTTGACCGCCTGCACGAAGTCGTCCACGGGAATGGTGGGGATGCACATACGCTCGGAGGAATCCTGCATTCTCTGACCGTTGCAGTCAGGGCGGAAGAGCTGAATCCGGCCGCTTTCTGCCCGGTAAGCCTTAAGGCCCTCGAAAAGCTCCTGGGCGTAATGGAAGACGACGCAGGCGGGGTCCATCTGGAAGGGGGCGTAAGGAACCACCCGGGCGTCATGCCAGCCCTGTTCGGGGGAGTAGTCCATTACAAACATATGGTCCGAGAAAATCTTGCCAAAGCCCAGTTTGCTTTCATCAGCGGGTTTCGTTTTCGGCGTGCTGGTTTTTACAGTTTTGATATCCAACATAGCGCAATCTCCTATCTGTATAAAATTCCGGGCAATCAGCAAGAAAGTCCGGTTGCCTGCACGTTAAATTATATGCCGTGCAGCCCGCAAAGTCAAGAGCGGATAAGGGGACGCAGGTACAGGAAGGGGCGTCAAAGGGCGTAAATTACTCTGTGAAAGAGCTGATAAACATACACGTCCCCGCTGGACTGCCGGAAAGACGAAAAACGGAGCGCGGATTTTGGGGGCAAACCAAGGCCGCATAAGACCCAAGCCGGAAAAACTTTCTAAAGGACCAGATATTGCGAAACCAAAAGGTCTGGAAAATCGTCTGTAAAGGCAGGAGGACTGTCCCGGAATCCGCAAAAAATATCCCTGTACGAAAAGAGATCAAGGAGGAATTTCTATGACAAAACGAATCACCGCACTGATCCTGACGCTGCTGCTGTTAACCGGGTGCGGCGGCCCGAAGAACCTCGCGCCCAGACAGACGGCAGAAGCAGGAGAGATCCCGGACGCGGAAGCGCTGATGGACTTCTCACTGTCGCTATTGCGGGAGAACTGGGGCGAGAATGTGCTGATATCGCCGCTGTCCATTCTGTGCGCCCTGGGCATGACGGCAAACGGCGCGGCAGGGGAGACGCTGGCACAGATGGAGGACGTTCTGGGCGTACCGGCGGCGCGTCTGAACGAAGACCTGGGTGCCTGGATGGGCAGTTATGCAGAAGACGAAAATCTGAAGCTGGCAAATTCCCTCTGGTTCCGGGACGACGGGAGTTTCCAGCTGGAGGAAGCCTTTCTGGAGACGGCGGGCAGTGTCTACGGCGCGGAGGTCTTCCCGTCGAAGCTGAACGCGGAAACGGCAGGGCAAATCAACCAATGGGTAAAGAAGCACACCGGCGGCATGATCGAGCGCATTGCAGAGGAAATTCCGGAAGAAGCGGTGCTGTATCTGATCAACGCCCTGTCTCTGGACGCGGAATGGGAGAATATCTACAGACAGGATCAGATACTGGACCGCGAATTCACCACGGAAGAGGGACTCAAACAACCGGCGGAGCTGATGTATTCCATGGAAGGACTGTATATGGAGGACGACCACGCGCAGGGGTTCCTGAAGCCGTACAAGGGAGGCCGCTGGGCATTCGGGGCGCTCTTGCCGGAGGAAGGGCTTGCGTTGGAGGATTACGCGGCCAGCCTGACGGGAGCACATCTGCGGGAGCTTCTGGACGCGGAAGAGACTTTGGTCGAGACGGCCATCCCGAAATTCAGGGCCGACTGCTCACGGACCCTGAACGACAGTCTGACAGCGTTGGGGATGCGGGATGCTTTTGATATGAGCAAGGCGGATTTCAGCGGCATGGGAATCAGCAGCGCAGGCCCGTTGTATATCAGCAAGGTCCTGCACAAGACCAGCATAGCAGTAGACGAACGGGGCACAAAAGCAGGGGCGATCACGGCAGTAGAGATGGAAGCAGGCGGCGCGGCCCCGAATCCGAACACAGTGTATCTGACCCGGCCCTTCCTGTATATGCTGGTAGACCTGGAAACAAATCTGCCCGTTTTTATCGGCGCGGTGACGACATTGAAATAAGCAGCAAAACGCGGACGGAAGAGAGGAAAACCGTCCGCGTTTCGGGTATTTTAAAGGAGAAGAATCCGTTTTCCGCCCTGATGCTTCCTCACGGCGCCGACTTTCTGGGCGCAGGGGACAAGGGGAGCAAGTTCGTTGAAAAGCGCGTCCGCGTCGTCGGGATGAACGGCCATCAGAAGCCCGCCGGAGGTCTGGGGGTCATAAAGCAAATCCTGCAAAGCAAGGGGAATCTGTCCGGGGTCCACGTCCTGTTCCGCGAACTCCCGATTCCGATACATTCCCTCCGGCAGGATTCCCATTTCGGCAAACCCAAAGGCTTCCGGCAAAAACTGGAACGCGCCGGTTTCCACAGCCAATGCAACGCCGCTTCCCTGAGCCATTTCCAGCCCGTGGCCGAGGAAGCCGAAACCTGTCACGTCAGTACAGGCATGGACCCGGTACCGCACCATAAGATCCCGGGCGTTTTTATTCAGGACGGTCATATTATGGTAGGCAAGGTTCAGACTTTCTTCCGACGCAAGCCCGGCCTTTGCGGCAGTGGTCAGCACCCCCGCGCCAAGGGGTTTGGTCAGCAGGAGAACGTCGCCTGGGAGCGCGCCGGAGTTTGTCAGGAAGCGGTCCGGATGCACAAACCCGGTAACGGCCAGACCATATTTCGGCTCGCTGTCAAGGATACTGTGCCCGCCGGTAATCAGCGCGCCGGCCTCATAGACCTTGTCGTAACCGCCCCGGAGTATATCCCGCACGCCCGGCAAATCCTGGGGCACGGCCATGATATTCAGGCAGAGCTTCGGCACGCCGCCCATGGCATAAATGTCACTGAGGGCATTGGCGGCGGCAATCTGTCCGAAAAGGTAAGGGTCGTCGGCAATGGGCGGGAAGAAGTCCACAGTCTGCACAAGAGCCAGGTCGTCAGAGATACGGTAAACAGAAGCGTCGTCGCTCTTGTCGAAGCCCACCAGCAGATTGGGGTCCCGATGTACTTGCAGGCCGTCCAGCAATTGGGCCAGCACTCCCGCGCCCACCTTTGCCCCGCATCCCGCGCATTTCGCCAGTTTTGTCAATTTCACATCCGATTCCAAAACAAAGCCCTCCATTCTGCCAAAAATTCTGATTTCTACCCCAAAGGCTTCCGGCATAAAAACAGCTTACATCTATTCGCTCTTATCTGAAACAACGTGGAGGATTGCTTCCAGGACGCCGCCCGCCACCGCGAGAGCTTTGTCGCTGGCAGAGAAGCAGTGCCGGAGTTCGCAGCGGGGGTCGATATCGCCGGATTTCAGGCCCTTGTGAACCGGCGTACCGTCAGGCAGGATGCCGCGAAGCACGCCGTCAAGGGTACAGATCATAGGAACGCCGTCCACGACTGCCGCTGTGTCACCCATATGGACCCGCGCGCCAATCTCCAGCAATGGATGAAAGATGCCGTCGGCAGGGGCGCGGAGGACCCGTTCTCCCGCAAAGCCGCCGATCAGTCCGGGGATTCCGGTATTCGGCAGCGCGGAGCCCTGATAAAGCGTCCGGCCCAGGTAATGCCCCCGCATGGTTTCGACAACAGCATGACAGTCCACGCCCGCGGTAAAGCCCGGCCCCACGCCTACCACCACCGGCGCGTCCGTGATTCTGGTGCCCAGGTTCCGTTTCGCAAGAATGGCGTCCACCAGCGCGTCAGGTTTCAGTTGGGGGATGCAGAGGCCGTCCGGGTCAATCAGCACGGGGATCACGCCGGATTCCAGCAGCGTTTTCACGTCGCTTACGGACTCCGCCCGCCGTCCCGCAACGTCCTCCACCACGGCCTCCCCGCAGGTCACGGCAGACGAAAAGGCAACGGTCCTGCGAATCGTGGTGGGCTGTTCCGTTTCCGTCATGGCCACCTGAAAGCCGGACCGGAACAATCTCAGCGCGATACCGGAAGCAAGGTCCCCGGCGCCGCGGATCACTACCAGCATTTGACAAACACTCCTTTCCAAAGAGACCCGGCGAGTATTGGGCAGGGAAGACGTTCAGCAAGGACCCCCGCGGCCCGGAAATGGGAAGGTTCCTCCGCCTGGTTCAGGAAAATTCTGTCCGGCACGCCCTCCGCAAGCCTGACCCGGGCTTCTGATTCCGGAGAAGCAAGGTCACAGACGTTCACGCCCGCAAGTTCCGCGTAGCGTTCCGGACGGTGAGCGGCGTTAAAGACAGGCAGTCCGAAACCCGACGCGCCCGCCACAAAAATGGTCTGACTGCTTTCCAGCGGGATAACAGGCTCATGAAACGCATGGGCTTTCAGGGGCCTGCCAGCGGAACCGTCGGCCTCCACCAGCACGAACTCCGCCAGCTCCGCCAGCCTATGAACGGGAATGGCAGGCGCGGACAGCTTCCCGGATTCCCCCAGCGGCTCCCCCACGCAGACGGCCCGATGCTGCTTTAACGCGGCGGCTATCCGTACTTCATCCGCGCCGGTGAGGTTGGGCAGATCGGGGAAGGGATAGATTTTCGTTGTCGTACACAGCAGGACAGAATGGCCGTTCAGCAAATCCGCCAGGGTCCGCAGAAGGGTCGTTTTCCCGCCGCCGCCAATGAACGCAGTCACGCCGGGCCGCAGTTCCAGCAGATCAGGCAGAGCTGTCAATTTTCATCCCCCCGTCGTTATTCTTAGGATAGCATATCGCCCCGGAACCGTCAAGGGCAGTCAATCCTTTCCGCCGAGCCGCCGCAGATTCTTGATGGCCTCCGAAAACTCCCTGGCAGCGGCGGAGGGATTGGCCCGCAGAATCCGCAGGGCGCGATGGTAAGGGGCCGCAGAGGGATTCCGGAGATTCTCCTGCCGTCTGCGGACCTTCTGAATCAGGGCGTCCAGCTCTTCTTTACGAGCGGCGCGGTCCTGTTCGTCGGCAGGAAGACCGTCCAGATGCTCCCGGCAGGTTTCCAGAGCGCCGGCGAAGGTTTCCAGGGCGTCCAGCTTTGCCCCGTTCAGCCGCTCAAGATTCGATTCCACCCGTTCCCGGATTTTGCGCCGCCGCTGGTCCAGCTCTTCCTCCATACGGACACGGAGAAACAGGGCTTCCAGCTCGGTCTTCTCCCGGAAGCGGCGCAGGTCGTCCCCGGCAAAAGCGGCGGTAATTTCAATCTTACGGGCAATATGACGCAGTTCCTCGTTTTCCTCCGTAATTCTGGCCAGCATATCCCGCAAATCCAGCGCGGCCTGTACGGAACGCACCACATCGATGGTAAAGACAACGGTCAGCGCGTGGGCGAGAGGGTCCACCAGCAGAGCGGGGATTTTTATCAGCAGATGGGCGACCGGGGGATGAATCACGCGGACCATCAGGATAGAGAAGAAGCCCCAGGCGATGGAGCTTGAAAGACAGATGTGTCCGTTCAGGTTGAATCGCTGGTTGGAGTAATCCCAGTAGCGCACGCGGAAGAGCCGTTCCATCACAGCCCCGGTGACGTATTCCAGAATGGTGGCGGCAATCATTCCGAAGAGCCAGACCAGCCGCAAGTCAGAAGCCACGGGGATCGTCGCCAGCAGGATTATGACAGCCCCGGAACCATAGATCGGCAGAAGCGGGCCCTGCAAAAATCCCCGGTTCACCCAATGCCGCTGACGGACGGAGACATAGCAGGATTCCCAGACCCATCCGCAGAGGCAATAGAAGAAGAACAGCAGGACCCATTGACCGGTGGTGTAAACCA